>VFQO010002343.1_pt1 | contig 11784 bp, 14 predicted proteins | sample 3512331 | NCBI WGS metagenome assembly VFQO01 (sample SAMN10412371, study PRJNA504923) | tailings metagenome | isolation source: Replicate 3 from Balatoc abandoned mine | place: Philippines: Itogon, Benguet | collected 2017-08-28 | reverse complement strand
ACTGCCAGACGGGCGCCTTTTCGGGCCTTCAAACCCCTCGCAGGCAACAAAAAAGCGGCCTGTTTGGAGGCCGCTTTTTTGGGGTGTTTTCCCTCTGTAGGACAGGGGAGCACGGTGTTCTGGTGGTGCAGTCGCCCGCTATTTCGAAATGTGCTCAGCAGCCCCATCTTGCCGGATAGGAGGCACGCGGACAATATCCAAAAGTCTCTCTGCTGTTTTCATGACTCCCGCACCTCAGCCGGGCCAATGCTTGGGCGTATGCCGCGTCTTTGCTCTGTTCGTTCTCGCAGCAGCGTTTTGGCGGCACGCGGGGTGTTGGCCACATCCAGTTCCGCCAGCCACTCTGCAGCCACATCTTCTTGCGCCTGGCGCGCACGAATTTCTGCTTTGTAGCGTTCCACCCGTCTCTCCAGTGCGGCGATCTTTTTGCTCTCCCGTTGGACCCAGGCGGTGACAGCTGCACCGCCCAAAGTCCCAAGAACCGCGATCACCGAGGCCACGATTTGGCTGTCCATGCTTGCCCCTTGTTAATCTACGTCGTCGTCCGGCTGTATGTTTTGTTCGGTGAGGGCTACCCCGCAGGCTGGGCAAGCAGGCTTCATTTCCCGGAAGACCTCATCCCACTGCGCAAAGCGATCTTGAACGGAAAAGCTTTGACCGTTCAATTTCTCTAGCGAGTAGCTCTCGTACTGCCTAGAAAACGGTGCGTCGTTTTCCCGCATGACGATCATCCCCTGGTGGCCACATTGGCAAACGAGTTTTGTGCGCGTCACGGTCGTCATAGAGCAATCCTCCATCCACAAAGCTGTCCACTCGACTTGTCTTCTTGCGTAAACAGCGCCTTCATAGCAGTCCTGACAACACTTGCGGAAGGACGCACATGAAGACCGAACGATGCATGACCCAGACCGAGCTGGCTGAGCGCTGGCGGCTGAGTGAGGCGACCTTGGAACGCTGGCGCACCGAATCGGGCGGTCCGCTGTTCCTCAAGCTGGGCAACCAGGTGCGCTACAGGTTGCAGGATGTCGAAGCGTTTGAGGAAGCCGCGCTGCGCGGGTCCACCAAGACCGATGTGGAAGTCGATCAGGCTGTCGCCAGTCATCGGACGCTTCCTCGGCTCACGCAGCCACCACCCAGACCAGCTCGGCCTGTCATGATCTGGTTGCGCAGCGGCCCAGTAACCTCCATCTTTCGACGAGTGCATGCAATTCGTCCACGTTGACACGAGGTGCTCATGCTGTATGCAAAGGCCACCATCAGGAGTTCACCGGCCGCTGCAGCAATTCAGCCTTCAGTATCTCAACAGGGCAATCGACGGGGTCAACTGGGTACAGACGACCATCCTCGTGCCTTTTGAAAAACCGTAGACGAACTGCTTGCATGTTGACCTGATATCGGGCGTCAAAGTAGAGAACGACCATGGGGTTAAAGTCATTTGGCGCCTCAGCAATCGCGAGAGGTTCGGCGGTGATACCGATCTGAAGCACCCAAAATCCGATGGCTTGCGCACAGAGATCAAGGAGGTCGTGCTTACCCTTAGTGGCATGTTCAACCAGCACACAGTTTCGCAAGAACCGAAACTGCCCATTGGCTACCTCAATATCGCTTGTAAGTGACAGATGGTTGTCTCGGCTTTTCTGATCAAGTTGACCGTGCTTCCAAGAGTCTGCTACATCTCGAAGGACCTCTTGAGCGAAGCAGTTTGCTCTAGCCTGCTTGTCATCAACGCCGGTCTTTTCAGGCAAGTGGCGTATTTCAATCGCCAAGCTCGCCGCCATACGCAGCGGATCATTCAAATCAGGCTGTAGCGCATATGGTTTGGCCAGCCATCGATTCAAGTCGTGCCACGGCTTTACGACCTTGCCTTGGAAAGCGGTGTTGATGTTCATTGCTTGGCATTCACAAGAGTGCCAGTCTGGTCATCCAAGACGCTGACTCAACCAGCCACTCCCAGCGCCTGCGCCTCGGCCTCTTGCTCCAGGTACACCCAGTCCACGATGTCGTCGCTGGGGATGTAGCCCGCCACCAGTTGCTGCATCATCAAGCGGGTCACGCCCACGTCGTTCACGTTCAGGGCCATTTCCAGGGCGGTGAGCTTGGCCTCGAATTCGGCCCAGGGGATGAACTCTTCGTGGGCCTTCATGATGCGGGGGTGCACGGTGGGCTTGGGGTTGTCGCCGATCAGCAGTTCCTCGTAGAGCTTTTCGCCGGGGCGCAGGCCGGTCACGGCTATCTCGATGTCGCCCTCGGGGTTCTGCTCGTCTTTCACCGTCAGGCCCGAGAGTTCCACCATGCGTCGCGCCAGGTCCATGATTTTGACAGGCTGTCCCATATCCAGCACGAACACGTCACCGCCCTTGGCCATGGCACCAGCCTGGATGACCAGTTGCGCCGCTTCCGGAATGGTCATGAAGTAGCGCGTGACTTCCGGGTGCGTGAGAGTGACGGGCCCGCCATCGCGGATCTGCTGGCGGAACTTGGGCACCACCGAGCCCGATGAACCCAGTACATTGCCGAAACGCACCATGCTGAATCTGGTGCCCGATCCGGTTGCGTTGGAATGGACCGCCAGGGCCTGCAGCGCCATCTCCGCCAACCGTTTGCTGGCCCCCATCACATTGGTGGGACGTACGGCTTTGTCGGTGCTGATGAGCACAAAGTCGGTCACGCCGTTCTCTGCAGCGGCCTGGGCGGTACGGAGCGTGCCCAGCACGTTGTTCTTGATGCCCGCGGCCGGGTTGTGCTCAACCAGCGGCACGTGCTTGTAGGCGGCCGCATGGTAGACCGTGTCAGGGTGCCATGTAGACATGATCTCGCGCATGCGGTCTTCGTCCTGCACCGAGGCCAGCAGGGGCACCAGAACGGGCGGCGTGGCGCCGTCCAGTCCGGCAAGCTTCTCTTCGAGTTCCTGGTGTATGGCGTAGAGGGCGAACTCGCTCTGCTCAATCAGCAGCAGCTTGGCGGGATTCACCGCAAGGATCTGGCGGCACAACTCGCTGCCAATGGAGCCTCCGGCGCCCGTCACCAACACCACCTTGCCCACGATGTTTTTGGCCAGCAGAATGTGATTGGGCGCTACAGGCTCGCGACCCAGCAGGTCGTCAATGTCCAGCTCCCGCAGGTCCAAGATGCTGACCTTGCCTTGGGCCAGGTCGGTTACGCTGGGCAGGGTACGCACGGCGACGTGAGCACTTCGGATCTGGCTCAGGATCTCGTTGCGGCGCTTGCGACTCAGGCTGGGCATGGCCAGCAGTACGTCGCTGATGTTGAGCGTGGTCGCCAGGTTGTCCAAGTCGGCAGGGTTGTAAATGGGCTGGCCGTTGAGTACATGGCCGTGCAGGCGGTCATCGTCGTCCAGGAAGCCTGCCACCTGCATTTCGTGGCTGTTAGCCATGGCAGCGGCCAACTGGCGGCCAGTGGTCCCTGCTCCATAAATCAACACCTTAGGCCGGGCCGCCCGCCTCAGGATGCTCAGGTACTGGTCACCCAGCCATAGCCGTGCCAGGGCACGGGACGCCCCCACGAACAAGAGCAACAGAATCGGCTGGATGATGCCCACTGTACGCGGCACCCCGTCCACGCCTACGACCGTAAAGATAGACGCATACAACAAACCGTAGATGCCTACTGCGCGGGCCACCGCCAGCAAGGCTGGCCAACCGCTATAGCGGAAAATGGCGCGGTACAGGCCCGACACCACAAAGATGGGCAGCGCGATGCCAATGGACGCGGCGCCGGCCCAAACGGCGCCATGCGCCCATTCGCTTGCCCCAGCAAAGCTGATGAACACCCCCATGCGGAGGTAGTAGGCCAGCCAGACGGTCACCACGCACAAACTGAGGTCGACTGTCAGAGCCACGATGCGCTTGGCAGACCTTGGCAGCGCCAGGATCGGAACTACCAGCATGGACAGCGGCCGTTTCATTGTCATTCCTGCCGAATGCGGTCACCACGGCCTGCGCCAGTGACCGTCTTGATTATTAACTTGAAGTACGAGACCAGCCCCAACTCCTGCAGCATGCGTGCATCTGTCTGCGCAAGCAGCTTGGGGGTCGACATGTCTATTCCATTGATCTGGGCCAATCCAGTAATCCCCGGACGGGCAGCAAAGACCCCTCGCGAGGCGCGCTCCTCAATCAATTCGATCTGATTGAACAAACAAGGCCGCGGCCCCACCAGACTCATCTCGCCCTTGAGCACGTTCCACAACTGCGGCAACTCGTCGAGCTTGGTGCGACGCAAAAAAGCACCCAAGGAAGTCACAGCGGCCGGGTTGGCCAGGTGGGTGGCAACCGAGGCCGTATCGGGCCGCATGGTGCGGAACTTCACCAAGGTGAATGGCTTTTGGTGCCGCCCCACGCGTGTCTGCCTGAACAGGGGCGACCCGGTGTCAAACGAGCCTATCAGGAACAGAACCGCCATCAACGGCAGGGCAAGCAATAGCCCCAGCCCTGCGAGCACAATATCCAGAAAGCGAAGCATCACACGACTGCCTTAGTTTTGCGGTACCACTGCGCAGTAACTTCAAGCCCCGCCTGCATGGTGTACGGAGGCGTCCAGCCCAACCCTTCACGAAGCGGTGAGATGTCCACGCACAGCGAGCCCAACAGCCGATCGACGGCGGCCTGTTTGCCAAGCACCCGCCCTGCCCAACGCATCCACGAGACAGGAACCGGCAACAGAAACGGCCGACGCCTCAATGCGGCGGCGATCCTGCGAACCAACTCGGGCGTTGACACATCATCCCCATCACTGACCAGAACGGTTTTACCGGCCGCTTTGGGGTGAGTGAGACAAAGTCGAATGGCATCGACCAAGTTGCCCAGATAGATCAAACTGCGCTGGTTTTGAATGGCGCCAAGCGGCAAAAGCCGCCGTTTATCAATGGCCTGCATGAGGCGCAGGAAATTGCCTCTCACACCTGGCCCATACACCAGTGGTGGCCTGAGTATCACAACCTCCATGCCCGTCTCTGCGGCAATCTGCCACAGAGCCTGCTCGGCCTCCCACTTCGAAATGGCGTACGCATCGGCGGGCACAGCCAAATCTGCATCCCTGTATGGTTCGCTCTTGCCTTCGCCCAGCACCTTGGCTGTGCTGACAAAAATGAAGCGTTTGACCCCGTATTGGGCACACTGCCGCGCCAAGTTGGCTGTGCCCAATGTGTTGACTTCGGCGTACCGATCGTCTGGAGGCTCAACTGCTCCGTCTGTCAAAGGCACTTGACCGGCCAGGTGAACGACCACATCGGTGTTCTGGCCCAGGGCTTCGCTCCAATCGGTACTTTTATTCAAATCGCCAACAGGAATTTCCCAAGGCGTGGTTGATGCCCGAACAGCCCGAACGACTTGACCCTCAGTCTGATCGAGCACAGAGCACAGGGCTCTGCCAACCAACCCGTTTGCGCCGGTGACCAGCACCTTCACGACACGGACTTCCTTGGAAGTCGACCCCAGTGCCTCCAAAAGTAACGCGCCATACTGGCGGCGTGCCACTTCATGAACTGCCAGTTCTTGCGGCTGGCTCTTTGCGCGTCGTGTACCACCTGCACCTGTGGGCAGACCATGACTGGGCGGCCTGCCTTCCAAAGGCGGGTGCAAATGTCCACATCTTCGTAGTAAAGGAAGAACTTTTCGTCAAAGCCGCCGATGGTTTTGAAGTCTTTGGCACGGAAGAGCATGAACATGCCGGCTACCCAGTCCACCGGCGTGGGCCCTTGGGTGGGCTCCAAGGCATAACGCCCATCGTGGCCACCCAGCAGTTTGGTAGCCAACTGCCTAAGCGTTGGGAAATGCCGGGCGCTGTCTTCTGGGCTGCCCGCACTGTTCACCACGCCAGGGGCCAGCACAGCCGCGTTACTGCCGTTTAGTGCGGCCAGCAAAGTCGGAAAGGGGTTGGCAGGCAACTCAATGTCAGGGTTGAGCACGCAAAAAAAGGGCGCCGTTGCATGTGCAAATGCAGCGTTGTGGTTGGCACCGAAGCCTTTGGGGTTTGTGTTTTGGATAAACAACGTCTTATCTGCCTCAACTACTCCGTCGTTATCCGGAATGTTCCGCGTTAGTATGATTCGACTAACCTCTGGGAACAATTGAAGCTTGGCGACAAGTTTACAAACCATTTTGCCATGGCTGTGGCTGACGATTGAGACAGATACACAGGCATCCCCTTTGGCTCTATAAAATTCCTGCGTGGTCAAACCTAATGCTCCAAGAGTTACATGCTGCAAATTTCGAGGCTTGATCCGTGTCTGGTTTAAATTCCAAAGCCTTTAAAACTAGGAAATTAATATCCTCTAATCCATCGCTGATAAATGTGCCCACTTCCTTGAAGCGAAATGCCATCTCGCCGAAGTCGGTAGAAATTACAGGCAACCCCAAAGCGCGGTATTCGTAGTATTTGATCGGGTCCACCGAGGCCGTCAGGTTATTCTTTTTGAACGGGATCAAGCCAACATCGAAATCCTGCATGGCGGCCAACGCTGCCTGATGATTGCAGGGGGGCAACATTTCGATATTTTGAGGCAGTACTACAGGAGCGGGGGAAAACACCGGGCCGATCAACCGCACCACGTCTGATGGTCGCGCCTTGGCCAGTTCAATCACCCATTCCCAGTCGAACCAGGTCGCGATCGTCCCTACGTAGCCCAACACCTTTCGGGTACGTGTCGCATCGTTGAGTTTCGGAGGCGGCAACACATTCAGATCCAGTCCGTTATGCACCAGCCGCACATCCCCCCTGAGGGCAGACCAACGCTGCTTAATGGCGGTCGATGAAGCCAGTACAGTGCTCACACGACGTACCACTTTCTGCTCTCGCCAGCGCATAGCCAAACGAGAAAGACCCGAATAGAACGCTGGAAAATCATCCATCGCGTCATACACGGAGCGACACCCCCTGAACCGACCCACAACCGCCAAGGCCAACGCCGACGGCTTGCCTATCGCCAACAAAGTCCCCTGTTGATTGGCAAAGGCATCAAGCTCATTGAACAACCGCTGCCACAATAAAGCATTCATCAAGCCAGACCCTGGCAGCGGCTCGATCGGCACTGCAGGGGGCCTGATTACCCGAAGCCACGGAGGGATTGAACAGTGTTGCCTATCCTCCTGTGCCCCCAAGCGACGAAAGTCAGACAGCGAAGGGAAGCGGGTTGGGTACGGATCAACCCAAAGCACCTCATCTCCGGTACGCCCATGAAACCACTCGACAAACTTGTGCGGCCGTTGGGCGAAGCTCACCCAAGGAACTGGCGACAAATATACAAGCCGCATTACGAAAAGTGCTTTCTCAGCGTTTCAACGATCCGCTCTGCACCATGGCCATCGCCATACGGGGAAATCCCACGCGCCATCATTCGATAAGCCGCCTCATCATCCAACAGGCGCTGCGCCTCGTTGACGATGCGATCGTAGTTCGGGCCCACAAGCTTGACGACTCCAAGCTCTACAGCCTCCGGCCGTTCAGTTTCGTCCCGCAACACCAGTACAGGCTTGCCCAAAGCCGGTGCCTCTTCCTGCACCCCGCCTGAATCACTGATGATCAGATAGGAACGCTTCATGGCCGCAACAAACGGCGCATAGTCCAAGGGTTCGCAAAGATGAATGTTCGGACATTTTCCGAGCATCTCATGCGCGACATCCTTCACATTCGGGTTGGGGTGCACTGGGTAGAGAAACTGAACATCCTGATTACGTTCAGCAAGCGTCCTCAACGCCCGGCAGATGTTGCGGAACGGCTCTCCAAAATTCTCCCGACGGTGCGATGTAATCAACACCAAACGTTTATTGGCATCCAGGTCGATGCCAATTTCCAGGTCCTTCGCCGCTGTCATCAAAAGCGCATCGATGACGGTGTTGCCCGTCACAATGATCTCACTATCCGGCACCCCCTCGCGCAACAGGTTCTGACGCGAACCCTCAGTCGGGGCAAAGTGCCAACGAGACAGTTTACCGGCAATCACTCGGTTGGCTTCTTCAGGGAAGGGGTTTTGCATATCCCATGTGCGCAAACCGGCTTCCACATGCCCGACAGGAATCCGGTGATAAAAACAGGCCAGCGCCACGGTCATAACGGTGGTAGTGTCGCCCTGGACAAGGACCACATCAGGCTTCTCGGCCTGCAGCACATCATCCAAATCCAAAAGCAGGCGTGCCGTCAGAGTGGTGAGCGCCTGATTGGGACGCATGATATCGAGGTCGATGTCCGGTTCGATGCCGAAGAAGTTCAACACTTGATCCAGCATGTGACGATGCTGGGCTGTAGCCAGAACCCGAACCTCTGCCCAGGGTTGTTCTTTCAGCGCCAGAATGACCGGAGCCATTTTGATGGCCTCTGGCCGTGTGCCAACAGTGCACATGATTTTCATATTCAGTCTTTCTACAAAATTTTTGCGACTGGCCTACGCTCGCCGCAGGAACCAGCGTGTCAGTACGAAGGTAACGGGGATGGTCAAAACAATGACCATCAGCGGCGCAACGCTTTGAGGAATTCCAAACCGTTCGACGAAGACACTCAGCAGCAGTGCCGATAGTAGGTACTGCACCAGATATACCAGCGGGAAGGCAAAGAAGCCTTTCAATCCGATCGGGGTCTTGAATACGATCATTGCATTGAACCAGTAAGAAAACACGATGCCGGTGGCAAATGCGATGGCATAGGCCACCTGATAAGGCAGGATGACTTGTAGGCCGAAATACAGGCAATAGGTAAAGGCGGTGTTAATACCGCCGCCTATTACGAACTTAATCAGGTCGGGCAGTGACTTTTCCCCCGGCATCCGGTTAGACCTGTTTTTTGGATTTGATCAGTTTTAGAAACTCGCCATAGTCACGGATGTAGTCGTCTGAATCGTAATAGTCGGATGCGAACACCAGCAACATTGCGTCGGCGGAGTACTTATACTGGATTCCCCAAGTTAGTGGGGGCAGGTACAGGCCCATATTGGGACGATCCAGGGTGATCTCTTCGCGTGTTTCGCCATCATCCACAACAACACGAACGCTGCCTCTGACGGCAATCAGGAACTGGTGGCACTTGTGGTGTGCATGCTCGCCGCGGGTATCAGCAGTCGGAACATCGTAGACGAGGAAATAGCGCTTCGGGCTGAAGGGGATTTCACGCTCGAACTCGCCCACGGACAGGCTGCCACGCAGGTCGGGTACTGCCTTAAAGGTATGCAGCGTTACGCCATTGACATTAGTACCGGTCACCGCGGGCTCGGAAGAAGCAGAAACTTTCATGCCCTCGTTGGTGGTTCCGACAGCGTCGGCGTAACCGATGATTTTTGCGGGGTTGCCGACCACGATCGCAAAGGGCGGGACCGATCGAGTTACTACGGCGCCTGCTCCTACCATGGCGTTTTCACCGATGACCAGGCCGGGAAGGATGGTCGCGTTAGCGCCGATCGTGGCTTTGGTTCTAACGACGGTGCGCAGAAACTCTTCCGGGTATTGCTTGCTGCGCGGGAAGCGATCATTGGTGAAGGTAGCATTGGGTCCGATGAACACGTCATCCATGATCTCGATGCCATCCCATACCTGAACCCCGCACTTGATAGTGACGCGGTCACCAATAACCACATCATTTTCAATGAAAACGTTGTCGCAGATATTGCATTCGGAGCCGACGCGAGCCTCGGGCAAAACGTGCGCAAAGGCCCAGATCTTGGTGCCCTTACCGATGTGAGGAGATTCACAAAGCCCGTTAGGGTGAACGAAGTACTCGGCATTTTCATTTTTCATGATTGAACCTCTCAGTCCTCATGGGGATGGCTAAAGGCCTTGCCTTGGTGTTTTCGTAAGTACGCCATGCGTATGAGCCTACGATACCAAGCCCTAACAAGTTTGCCGCCCCCAGGAAGACAATGACATTGATGGTCATCGCGTAACCCGAGACGGTGATCAGTCCGAGAAGACGCGCAATGGTAACGGCGAGGCCGAAACCGGCAGCCAGAATGGTCGTCACTCCGCCCAAGCGTATGAGCAGGCGGATGGGCAGGTCAGTAAATGCAAAAATACTGTCCATCATGTAGTTCAGCTTCTTGGAGAAAGTCCAGGCCGAAGTGCCGTGCTCACGCTTCAGGCGGGCGTAGGAAATAGTCTTGCGACGGTATCCCAGCCAGAAGATCTGCGCGATCAGTGAGCTATGCCTTTCGTCGAGGGTTAACAATGTGTCGCGAAAGACTTTGTTGCAGCCGAAGACATCCACACCGCCCTTCGGGATTTCTGACACCACGTATCGACGGTACAAGTTCCAGAATGTCTTGGAGGCGAGGCGCGAAAGCAGTGGGTCATCCCGTCCTTCGCGTACACCGAGCACGACATCGTACTGATCAGTCAGGAGTTGCGTGTTCATCTCGAGCACCAACTCCGGTGGTTCTTGCAGGTCCGCAGCCATAACCGCAAAACGATCACCACTACCGACTTCCAGGCCCACCCGTATCGCCGGGAACGAGCCGAAATTGCGCGAAAGCAGCACGAGTTGTGATTCGAAGCGCTGTTTTGGCAGTTGCTCTCTCAATATCTCGTAGCAACGATCCGGGCTACCGTCGATCACAAAAACCGCTTCAAAATTGCCTGCTAACTTGGTGTTCAGTCCATCGATGGCGATCAACAAATCTGGCAATGAGCCTTCGTTCTTGTAAACAGGAATGACTAAAGTTAGCAAGCGACGTTGCTCCTTATTGTTCGAAGTATTTTTTGACAGCTGCGATGACAGTGTCGACCGCTTCATCGGTCATGCCGGGGAAGCAAGGAAGGGTCACCAAGTTCTTGCACGAGCTGTCGGTGACTTCCATGGAGCCGACTACTTGAGGCTGAGTGTAGGCTGCTTGATGGTGGTCCGGGACCGGGTAGTGAACGTCGGTGGCAACGCCCTGGGTCTTAAGAAACTCGCGCAGTGCATCACGGCTCTGGATGCGTGCGACATAGAGATGCGCGACAAATGAATCGTCTACTGTTGGCAGTGCGTCAAAGCCCAGGTTCGCGAACGCTGCATTGTAACGGGAAGCGATGTCGCGCCGAGCAGCATTCCAGGAGTCGAGTCGCGGCAGCTTGAGACGCAGAATCGCAGCCTGCATTTCATCTAGACGGCTGTTTTTGCCGCCGGCATGACCGACGTGGTACTTGGATGACCAGCCGTATTGACGCAGCGTCTTGAGCCGGGTAGCCAACTCATCATTGTTGGTCACAACTGCTCCACCGTCGCCCATGGCGCCGAGGTTTTTGGTTGGGTAGAAACTGAAGCAGGCCGCGTCACCCCAGCTTCCTGCCTGCCGACCTTCGACTTTTGCTCCGTGGGATTGGGCGCAGTCTTCGATCAGCATCACACCGGCCGCACGCGCCAAGGCCAGCAACTCTTTGATGTTAGCCATCTGCCCATAGAGGTGTGTAACGATCACGCACTTGGGCTTCTGTTTCAGGGCATCGACCAGAGCTTCTACTGACATGGTCATGCAGGACGGGTTGATGTCGACATACAGCGGCGTAGCACCAACGGCATGGATGGCCGTGCTGCTGTAGAAACCGGCGTTGGCAACGGTCACCACCAAGTCGCCGCGTTCGACACCGACACTGCGCAAGGCGATTTCAATGGCATCGGTGCCATTCGCCATGGAGACGCAATAACGCACACCGACGTAGTTGGCGAACTCCGATTCGAAGCCGGCCACTTCGTCTCCCAAGACATACCAGTGGCGGTCGAGAACTTTCTTGACTGCCCCAAGGAAGTCGCTAGCCGTTCCGTTAAGGGGTTGCTAAGACCCTGCTGATTGTTACAGAATGGGCT
>VFQO010044490.1_pt1 | contig 11786 bp, 15 predicted proteins | sample 3512331 | NCBI WGS metagenome assembly VFQO01 (sample SAMN10412371, study PRJNA504923) | tailings metagenome | isolation source: Replicate 3 from Balatoc abandoned mine | place: Philippines: Itogon, Benguet | collected 2017-08-28 | reverse complement strand
ACGGCTTCGGCTTGTTATTAAAACTCGCCCGGCTTTGCCGCTGTCGTTTATCAAGCTGCTGGCAACACTGTAGATCAGTCAGTGCAGACTCTGGCAGGATTTTTGAGCACGTGCGGTTGCCAGGTTGAAACCGCCTGCTGAGTGGCACTCGTGCTGCCCTGTCCCCTGCAGCTGGGCGACCGGCTGAAGACGCGGGATGAGCTGCGGGCCGAGTGGGAGGCGTTCCAGACCAAGCAGAAGAAGGTGGGCGGCCTGCATCGTTTGAAAAGCTGCAGGTCACTGGATGGCGTGCGCGGGAACGAAAGGCCTGCGCACCTGCTTTGCCTGGCTGTGGCATGCTGGGGAGCCAACATAGGGGTGGTCAGCCGACCGCCAGCCAGCACGCTGACGTGAACTGCTATGCATGCTTGTGCTACGCAGGAGGCGCTGGAGGCATCAGTCAACTACCGGGGCGTGTACATCTTCAAAGTGGATGCCACAGGTGCGCGGCAGGGTGCCGCAGTGCAAGCCCATGGTGCACGCCCTTGTTGCCACAGCTGCCAGACATGAGGTGCCTCGGCAGCGCACACACCTGCTGCACTGCAGCTGCCTTCTCCCTGCCCTGCACTCTTCTGCTGTTTGCTGCTCCTCCTGCAAGGCTGCGGCCTGACCTGCCTGCACCCCTCCCGTGCGCTTGCAGCGCTCGTGTCGCCCTACATGCCCTCCCTGCCCCGCACGCCCGAGCTGACCTCCATCTACATGACCTCTGGCCTGGACGTGCCGCTCGAGTCCAAGGACTGGGGCTGGCTGGCCTCAGAGCAGGACGTGGCGCACTTGGGCGGTGCGTGGCTTGGAGGCTACTGTCGCTGGGTTTGGGTTTAGTTTGCTCCTGTTGGCAAGCATGTTGCCTGCGTCTACTGGTGTGGCCACAACAGACAGCCTTGTGAGCTCTGCTAGCCATGCGCAAATGGCCTGGTTTGCTGTTCTCTTTGTGGACCTTTGCAACCCGCAGCCGCCACCCGTGGTTGCTTGCTCCCACCATTTGCCACCTGTTGCGCCTGTCCTGCCCAGGTCTGGTCAACGTGCGCAAGAATGTGGGCGGCGGCAGCTTTCTGGCGGGCTACAAGCGTCACTTCGCTGATTATTCCAGCCTTGAGGCAAGCAGGGAAGGAAAGTGAGGCGTTGCCTGGAACCCTGGTTCTTCGCAGTTGCTCTCACATGTTGTTGCCCTGCCTGCAGGTGCATGGCGTCGTGGGCCTGCGCACTCTGCTGTCGGCGCAGCACAGCGTGCAGCTCACGCCTGGGAGCAGCGCCAGCCTGGTGGCCAGCTGGCAGCCGCACGTGGGGCTGGGCCTGCAGTTTGTGAGCCAGCGCCAGCTGTCCTCCACAATCAATGGAGAGTACAGCTGGGTGGTGGGGCCGCCAGAGGCAGCGGGCATGTCTCTGGGCCTCACCCGGCGCACGGAGAAGACGATGCTTAGCGGGCGGCTGGAGGTGAGCAGCAGATGCGGCACAGGCCACAGGGTCTGTGAGATGGCTGCTAATCGTGCTGCATGTGTCTGGTGCGAGCAAGTGGGGCGTGCTGTCCAGCACGCCACTACCTTCAGGCCGCCTGCTGTGTCGGCAGCAACGCTGAGTGCATGCGCTCAAGGCGCTCGCTTCCTCTGCCCCTCTCCTTCACAGGTGGGTGCGATGACCGGCTTGGTGTGCCGCGCGGTGCGACAGCTTGGGGCGGGGGCCACCGGCCGCCTGGGCATCAAGCTGACCACAGGCGGCATTGAAGTGGACGTGGGAGGCAGCCGGCGCTTCTCAGAAGTGGCTACCGGCGGCGCAGCTGTCAGCGTGGGCTTGCAGGTGCGGTGGGGCGGTGGGGCAGGGGCGGGGACCAGCTCATGGTCCTGTCATGTTGCACTGCAGTGTGCTTGAGCAGTTTTAGTCGGCCATGTTGGCTGCACTTACCAAGTCCCATTTGCAAATGGTGCACCCCCTAGCGACGGCTGACCCATAGGTCCCTGAGCTTGATACTCCTGCATATCCTTCTTCCCTCGCTGCTTGTCAGGGCATCACACTCAAGCTGCGCTACAACCGTGCGGGCCACCTGTTTGAGTTCCCGATCCTGCTGTCGTCCAATCCATTCGACTGGCCCACCCTGGCGGGTGCATACCTGCTGCCGCTGCTAGTCTATGGCATCGGTGGCAAGCTGCTGCTGGGCCCGCTGCAGCGAGGCATTGAGGCGCGCAGGTGAGCATGCAGTAGGGGACCGGTGCTGCCACAGGGAGGGCAGGCTTGGTGCTGGCATCTGCGTTTGCCACGGCAGTAGCAGCCATCTGCTGGCAGTCAGGAGTCGTGTATGGCTGATTGTTGCGCTCACTCAAACTGGGCAAAGCCGCATGCACAACTACTCCTGTGCCCAACCCCCGCTGGGCGCACTTGCAGGGCGCGCGCAGAGCGGCGGCGGCAGGCGGAGGTCATCCGCAGCGCGCTGGCTCTGTCGCGCTCCGCGGCCCAGCTGATGCTGCCGGTGGCACGGCGGCGACTAGACAGGGAGCAGCGGCACGGTGGCCTGGTTGTGGTGCTAGCTCTGTACGGGGAGGAGGCAGCAGTGCTGCAGGCAGCCAAGGATGCTCCGCAACGCTGGCAGCAGGCACAGGCTGCTGCAGCAGCTGCTCCGCTGGAGGCAGCGAGTGAGCAGCAACCGCAGCAGGCGCAGCAAGCTGGTGGGGACGGCCAGCAGCAAGAAGAAGAGCAGCAGCAGCAGCAGCAGCAGCAGGGGCAGCCATGGGCATCACCATTTGAGCAGGCAGCAGCAGCAGAGCAGCAGCAAGCCAGCAGCGGTGATGACGTGCCGCCGGCAGTTGCAGACGTGACGGTTGCCGTGCAGTACATGGTGGACAGCGGCAAGGCGGTCTTCCACAAGGGTGCGCCGCTGACTCGCTCTGCCGGTGTCACTGCCGCTGCCGCTGCGCACACGTCCTGCTGCTGCCACTGCCCACATATGCTGCTGCTGCTGCTGCTGGTGTGTTTTGCTAGGGCCGCATTCCGGAGGATGTTGCTCCCTTCGCAACACAAGAGTGTGTGAGACGGCTGCACGCATGCGGCCTTCGTGCTATGCTCCCAACCGCTGCACGACCGCCTCTTCCTCCCACCTGCGTCCCAGGCTACCCCAAGTCGGGTCTGATGGGCTTCTGCGACCCCTCGCCTGCTGCCTCCAAGGTGCTGCTGGTGTTCTACACCTTCAAGGTGAGAGCGCACGTGTAGAGCCATGGACATGGGTCAGGAACAGGCCCTGTCATGTGGCCGGTGCACAAGTCGGGCCCAGATGCTCTGCCACCGGAAATGCTTCAAGGCGGGTAGGTCCTGTTCGGTATGTCAACGTACAGGCGTTGCGGCATGATCAAACCTCAACGCCAGGCTACCTCATCGCCTTTTTGCCTCCTGTTTCCGCTGCAGCTTGCCATGCCTGGTCATGGTTGCCTGCAAGCTGCTTGCAGCCCCTCAACCCTTCGCCAGTGCTTCCATCCCCACAGGGCCGGCCGTACCGAGCAGTCATTGCCGACACGGAGGGCGCGGCGCTGCCGGCGCGGGGCAGTCTGGTGGAGGATGCCACTGAGGCGGAGCTGGTGCTGCAGCTGGCACAGGCCGCGGGCGAGGCGGCCGCCGGTGCGGCAGCGGGGCTGAGCGGAGCGCCGTCGGTGGCCTCGCTGGCAAGCAGCACCGCTTAGTGGTCTGGTGCCGTGCTGTGCCACCGCTCGCTGCTGGGTATTGGCGTGTGTTTATTTCCTGGGGCATTCTCTCCAGACCCTGCAATGTGCAATGCCAAACAGGACTTCGGACGTATTGTGAACAGGCCTTGGGGCAAGGTGGCCGGTAGGCGGCAGGTGGCAGGTGGCAAGCCCGGCCGCCTTTCGGCAGCCAGGTCGATCATCTGGGCGCGGCCAGCAAACCCAACGGGCCTAAGCGCGCCACGATGGGGCTTGGGTCAAGTGTCAAGTGTCCAGCTGTGCCGCTTCATGCGGCGCGCGCTGATCGGGCTGCCCGCCGCATTCCTTCCACCCCCAGCCAGACTTGCGCCACAAGGCAAGCGTACCAGAAGTCACGGAACGTGCGTGGGACTTGGCCCTCGCCCCCCTCCAAAGAAAGCGACCTCTAAGCCGGCGGCCCCCTGTGCGGCCTCACCGCTCAGTCTGAGCCAACGGACACCGCGCTGCGCCCTCTGGTGGCCGGGTAAGAGCCCTTGTGCCGGCCAGCGGGCGGCCCCTGCCTCCAGCGCCCTTCTGGAGAAGTGCAGCGTCTTTGGCTGCGCCAAGTAGGAGAAGCCGAAGGGAAACGCGGCCTGCTCACCCCACGGCTGTGCGCCTGCTCCCTGAAAGGCGCCCCAACAGCGCCGAACGCGTCACCGCCTGCCGCCCGTGGTCTGCAGGGCGGGACAGTGACGGCCGACGTGATGGCAGGGGTAGGGGCGGCGGCCGCGGTCGCCGCCGCGCCGGCCGCCGGCCTGCCGGCCTCGTATGCCGCGGTGCAGTCCACGCTGCGCAGGCAGTTCTTTGGCGACCTGGTGGAGCTGCGCGGGGCCCTGGTCAACACTCTCAACCTGGAGCCGCAGCGTGCCAGCAACCTGCACCTGAAGCTGCAGCTGATCGATGCCGCGCTGCGCATGCTCGAGGTGGGCAAAGGCCAACGGCTGTCATGCCGCCAGGCGATGTCCGGCGGCCGCCCGGCTGCTTGCTGCCTTACGTCGTAGCTCATTGAGTTGCATGGGCAGTGGGGGGCAGCACGAGGCAAAGGTGCGGCGCAGTCGACGCCTGATGGGTCATGTGACCGCTCGCATGCGGGCAGCGTCACACCCGTCCGTCGGACCCGTCGCCTGCAGGAGACCAAGTCGGAGGTGACTAGCGCGGACATGGCCAGCTTGATGAACATGAGCGCCAAGGTGGTGCGAGCCGTGGAGGCCTGGCGTGCACGCCGGGTGAGCACTGCACGACCTGCCGGATGTGAACATGCTGTTACGGGTGGTATAGGTGGGCTGGGCGTTTGCGCTGCCGCCGCCCTTTTACCGCCATGTAGGGCCTTGCAGGTGAAACCTATTGCTTTTGCATGACGTGGACAGATGCAGACGTCCATTCTGTCCACCCCTGTGCAGCTATCTGGTCGGCAAGGAAACGCCGCTGCGGAAGCGCCGCCGCCGCCGCCGCAGCACACGGTGCAGCTGCAGCCGGCATCGCAGCAGCAGCATGCACCGCTGCAGGTGCATGGGGCATCGCAGCAGCAGCTGCAGCCGGCATCGCAGCAGCAGTCAATGTCGCACCAGCACGAGCAGCAGCAGCAGCAGTCTACATCTCAGCAGCAGCAGCAGCACCAGCAGCAGTCCACATCGCAGCAGCAGCAGCAGCCGCAGCAGTCTGCATCACAGCAGCAGCAGCAGTCTACATCTCAGCAGCAGCAGCAGCAGCAGCGATCAGCAGAGGAGCAGGCTCAGCTGCCGCAGGTGGTAGCAGTGTGCGTGGACGCCGACGGCGACATGCGTAGCCGCATAGCCTCCCCCTTTGCAGCACCAGAGGTGCAGCAGGCGGCGCACGATCCACCCCGCGATGCGGCCACACCTGCCCTGCCCCCGTCACCACCTTTGACCGGCGCAGCAGATGCCGCCGCTGCAGCCGTGGGTGGCGGGGATGACCGCACGGGCACCCCCCTATCCAGCGTTGACCAGTTTGACTTCCTGTCCAAGCTGATTGTCGACCCAGTGGACCCGCTGAGCGCCCCTGCAGGTGCGCCAAACCCGCATCTGCGCACTGCCCCGCATGTGCGCGTTGCCCCGCCGTCTCTTGTGAATGGTTGTGCTGAACTTGGGGAGCTGCTTCTGCTGCTGACAATCAAACCAGTTTTGTTCCCAGTGGCGCCGGTGGTGTCTCCTTGCCCACCAACTCCAAACTCTTCCTGCCATGCTCCTGCCTTTGCTTTGAGGTCCATATGTCATGCTTATGCATTCTCCCATGCTCTGGGCTCTTGCAGCCTCGCTGCTGCCGGACATCGACTGGGAGGTGCCAGAGGTGAAACCGAGTGGCAACCTGGACACGCTGCTGCCCTCCGAGGCCAGCCAAGTGCTGCTGGCCCAGCAGCGCATGGTGAGTGTGCGGGGCTGGTTGGTGGCGCATGGTGCTTTGGTGGCTGGGCAGCAGCAGCGGGATGAGGGGTGGGAGACAGCAGAGGTGGATGCGAATTTGCCTGGGCCCTGCCGGGTTGTCGCAGCGGGCCAAGCTGCAAGCGGCCACAAGCTACAGCGGGTGACTGCAGCGGAAGCTTGCCATGCAGCAACTGCATCCGCTGAGTCGAGGTGTGCATGCCATGCCTGACGCAGGTGGAACAGAAGCGCGCTGCGGCACGGGCGCAGCGCATGTCCAGCGCTGAGGCCTTCCTGGCACGGGTGTCCGCCAACGCAGCGGCCGAGGGGAGCTTTGGCAGTGAGGCGCCCGGGGCGTCTGGCACCCTGGTGGGCCCCGCTCGCAAGCAGGAGCTGGCCCCGCTGCCGCCGTACCAGCAGCAGAGGTCGCAGCCGGTTGGCATGCCACGGGGCCCGCCCCAGTGCCTGCCCAGCCAGCCGCCAGCCAATCAGCAGAAGCAGCACTACCTGCAGCAGGCGTCGCACCACGAGGTGCGGCATGACCAGATGGCGGCGGCAGCAGCGGCTCACGGCTTGCACTGCCTGCTGGCCAGCCCTAAGTCTGCGGCCACCCACTCGCCGGGGGGTGGCTCCCATCAGGAGGTCAGCACCCACAGCGGCGGCGGCTCGCGCTTGTCAGGCGCGCCCGGCTGTGCCACAGCAGTGGGCAGCGCTGGCCACGGCGCCAACGGGTCCACGGAGCCCTCGCCCTCGGGTTCCTACCACCAGCTGCCAACCAGCCAGGGCCAGCAGCCCTGCCCACACGCCGTACGGCCGAGCGGCAACCATGACGTGGCAGGACTGGAGCCCAGCCCCTTCAGCAGTGCTGCAGCCCAGGGTACCGTGGCCCAACCGCCGGGTCAGGGCGCACGCGGCACCAGAGTAAGCGCTGCTGCATTTGGCAGCACCCAGCTAGTGCATCCAGACTCAGGGTTTGCGGCGATGCAGCAGCACCCCTCAGGGTTTGTGGCGATGCAGCAGCACCCCTCAGGGTTTGCAGCGTTGCAGCAGCACCCCTCTGGGTTTGCAGCGATGCAGCAGCAGCAGCAGCAGCAGCAGCAGCAGCAGCAGCAGCAGCAGCGCTGGCTAGGCGGCTCGAGCAGGCCGCCAAGTGCTGCAGCCCCGCCGCCGCCGCCCCTTGGCACCACAACATCGGCGAGTGGCGCCAGTCTGGGCTTTGGCGGTGGCAACCCACACAGCCTGCAACTGTCCGCCAGCAGCGGGCGGCCAAGCCAGATGCACACCAGCAACCCGTCGCTTGTGGGGGAGCTGCAGCTGCTGGGCCTGTCCAGCGGCGGCGTGCAGCTGGGCAGCCAGGCGCTGCCGCCCCACCTGCAGACCATGGCTTCGTACACCAGGCAGACCGCGGCGGCAGCGCAGCTGGCGGCTGCAGACCAGCAGCAGGCGGAGCGCTTGAGCGCTCTGCGGCTGCTCCAGCAGTTCCCGCATGCCGCGCTGCACGGCGGCTGCGGGGCCCTGCAGCAGCTGCTCTCCGCCGGTGACAGCTTCGGTGCGCCGGGCGACTTCAATGCCGGCGCAGCAGGGCAGCTGCAGCACGTAGCGGCCATGCAGGCGCAGCAGCAGGCAGCACAGCTGGCGTTGGAACGGTATCGCCGGGATCAGCTGCAGTACCAGCAGCTGCAGCAGCAGTTGATGCAGCCGTTTGGCGGGTTCCCCCAGCTGCAGGCGCAGACGCCGGTGTATCAGCAGGTGCAGCTTGCAAGTGGCGGCGGCACGGGGCCTGCCGGCAGTGGCGGCGTGCCGGCGTTGAGCGCTGGGGCAGGCGGGTTTCCAGGCCTGCCCGGGCACAGTGCTCACGCAGGCATGCCAGGCCTAACCGTTCCAGCCGAAGTGCAGTCGTTCCGCATCTGCCCATCAGTTGGGACCGGAGGTGGCAGCAGCGGTGCAGGCGGCATGTGGCAGGCGCCAAACGGCGTGCTTGCGGCTGACCCGCACACAGGTGAGATTGCATGGTGGGGAACACGGCTGAAGGGCTAACGGCGTTTGAAGTGCATAGCGCTCGCCTGGTGTCCCTCCTGCAGATATAGCCTTGCCCCACGTATTTGCTGCACAATCCTTGTTCGCAGGCTACATGCCGCAAGTGCAGTCTGGCGGCCAGCACGCTTCGCATGGCACCTACAGCGCTGGTGCCGGTTTTGGCGAGTCGGCTAGCCTTGCCAGCGGCGGCAGCTCCCGCCACAAGCGCAGGCGCGCTTGAGTGAATGTGCCAGCGCAGCGGCAGCGCGGTCAACTTTCAACACAAGCCCACTGTTTCTTATTGATCCATCTTCTTCCTTCCAACCATCCATTCCCGCGATATGGCAGCACAAAGTTAGCGGCCCTCAGTACCTCCCTTGCGCCCTACTTCCGCCATCCTTTACCACAGTCCTTCTGAATTCCTTCTGTTATATTGCGTGCACTCAACTTGTTTTCCCGCTGCTACTAGCGCTTCTCCACCCCAACGTCCCAAGTAACCCTAATTCTTGCCCTGGCAGCATTACTGCTTATTGTATGCAAGACCGCCTGTGCAACTCATGGCCTTTTGTAAAGCCTTGGCAGCAGTAAGCGAGTTTTTCAAGGCCTGACCATGATGCGGCAAGGCGCCATGCAACACAGCAGCTGGCCAGTGTGTGGTGAAGTGTTGGCTGCGCACAGAACTCCTGCACATTGGGGCGCGTTGGTTCATGTTTACATCAAATGCAAAGGCCAAGACAGCCGGCAAGGAGCAGCCTCAGCTGAACATCCAGGGGACCTAACCAGGCCTCCGCGAGGCGCCGCAGCCCCAGCCGCCTGTTTGTGCTCGGGTTGCGGGCCACCTCTCCTCCGAGGCAGGCCAAGAGGACACTCTGCTGTGCGACGGCTTCCAGCCTAAATAGCTTCAAACTTGATGGGCTCCTCCGTGTCCGGATCAATCATCAGCACCTGGGATTGGCAAGGGATGAGTAGCCTGCCTGTCAGGCGACATGGACTCGAGGGATGGCAGCGCTGTGCACCAACATGCAGGAGGTCCTTGTACCACAGCACTTGCACAGCACGGCGGCATCGCCGCACCTCCACAATATCTGGGAACTTGTCCCGGATCGCAGCCCGTAGGCCGTAGCCAATGGGCAGCGGGCCCTTGTAGTGCACCGTGCACACACCCTGCAGGTTGATGGAGGAGGGCGCAAAGTGATGCGCAGCAGCTCTTGTTGCTGCAGGCAGCGCGCACGCCAGCGCCTTGCCTTTCCGCACAGGCATGAGCTAGGAATTGCTGCATACTTGGCGCACACACCATGCCGCTGCCTTTCCCATGCACTCGACTCCACTGTCCCAAGCTCCGGCCACCAGCAGCTCACCTGCTCAACGCCCACCACCTCCACGCTGCCGCCATACGCCGCCACCGCGCCGCGCAGCATGTTGAGGTGCATGTCCACGCTCTCCGCTGTCGCGCGGTTGTCCTCCTGGCCGCCCACCTGCGGTGAAGCCCACAGCAGGCACGGCGGAGCAGCTCAATGCTGTGCCTGCACCATGCCGCTTATTCCCCCAGCCCACATCACCTTACATCACCGAGGCCAGCAATCCCCAAGCCTCTTAACCACCCTCCGTCCAACTGCGCCCCACCTGCAGCACCTCCACCAGCTGCTCGCCAAAGGCCGCCTTCAGGCAGCGCTCGATGCCCATCTTCATGGTGGCGCTCGAGGCCGCGCACGTGCCGCACGCGCCCTGCACGCCACAGGGAGCCCGAGCATCACAGTTGCTGTGAAATGCCGTGGGCGGAGGCCATGCTGCACTGCATGTGGCCATAGCAGCTAGCTTGAAAACCCCGCACATGGTGGCCTCGAAAGCAACGGAAAGCTCCAGCACTTTGCGCTAAGGTGGCTCAACACAAGTGGGCCACAGGCACCAGAACAAAGCGGAACACAATGGAGTGCAAACCACGATGCTGTACAACAAGGCCTGCGCACCTGGAGCTGCAGGAAGACGCGGCCATTCTCCACCGCCACCACCTCCACGTTGCCGCCGTCGGCAATCAAATACGGCCGCACATCGTCCAGCGCATGGTCAACCGCCTCCACAGTCATCCCCACCTGCTGCTGCGGCAGCAGGCGAGGGGCATTCCGGGGAAGGGCACAGCTGAAGGCATGGGGCGTGGTGGAATGGTTACGGTGGGAGGCAACCCGGCGGCCAGTCAGTGGAGAGGACTCGCACATCATCCACAAGATTGCTGGGATCAAAATAGCCCTCACCTGCCCTGCCGCTGCCGTCTCACCCACAGCACGGTGCACTGAGGCCCGTGCAAATGGGGTCACCGGCTGCTGCTGCGCCGAGGCGTCTGCCGCAGCCACCTCCTGCTCCTGTCCACGGCCCGCAACCTGCAGCAAGGCCAGAAGCAAGGGCAGGCATTTGCCCAGTGTACATGTACCAGTAGAGCTTTATAACACGCCATGCTGCCCGTTTCTGACGCACACAAGCGGTGATGGGTTGGGACCCCATGCCTGTTCCTACAGCACACCGCTCCGTGTGCAGCCGCTGCCCAGCTGCGCCACGCCCCCACCCAGCCCACCCACCGCAGCCTCTGCCGTCTGCTGCTGGACCACCTCGCTCCAGTCATCGCCCTCCACAGCCGCAATCAGCTTCAGGCGGCGCTCGCGAGAGCTCTCCGTCTCCCCCGCCACGTCATCATGCAGGTTTTCACCCATGGCCTGCACAATAAACAGGCAGAGGAGCTGCACTGCTGGAGCTGGTCCAGCAGATGCGCCCCGGTCCAGTACGCCAGGCGGACGCGGGTTGCCCCAACAGGCAAACGCGGTTTGGCAGGTGGATGCGCCCAGCCTGGCCGGATGCTACACTAGAATGCATGTCGTTCTCCAGCAGCACTGCCCGCCACTCCATTCTGCCACCATTGAGCGCAGTTCTCTCATGCCACACCTTGCGCAGCTTGAGCTTCTTGTCCTCATATTCGGCCAGCTCATCGGCGCTCATCAGCGAGGCATCCACGCTGCCGCTCCTGCCGGCAACCCATAGCTCCGCCTCCGCGCCGTTGCCTGCGTGGCCAGCAGCGATGGTGCGGCGGTGGTGCATGGGCGGCCTCAGCCAGCTGGTGCTGGTGCAGCTGACTGCCCCAACGCTTCCAGCAGTACGCCTGCATCAGCAGCCGGTTGTGCAACCCCAGCAGGATGGCAAGCGGTGCGTCCAAACTGCACCATGGCTGCCCACCCACCCACCCCACCCATCCACCCACCAGGTGGCAGCGTGCCCGCCTCCTCAAGCCAGTTGTCTGCCTCGCGCTGCAGTGCCGCGCGCGACTGCATCGCCCGATTGGCGAACACCTGCACAGTGGTCACAGGGACAACATGCCAGCTCAATGCAAGGCATGCAGCATGAGCATCCAGGAGGCTGACGGCTGCATGATTTGCCCCTCGCTCGCTCAGCTGCACAGCATACTGACCAGCAGCTCGCCACTCACCATGGCACGGACAAATGCGCAGCGCTCCTCGCCCACACGTGCCAGGTGGCCCTGCGTGACATGAGAGCACCTCCGTCAGCCTAGCAGAGCGTTATGCCCATTGAAAAGCAGGCGTGCTCACGAGGACAGGGTTATGCTCAACACCTGTGCTCCTCAACACCTGTGAATCCTGGTTTGACTGGACCCGAGGCATGCGCATGAAAC
>VFQO010044489.1_pt1 | contig 11787 bp, 6 predicted proteins | sample 3512331 | NCBI WGS metagenome assembly VFQO01 (sample SAMN10412371, study PRJNA504923) | tailings metagenome | isolation source: Replicate 3 from Balatoc abandoned mine | place: Philippines: Itogon, Benguet | collected 2017-08-28 | reverse complement strand
GCCACCGGCTTGGTGCCGATGCCGAGGAAGCCGCCGACATCGACGATGACCTCGCTTTCGCGACCGGCGCCATGGACATGGGAGATGGCGCCGAGATTGGCATCGTCCAGGCCGTAGACCGTGACGCCGGCCAGGGTGGCGGAGTTGATTTCAGCCGCGGTGAGACGGACATGATTGGTGTGGTCCATGGTTGTCTCCTTTCGGACGTTGTCCTTTTCAGGTTCAGACAACCCCAACCACCAAGCGGACCGCCCGTTCCGAAAATCTGCCGGTCGCGACAACGCAAACGAATTGCCAGCTGCCTCTCAGAATTTTGCGCCGGCGTTGATCATGAAGCCATGGCTGGCGTTGCCCCGGTTGCCGAACAGCCCGCGATACTCCAGGCGCAGCGACAGGTCCTGCATGGTCTGGATGTCCAGGCCAAGGCCGAGCTGGAAACGATCCCTCGCCGTTCCATCGGCGGAAGCCGTGAAACCCGGCCCCGCGAAGATATCGGCATAATTCAAGGTGACCGAACTGCGCGATTCGAAATCGTGCTGATATTCGAGCCGCAGCTTCGGGGTGATGGAGCCGAAGCCGACCGGGTATTTGTAGTCCAGCGTGACACCGATGTTGCCGGTCTTGCTGCTGATGTCCTGTTCGCCATAGCGTAGCGCGTAGAGCGCATCGCCGGCTTCCGTGTAGCCGCCGAGCGTCGCCTTCGCCACATCCAGCCTTCCGTAAGGCGTGATGCGCCACTGATCGAACTGGAGCCTGGCGCCCGCCGAGACCGAGGCCAGCCACTGTCCGCCGTCACGGCTGCCGGTGACGAAATTTCCGTTCTGCGTCACGTAGCGCAGCGAATCGAAGTTCAGCCACTGGTAACCGGCCAGACCGTCGATGAAGAACACGTCACCCGGGTGATAGCTGGCGTAGACGACGGACGTGTAGCTCTCGCCCTTGCTGCGGCTGCCCTTGTCGCCGATGTCGGTGTCGTCACGGCCATAACCGACCCCCATGCCGAGCGTGAGGTCGTGGTTCAGGCGATAGTCGATACCGGTGCTGAGGCCGGTGGTGGTGAATTCATAGCCGGCATCGCCTTCGCGCTTGCCGACGGTGATGGAACCGCCCGTCCAGAGGGTGAAGCGTGTGCGACGACCACTGCTCGGTGCGGCTTCGCCGAACGCGCTCTTGAACGGAGCGTTCAGATCGGGTTTGGCCTGCAGGGCACAATCGGGCTGCATCGGCCGGCAGACGGTGTCGTAGCCCAGCATGATGCCCTGGATGAAGCCGAGCCCTTCTTCGAGCGGTCGCGTGGTGTCATCGTCATGCAGGCTGTCGAGACGCTGCTGGAAATTGCCGACCTGCGATGCCGCGAAGCGCTGCGTCGCCTGGGCCTGTGCCGCCAGCACGCCGGTGACTTCCGGATCGGTGGTGGGATCGACCCTCGGCTGCACCGCGATCGTGACGGTTGCCGGCGCCGAGGTCGCGAAGTCGTTGGTCAGCGTGTAGGTGACGGCCACGGAGCCGCTGAAGCGCGCGTCGGGGGTGAAGGAGAGATCGAGGCCGTTCAGCGCGGCCGTGCCGGAATTCTCCGGCATCACCGCTATCAGGGTGGCCGCCTTGAATGGTCCGCCGGCCGCCATCCTGGCGAGATTGATCATCACGGGCTCGCCGGCGACCGCAGCGGCATTTTGCGGCGCCGGGATCGGCAACGGATCGACGGTCACCGTCACCGTTGCCGGCACCGATGCGCCGCCCGGCCCATTCGCCACATAGTCGAACGTGTCGGTGCCGGAAAAAGTGGCGGCCGGCGTGTAGGTGATCACAAAGCCGGAAATGCTTGTCGTGCCGTTTGCCGGAGCACGCGATACGGCAATGGAGGTGATGGACCCTGCGTCGTTCTTCGTGACATCTATGTCCACCGGCTTGCCACCCATCGTCTGGGCGGTATCGGCAGATGCGGTCGGCACACCATCGGCGATCACCAGGGAATAATTCACCGTCCTGGTGCCGGGTGTCCCCGTGGTGCTGTCGATGGCCGTCACCGCGAAATTGAAGGTGCCGGCCTTGTCCGGCGTGCCGCTGAGCACACCGGTGGCGCTGTCGAGCCCGACGCCTCCCGGCAGGCTGCCCGAGACCTGGTAGGTGTAAGGCGCGACGCCACCGCTCGCGACGACGGTCGCGCTGTAGGGTATCCCCTGCATACCGCCCGGCAGGCTGGCCGGGGTAACGGTCACTGCGGGTGCGGCGATGACCAGCGTGTAGCCCTGCGTGGCCTTTGCCGGCGTCCCGCCGGTGCTGTCGGTGACCTCGACCGAAATCGCGAACGACCCCGCCTGCGTCGGCGTGCCGCGCAGCTCGCCGGTGCCAGGGTCGAAGCCGATGCCCGAGGGCAGGCTTCCCGACAGGGCATAGCGGTAAGGGGCGATGCCGCCGGTGGCCGAAACGACCTGGCTGTAGGCAGCTCCCGAAGTGCCCTGCGGCAGGCTTGCCGGGGCAAGGCCCAGCATCGGAACGCGAACGGTCAGGACATAGCCGGCGCTGACCGATTGCCCGTGCGCATCGGTAGCCAGCACGTTCAGCGGGAACGAACCCGCCTCGATCGGCGTGCCGGAGATCGTTCCGTCGACGAAAGTGAGCCCATCGGGAAGCCGGCCCGACTGCAGGACATAAGCATAGGGTGCGACGCCACCCCTGGCGGACAGGGCAGCCGAATAGTTCGTGCCGGCCGTCGCGTCCGCCAGAGCGGCCGGGGTGAAACCGAGGTTCGGTGCGGCAACCGTCGTCGCGTCCGCCAGGGCGGCCGGCGTGAAGCCGAGGTTCGGGGCGGCAACCGTCAATGAATAGCTGTTGGAGACCCTGAACGGTGCGCCGCTGCCGGTCGTACCATCGGTCGCCGTTATGCTGATGGGGTAGGTTCCGGGCTGCGTCGGCGTGCCGCTCAGCGTATCGCCGGAGAAGGCCATCCCGGCAGGCAATGTTCCGCTCACCGCGTAGCTGAAGCTGCCGGAGCCGCCGGATGCGGTGAAGGCCTGCGAAAAGGTCTCGCCATAGCGCAGCGCGATGCCGCCGCCGGCCGGCGACAGTGCCAGCGTCGGCGCAGCCACCTGGAGGGTGGCATTGCCGCTGACCGGAAAGGGCCCGGTGCCGGTGCTGGCATCGGTTGCCGACACGGCGAGCTGGAAGCTGCCGACTTCGGTCGGTGTCCCCGAAATGGTGACGCTGCTCGCGCCGGTACCACTGACGGCGAGACCCGCCGGAAGCCCGGTTACCGCGATCTGGGTGTAGGGGGCCGCACCGCCCGTGAAGGTGAAGGTCTGCGCGAAAGGCCTGCCGGCCTGCGCCGACAATGAACCGGTGGGCGCGACGACCAGCGTCGGCGGGGTGACGGTGATGCTGACCGTTGCCGGCGCCGATGGCCCGGCCTCGTTGCTGGCCGTGTAGGTGAAGGAATCGGGCCCCGCATAGCCCGCAGCCGGCTGATAGGTGACCGATGTGCCTGACGGAAGCGCCACTCCGTGCGCGGCAGGCGACGCAACGGCGACGGATGTCGCGGCGCCGCCGCCGAAGCTGAGCGTGATCGTGTTGGCGCCGCTGCCGTAAGCGACCGTGGCGGAGGCCGGGTTGGCGACGGGCGGGATGTCGGTGATGGTCAACCGGTAGCTGCGAGTACCGATATAGGGACCGGTGCCGCTGCTGCTGTCCCGTGCCGTGACCGTGAAATCATAAATACCGGGCGTGGTGGTCGTTCCCGAAATCTGTCCGCCACTGCCGAGCGCCATGCCGGATGGCAGGGCGCCGCCGGTGACGGCGTAGGTATAGGGAGCGGTGCCGCCGCTGGCCGGAGTGATCATGGCGGAATAGGCGGTGCCGACGACGCCGTTGGCCAGCGTTGTCGCCGGCAGGACGATCGTGGCCGGATCGACGGTGAGCGTATAAAGGCGGGCGCCGGTCTGGTTGTTGGCGTCGCCGGCCGTGACGGTGAAGCCGAAGGATCCGCCAGCAGTCGGCGTTCCTCTGATCGTACCGCTCTGTTCGTCCAGCTGCAGCCCCGCAGGCAGCACGCCGCCGGTGCGTGTGAAACCGTAGGGCGCGATGGCGCCGGAGGCCGACAGCGTCTGCGTGTAGGGAATGCCGACGGTTGCGGCGGACAGCGTCGGCGGCGCCACCGTGATGGCTGGCGGCGTCACCACGAGCGTCATTGCCTGGGTCGATGCAATCGCATTGGCATCGGTGGCGCGGACGACGAAATTGAAGGTGCCGCTCTGCGTCGGCGTGCCGGAGATCTGTCCGTTCGAAATCGACATGCCGGTGGGCAGCGTGCCGCTGTGCAAGGCGAAGGCATAGGGCTCGGCGCCGCCGGTCGCGGAAAGCGCCTGCGCGTAGCTGTTGTTGTAGGCGGCGTTGGGCAAGGTGGCCGGGCTGACCGAGATGACGACGAAATCGACCGAATTGGTGGTGCTGGTCGATGCAAGGTTGGTGAGGCCCGAAGCGCTGGCCACGCCTTCGGGAATTGTCGCGATGACCGTGCCGCTCCGCGTCATGCCGCTGACGGCGATGGTGTAGGTGGTGCCGGAACCGGTGACGGTGGCGGTGGTGGCGCCGGCGGTTCCGGAAAGCTGGACGCCGGTTCGGGAGAACCCTGTCACCGCCCGCTCGAAGACGGCCGTGAAGTTGACCGGCGAGGTGCCGGTGGGACTGGCCTGGCCGGCGGCATTGTTGACCGTGACGTTGGGCCGTGTGTTGACGATCTGGTTGGAGCCCGTCGCCGTGCTCTTGTCGCAGGCGGCGTTGCCCAGGAACTCGGCGGTGACCGCGTGGTTGCCGACAGGCAGCGTCGCGGTCGAGAAATCGGCATAGGAGTCGCCGGCACGGTCAGGCCGGCTGTAATTCAGCCCGGCGGTGGTCGACTGCGGACCGACGGTGATCTTGACGGAACCGCTCGGGGCCTGGCCCCCGTCGCAACCCAGCGACGACACCCTGGCGCGGATCAGCACGGTCTGGCCGGGCAAGGCAGGATTGGGCGATGAGGAGACGCTGGTGGAGGTGCCGCCACCGCCCTGCTTCGTCGCGGTGGCGTAATTGGTGGTGAAGTCGAAATTGCCGCCGGTGCGGGTTCCAGTGAAGCGGATGTTGTCGCCGAACTGGCCGGTGGTGTTGTCCGTGGCAGTGGTCACATAACTACCCCTGCAGTTGAATGGAATGACGAAGCCACTGGGCGGAATGGCGTCGCAGGTGATCGGCACGCCCTTGATGTTGGAGCTGGTGGCGTTGATCGATCGTATGTTGACGGAGCCTGGGGTGATCCTGATCGAATAGGTCATGGTGACGCCAGCGCTGGTGTAGGTAGCCGGCGAAATGGTGAGGGTGGCTGATTGCGAGAAGGCGGCCGGCGACGAAGCCAGCAGGCAGAAAAACGCGATGCAAACCGCAAGGCCCGTGCGCAAGGCAAGGCACAGCCGTGCCGCACGCTGGCCGCACGCGGCAACGTCATCCAGAACAAACACTTGAACCACCCCAGCACTCGCCGCGCTCGCGGCCGGATCCCCATCCGATGGCCGCTTGAAACACGAGTCCTGCGGGGAGTCAGCACGCCAATGGGCCGGCTGCCTGAAAAGACGCCGCTTTGAGACGCTGGATCAATTGTTTCGCAAAATATCGAACATCCCGGCGGCGCAATTTTCCGGAACGGGGAAGTAACGAGATGCGTTGAGCCAGGATTGCCTGCCCGAAAGGGCGCCGCCGTTTCGAAAGAGATTTCGCCGCCTTGCCTGGTGGCTTATAGGCATGAATGGGGGAAGCTTTATCCGCGCATGACCATACCAAGACTTTACTATGTGACGGCCGGGCTGGACCCGGAGACGGCGTTTGCGACCTGGAGCGCGGTGCTGGCGCCGCTGTTCGAGCCGCGGCCATGGACGCGAAGCAAAAGCCTGCCGACCGGATCGGCCAATGGCGTGATCCTGGGCGACATGGTCATCGCCAAGGTGGCGTTCGAGCCGCAGGCCTTCCTGCGCGACGCCGAGCGCATCGCGGTCACTCCCGGCCACATCCTGCTGCATCTCTATATGAGCGGCGGTTTCACCGGCATGATCTCGGGCGAGCAGACCTCGATCGGCCCCGGGAAAGTGGCGGTGATCGACCTTGCCCACGAGGTGCGAACCCGGGCGTTCGCTTCCAACACGCTGTCGCTCGTCGTTCCGCGCACCATGCTGCCCGATATGGGCACGCTGAAGCCAAGGCTCGACGCTGCCCGCAACGAACTGCTTGCCGCGCACATCCGCTCGCTGCAGGAACGCAGCCTGCAGATCGCCGAGGACGAGGTCGAGGCCACCGTTGCCGAGACGGCGGATTTCCTGAAGCGGCTGTTCACGCAATCGGAATTCCCGGAAGGGACCGCGCGCAATGCCGATGACGACCTCTTGTCGCTGGCGCAATCGATCATCCGCGACAATCTTGGCACCGGCAAGCTGTCTCCGGATTTCCTGGCCGACAGGCTCGGCATTTCGCGCGCCTCGCTCTACCGGGTGTTTGCCCCGCATGGCGGCATCATGCGCTATGTCCAGGAGCGCCGGCTGATTGCCGTGCGGGCGGCGTTGAGCGATCCGCTCGAAACCCGCAGGCTGACGCGCATCGCAGCCGATCTCGGCTTCAACAGCGAAGCACATTTCAGCCGCGCCTTCCGCCAGCGTTTCGGCGTCACCGCCAGCAACTATCGCAGGATGCAGCTCGAGGCTTCCCTGCACACGCAGCTGACCAGCCCGGAAGTCGTAAACCAATGGTGGGTGGATGTTGCCAGCCGGGCACGGTCGGCAGCGGCGTAGCGACCGCGCCGACAAAGCGCGGCGGGGCCGCTGAAATGGCGGAGCGGCTCAGGCCCTCGCCCTGACCGCCCGCCACAGGCCAAACAGGAAGAGCGCGCCGCCGAGGACGAAGGTGGGCACGAAAAGCTGTAGCGCCTCCCAGTCATGCCATTTCAGCGAGAAGCCGGTGCATCCGGTCGGGCTCATGCCGCAGGCGAAAGCGTTGAGCAGATACCAGCCGGCGAAGGTTGCGCCGAAGATGACCGCGCCGAGGATCATGAGGATGATTGCGGATTTCATGCCCGGTGATAGCGGCGGGCGGGGTGTTGGGCAATGCGAAGACTTTTATGAGAGTGCCGCCTCTAGGGTGCGCTCACAAAAGCCCAATTTCAATCGAGATGCAAAACTCCAGCCCGGGTATTGTCGTCGCCCTGGAAGTCAAAACCCAATTCTATCTTGCAGGAATCCAATACTGCTGAAACTCTTCGATACCCCTTGTGATATCTGGGAAAGGTAACAATGAGGTACCAGCTTCAACGGTCGTCGTTATGCGAGTTGTCGTTATGCAATTGCTTTGACGCACAGGGACAAGACCCTGTCCAAGGTTTGGATTCGGCACCGACTTGAGTGTTTTAACACTCCCATATCCAATGACCCGTTCTAAATTCTTTCGAACAAACGGATGCCCGTTGGCAATCCAACTCTGCATTCGCTGGCGCGATGGTTCAACAAGATTACGTGGGAAGCAAACCGTTTCCATCTGGATTTGAACCGGCGCGGGCTTTGGCAAAGAATCGCAAAGCGAGTATATTAGAGCAATAGCGGTAAATATAAATGAAAATATAACCCGCAGTTCACGCTTGTCTGCTTTTATCCCTGCCTTATATAGAAAATTTTCTATACTATTTTTAGCAATTTCTGGCTTTACGGCACTATATACAGCACAGAATGCCGTAAAAATTGCTAAACAACCAATGATAACACCTCCAAAACTATGAAATTGCACATGGACACCGCCAGTAACGGTAACTGAAGCAGCAATTGCTGACCAGTTCCCTGTGTCCAGTCCCGTATTTTTTCTTACGTCAAACTTCGGATCGGGCCAATCAAGCATGGTCCACCCCCATTCAGTATATTGGAAGTATTTCATAGTTAACATGATTTGTCGATATGAAACATTGCGTGATGCTGCCGATTCCGCGCAACTCGCGATAAGTGCTCGTTGATTTGCCGAGGATGGGTTGCCCGTCGAACCTTGACGGCGCAGGCGTGGTGGTCTCCTCTCGTGGCAACTTACAGCGAGGTGCCCGGTGGAAAAGATCATCCTGGACTGCGACCCCGGGCACGACGACGCCATCGCCATCCTGCTGGCAGCCGGCAATCCCAACATCGACCTGCTCGGCATCACCACCGTTTCCGGCAACCACAATGTCGAGAACACCACGCGCAACGCGCTGTCGGTGTGCACCGCCTACGGCATCGAGGTGCCGGTGGCGAAGGGATCGCCGGGGCCGATGCTGAGCGAGCAGGTGCTGGCCATCGAGATCCATGGCGAGACCGGGCTGGACGGGCCGGTGCTGCCGCCGGCCTCGTTCGAGCTCGACAGGCGCCATGGCGTGGATTTCATCATCGACACGGTGATGGCGCATGAGCCGAAGACGGTGACGCTGGTGCCGGTCGGCCCCTACACCAATATCGGGCTCGCCGCGCGCAAGGAGCCACGCATCATCGAGCGGGTGAAGCGGGTGGTGGCGATGGGCGGCAGCTACACACGCGGCAACATCACGCCGGCGGCCGAGTTCAACATCTATGGCGACCCGGAAGCCGCCGACGTGGTGTTCCGCGCCAACTGGGACGTGACCATGGTGGGGCTGGACCTGACCCACCAGGCGCTGGCGACGCCGGCACTGCAGGACAGGGTGCGCGCCATCGGCGGGCCGATCAGCCAGTTCATCCTCGACATCTGGGAGTTCATCGCGACGACGCATGGCGGCCTGCTGCAGATCGACTATCCGGCCGTGCACGACGCCTGCTGCGTGGCGGCGCTGATCGACCCAGGCGTCTTCACCACCGAGAAGGCCGACATCCGCGTGGAGATCGCCGGGCGCTGGAGCAAGGGCATGACGGTGTGCAATTTCGAGAAGATGGGCGGCATGCGCCATTTCGGCGGCACCGCCAGCGAGCAGATGAACTTCCGCCACAGCGTGGCGATGCAGCTCGACCACGCCAAATTCTGCGACCTGATCGTCGACGCACTGGAGCGGCTGACGGCAAGGAAGGGGTGAGCGGGACTGGGGCGGTTGGGAGCTTGATGGCCCGACTGACAGAGCGCCTGCACGTCAAGCGCTGGCGCCGCCCCTCATCGCCCTGACGGGCACTTCTCCCCGTATAGTGACGGGGAGAAGGGGCTAACCGCAACCGTGGTGTCCAGTCTGCAACCTCGCGCCGGCGATTGGCGAAAGCATCGGCGCGAGCGTCCCTCGCCCCGTTTATGGGGAGAGGATGCCGGCAGGCAGGTGAGGGGCGAGGGCTGACGGTGGATCGAGAAATAGCGTCACCGGTCCGGAATAGAACCGGTTTCGGCTGAGCGGGCAGGATCGACGGCTGGTCTGGACCGCTGTGTCTTCGTCACCGGTCCGGCATGGATCCCCGACCGCTTCCCTGCGGTCGCTACGAGGCCGAGGATGACGGAACTCACTAACCGCCGCGAAACCGAAGCGCGACAGTTCGCCGTGAACCAGCGAACCGCTCTATTTGAGCTCCTGCGCCAGACCGATCAGCAGCCCCTCGGGCCCGCGGATGTAGCAGAGGCGGTAGACGTCCTGATAGTCGACGACCTCGCCTTCGAGCTCAGCGCCATGCTTGCGCAGCCGTTGCAGCGTGTCGTGGATGTCGTCGACGGTGAACATGGCGCGCAGATAGCCGAGCGCGTTGACCGGGGCGGTGCGGTGGTCGGCGACGACGGCCGGCCGGATGAAGCGGGAGAGCTCGAGCCGGTTGTGGCCATCCGGCGTGCGCATCATGGCGATCTCGACATGCTGGTCACCCAGCCCGGTAACACGCCCGGCCCATTCGCCCTCGATCGTGGCCTGGCCTTCGAGTTCGAGGCCGAGTTCGCGAAAGAAGTCGACTACCTTGCCGAGGTCCTCGACGACGATGCCGATATTGTCCATCCGCTTGAGCGCCATGTGTCTCTCCTTGTTTGGAGCATGATTTCCAAAAACCGGTTCCCACTTTTTGGGATCATGCTGTGGCCAGTTCCTTGTTGGAGAATGATCTTTTCCAAAAACCGGTTCCCACTTTTTGGGATCAAGCTGTGGCCAGTTCCTTGTTGGAGCATGATCTTCTCCAAAAAACCGGTTCCCACTTTTGGGATCATGCTCCGGGTGGTAAAATCCGTCTGCCGATGGTCAAGGGCGCCACCGCCGTTCCGCCGTCACGAAATGCACCGGTGCGCCGCGAAGGCCGCTCAATCCGGCAGCATGTGGTCCGCGACGCTGTAGCTGTGGCTGGCCTGGTAGGCGTTGCGGCCACGGTTCATGTGGGTGAGGTTGAAATTGCGGATGGCGCGCAAAGCGCGGGGATTGGCAAGGAACTGGCGGATCGAAGCCGCGCCGCGCAGCTTGACGATGAACATGTCGGGGCCGCTTGGGAAGAACCAGCTGAGATCTTCCGGCGCCGCGACGCTCTGTTCGAGAAACGCTTCATCGAGCTGGTGCTCTTGTTTGGTCGCAATTCCGGACGGAAAACCGGCTTCCACTTTTCCTGGAATTGCTCCGGGCGACCCATCGGTGGTGAAATCCGAAAGATGCAGGATGAAGCGGGCGCGGACACCCTCGCCATCGGCATAGAGGGTGAACAGCTCCATCCAGCTGGCATTGACGCGCACGAGCGGCTTGTCCGAGGTCGACGGCAGGCAGGACACCGACCAGTAGAAACGCTCGGTCTGGCGCGGGATCGGAATGCAGGCAGGACCGTAAAGCCTGAGCAGGTCGAGCACTTCCCTTCCCTGCGGGCGACGCAACAGCTTCTCGAAACGGGCGGCGTATTTGAAGCGGTGTTCGAGGGATTCGGCACGCTCGGTGCTATCGGTCAGCTTGGCTTTGCCGTCGAGCCACTCCTGCTGCTGGTCAAGAGAGAGGAACTGGCGGAGGCCGGTCGGGCTGGAGGTCTTGGCCATTCAGGCATCCTGTGCGCGTGCGGCGTGCAGTCTAGAACAATCGCATGGACAGCGGACACCCCCGTTTGTCAGGAGGCTTTCGGGCATGGCGATACGAGCCTAGTGGCTGGTCTGGGCCGTTGTGCCTTCGTCCTCGTTCCGGAATGGATCCCCGACACTCTGCACTCCCTTCGGTCGCTCCGAGGTCGAGGATGACGGTGGTGGGGAGCGCTTCGGCCAGTCTCCGGCGCCGCCGATGACGCCGGCGCTCCTGGTTGGCGTTCATTCCCGGTGGCATCGATCGTGACGCCGGCATACGCGATTTGCACGCGACAGAGAAACCTCGTCATTCTCGACCTCTGAGGGAGCGAAGCGAACGAAGAGTGTCGGGGATCCATGCCGGAGCGCTGGGAGCAAACCCGGCCGCTTCGAATGGCGGATGCAAGCGGGCACCGTGAAGAGTAGAAACGCTCCGGCGCCAACCGGTGAACTGGAAGGGCGGCGACCTTGTTGCGGGAGCTAGACGGCGATGGCCTGGGCGGGATCGACGGCCGCATCGTTCCTGGCGCCCGGCACTGTCTGGGTCCGGTTGCGGCCGGCGAGTTTGGCGCTGTAGAGCAGCCTGTCGGCCTGCTCGTAGAGCGCCGCGAACGCGGTATCGAATGGCGCATCCGCCATGCCCATGGAGGCGGTGACGGGCCGGCCAAGACCCGGGACGGCACTGGCGACGATGGCCGGGATCGCCTGACGCCGACGCTCGGCCTGGACGTGGGCATCGTCTCCGCGCGCGAGCAGCACGAATTCCTCGCCGCCGAGGCGGAACGCAAGAACCTGCGGGTCCGC
>VFQO010044488.1_pt1 | contig 11789 bp, 12 predicted proteins | sample 3512331 | NCBI WGS metagenome assembly VFQO01 (sample SAMN10412371, study PRJNA504923) | tailings metagenome | isolation source: Replicate 3 from Balatoc abandoned mine | place: Philippines: Itogon, Benguet | collected 2017-08-28 | reverse complement strand
TTCGGCAAGGAATTCCCGAACCGCACGTTCGACGTCGGCATCGCCGAGCAGCACGGCGTGACGTTCGCCGCTGGTCTTGCGACCGAAGGCTACAAGCCGTTCGCCGTCATCTACTCGACGTTCCTGCAGCGCGGCTACGATCAGGTCGTGCACGACGTCGCGATCCAGAAGCTTCCCGTGCGCTTCTCCATGGATCGTGCCGGTCTCGTCGGTGCCGACGGTCCGACGCACGCCGGTTCGTTCGACATTCCTTACCTCGGCTGTCTGCCCGGCTTCGTGCTGATGGCGGCTGCGGATGAAGCCGAGCTCGTCCACATGGTGGCGACGCAGGTCGCGATCGACGACGCGCCGTCCGCACTGCGCTATCCGCGCGGCGACGGCGTCGGCGTCGAGATGCCGGAAGTCGGCGTGCCGCTCGAAATCGGCAAGGGCCGCATCGTGCGCGAAGGCCACAAGGTGGCGCTGCTGTCTTACGGCACGCGCCTTGCCGAGTGCCTCAAGGCGGCGGACGAACTCGGACAACTCGGTCTTTCGACCACCGTGGCGGACGCGCGTTTTGCGAAGCCGCTCGACGTCGATCTCGTGTCGCGCCTCGCGCGCGAGCACGAAGTGCTGGTGACGGTCGAGGAAGGCTCGGTCGGCGGCTTCGGCTCGTTCGTGATGCAGGCGCTGTCCGACGAGGGCGCGTTCGATCGCGGCGGGCTCAAGTTCCGCATGATGGTCCTGCCGGACACGTTCATCGATCAGGACTCGCCGAACGCGATGTACGCCAAGGCCGGCCTCGACGCGAAGGGCATCGTCGGCAAGGTGTTCGAAGCGCTCGGCCGCGAGCAGATCGGCACGGTGAAGCGGGCATAAGTTCCCGCTTCCTCTACTCATATCGGGACGGTTAACGCGCGGGTAACGCTGTCGCGCGTTGCTGTGCGCCGTTTACGCCGCATCAGGGCGATTGCGCGACGATGCGTCATGTCCGCTCTGATCGCTCATATCGGCTGGAAGCGCGCGGTCGGTCCGTTGCTGACCATCGCGGCGGCGGGCTTGCTTGCGTTGCTGTTCCGCTATGTAACGAACGCGCCCATCGCCGCGCCGATCTTCCTGTGGGCCATCGTGCTGTCAGCCTACTACGGCGGGCTCTATTCGGGGCTCGTCAGCTCCGCCATCGCGATCTGCTTTGGCGTGGTCTATCTGTCGGAGCCCGGCACGCTCTTCCATTTCAACGGGATCAACTTTCCGCGTCTCCTCGTGCTGGCCATCGTCGGCCCGGCGATTGCCGCGACCGTCGGCCTGCTGCATGTGCGCGAGAAGCGCGCGTTGCGCACCGAGCGTGCGGCGCGCGGTGAAGCCGAGCGGCTGAACCAGGAGTTGCTCGTGCTGCGCGCCGCGCTTGAACAGGTCGACTACGGCGTCGTGCTGCTCGACGACGAACAGCGCGCGATCTTCATCAATCGCGCGTTCCGCCGGATGTGGAATTTGCCCGACGAGAAGGCCGACAGCCGTCCGGCCTTCATCGCGCTGATGTATCACGGCCGCGACACCAAGGCTTACGACGTGCCGCCGGACGAACTCGACCGCTATGTGGCGAACCGTACCGCGTTGGTGCGCGCCGGCGACGAGACGCCGCTCGACCTGCGGCTCGCGAACGGCGAGGTGCTGCGCTTCAAGTGCAAGGCGCTGCCCGGCGGAGGCCGAATGCTGAGCTACGCGAGCGTGACCGACCTCGTGCATCAGGCCGAGGAATTGCAGACCCTCGCCACGACCGATCCGCTGACCGGCGTCTACAATCGCCGCCGCTTCTTTGCGCTGGCCGAGGTCGAGTGGGCGCGCTTCTGCCGCTACGATCGCCCGCTCTCGATGCTGATGATCGACATCGATCACTTCAAGTCGATCAACGATCGCTTCGGCCACGACGTCGGCGACAAGGTCATCATGCGGGTGGCGGAGGCCTGCCGCGAAGCCAAGCGCGATGTCGATACGCTGGCGCGTGTCGGCGGTGAGGAGTTCGCGATCCTGCTGCCGGAGACGTCGGCCGAGGATGCGGCCCGCTTCGGCGATCGGCTGCGCGCCGTGATTGCGCAGCCGCACGTGCAGGATTTGCACGGGCTTCCCGCCGTGACAATCAGTGTCGGCGTGGCGGAAGCGAACGGCGCAGGGGACAGCATTCCGAAGCTGATGAAGCGCGCCGACAGCGCACTCTACGCCGCGAAGAGTGGCGGCCGCGACCGTGTCGCTGTCGACGGCTCCCCCGACGGCCGCCAGGTCGCCTGACTATTTCTTCGCGAGACAGAGCTTCTCGAACGTCGGGATATGTGCGGCCGCGGCTGTGAGCGGCACGGTTTCCTTCGTGCCGGCGACCTCGATCGTCATCGACGGCCCGGCTTTCAGCAGCGCGAACAGCTTCGGGTTCGGCGGACCGTTGACCTCGATGCTCACTGTCCCGTCGCTCTCGTTGGCGATCGCATCGCCGGTGAGATCGAGGCTCTGGCTTCCGGCGGTCAGCTTGAAGGTCGCCTTGCCGCCGGGCTTCAGATCCTTCGACGCGATGGACTCGACGACCGTCATGCGTTTCGCCTCCGGGTCGCACGAGAAGATGATGAGGATCTCGTCCGAGTCCGGCGTGCCGTAGTCGAGGGTCGGCGCTTCGGGATTGTCGTCGAACGTCCACTCGCGCTTCGGCTCCGCCAGCGCTGGAAGCGCCAAAGCAACGACGAGAGCGCAGGCAAGCGAAAGGCGCATGGAGAATCCCCCAAAATGGCGAACATCTAGCGGTGGAACTTGCCGATTGCTAAGTCAACTTTATGACGACCCGGAGGCGAGCCGATGTTCTGCTGGTTGAGCGTGGGCTCTTCGAAAGCCGCGCCCGCGCGCAGGCTGCAATAGCGGCTGGTCTGGTGAGCGCGGACGGCGCGCCGATCCGCAAGGCTTCGGAACTCGTCAGCGACGCTGCGGCGCTGCAGGCAACACCGGAGCATCCGTGGGTCTCGCGCGGCGCGTTGAAGCTCGTCGCTGCGCTCGATCACTTCGGCTTCAGTCCCGCAGGGCGTGTGTGTCTCGATGTCGGCGCCTCGACCGGCGGCTTCACCGAGGTGCTGCTCGCGCGCGGCGCACAGCGCGTCTACGCGGTGGATGTCGGGCGCGATCAACTGCACACGCGCCTGCGCGCGAACGCTGCCATCGTGTCGATGGAAGAGACCGATATCCGCAAGGTCGATGCGCTGCCGGAGCCACCGGACTTTGCAGTCGTCGACGTCAGCTTCATCTCGCTCAAGCTGATCCTGCCGGCCCTTGACCGCTTGGTGCGCAACCCCGCGCATCTCGTCGCGCTGATCAAGCCGCAGTTCGAGGCGGGACGGGCGCATCTCAAAAAAGGTGTGGTGCGCGATGCCGCCATCCACGACGCGGTGTGCGCCGACATCGCGGCGTTTGCATCCGCCGCGGGATGGACCGTCGCCGGTGTCATCCCGTCGCCGATCGCAGGCGGCGAGGGCAATCGCGAATTCCTGCTCGGAGCGCAGCGCACCACCTAATTCATCAATGCGGCGAATGGACCGACACAAAATCGTCACTTCCATTCATGCCGCCGATGGTTATGGTGCGCGCGCCATGTCAATTCCGGGAACGATAGCCGCTGGCGCGGAGCCTGCGGGCAAGGGCGTTTGGCGCGCCGAGCTGACCGAGACGGTCAAGCTCTCGCTGCCGCTCGCGCTCTCGCAGCTCGGTCAGGTCGCCATGATGACGACCGACCTCGCGCTGATCGGCCGGCTCAGCGACAAGGCGGTAGCGGCCGCCGCGCTCGCACACACCGTGCTGTTCACGATGTTCGTCATCGGCATGGGCCTGGTCTCCGCGGTCGCGCCGCTGGCCGCGCAATACTATGGCTCGCGCCAGCCTCGCATGGTGCGCCGCGCGTTGCGCGTCGGCCTGTGGGTCGCGGTCATCGTCGGCATTCCGCTCACGCTCGTTCAGCTCTGGGGTGACGAACTGCTCGTGATGCTGGGGCAGACGCGCGAGAACGCAGACCTGGCGGAGCGCTATCTGCTTGGCATGGCCTGGTGCATGGTGCCGGGTTGGATCTTCATCGCGCTGCGCAACTTCATGAGTGCGGTGAACCGCCCTGAGCCGGCACTCTGGATCACGCTGGTCGCCATTCCGGTCAACTTCGTGCTCGCCTATGCGCTGATCCATGGCGAGTTTGGCTTTCCGGCGCTCGACCTGCTCGGCGCAGGCCTTGCGACGACGATCGTGAACACCGGCATGTGCGTTGCCGCCGCGTGGGTGTGCTACGCGCGCCGCCCGTTCCGGAAATACCACGTGCTCGGCCGCTGGTGGCGCGCGGACTGGGCGCTGATGAAGCAGCTCATCGTCATCGGCGCGCCGATGTCCGGCACGTTCCTGCTCGAATACGGCGTGTTCGCCGCCGCCGCGCAACTGATGGGCTGGATCGGTACGGCTGCGCTCGCCGCGCATCAGGTCGCGCTGCAGATCGCCGCCGTCATGTTCATGGTGCCGTTCGGCATCGGCATGGCGGCGACTGTGCGCGTCGGGCAGGCCGCCGGCCGTGGTGATGCGGTCGCGGCGCGGCGCGCGGGCGTCGTCGCGATCGGTCTCGGCATCGCCTTCATGGCGTCGATGACGCTGCTGGTCGCGCTCACGCGCCACCAGTTGCCGCTCGCTTTTCTCGGAAGCTCGCCGGACCCGCAGACGCTCGCCATCGCGGCCTCGCTGCTGGTCCTTGGCGCGAGCTTCTTCATCGCGGATGGCGTGCAGGTGGTGGCGGCAAGTTCGCTGCGCGGGCTCAACGACACGCGCGTGCCACTGCTGTTTGCCGCCATCAGCTTCTGGCTGATCGGCTTCACCGGCTGCTGGGTGTTCGGCTTCACGCTCGGGTTCGGCGCGACCGGCATCTGGATCGGGCTGACGATCGGCCTTGTGATCTATGCGGTATTGCTCATCTGGCGCTTCCATCTGCTCAGCGCGCGGCATTATCTTCCGGAGATCATGAGCTCCAAATCTTGATCGCAGGCCCGCGTTGATCGAACACCTGACCATCTCGCGCCTCGGCATCCGCGGCGACGGTGTCGCCGACACGCCCGGCGGGCCGGTGTACGTGCCCTACACGCTGCCCGGAGAGTTGGTCGAGGTCGAGCCGTTTCCCGGCCATCCGGACCGGCGTCATCTGCTGCGCGTGGAGACGGCAAGTGCGGAGCGCATCGCGCCGGTGTGTCCGCACTTTACCGTCTGCGGCGGCTGCCAGACGCAGCACTGGGATTTCGCGAAGTACCTCGCGTGGAAGCGCAGTCTTGTTGTCGAGGCACTGACCGGCTTCGATGCGCCCGTCGACGAGATCATCGACGCGCACGGGGAGGGGCGCCGGCGCGTGGTGCTGCACGCGCGGCGCAGCCAGAAGGACGTTCTCGAAGTCGGCTTCGCGGCGTATCGGGCGCATCACATCGTGTCGATCGATCGCTGTCCGGTGCTGGCGCCGTCGCTCGACGGGGCCATCACAGCCGCATGGGCGCTCGCCGAAGCGCTCGGCGCGATGAAAAAGCCGCTCGACATTCAGGTGACGGCGACCGACGCCGGCCTCGATGTCGATGTGCGCGGCTCTGGCGGATTGCCGCCGTCGCGCGCGGCGGCCCTCGTTCGCCTTGCCGAGACCCACAAACTCGCGCGGCTGACGCGGCACGGCGAGTTTGTCGCGCAGCGTACGACGCCGACGGTGCACATCGGCAAGGCCACTGTCCCGCTGCCGCCGGGATCGTTCCTGCAGGCGACGCGCGAGGGCGAGGAAACGCTGGCGCGGCTGGTCGGCGAGCACGTCGGCAAGGCAAAGCAGGTCGCGGATCTGTTCTGCGGTGTCGGTCCCTTCGCGCTGCGGCTCGCGGAACGCGCGCGTGTAATCGCGGCCGACACCGACGCGGCGGCTGTGGCGTCGCTGGTGGAAGGCGCGAAGACGCCGGGCCTCAAGCCGATCGAGGCGCATGCACGCGATCTGTTCCGGCGGCCGTTCCTGCCCGACGAGTTGAAGCGCTGCGATGCTGTCGTGTTCGATCCGCCGCGGCAAGGCGCCGAGGCGCAGTCACGCGAGCTTGCGCGCTCGAATGTGCCGGTCGTGATTGCCGTGTCGTGCAACGTCGCGACGTTCGCGCGTGACGCACGCATCCTCGTCGATGGCGGTTACAAGCTCAAGGCAGTGACGCCGGTCGATCAGTTCCGGCACTCCGCGCATGTGGAGATCGTGGCGCGGTTTGAGAAGTAAACTCCGTTCGTCCCCGCGAAAGCGGGGACCCAGGGCCAAGCAAAGAAAGAACTGGATTCCCGCTTGCGCGGGAATGAGCGGAGTGGGGCTACCGCCAATCGATCCCGCCGCTCCCCCAGCGGCGCTGCCACATCTGCTCGCCGATCGTGCACGACATGCGGGGATTCTGCGCCGACGCCGGGATCGCCCGCGGCTCGAGTCCGATGCGCGGCTCGGCGATGTCGAGCACCATTTTGGTGCGGATCGCCTCCTTGAACTTCTCGCGCTCGCGGATTGCGATCACGAACGAGCCGGGGCCGCCGACGACGCAATCCTCGAAATAGGCGTCGAGGTCGACCAGATCGACCGAGCCAGGCTGCGGCTGCTTCAGCATGATCGGCAGGCCGTTGATGGTGATGCCTTTCTCCAGCACCTCGTCGCGCGCGATGTGAACCAGCGGGCCCTGATTGTTGGTGCCGTCACCCGAGACATCGATGACGCGGCGGATGCCGTTGAAGCCATTGCCCTCGAACAGCGGCGCCGAGAACAGCAGTGCGCCCGAGATCGAGGTGCGAAAGGCGCGGCGCACCGGCGCCGCCGCCATCTCGGCCGCGACCTTCTGCGCGGCCTCCGGGCCGTCGATCAGGCGCCACGGCACGACGATGCGCTGCTCGTGAATGCCGGCCCACTCGACCAGCGTGACGGCCACCTTGCCGTGCATGCCCTGCTTCAGGGCATTGAGAAATTCCGGCGACGTGACCGCCTCGACGTAGCCCTCGCGCTGGAGCTTCAGCTCGTCGAAATCCATCGAGTAGGAGATGTCGACCGCGAGCACCAGTTCGACATCGACACCGACGCCATCGCGCGACTTGCCGGGCAGATCGGTGAAGCGTGGCGCCGCGATGCCGGAGCCGAAGGCGAACATCGCGATCGCCAGCGCGCCGCACGCTCCGCCGAGCAACCAGTTACGACCGCGCATCAAGGCCTCCTTGTCGCATCACACCGGCACGCCGATGGTGACATGGCCTGGTGTGGCGGTCACCCCCACAAAGCTTTGGCCGTCTCCTGACGCATGAAGGCGGGCAGGCGCAGGCCCGCACGCACGAGGTCCGGCCAGTCTTTCGCCGTCACCTTGCCGCGGCACCACAGCGCCTGACAGCGGCAGGTGAACTCGTGGTCGAACGAGAACGTGAACGTGCCGTAGTCCATGCGGATTTCTTCGTCCGCCGCGATGCTGCGCAGCGCGACGATGTTCCCGGCACCGTCGTAACCGGCGTTCGGATCGCAGGAGTGATTGATGAAGTTGATCGGGTCGCGCACCAGCTCGGGCCGGAATGCACCGGTCACCTGATCGAGGCTGGAGTTGTAGGCATAGCGCAGGAACACCGTGCGCAGGGTCGGCTTGAGCTCTTCGAACTGCTGAATCGAGAGCGCCGAAAAACTCTTGCGCTCCTCCTCGTCGGCCCAGTCGTCATCGCCGAACAGGCGTGTGCCTTTGACGATGGCCTTGGCTGCGAACACGCCCTTGCCGCCCGGCACGGCGCGCGCCTCGAACAGTGCGGCAAGCGCGGGCGGGGTGGACGGCCTTGCCTCCTCGGGGATCGGTTCGGGAGTGGGCTCGGCCGGGATGGGTGCAGCCTGAACGACGGGCGCGGGTTGCGGCTCGGGAGCGGAGGGCGATGTGATTTGCGCGGGTGCCGGCGCAGGTGATGCGACCGGTGCCGCTGGCGCCACGGCCGGTTCAACCTTCGGCGCCGGCTGAGCTGTCGGCCACGCCAGCCTCGACCATTGCCCGCGAGTCGCGGGCGGGGTGGCGCGCGCCACCACAGGGGCGGCTCGCACTGGAATTGCCGACGGCGCGGGCGTTGCAACAGCCCGAACCGGGGCCGGCGATGGGCGCGGTGTTACAGGCGACGGCGGCGTGACCCGAACCGTGACGGCGGCAGCACGCGCCTCCGTTGGAGGAGGGCTGACAGGCGCAGGCGCTGCGCGTGTCGGTGCAGGCGCGGCCGGTGCCGGATTGATCCGCTCGATACGCGCAACCTCGCCAGCCATCAGCTTGTCCAGCGTCGCCCGGGCAATCGGGTCGAGCTTGACCTCGCGCCGTGCGGGCTGCGGCTTTGCATCTGGTCGGGCGTCCACCTTCGGCGCCGCGCGCATGTCCGGCTTCGGGCTCGGGCGGACCTCGGTTTTCGCGGCGGGGCGGGGCGTGATCGCCGCTGGCTGGGCGGGCGGTTGCCGCGGCTCCAGCTTGCTGATTTCGCGCGCCATCAGGTCACGCAGTGCGTCCACGTCCCATCTCCTTCGCGCCCGCGCGGCCATTCCACCGCGCAAAGCCCGGACTTCGCATGTAAAAACGGCGCTTGCGCCTGCAACTATGACGGCTTTGTGGCACCGCCTCAACATCCACGTTGAGATACGTGCCAAGCTTTTCAGCGCGCGCCGCCACGGGCGGCGCGGTCGCGGTCACGCCGCCGAGGTCTTCTGCTCGCCGACCAGCGGTGCGGTGCCGCTCCGGCGGAACTGGCGGTCGTCCCGCTCGCTCTTGAGGGCGCGGGCGATGCGGCTGTGAAGATAGCGCGGCATATTCATGCCGTAGATCGCGGCGAGCTTCTTCCAGTCCTGCTTGCGGATGCGGCCTCGGCAGTTGTGCGAGCCGCAGCCGCAATCGAACGGTTCGTCGAAGTTCACGATGAAGCAGCCGTAGTCGATGAAGACTTCCTCGCCCTTGGCGATCGGGCGCGCCGCGACCACGTTGCCCGCGATGTCGTAGCGCAGGTTCGGGTCGCACGAATGGTTGATGTAGTTGTCCGGCGTCGTGACGAACCGGATATCCACCGGACCGATGATCTGGTCGAAGTCCTGATCGAGGCCGTAGCGCAGGAACAGCTTCTTCTGATCAGCCGGAAGCTTGCGCACCTGGCGGCGGTCCAGACGGACCCAGCCCTCCATGCCCTCGTAAAAGGCTTCATGCCAACTTGGGACGACGATTGTGCCTGCGTCCAGATCTTCGGCAGCAAAGGCACCGGTATCATTTCCGCTCGGTCGTGGGACCAGAGGGGTCTGACTCCAGAGTGTCGAGTCCATCTTTCGCTGTTGGTTGAGCTGTGAAACTTCACGCCAAGGGAACGCGGCGCGACAGGCAGGGCACACAAGACTCACTTGAACGCATCGATGATGAACGAAGTCTGACTGACGCCAAGCCTAATCTTGCTGCACGCCTTGCTTCGTTTCGCCCGGCTCCGGCTCGGCTGACCTGACCCGGACCCTCCCGGGTCTCGTCGCTCCCTCGATCAGTCAGCCGGGGGCACGATGACGTTATTGTCACCGTGGCGATTCGCAAGTGGCGTTTACGTGTGTGGATAAAAATCACGACAACACTGTCGCCGGAAAACATCAGCCGATGCCGAGTGCCGCCTCGCCGCGGTCGAGGATGAGCGGGATGATGAGGTCTTCCTCGTCGCGCAGGTGATTGGTCAAAAGACGTAGCAGGCTGCCGCTGGTCCGCGCGTAGCCGTCGCCCGCCGCGCGAAGCGCGTCGGCGTCGTTCACCGGCGTGCGCAGGAAGACATTCGCCGCATCGACCGTGGCGGCGATCTCGCCATGGATCAGGTGATGGTCGCCTTCCAGCACGTCGAAGCCCCTTGCGAGGCGGGACTCGGCCGCCTGGAAGACCGGGAAATAGTGAAGGTCCTCGACCTGGTGATGCGCGTTGAGCTGCTGGAGGAAGAATTGCAGCCGCGGGGGAAAAAAGGTGCGGAAGGTTTCCGCCGTTGCGGTCCCCTCGCGAAACGCGGTCGTCGCGTCGGTCAGCGACGCCCCGATCTCCCGGAACATGTCGTGGCGCTGGAGCCAGAAGCGCGCCATGTCGCCGAGGTTGCCGTGCGTCTGCCAACCCTCGCGCGGATGCTTGTCGACAAGGACGCGCAGGTCGAGCGGCCAGCCGTCGCGGCTGTCGAGAGCGAGGCCGGGCGGGAGTGCAGTCATCCGCGCTAGATAGGCGTTTCACGGCGCCGATCAAAGCCCGGACGACTGGCCGGAGTGCCGTCAGTCGCGGTCGCGCTTGATGATCTTGTAGCTGTCGTCGAGTTTGAGGTCGTACTTGGCGCCGTCCGCCGCCACTGCGTCGTCGACCTCCCATCGCTCGTCGTCGCGCTCGATGCCGCTCCAGCGGGCAAACCCCTCCGCGCGCAACGCGGCTTCGATGCGCGACCGCTCCTCGGCCGTCGGCGCGCGATCGGCCAGCGCATGGGTCATCGGCGCGGCCAGCAAGGCGAGGGCGAGCGCAACGGAAAAGTGCAGACGCGGCATGGTTCTTCCTTCCTCCGACCAGTCGGCGGGTCAATGCACACGATGGCGGAAGTTTCCGCGCGGGAGGCGATCTGACGCGGGCGCGGCGGCACCCCCGGGGGCGCTGCCGCCACAAGAAAGCCCTGTGGGTGAACTGCATATGAATACCCGGGCACGCCGCAATTCAGATGGACCTGCGCATAATGATCCTCGTACCGGCGGTGGGGATTCGCATTTCGCGTCCCCGGGGCCGGTTTTGCGACCGTCCCGCGACTGGCGGGACACCAGGGAGAGAGACGCTATGCGGATCACCACGTTCGCCGCTGCTGTTGCGATGTGCTTCGCGGCCACGAGCTTCGCGCAGGCCGAGTCCTGCAAGGTCCAGTCGGATGCGAAGAAGCTCGCCGGCGCCGCGCAGAAGAGCTTCATGACCAAGTGCAGCAACGACGCGACGGCGGCCTGCGACAAGCAAGCCGCCGACAAGAAGCTCGCGGGCGCCGCGAAGACCAGCTTCACCAAGAAGTGCGTCACCGACGCGACCGGCACCTGATCCGCCGGTTCGGACGACGCGACGGCCGCCGCGACCCATCCGCGGCGGCCGTTTTGCGCTTTGCATTTGTATGTGCGGCTAGCCTCGGAAATAGAGGATCACGTTGATCACCGTGGCGATGAACGAGACCGTGAGCGTTACCGCGAGCGCGATCATCCTCCAGAAATAGCCCGACACCTGCCGTCGCAATTCGCGTTCGGCCTCGAGCGCCGGACGCTGCGGATCGCCAGCCGGCAATGCGCGGCGCTTCGCGCGCAATTCCTTGTCGGTCAGGTGGGCGAACGGGCGGTCGGTCACACCCCATCAGTAACGGCTGTCGCACATCAATCAAAGTTGCGTGTTCGCCCCTCCCACCCGGCGCGCACTTGGATAGGCTACGCACGAAACAGAGGGGAGACGGCCATGAGGATAGCGCTCGCGTTCGTGCTGGGACTGTCGTTCGCGGCAACCGCCGCCGCACAAACGCCGCCCGCGCCGCCGCCTCCGATGATCGACTGGGCGAAGATCGAGATCCGGGCAACCGACCTCGGCAACAACACCTGGATGCTGGAGGGGCAGGGCGGCAACATCACCGTCGCGGTCGGCACCGACGGCATCATCATGGTGGATGGGCAGTTCGCGCCGCTTTCCGACAAAATCAAGGCTGCCATCAAGGCGATCTCGCCGCTGCCGATCAAGTATCTGGTCAATACCCACTTCCATGGCGACCACACC
>VFQO010044487.1_pt1 | contig 11792 bp, 8 predicted proteins | sample 3512331 | NCBI WGS metagenome assembly VFQO01 (sample SAMN10412371, study PRJNA504923) | tailings metagenome | isolation source: Replicate 3 from Balatoc abandoned mine | place: Philippines: Itogon, Benguet | collected 2017-08-28 | reverse complement strand
TCGCCGCCAAGCACGAATCGGCGCTGGCGCAGATGTCGCGGCGCGGCGGACGGGCGGAGGGCCAGACGACGCGCATGGTGGACAGCTTCGTCCATGCCCTGTCGGGCACGTTCGAGCGGCTGGACCGCTCCGAACTGGACACCGCGATCGACCTCCTCTGCGACCCGCTGCGCCGGCCGGTCTTCACCGGCGGCCGGTTCAGCCATTCGCTGGCCGAGCAGCTCCACGCGCATGTCGCGATGATGCGGCCGGGCGCCGAACTCATCTCCTACACCAGCCACGGGCGCGCCGGGCGCCTCGCCGACATCGGCCGGACGCACCTGCTGACCGTGTTCGATTTCCGCCGCTACCAGCGCGACACGGTGCAGCTCGCGCACGCCGCAAAGCGCAAGCGGGCCAAGGTGCTTCTCGTCACCGACCAGTGGATGTCGCCGATCGCCGACTGGGCCGACTGCGTGCTCGTCGCCGAGGTCCAGAGCGCCTCGCCTTTCGATTCCCTCGTCCCGGCCATGGCGCTGACCGAGGTGCTGGTCGACGCGGTCTACGGCCGGCTGGGCGCGGCGGCGACGGAGCGTCTGGCCCGGCTGGAAGCCGAAAACGAGGGGTTCGAATGGAACAGTCTGATCACGCCGCTGTCCGACACGGTGTCGGCGGCCTATGGACGGGAGCTTGCCGGGCATGAGTGACGGCGGCATCACCTACCTTCTGTGGCAGGATCTCGTTGGCATCACCCGCACCCGCGGCGTGCCGACGCGCGACCTGTCGAAGCGGCTGGCGCATGGCCTCGGCTGGGCGCGCGCCGGCCAGGCGCTGACGGCGTTCGGCAACATCGTCGACAACCCCTGGGGGCCGATGGACGAGGCGCGCCAAGTGCCCGACGCGACGACCGCCTTCGCGATCCCTGCCTCCGGCGGGATGCCGGATTTCAACGCGGTGATCTGCGACAGTCTGCTGGACGACTGGACTCCCTGGCCCTGCGCGCCGCGCAGCTTCCACAAGGCGGCGCTCGATGCGCTGCGCGCCGAGACCGGGCTTAGCTTGATGGCGAGCTTCGAGCACGAGTTCTCGGTCACGGGGCCCGAATTCACGCCGTCCGCGCCGTTCTCCATCGGTGCCGTCCTGCAGCAGAACGGGTTCCTCACCGAACTGGAAGCCGCGCTGACGCATGCCGGCGTGAGAACCTACACGGTCGAGCCGGAATATGGCGTCGGCCAGTACGAGGTCGCCTGCGCCCCGGAGACCGGGCTGAAGGCGGGGGACGTCTGCGTCATCACCCGCGAGATTATCCGCGAGATCGCGCGGCGGCACGGGCTCTCGGCGACGTTCACGCCCAAGCCGGCAGCGGACGCCGTCGGCAATGGCGCGCACGTCCATTTCAGCCTTGTCGACGATGCGGGGCAGAACCGCACCTACGATCCGGACGGGCCGATGCAGCTCAGCGCCGTCGCCGCGCATTTCAGCGCCGGCATCCTCGCCCATATCGACGCGCTGCTGGCGCTCACGGCGCCCGTGCCGGTCTCCTATTTCCGCCTCGGCCCGCATCACTGGAGCACGGGCTACTGCGCCATCGGCCTGCAGAACCGCGAAGCGGCGCTGCGCGTGACGCCGGGCCTGGGCAACGACGCATCGCGCGCCCGCGGCCACAACATCGAGTACCGGCCCTGCGACGGCACCGCCTCGCCCTATCTCGTCCTCGGTGCGCTCATCTTCGCCGGTCTCGACGGGATCCGCCGCAACCTCGCCTGTCCGGAAGGCATCACCGTCGATCCGGCGGAGATGAGCGAGGCGGCGCGCCAGGCGGCCGGCGTCAAGCTGCTGCCGACGTCGCTGGCGGAGTCGCTCGACGCCCTCATGGCCGACGACGTCGCGTGCGGCTGGTTCGACCGCGAGGCGCTCGACCTCTATGTCGGCCTCAAGCGCTGGGAGGTCGAGGCGGCGGCAAAGGGCGGAGAGGCCGACACCTTCGCCCGCTACCGGCAGGCCTATTGAGGACGTGATGATCGACATCGAGCGCCTGATCGACCACCACTGCCACGGCATCATCACCGACACGCTGGAGCGCCCGCGTCTCGAGGCACTGATGTCGGAAGCCCACATTCCGGCCATCCCCGGCGTCACCCAGTTCGACAAGCCGCTCGGCCAGGTCATACGGCGCTTCTGCGCGCCCGTGCTCGACCTCGAGCCGCACGCCTCGCCGGAAGACTATGTGCGGCGGCGCACCGAGCTCGGCGGCGAGGCGGTTTCGGAGCGATTCATGAAGGCCGCGAACGTCGCCGGCCTGCTGATCGACACGGGCCACCGCAGCGACGACATCCTCGGGGTGGAGGCCATGGCCGACATCAGCGGCGCCTTCGCCCGCGAGGTGGTGCGCATCGAATCCACGATGGAGCAGGTCGCCCGCACGGCCGGCAGCGGCACCGAACTCGTCGACGGCTTCGAGGCGCTCCTCGACGCGCGCGCGGCCGACGCGGTCGCGCTGAAGAGCATCGTCGCCTACCGCACCACCTTCGCCATCGACCAGACGCGGCCGGGACGCGCGGAGGTGGTAGCGGCGGGCGACGCATGGCTGCGCGCCAACGAGAAATCCGGCTGGAAGCGGCTGGAGGACGCGACGCTTATCCGCCACGCCCTGTTCCGGGCGCTCGACGTCTGCGCCGAGCGCAAGTTTCCGCTGCAGCTCCACACCGGCGTGGGCGACCGCGACGTCGACATGCCGAAATGCGATCCGACCGTGTTCATCCCCTTCGTCCTGCAGGCGGAGGAAATGGACGTGCCGATCACGCTGCTGCACTGCTTCCCCTTCGTGCAGGAAAGCGCCTGGATGGCGGAGGTGTTCTCCAACCTCTATTTCGACGTCGGCTTCACGCTCAACTTCACCGGCCCGCAGGCGCGCCGCATCATGGAGGAGGCGCTCGGCATGGGGCCGTTCTTCAAGCAGCTCTACTCGTCGGACGCCTTCGGCCTGGCCGAACTGCACCATCTCGGCGCGGTGCAGTTCCGCCGGGTGCTGGACGCCGTCCTCTCCGACTGGATCGCCGCCGGCGACCTGACGGCGAAGGACGCCGACCGGATCGCGGCCATGATCGGCTTCGAGAACACCGAACGCATCTACCGTCTGCAGGCCTGACGCAGGCCGGCCGAAACAGGAGCATACAAGCATGTCCACGACCTCCGCCGATCCCTTCGCCGACTACGACGATTTTGACGCCCTGGGTCTGGCGGACCTCGTCCGGCGCCGCGAGGTGACGCCGCTGGAGCTGGTCGACACCGCCATCGCCCGCATCGAGCGCCTGAATCCGAAGCTCAACGCGATCACCATCAAGGATTTCGACGCCGCGCGGGAAACCGCGAAGCGGCCGCTGACCGGTGCCCCTTTCGACGGCGTGCCGTTCCTGGCAAAGGACCTCGCCACCTCGTGGAAGGGCGTCGCCACCTCCAACAGCTGCCGCTACTTTGCCGACTTCGTCTCCCCCGAAGACAGCGAGATCGTGAAGCGCACGCGGCGCGCCGGCTTCATCAATCTCGGCAAGACCAACGTGCCGGAGAACGGCTGGTGCCTCAGCACCGAGCCTCCGATGCACGGTCCCACCCACAACCCGTGGGACACGTCACGCGTGGCGGGCGGGTCCAGCGGCGGCAGCGCGGTGGCGGTCGCCTCGGGCATCCTGCCGCTGGCCGACGCCTCCGACGGCGCGGGGTCGATCCGGGTGCCGGCGGCCATCAACGGCCTCGTCGGCCTGAAGCCGTCGCGGGGGCGGATCACGTTCGCGCCCGATTTCGTCGACTTCTGGTTCGGCGGGGCGCTGTTCTTCTGCGTCTCGCGGACCGTCAGGGACACGGCGGCGATGCTCGACGCGCTGGCCGGCGCCATGCCCGGCGAACCCTACGGCAAGGCGCTGCCGGACCGGCCCTTCCTGCAGGAGGCGGAAGCGCGCCGCTCCGCTCCGATGCGCATCGGCTTCTCCACCTTCAACGCGCGCGGCGACACCAACGCGCCCGAGGTGGTCGCGGCGGTCGAGGAGACGGCGCGGCTGTGCGAGGCGCTCGGCCATCACGTCGAGCCCTTCGCCTTCGACTATGATTTCGGCAAGGCATGGGACATCTACACGCGCATCATCTCGGTGCAGACCGCATGGAGTTTCGACGCCATGATCCCCGTGTTCGGCCGCGCCGTGCGCGAGGACGAGCTGACGCGCGCCACCTGGACCGGCATCGAGCGGGGCCGCTCGATCGGCGGCGTCCAGCACACCGGCGACATCGAGGCCATGCGGGCCATCGGCCGCGGCATCGCGACGCTGACCGCGCCCTTCGACGCGGTGATCCTGCCCACCCTGCCGCAGGGCACGCGTCCGCTCGGCTTCTACGACATGGGCCTCGACATCGAGACCTACAACGCCACCGTGATGGGCGAGGACAACGTCTACATGGCGCCGTTCAACATTTCCGGGCAGCCGGCCATGAGCCTGCCGCTCGGGGAGACGTCGGCCGGCCTGCCGATCGGCGTGCAGATCGCCGGACGCGAGGGCGACGAAGCGACGCTGCTGCGGCTCGCCGGGCAGCTCGAGATCGCCCGCCCGTGGAGCCATCGCCGCCCCGCGATCCACGCGACCGCCGTATGATGACCGGCGCCCGCCGCACGGGACACCTTGCCGCAAGCGTGACGCCGGCAGCGGCGAGAGAAGACCTTGCGCCACGGCATGGCAGGCGCTTTGCTGGGTCGACCGGCGAAGGGAGGCGCCGCGCGGTATCAGATGGGGATTGGCCATGAGGGCCGAAACGACGCGCATTCCCGGCAGGGACTACGACAGCTACGCCGATTTCTACCGCCTGTCCGGCTATTCCGCCTTTCCCCAACAGCATCGCCGGGTGCCGGGGAGCCGGCGGTCGAGCATGATCCTCGTCGATCAGGGCCGCCACGAATTCCGCGATCCCGTCATCGACGAAGTGGTGATTTCGACGCCGGTCGCGGCCGCGCCCTGCAGCTACGACTGGAACATGGGCTCCGGCTGGTCCGGCGGCCGGTCGCAGACCGGCGACCTCATCGTCGTGCCGCCCGGAGTCGACAGCCGATGGCGCGTCGGCGGGCCGCGCCGGCTCATCATCCTCGCCGTCCCGTCGGCACTGATCCGGGACCTGCTCGGACCCGACTGCCCGCGCGACCTGTCGACCGCCTTCGAGCCGCTTTCGGGGTCGTCCGCGCACGATCCGTTCGTTGGCGCCTCGCTGGACAGGCTGTGGTCGCTGGGCGACACGGACGAGCCGATGAACAGGATGCTGGCCGACAGCACCGTACTGGCGCTGGTGTGCCAGCTTCTGGTGCTGGCGAAGGCGGCCGGTCCCGCGCCCGGCCCGGCGGCGTTCTCGCCTCGCGAATGGCGTCGCGTCTGCGCCTATGTCGACGCCCACCTGCACCAGGACATGGAACTGGTCGACCTCGCAGAAGAGACGGGATGGAGCGTGCGCCACTTCTCCCGCATGTTCCGCCAGTCGACGGGCCAGACGCCGCACAAATGGATCCTTCGCAAGCGTGTCGACCGGGCCAAGGAACTCCTGCGCACCCGCAAGCTGCCGCTGGCCGAGATCGCGCTCACCTGCGGCTTCGCCGACCAGAGCCATTTTACCACCTCGTTCCGCAAGATGACCGGCGCGACGCCGCTCAGGTGGCAGCGGGAGATGGCGTAGGCTCCACGGTCGCGGATTGGTGGGTGCCCGATGAAGGCTGATCTCCCCCCTCGTGGGGGAGATGTCCGGCAGGACAGAGGGGGGCGCGACAGAGCACCACGTCTGTCCGCCCACTGTATCTACATGCCTCACCCGTCCCATCCTGTCCGTCCTGCGAAAGGCATGGCCGCAAGGTGAAAGACCCGCGCCACCACCGCACCGAGGATCGACCGTCCGTCAGTTTCCGGAGGTGCGTGGTGAGCGAAGACACATCGATGATCGGGACAGGCATCGATTTCGACCGCGACGGTCTCCAGACCGGCACGCTGCGGGTTCCGCATTCGGTGCATCGCTCCGCCTATGGCCATATCGCCATCCCCATCGCGGTGGCGAGAAACGGAGACGGACCGACGGTGCTGCTCACCGGCGGCGTCCATGGCGACGAATCCGAGGGACCGATCGCGCTGGCCCGCCTCATCCGCGAACTGGACCTTTCGCGGCTGTCCGGGCGGCTGATCGTCGTGCCGGCCGTCAACTACCCGGCCTTCATCGCCGGCACGCGCACCTCGCCGATCGACGACATCAACCTGAACCGCACCTTTCCTGGGAAACGCAACGGCACGATCACCGAGATGATCGCGCACTACGTCACAACGGAACTTCTCACCCGCTCCGACTATCTCATGGACTTCCACGCCGGCGGCAGTTCGCTGCAGTACCTGCCGACGATCCTGGCGCCGCGCTGGTCCGACCCGGCCGAGAAGCAGCGGCTGGAAGATTTCATCGACGCCTTCGACCCGCCCAACGTCATCTACTACGACAGCCTGCGCGCCCTGAGCGGCGAAGACCGCGTCATCAGCAACTACGCGCACAGGAACGACGTCTTCTTCGTCACCGGCGAGTTCGGCGGCGGCTCCACGGTCAATATCGAGGGGCTCGGCGTGGTCGAGCGCGGCCTGAAATCGGTGCTCTCGCATCTGAAGGTGCTGGAGCCGTCGGCCCCCCTGCCCCCACGCCACGGCAAGGTGCGCCGCATGGTCATGGACAATCCCGGCCTCTACGCCTTCTCTCCGAAGCGCGGCATGTTCGAGCCGAAATTCGCGCTGGGCGACGAGGTACCCGCCGGTGCCCTGGCCGGCCTGATCTACGACCTCGACGATCCCTGGGCCGAGCCGGTCGCGGTGCATTTCCGGCACGCCGGCTATGCGATGTGCATCCGCACCTTCTCGTTGGTGGAAGCCGGCGACTGCCTCGGCCACCTCGCCTCGGACGTGTGATGCCGGTGCATGGATGATTGCGGTGCATCGATCATATCAGCGCCCGAAATGTCGACCGTTCCGGCATGGATCCTCGGGTCTGCGCTACGGCCTTCGGTCTGCTTCGCCCGAGGATGACGAAGCGGAGGGGATTGGCGCCAGTCTGCGACGGCGACGATTGGCGATGAGCGCCTCCGCTTCGCACACCTCGCAAGCGGCCGTCATTCCGGGGCCGCGCAGCGGAACCCGGAACCCAGAGGTGTTGCATCGAAGGATTATCGCGACGTTGGCGCAGGCCCGGAGCGACCTCGCGCCGGTCGGCGCTCTGGGTTCCGGGTTCCGCTGCGCGGCCCCGGAATGACGCCTACCTTTCCGGCCCGCCAGTCACGCCAATGCCCTCTCACGGTGATCACCCATGACCCAGTTCCCCGTCACCCCCACCACCGACCGCAAACCCATCCCCAGCGAACTCGGCGCCAGCTTCGGCGACCATTTCGCCGACCACATGTTCCGGATGGACTACACCGAGAGCCGCGGCTGGGAGAACCCGCGCATCGTCCCGTTCGGGCCGCTGGAGCTCCACCCCTCCTCTTCGGTCATCCAGTACGCGCAGACGATCTTCGACGGCTCGAAAGGCTACCGCCGCGATGATGGCGGCATCCATCTCTACCGGCCGCAGGCGCATATCGACCGGTTGAACCGCAGCGCCGATCAGCTCTGCATGCCGCAGGTCGACCCCGGGACGATCCTCGCGGCGATGCGGCAGCTCGTCGGGCTCGACCGCGACTGGGTACCGGCCAAGCGCGGCAACGCCATCTATGTCCGCCAGACCATGGTCGGCACCGAAGGCTACATGGTGGTGCGCCCGTCGAAGACCTACACCTATCTCATCTTCCTCTGCCCGGTCGGCTCCTACTATTCGGAAGGCGCGGGCCCGGTGCGCATCCTCGTCTCGGAAACCCGCGTCCGCGCCGCCAAAGGCGCCATCGGCTCGGCCAAGGCCGGCGCCAACTATGCCGCCAGCCTGCGCGCCGGCCGCGAGGCGGCGGCGCAGGGCTTCAGCCAGGTGCTGTGGCTGGACAGCGTCCACCGCCGGTATCTGGAGGAAGTCGGCACCATGAACATCATGGCGAAGATCGACGGCCGCATCCTCACCCCGCCGCTGAGCGATTCCATCCTGCCCGGCATCACCCGCGACAGCGTGCTGGCGCTGCTGCGCGACTGGGGCACGCCGGCGGAGGAAGCCCCGATCGACATCGAGGAGGTGGTCGCGGCGGCGAAGACCGGCCGTCTCGAGGAGATGTGGGGTGTCGGCACCGCCGCCGTGGTGTCGCCGGTCGGCGAGCTCGCCTACCGGGGCGAGACGGTGACGATCAACGAGGGCCGCACCGGACCGACCGCGCAACGCCTCTTCGCGCACCTGACCGGGCTTCACTACGGGACGGAACCCGACCCGCATGGCTGGCTGGTGCCGGTGGACTGACGCCGGCTGCGCTCAAGGATCGACCGTTCCGGCATGGATCCTCGGGTCTCCGCGACGGCCTTCGGCCTGCTTCGCCCGAGGATGACGAAGCGGGTTTGTTCGGCGCCAACTACCCACGTCGACGATCGGCGACGAACCCTCCATTTCGTCATCCTCGGGCGAAGCAGCCGCGAAGCGGCGTCGCGGAGACCCGAGGATCCATGCCTGAACATCACCACACCGACGGTCGAGACGAACTGCCGTCGCCATTGTGAATGCCACATGTCCTTTTCGCACAACCGAGTCCGGAAATGACAATACCGGGCGCGCGGCCGGACGCATCATGCTGCGCCGCATCCTGACGGAGACAGCATGTATTCGGGACCGATCATCGACCCGCACCATCATCTGTGGGACCTCTCCATGGGCAAGCACCCGTGGCTGTCGCCTTCCGATCCCACGGTGCAGGCGGTCGCTGGCCTCTCGGAAATCGCGCACGACTACCTCGTCGACGACTATCTCCGCGATTCCGCCGGCCACCACGTGGTCGCCACGGTGCACATCGAGGCACTTTGGGCCGGCGACCCGGTCGGCGAGACGCAATGGCTGGAGACGCTGGACAAGTCGGGGGGCGTCGCCGCGCGCTATGTCGGCGGCGCGCCGTTCGGCAGGCCGGAGGCCGCCGCCATCATCGAACGGCAGGCCGCATTCGAGCGCATGACCGGCATCCGCGCGATCCTCTCCTGCCATCCTGACCCGAAGAAGAGTTTTGTCGCCGATCCCGAACTCGGCCGCAGTCCCGACTGGCGACGCGACGTGGCGCTGCTCGAGAAGCACGGCCTCAACCTCGAACTGATGATGTACCCTTACCAGGCCGAAATCGTGCGTGAGATCGCCGAGGCGATGCCCGGCCTGCAGATCGTCATCAACCATTGCGGCAGCCCGATCGACCGCGACGCCGAGGGCATGCAGCGCTGGCGCGACGGGCTGAAGCTCATCTCCGCCTGCCCCAACATCGCGATCAAGGTTTCCAACCCCGGCGCCTACGACCACGACTGGACGCTCGACAGCGTCCGCGACGTCGCGATGCACTGCATCGACTGTTTCGGGCCAGACCGGGCGATGTTCGGCACCGACTATCCGGTGTCGAAGATCCAGATGTCCTACGACCAGATCTACGACACCTTCAAGACCATCGCTTCGGCGCTTTCGGCGGAAGAGCAGGCAAAGCTCTTCCACGACACCGCCCGGAAGTTCTACCGCCTATGAGCGACGCCGCGGCGACCGGGACGGCGCTGTCACCCGCGCCGCGCGTGCTCGATCAGGCGGTCGATGAACCCGACGCAGCGCTGCATCTGCTCCACCGCGATCCATTCGTCGGTGATGTGCGCCTCCGTGTCGCGCCCGGGACCGCACAGGATGGTCGGCACCCCGGCCGCCTGGAAGATGCCCGCCTCGGAGCCGTAGTTCACGGTCGCGACCTCGTTGCGGCCGGCAAATCGCTTGGCCAGCGTCTCGGCCAGCGAGCCTCCGGCCGGCACCAGCGGCGGCACGTCGTAGACCATCTTCGTGACCACCTCGGAGTCCGCGAAGCCGGCCTTCATCTCGGCCGCCTTGGCCCGCGCCACCTCGCCGAAGCGGGTCGTCAGGCTCTCCACCATGCCCGGCCGCGTCGCGCGGATGTCCCACTGGAAGGCGCAGTCGCCGGGAATGGCGTTGCGCGCCGTGCCGCCCTGGATCACGCCGACGCTGACCGTCGTGTAGGGCACCTCGAACGGCGACCCTTCCTCAGGCGCGTCGCGCAGTTCGGCCGCATAGCCGCGCAGCACGACCAGCAGATCCGTCGCATGGAAGATGGCGTTGACGCCGAGGTCCGGGCGCGAGGAGTGGCACGCCTTGCCGGTCACGGCCGTCAGCATGCCGGTGCTGCCCTTGTGGCCGCCGACCACGCCCATCTCGGTCGGCTCGCCGACGAACACCGCAAGCTGCGGCGGCAGCGCCTTCGCCATGTGCTCGACTATGCCGTGCACGCCCAGGCACCCGACCTCCTCGTCATAGGAGAAGGCCAGGTGGACCGGCGCAGCGAGCGGTTCCTCCAGCATTGCCGGGACCCGGGCCAGCGCGCAGGCGAGAAAACCCTTCATGTCGGTCGTGCCGCGCCCGTAGAGGCGGCCGCCCTCGCGCCACATGCGGAACGGATCGCGCGACCATTCCTGCCCCTCCACCGGAACGACGTCGGTGTGGCCGCTGAGCACGTAGCCGGGAACGGACGCGTTGCCGATCGTGGCGAACAGGTTCGCCTTGGTGCCCGTCGCGTCGGGAATGATCGTGGAGGCGACCCCGAGCCCCTCCAGATAGGTCTTCACGAAGTCGATCAGGTCGAGGTTGGAACGGCTGCTGACGGTGTTGAACGCCACGAGGCGATCGAGCAGATCGATCTCGGAAAGTGCAGTGGTCATGGAAGGTCCTTCATTCGCGGTCTTCGGCGGGGCGTGACGGGAGCGCGCGCTGCGTCGGCTGCCATCGCCTGCCGGCCCGGTCCGTCCCGGCCGATGTTGCGCCAGACGGCGAATTCGCATGGACGACCCGACGGCCATGAGGCTAGCATGTGCCCACGCACCATGCACCGGGAAATGTTGCACAATCTTTTGCCGGACACGGGAACGACCGCCCGGCATCGGGTACCAGTCATCCACATCGCAAGGGGAACGAACACATGCCGAAGCATGGTCTGCTGAAGAGACTTCTGGGAGCCGGCGCGATCAGTGCCATCGCGCTCTCCGCCGCGCTGAACGCTGCCGCGGCCGACGTCGTGAAGATCGGCGTGCTGGCACCGCTGACCGGTCCGTCGGCGTCCGACGGCGCCGATTTCGTCAAGGGCGTCGAGCTCGCCGTCGACGAGCAGAACGCCAAGGGCGGCGTCGCCGGCCACACCTTCGAGATCGTGTCGGCCGACGTCAAGGACGGCTCGCCCGACAATGTCAGCAGCGCCGTTCAGCGCCTTCTCAACACCGATGGCGTCGAGGTGGTGCTTACCGGCTACGCCAGCCTGTCGCTGTTCGAACTCGACCTCTTCGCCGACGCCAACATCCCCTACATCTCGTCGGGACCGTCCGGCTCCTTCTCGGCGATCGTCACCCAGGACCCCGAAAACTACACCTGCTGCTGGTCGCTCTCGCCATCCTACAAGGGCTACGAGACCGACGTGCTGCCGCTGGTCGAGAAGCTGATGGCGGACGGCACGTTCAAGGGCACCGGCGAGAAGAAGATCGCCATGATCTCCTCCGACAACCCCTATTCCAAGGCGATCTCGGAGGGCATGAAGGCCTCCTTCACCGCCGCCGGCTGGACCGTCACGGTCGACGAGATGGTGCCGTTCGGCCCGGTCAACGACTGGCGCGCCAGCCTCGCCA
>VFQO010044486.1_pt1 | contig 11793 bp, 10 predicted proteins | sample 3512331 | NCBI WGS metagenome assembly VFQO01 (sample SAMN10412371, study PRJNA504923) | tailings metagenome | isolation source: Replicate 3 from Balatoc abandoned mine | place: Philippines: Itogon, Benguet | collected 2017-08-28 | reverse complement strand
CAGCCTCGACAGCAGCCTCTGCCAGGGGCCGCGCGGTGTCATCCGGTTGCAGGATGACGTGCCGTATCCCAACGTCATCGCGCCCGGCGCGGGCCTGGTGGATTACTACGTCTATCGCGTCTCGCCGCTGGCGGAACAAGTGGAGTTCGAATTGATCCCGCAGGGCGGCGATCTGGGACTCATGGCCAGGCACGGTCTGCCGTTGCCGAACCTGACGAACTCCGTCGTGGTCGATGCCACCGGCACCGGCCCTGAGACGCTGGTGATCGACGGCAGCGGCGTCCCCGTCCCGCTCGTGCCCGGTGACTGGTACCTGGGCGTGTACAACAATGGCTCGACCATTGTTCCGTACACCATCCGGGCCAGGGTGACGATCAATCCGAATCTGACCGTCATCCCGCTGACCAACGCGGTGCCGCTCGACATCGCGTTCGACGACGGATTGACCCCGACGAATTATTTTCTCTTCCACGCGACCAATGATTTCGAGTCGATCCTGTTCGAGGTGGAGAATCTGAACCAGGACGCGACGCTCCTGATCGGCCTTGACCGTCTGCCGCCCTACACGAACTCGCTCCAGTTCACCGGCTCCAGCAACGCGCCCATTTCCGCGCTCATGACCCCGCCGGTGCTGGGTTCCACGAACCTGCTCGGCGAGTGGTACCTGGCGGTGATCGGCTCGCAACCGGGACCGCTCAGTTTCACCATCACCGCCACGGGACGGACCGGCGCGGGCACCAACACGGTCAAGGTGCCGGTCGAGATCACCTTCACCAACGGCCTCGTCTGCCTGAGTTGGAATTCAGTGATCGGCGCCCGCTACCTGGTGCAGGCGGTGACGAATGTGCTCGACCTGGCCACCACCGCTCCGCGCGAGATCATTGAAGGGCCGTTCGCCGCCACCGATGTTCGCACGACTCGATGCTACGATCCGGCCGTCTTCCCGCCCCCGCCACTCCGGTTCTTCGAGGTGCTGCAACTCGGAGTCGTACCGCCGCCGACCACAAACACGATTGTGGATTCGGTGATCACCTTCACCAACGGCCTGGTTTGTGTGAGCTGGGACACGACGGCGGGCGTCGAGTATCGGATTGAGGGAACCACGAACCTGCTGGAGCTGGGTTCGAGCGATGCGCTCGAACTGATCAAGGGCCCGGTCACCGGCACCGGCGCGCGCGTCACGGAATGTTTTGATCCGACCACGCTGCCGCCCCCGCCGTTCCGGTTTCTGCGTGTTGTGCAGGTGGGCGTTGCTCCCGAACCGCCGCCACCGCCCTCGGGCACCTTTGCGAATCCGGTCATCGCTGTGGGCACCAACGAAGTCTGCCTGACGTGGGCCTCGACTGCGGGCACAACTTACTATGTGCAGGGCATCAACGACATCACCGGCACCAACTGGCAGAACGTCTCCGCCGCCCTGACCGCCAGCGGAGCCAGCACCACGTATTGTGTGAGCCTGCCCGGCCCGTTCTCCTTCTTCCGGGTTGCGGTCGGATCCACCGGAGGACCGGCCACCACCAACGAAGTCCGGCTGCTCGCTCCGACTCTGGAGGCGGGACGGATCACCTTGAACTGGTCCGCGACGGCCGGCCAGACCTACACCGTTGAATTCACGACCAGCCTGCTTCCGCCGAACTGGACCCCGCTGACCAACCTGACGGCCACGGCAAACCCCATGTCCTTCCGGGATCCCGAGCCACCCGCCGGTTCGGCGCGCTTTTACCGCGTGCGCCAGCCGTAGTTGGGACGGTCGCATGGGTTGAGCGGCCAGCGGCTTGCGGAGGGAATGCGCGCGGTCTCGTTGTCGCTGTCTTTCACTACAGAGTGTCTGCCGGGTAACTGAGATCATGGCCGTCTCTGTTACCCGGCAGACACTACATCAGGATTTCGCACGACCTTGATGAATTAGAGTACGGAATTTATGGCACCATTGTCGGTGGAAACTGACGAATCCAAATTATGAAGATCAACGGTGTTTTCGCACAGCTAGCTGGTATTCTCTCACTTGTGGCAGTGAATGTGGTCGCACAGAATCAAACAGACAGTTATGAAACGCATTATGAGCGATGGCACGTATTCCTGTCGGCCAACCCAATTCTGACAGAACCCATGTGGTTTTCAGGTGGCCGCAGCGTAGAAATGGACGGAGTGTTGAAAGCGATGCAATCAAACAAAATGGAGATGGCGATCTTCCTTTGTGACAAACTTGCCTCTCAACCCTTTGACGGAGTCGCATACCCGCGCATACGAAGTCCGGCGGACAAGCACCAGTACCGTGATTTCCACTTGCTGCGATGGATAGCGGGAATCGACTTGATTGCCGCCGATGACAAGCCGGTCATCGAACAGGATTTGGGGGCCAACATGGCCCGGTTCATGGCGACGTTCCGAGAAGAATGGCGGGCCGGAGTTTATAAGGATCCCGTCGGAAAGATTCGGGAAATACTCGCACTGCCAACTCACCAGACCACGAGGGACAAAGTGGATTTTCTCAAACTCATGGGGATTCGCCGCTACGGCCTTTTTGGTCTGCCCGAGCTCATTCGTCAGATCCGGCAGCACAACTCGAAGCCCGCCTTTGCGGCGTATTTGATCATCAGCGGACATCGAGAACTCTACGCACAATACATTAATCAGGCGGAAGCGATGTTTCCCACTGTTGAAACCAAACTGACGCATGTGCGAGCCACCTTCGACACCATGAAATCGCGCGGGCCGGAAAAGGCCGAGATCGAGAGAAGGATTGAAGCGGCCTTGGCCGAATGAGCGCGGGGTGATCGTGCGGAAGGCGGATTGTGAAACAACGAGTTATCATAGTGGTCGTCATGGGCGTGGTTTTGGCAGCGGTGCTGTTCCTCCGGCGGCAGCGGCCCGAGCCGCAGGCTGGAACCGATTCGCCGCCACCAACGAATCTCGCTCTCACATCCAGCCCCGCCGCAGGACAAACTTCGGGCTCGGTTCCAGTGCCGCCGGAACACATTCCAACAGAACGGATCGCACCGCTGGTGCAAGCGGGGGCGACCTACGCTGAACGCGTGGAACTGCTCAAACGCCTGGGCGCGACACTCGCTTCGGAAGAAGTCGGCGCGTTGTATGATTTCCTGCGCGAACCGGGGCTGGCCGATGGGTTGATTGCGCCCTTCAGCCACGGGCTCAAGGACGCGGTCATGATCACGCTGGAAAACCAGCAGCCGTCCCTGGCGGACTGGCCGGAATTCCTCATCGGCCTGTATCAGAATCACGCCCTGCATCCGGTCGTCCGCGATTACGCGCTCCAGCATTTGCGGACGTGGTATTGGAGAAACGCGGAACGCGGAGCGCACGCGGAAATGAGGGACGCGGTGGAACGCATCCCTCCCGAAGCCCAACGCGAACCAGCGCGAGATGCTTTCTGGCAGGCGCTGGCGGAAACGGACAGCAGCATCGCGGGCACGGCGCTGCTGGCGTTGCGGGAACTGTCCTCGCTTGATCCGGCGGTGGAAGCCGAAGCGGTGCGTGAGGCGGCGTTGCGGTTGGCGGCAGGTTCCAGACATGGCCCGCTCGCCCGCATCACGGCGCTGCAAGTGTGCGCCCGGATGGGGGTGGCCGAAGCGTTGCCGCTGGCGGAAAAACTGGCGAGGGAAAGCGAACACCTTCCCCTGCGCATCGCCGCCATCGCCGCCCTGGGCCAACTGGGCGGCGCGCCCGAAGTGACGATACTGGAAAATCTGGCCGCCACATCTCCGCAAAATCTGCAACCAGCCTTGGGAGCCGCAATCACGTCGCTGCGAGCCCGGCTGGAGTTGTGAAGGGAAGCTAAAGTCAGCCTGATTGGGCGTCACGGGATTGTCCTTGTGAGCCTCGAAAAAATTCACCACGGATTTCCGGGAAACGCCACAGGCGTTTTTGCCTCCAGCCAGGCGCACTGGGACATCGTGGGCGGAGGGCAGGTGGGGCGAACCATTCTCGGTGAGCCGGGCCAGGGCGAAGGCCGCCGCCCACACGTTCACCCCGAATCCGGCGGTTGAACTCGCGCCCAGCCGCCCAGGCGCAAAGCATCAAAGCTTCAAGCGAGAGGTCGGGCGCATCCATCCAGGTCACCGACACTTCGGCACCCGACACCGCCGCCCGTTTCTGCCGCGTCCTCGGATTGATGGAACGGAGTGCGGAGCGGGGGGCCAGCATGGTCAAACAGGTCGTCCTGTTCGCGCGGGGCTAGGAGAGTGAAACGGAGCCGCTCCAACTCCAAGCCCTGGTTCGAGACATGGCCGGTCTGGCGCGCGAGACGTTTCCCAAAAACATCGCCATCTCGGTCTGCTGTCCGGAGGACGTGTGGCCGGTGCTGGGAAATCCGACCGGGTTGCACCAAATCCTGCTCAATCTCTGTGTGAACGCGCGGGACGCCATGCCGGGCGGCGGCACTCTCCATCTCGCGCTCGCCCGGGAAATACATCCCGGCCTGGCCTGCCTCTGCATTTCCGGAGACGGGGGAGGTTTGACCGGTCGGCACTCCCCGGACGAGCGGGCGGACTTTCTGGGCAAACCGTTTTCGCTCGCCGATCTCCTGCGAAAGCTTCACGCGGTCTTGCCCCCCGGCCCTGCGAATGGCGGCCGTTGAATGCGGCCCACCGGCCTGGCCAGGGCGGGCCTGGCTCAAGTCCGGACGATGAACGTCCGACAAACCGCCAGGGTTTCCGGCGGACTGGTTCGCACCACCCCGGAAAACACGAGCCGCGTGATCACATCCATCCAACAACCGCTTTCGCCCGCCGCCGCGCGAGCCTCGTGGATTGCCAAGATCGAACATCTGCCACCCGCCCCCCAGGTGCTGCCAAAACTGTTGCAGGTCATGCAACAGGAGGATGTCGCGCTTGATGAGATCGTCGATCTGATCGCGCACGAGCCGGCGCTGGCGGCGCGGGTGCTGCAGCTTTCCAACAGCGCGTTTTCCGGTGCGACCACCGCCACGGCCGACATTGGCGAGGCGGCGTTCCGGGTGGGCTTGCAGCCGATTTTCCGGATGGCCGTGGCGATCAGCACCCAGAGCACCTTCAACGCGGTGCGCCCGGCATGGGGCATCCGCCCCGACCAGCTCTGGCGGCATTCGGTCACGGCCGCGCTCGCGGCCCAACTGGTGGCGATGGACCACGCGGAGGACACCAGCGCCTGCTTCACGGGCGGATTGTTGCACGATGTCGGCAAGGTGGTGCTGGCCTTTGCCTTTGAGCGCGAGTACGGACAATTGATGGCGGCGGCGCAGGGGAACCCCTCCGCGCTGCTCGCCTTGGAGTTGGAAGTGTGCGGCGCGGATCATGCCGACGTGGGTGGCCACCTTATCAAAACCTGGGGGTTGCCCGAGACCATTGTTTCGGCCGTGGCCGCGCATCACCGGCCCGCCGAAGCCGCCGGCCAGGAGCGCCAGGTGGCGTGCCTCACGCTGGCGGATTCGATCACACGCCTGATCGAAGCGGCGGACACCGCTCCGCCTCCGGCCGAGGGATCGCCGGCTGCCTCCGGAGAGGAGGATGCACTTCGCATCCTCGGTCTCGAACGCCCGCAGCTTTCGTTGTACGTGAAGATGGCCCTTGAAAACTTCGAGTTTGTCGAGGCGCTGTGCCGGGGTTGAGGCTCAACCGGCGTCAAGACCCGCGAGGGAGCGCCCCGCGATCCAGCCCGTCGTCCACGCGGCTTGGAAATTGAAACCGCCCGTGATCCCGTCCATGTCCAGCAACTCACCGGCGAAATAGAGACCCGGGCACAAGCGGCTTTCCATCGTCTTGAAGTGGATTTCGTCCAGCCGCACCCCACCGCAGGTGACAAACTCGTCTTTGTTCAGGCTCTTGCCGGTGACTTGGAACTCCGTCCGTCGCAGTTGCTGCACGAGCCGGTGCATCCCCGCGCGCGACAGGTCAGACCAGCGCGTCGTTTCCGGTATGTCCGCTGCGCGTACCAGCTTCTCCCAGAGTCTCGCCGGAAGTTCAGGGGGCGAAATGTTGCCCACCCGTTTGGCCGGGTGCTGGGAGCGCAATCGCGCCAGCCGCTCGTGCAACGAAGTTTCATCCCACTCCGGCAGCCAGTTGACACGGAGGACAAAACAATAGCCCAGGTCGTGCAGTTCGCGCGCGCCCCACGCGGAGAGGCGCAGCACGCACGGTCCGCTCAATCCCCAATGCGTCACCAGCAACGGCCCCCGCTCCCGGAGCCGGGTTTCGTGAACGGATAATTCAGTGGCTGCGACCGAAACACCGGCCAGTTCACGCAGCCACGGTTCAGTCACTTGCAACGTGAACAGCGACGGCACCGGCGGCATCAGCGTGTGCCCCAGCGAAACAGCCAGGCGGCCCTGCGCCGCGCTGCGGCAACCGCCGGTGGCCAGCAGGACTGCGTCCGCCTCAAGGCGCGCGCCGTCCGCCAGTGTAAGGGTGAACGCATTGTCTCCTCCCCGAACAATCGAGTGGACCTCCCGGTTCGAATGTAGCTCGACGCCCCGCCGCCGAGCGGACTGGAGCAGACATTCCACAATCGTTTCGGAAGAATCCGTCACCGGAAACATGCGGCCATCCGCCTCGGTTATCAGCCGCACGCCGCGCTCTTCGAACCACCGCACCGTGTCCGCAGCCTGGAATCGGCGCAGACATCCGATGAGCGCCTGCTCGCCGCGCGGATAACGGGCGGCAAACGCGCGCGGCTCGAACAGCGCGTGGGTGACGTTGCAACGGCCGCCGCCCGAGATGCGCACCTTGCCAAGGAACTCCGCGCTTTTTTCGAGCACCGTCACCCGGCAGGAGGGGCTGGCTTCCGCGCAGGTGATCGCGCCGAAAAAGCCCGCCGCGCCGCCGCCCACGACGATGATGTGCCTGGAACTCATGGGCCAAGGCGGGCCATGAGGCGTGCCCAAGTCTCGTTCACGGTGATCCCCCCCAATCCGCCGGCATGCGCCACGATCTCGAAGTGCTCGCTGCGCGGCCGCCAGACAGCCGGATTGGTCGGCCCCCAGAGCACGAGACCCGGCACCCCCAACGCGGCGGCGAGATGCGAGATGCCCGAATCGTGGCCGAGAAAAAAATCCGCCGCCGCCAGTCGTTCCGCCAGTTCGACCAGCGGTCGGTGAACGGCGAGTTCGATGCGGTCGTTGGCCCCCGGCGGGACGAGGCGCGAGAGCCGATCGCCTTCCGCCTCGCCGCCGATCAGCAGCAAAGAGTAATTCGTCCTGGCGACGAGGCGCTCAATGACTTCCCGCCAGCGTGGCTCCGGCCAGTTCTTGCGCTCGCTGCCGCTGCCGGGATGAAGGGCGAGCCGTTTGACACGATCCGTTCGGCTTCGATCAGGGCATTGTCCCGGCAAGGTCAAGCGAGGCACCGGATCGGCGTCGAAGATGGCGAGCCGTTCGAGCGGTTTGAGCAGGAACTCGGTGGCGTGAATGTTCCCCGATTCATCCGGCCGGTGCGGTCCCTGAATGAATTGCGCCCGGCCGCATTTGCGGACGTTGGACGCAAAAATTTCGTCCGGGTCGTAGAGATAGGAAATGACGAGGGCAAACCCCGCGAAATAATCGCGCAACGCGTCGTCGAGCACCCCTTCCCGCGCGAAAAAACCCGCCAGCGGACGGGCCTCGATGTGGCGGGTGTCGTCCACCAGGCCGCCTGCTTGGGCGAGGCGGGTGACGTGCGGATAACCGAGCACCTCCAGACGCGCGGCGGGCAGTTGCTGCCGCAAGGCCGCGAAGACGGGAAAGGTCAGGACGAAATCCCCGATGGCTCCGCCCCGAACGACCAGGATGCGTCCTTGCGGGGCGGCCATGACATCGGGGCGGCGCGATGGGTCGCCACCTAAAAAGCGAACAACCCCAACCCGGCCACCAGGAGTCCCAGCGCGAGCCGCAGCAGGCTGCCGACCCGCACCCGCGCCTCGGAAGCCGTCATCCATTCGATCAAATCGCGCAGCCGCCAGGGCGATATGATGAACCACATGCCCGCGAGGATCCACACATAGGCCCAGGTGGAGAGGAGCAGACGCCATTGCGAATCATGCCAGCGGGCGGTTTCGAGCACGAGTTGCGCAAGCAAGAGCAGCACGACCGCCAGGCCGCGCACAGCGAGATAATCTTTGACGAACAGGCAGGTCATCAGCCCCACCGCGCCGAAGCCGATCAGCATGATGTTTTTGTAGGAGGCGAAGTCGGAGATGTTTTCAATGGAGACGTTGTAAAGAAACCAGAGCGTGCCCAATGCCATCAGGGCGTACCCCCACGGGAGCGAACGCGGGAAACGCCGCGCCGAGTCGATGAATCCGGCGGGTTTGAGCAGCCCGTACACCTGTGGCAGCGAATACAACACACCGAGGGTGAGGGCCAGAGTCGAAAGCTTCATGTCGGGCGATACAATGGGAAAAGGAGCGGGCTTGAAAAGCAGGAAGTCATCGGGCGCGGCGCATCAGTCCAGATTCACGATGGCGGGATCGCCATACAACGTGAACGAACCGGCGCGCGTGATCTTCAGGCGGAGCAACTGACGCCGGTGCCGTTCGGCCCCGTCGAAGACCACGATCTTGCCGCAGCGGGTCCGGCCTTCGAGCCGGTCCGGGTTGCGACGGCTCGGTCCCTCAACGAGAACCTCGACCGTCCGTCCCGTGAACGTGGCGTACTTTTCGGCGGCGATGGCGTTGACGCGCTCCAGGAGCCGCTGGTGGCGTTCCTCGATCACGGCGGGCGGCACTTGATCCGGCAGAGTGGCGGCGGGCGTGTCCCGGCGCTTCGAATACTTGAACACATACGCGTTGTCGAAGCGCACCTCCTCGACGAGAGACACGGTCTGTGCAAAGTCCTCTTCGGTCTCCCCGGGGAAGCCGACGATCAGGTCGGTGGTCAGGCCGATGGCCGGGCGGACCGCGCGCAGCTTCCCGATGATTTCCAAAAACCGCTCCCGTGTGTAGCCGCGGTGCATGAGTTTCAGCACGCGGTTGCTGCCGCTTTGCACCGGCAGATGCGCGCTCTCGCAGAGCTTGGGCAGCCGCGCATAGGCTTCGACCAGATCGTCGCCGTAGCCCTTCGGGTGTGGTGAAGTGAAACGAATCCGGTCGAGACCGTCGAGGGCGTGGACGGCTTCGAGCAGTTGCACGAAGGCGGACTGGCCGTTCCGCGTTCCGATTTCGCGGCGGCCAAAGCTGGTGACGATCTGGCCGAGCAGGGTGATTTCGCGCACGCCTCCCGCCACGAGCGCGGCGCATTCGGTGACAATATCCTCAATGGAACGGCTGCGTTCGGCTCCGCGCGTGAAGGGCACGATGCAAAAGGTGCAATGCTGGTTGCAGCCCTGCATGATGCTGACAAACGCCGTGACCGGAGCGGATGCCGGACCGTTGGTCGGCAGGTGTTCGCGGATGGCGGCTTCACTGCCCGCTTCCTCCGCCGTGTCGCAGATGCGCGCTTCTTTCCCGGCCAGCAGTTCGTCCACGTAATCGGCCGCGCGGTGAAATTTTTGCGTGCCGAGAACCAGTCCCACCTCGGGCAGCTCGGCCTGGAGGGAGGCGCCCCGGCTTTGGGCCATGCAACCGAGGAATCCCAACGTGAGTCCGGGGCGGTGCTGGCGGGCGTCCGCGATCAGGTTGCGCATCTTGCCGATGGCCTTTTGCTCGGCCATGTCGCGCACGCTGCATGTGTTGAGGAGCACGATGTCGGCGGTGGCTTCGGAGGCGGCCAGGGTGTAGCCCCGCGCCGCGAACTGGGCGGCGACGCTCTCCGAGTCGCGCTCGTTCATCTGGCAGCCGTAGGTCTTGATGTAAACGCGGCGCATGGTGGCGAGGCCGGGCGAAGCTAGGGAAAGCGCGTCCGGTTGAAAAGCGCCGAGTTGGCCCTCTCAAAAGGCGGTCCCCTCCAGTCGCCGCGAAAATTTGGCTTTTGACGCGGCCGCGCTTCGCCAATCATCGAATCCGGTTTATGCCATCGTCCTGCTGCGTGTGGGTGTCGCGCCCAAGAACAATCCGGCCGCTCTTCCCGAGCGCCGGGCGGAGTCCCGTCGTGCCGGCATGAAACCTCCCCGGATCTCCCTGATGGCGGGCCTGGCGCTGGCGGTGCTGGCGCTGGACCAGTTGACCAAATTCGCCGTGCTCTCGCTGCTCGGTCTCCTGCACGAGCGGGTGATCATCGACGGTTTCTTCAAGTTTGTTCACTGGGGCAACACGGGCGCGGCCTGGAGCCTGTTTGCCGACAACACCAAAACGCTGGCGCTGGTCTCGCTCGCGGCCCTGGTCATTCTCTACTGCGTGCGGCATCATTTCGACACCGGCACCCTGGCCAGCAAGATCGCCCTCGGCCTGCTCTTCGGCGGCATCATGGGCAATCTGGTGGACCGCGTTTTCCGCGATCACGTCATCGACTTCATCCGCTTCTACATGATCCAGCGCGGAGGCGGCGAGGTCGGTTTTCCCGCGTTCAACATCGCCGACAGCGCGATCTGCGTCGGCGTCGGAATCTTGTTTTGGATCTCCTGGCAGCAGGAATCACCCGCCGCCATTTCACGGCCGGCCGGCGTTCGCGAGTAAAGTTCCCCTGGACATGCGTCCCGCGCAGGCATGGAAACACGCTCTTTTCGATTGAACTCGTGAGTGAACCCCCCGCCGTTTTCCTCGCCGGTCCCACGGCGGTTGGCAAATCAGCCGTGGCGCTCGCCCTGGCCCGGCAAATCGGCGGCGAGATCATCTCGGTCGATTCGATGCAGGTGTACCGGGGCATGGATATTGGCACCGGCAAACCCTCGCCCGAGGAACGGACGCGGGTGCCGCATCACTTGCTGGACGTGGCGGAGATCCACGAACCGTTCGATGCCGCCCGCTTTGTGGCGCTGGCCTGGACGGCCGTACACTCCATCACCCGCGCGGGCCGCATTCCGATTTTCTGTGGAGGCACGGGCCTGTACTTTCAGGCGTATCTCGTCGGCCTCGGGGACAGCCCGCCATCTGACGCGGCTCTCCGGCGCGAACTGGAGGCGGCCTCGCTGGAAACACTGCTGGCGGAACTGGCGGAAAGGGATCCCACACATTTCGCGCGGATTGACCGGCGGAACAAACGCCGGGTGGTCCGCGCCCTTGAAGTCATCCGCCTGACCGGCCGGCCTTACTCACAACAACGCGCGACCTGGCGAACGGGCGCGCACTCCGGCAATGATGCGCCCGCCGGGGTGGAGGTGAATTTTCTGGTTCGAGACCGGATCGACCTGCGCCACCGCATCGACCAGCGGGTGGAGGAAATGTTCGCGCGCGGATGGATCGCGGAGACGGCGGCGTTGCTCCGGGCCGGTTTGCGGGAGAACCGCACAGCGATGCAAGCCATCGGCTATCGCCAGGTGGTGGAGCATCTCGACGGCGCGCGCGACCTGGCGGCCACCACCACCCTTGTGAAACAAAAAACCTGGCAGTACGCGCGCCGCCAGTTCACTTGGTTCCGGCATCAACTGCCGGTGCAAACAGTGGAAATTCCCCTTTCCGAAAGCCCGGAAACGACGGCGGCGCGGCTAATTCAGCGCGTGGTAAAAACCAGCCCGTCACCAACGGGCCGATGATCGCTCTTTGGACGGCTTGCTCCTGCCACTCACTTCACAATGACATCCAGTTCAGCACTCGCCCTGTGGCCGAACGCGCTTTCGCGTTCGACTTCGATTCTCCGGTTCAGTTCGGGGTGACCAGTCCGACGATCCGGTCGCGCGAGACCGCCCCGTAAAAACGGCTGTCCACACTGTTGCCGCGGTTGTCCCCGAGGACGAAAATGCACCCTTTGGGCACGATCAACTCCAGGTTCATTCCCTGCGCGGGAAAGGTGCG
>VFQO010044484.1_pt1 | contig 11793 bp, 11 predicted proteins | sample 3512331 | NCBI WGS metagenome assembly VFQO01 (sample SAMN10412371, study PRJNA504923) | tailings metagenome | isolation source: Replicate 3 from Balatoc abandoned mine | place: Philippines: Itogon, Benguet | collected 2017-08-28 | reverse complement strand
TTGTCTCGTTTATCGGCGGGCTTTCCAGGCCTCGAACTTGGCCACCGCTTCACTGGTGACAGGCGGATACAGGCCGAGAATGGTATGTCCGGCCAAAACCTGTTCCTGAACGAAATCCTCGAACATCGTCATGCGAACGGCCTCATTGGCAATCTCGTCCGCAAGATGAGCCGGGATGATGACGACACCCTCTCCGTCACCAACGACGACATCGCCCGGATAAACGGGCACATCGCCACAGCCGATCGGATTGTTGATGTCGAGAGCGTGATGCAGCGTGAGGTTGGTCGGAGCCGAGGGCCTGTTGTGATAGGCGGGTATCTGGAGCCGCGCTATTTCAGGGGAGTCACGAAAACCGCCATCGGTCACGACGCCCGCCACGCCGCGCACCATCAAACGCGAGACAAGGATGCCTCCAGCCGAAGCGGCACGAGGATTCTTGCGGCTGTCGATCACCATGACCGCACCCGGCGGACATTCCTCCACGGCCTTGCGCTGCGGGTGGTCGCGGCTTTCGAACACTTCGACCGGGTCGAGATCCTCGCGCGCCGGAATGTAGCGCAGCGTGAATGCTTCGCCGACCATGTTGGGCAGATTGGGGTTCAGAGGCCGCACATCCTGAATGAACTGGTTGCGGAAATTGCGCTTGAACAGGGCTGTCGTCAGCGTCGCGGTGCTGACTCCCTTCAACTTTTCGCGTGTGGCTTCGCTAAGCATTCGGGTCTCCTGCTGAACTGGTTTGGGAAGATTCAAGGCGAGACGCGGCGATCCGCATCGATCCCGAAAGGCTCTCTCCGGGTTCGAGTACTGTCAGATCGCCGAACCGGGCAAAGTCCGGCGTGTTGCAGACGTTCGGAACATGGCTGACCGGCTCAACGCAGATCACGGCGCGGTCGTCGGGCGCGAAGACCTGCAGGTTCCCGAAACAGCCCGATGCCGACAGGGCGATCCTGACCGCCATTTCGGGCAGATCGAGCACGGCCGTTCCGGGCGACCAGTTTGCGAAATGCGCGTCCAGCCACGGCATCGACCCCAGCACTACCGGCACGGAGAAATCGCATATTTCGGCCGCTGGGCAAGCAGTTTCAGGCAATCCGCGCTCGTTTCGCGTGAAGCCGGTCTCCGCGTTGAAGGCCAGCGTCGCCTTTGGCGTTCGCGTAAACCAGGGATGATAGCCGAGGCCGAACGGAAGCCTTTTCGTGCCGCGATTTGCGATGCTTAGCATAAAGCTCACACCACCGGCATCGATCTCGATGGCCTGCGTCAGGTCATAGTGATAGCCCGATGCGGCGTCGCGGCATTCGTCCCGGGTCGACAGGCGAGAGGCTGTTTTCTCCGTAAGCTTCCACTTACGTTCTCGCGACAGGCCGTGAATGGCATTGTTCTCGGCCGGTCGGTTGATCGGAAAGCGTATGGTCCGTCCTTCGAACGGAAACAAGCCGTCCGCGATACGGTTAGCGAAAGGGGCCATGACGAAGCAGCCGGCCTTGAACGGGACGCCGCCTGTAGGCGAAAGCGCGAGCAAGGCATGGGTCTGTCCGTCCGCTGCGGTCCAGTCGAGCGACAGCACGGAGGCGCCGAGGGCGACATCCATGGCAAGGGAGTAGTTGCCATGCCGCAACAGCACCGCTTCGGAGCCGATCGAACTCATGGCTCTTCCCGCGAGAAATCCTGCGCGCAAAACACCCCGCCCTGATAACGCTCAGTGACGGCATTTCCAGTTCTGATGGCGGCGATTTTGTCGGCGCAGTTTTCGGCATTGTCCTGCGGCGCGTAGCCGATCCGTTCGCGGTCGTCGGCGTCCCACCACGAGCGCGTGTTGGCAGAGGCGCCCCAGATGATGGCATGACCGGTCACCGGCGCGTCGATTGCCGCGCGAACGAAGCGGAAAAGATCGTCATGCGAGAGCCAGGTGGAGAGATGCCGGGCCTCGGTCGGTTCAGCAAGGCACGATCCGATGCGGATGTGCACGCTTTCCACGCCATGCTTGTCGAAGAACATTCTGCCGAGGAGTTCGCCATAGGCCTTCGAGAGGCCGTAATAGCCGTCGGGCCGATAGGGCATATCGACGTCCAGCATCGTTCCGCGCTCATAAAAGCCGATAGAATGGTTCGAACTGGCAAAAACGACGCGCGCCTTCTGCAAGCGCGCAGCTTCGAACAAGTTAGTGATGCCGACGATGTTTGCGGGCATGATCTGGTCGAAGGGCTTTTCGACACTGACGCCGCCGAAATGCAGGACACAGTCGATCCCGTCCAAGATACCGGCGACCGCCGCCGCGTCGGAAAGGTCGGCCTGCACGAACGACGCGCCCTGCGGCAGCGGATCGGGAAAGGGAACGATGTCCGATAGACGCACTGCATAGCCGGCAGCGGCCAGCCGAGGAGCAAGCATGCGGCCGAGCGCACCCGAAGCGCCTGTCAGCAGGATATGCCTGGCTGAATTGTCTGCCATATCAGACGCCTTTCATGCGGAACACCGGCGTTCCGGCAACCCGCGAACGGGCGGCGAACACGCCTCCTGATCGCGGAAAGCGGCCCAGCAATTGCGGATCGACCGCGCGGTGCGAGGTGACGGCCAGCGTCTTCAGATCCGGGCCGCAGAAGCATGGCATGGTCGGCGCCGGAACAGGCACCGCATGACGCTCCACAATCTTTCCGTCATAATCGAAGCGGTTCAGCACGCCGGCGGAGACGCCGGCGCTCCAGTAGCAGCCCTCGGCGTCGCAGGCACCGCCATCAGGCCGGCCCGTCGCCTCGTCGAGATCGGCAAAGCGCTGCCGCTTGCCGAGCGCGCCGGTGCCGGGATCGAATTCGTAGCGGTCGATGCAAGGGCCGCGCGAGTCTGAATGATAGAGCGTCCGGCCATCCGGCGACCAGGCAAGCCCGTTGGACACCTTGAAACCCTCGGCCATGGCGGAATAATTGCCTTCGGCATCGATCCGGTAGAGGCGGCCTATCGCTTCCTTCTGCGAGCGGTCGTCCATGCTGCCGACCCAGAAGCAGCCATCCGGCCCGACCTTGCCGTCGTTGAGCCGATTGGTTTCCGGCTCGGGGCCGGGCGTGCAGAGCGCTTGCCGATTGCCGGTTTCGGGATCGAAAAGGATCACCTCGCGTGCGAGCGCAATCACCAGCCGACCGCTGTCGCAAAGGCCGAGCGAGGCAACTTGCGTCTCGAAATGCCATTGCCGCGTCACGCCCGTTTCCAGATCGATTTCATAGACCATGCGGTCGAGAATATCGCAGCAGAAGAGCATGCCGCGCCGGTCGTCCCAAACGGGGCTCTCCGTCAGCGAACCGCGGATGTCGGCGATACAGTCGAATTGCATCAGGCACTCTTCGCGTCCGTCTTGCGACGGATCACGTCCTTGTGCTTGAGCACGAATTCGCTCAGTTCCAGCCCCAGTCCAGCACCCTCGAAAGGATAGATCAGGCCCTTCTCGATACGCGGCATGACGGTAACGAGATCGCGATACCAGGAGGTGTAGTAGGCGCGAACCGATTCCTGGAAAACCGCGTTCGGAACGTTCAGCGAGAGATGAATGGAAGCAGCGAAAACCACCGGCCCTGTGCAGTCGTGCGGGGCGACCGGCCGCTGGAAGGTCTCTGCCAGCGTGGCGATCTTCTTGGCTTCGCTCAGCCCGCCGCACCAGGAAATATCGAGCATGACATAATCTACCGCCTGCTGACGCAGCACCTCGAGGAACTGCGAACGGGTGGCCAGGGTCTCGCTGGCGCAGACCGGCACGCCGGAGCGCTCGGCGAAAGTCGCAAGGGCTGCCGGGTCCTGCATCTTCATCGGATCTTCCAGCCAGAAGGGCCGGAACTGCTTCAGCTCGCGCGCTATCGCCAGCGCCGAGGGCAGGTCCCACATCGAGTGCATCTCGACCATCACCTCCATCCTGTCGCCGACGGCGTCGCGGATCTGGCGGAAGGCGTTGAGCCCCTTGTCGAGGTCGCTGCGGTGGATGAAATTGCCGCCGCTCGCCACCGCATAGGGGTCGAGCGGCCAGATCTTCATCGCGGTAATGCCTTCGGAAAGCAGGCTTTCGGCCAGCGCGCCGGCATCCTTGTGAAAGGCGATCTGGTCCTCGTAAGGCCCTTCGGCAACGTCGTTGTCGCCGACATAGCGGCGTGCGCCCTGCTTGTTGTAGGTGTAGCCGGCGCAGGTATTGTAGGTGCGGATGGATTGCCGCGACAGGCCGCCCAGAAGCTGGTGAACCGGCTGGTTGGTGACCTTGCCGAAGATATCCCACAGCGCGATGTCGATTGCCGATGCGGCGCGTATCTCCACGCCCGACGAGCGGAACCCGACATAGGGCTCGGTCAACAGCTTGGAGATGCGGTCGATCTCCAGCGGGTTGGCGCCGATCAGCAGATTGGCGACGTCGGAATGCAGGTAGGCCGCGACCGCATTGGTGCCGCGAAAGGTCTCGCCGAGGCCGGTGATGCCTTCGTCGGTGTGGACCAGCAGCCACAATATGTTGTTCAGATGCGGAAGCTGGACGGTTTCGATCGCTGTGATTTTCATGTCGGCATGCCTGCGAAGGGAATACCCGGCGTGATGCGCCGGGCTTTGTTCAATGCGATATCTGCTTTGGCCGGGCGACGATCTGCGTCGGGTTGACGAAGCGCAGCGCCACCAGAAGCCAGATCAGCGTCGTGACCATGTAGATAACCGCCATGGCGTCGATCGACTGTACGGCGCGCACGCCGGCTGCGAAGACCGAGTAGTAGAGCGCGACGACCAGCGTCTGGCTCGTCGGCCCAGCGGTCAGGAAGGTCAGTTCGAACATGGCCACCGTGCGCACCAGCACCAGAAGCAGCGAGGCGAGGATGCCGGGCAGAAGCATCGGCAGCAGCACATGGATGAACAGCCGCAAGGTGCCCGCGCCGAAGACGCGCGCGGCTGCCTCGACCTTGGGGTCGATCTGCTCGATGAAGGGTATCATCACCAGGATGACGAACGGCACGGTGGGCACGAGATTGGCCAGCACCACGCCCCAGAAGGTGCCGCCGACGCCGAACTTGTAAAGCACGGTGGCAAGCGGAATGCCGAAGGTTATGGGCGGGACCAGAAGCGGCAGCAGGAAGATGAACATCACCAGCCTCTTGCCCGGAAAATTGCGCCGCGCGATGGCGTAGGCCGCAGTCACGCCCAGGAGCCCCGACAGAACCACCACCATGAAAACGATCTGGAACGTCACCAGCAGCACATGGCTGAGCTGGAACTCCTGCCAGGCGGCCAGATACCAGCGCGTGGTGAACGCTTCGGGCAGCCATGTGCCCAGCCAGCGCGTGCCGACCGAAGACAGGATGACCGTGGCGATCATCGCCAGAACGTTGATGACGAAGAAGCCGACCACAGCCCATACGGCGGTGATCCACAATTTGGAGCCGAGAGAAGTATCGCGGATCATCAGCCCTACCCTTTTCCGCCCGCGGTCGAACCGCGATAGAACATGTTTCGGATCGCCAGAACGCCGAGCACCACGAGCAACTGGACGGCAGCCATGATCATGGCGATGGAGGAAGCCATCGAGTCGTCATATTGCTCGAAGGCAGCCTGCGCGGCGGCAATCGAGATCACCCGCGTCGGGCCGGAAGGCGCACCCAGCAGCACGGCCGATGGAAAGACGGCAAACGCCTGCACGAAAGTCAGGCAGAACGCGACCGCCAGTCCCGGCACCAGAAGCGGCAGCATCACGTGCCGGAAGCGTTGCCAGCTGCTGGCGCCATGGGTGGCGGCAGCCTGCTCAAGTGCTGGATCGATGCCGGTGATGTAGGACAGCGTCAGCAGGAAGGTGAACGGGAACACCGTAATGACCAGGGAGACGAAGACGCCCCAGTAGTTGTTGGTCAGCTTCAGCGGGCTGTCGACCATGCCGATGAACATCAGCGTCCGGCTGAACCAGCCCTGCGGGCCGAGATAGTTGAGCAGCCCTTCCGCCACCAGAACCGTGCCGAGCGTCACCGGCAGCACGAGGATGGTGGTGAGCAGCCTTTGCCGCCGCAACAGCCTTACGCGCAGCGCGATCGGTATGGCGAACACCAGACTGATGATCGATACCGGCACGGCCAGACGCAGGGTTGCGGCGATGGTGTTGTATAGGAACGGATCGGAGAAGAACTTGCGGTAATTGGCAAGCGCGCCGCCACCTTCCAGCGGCTGGAACGACAGCACGAGCCCATAAAGGAAGGGATAGACGAACACGCCGAGTACAAAGAGCAGAGCTGGCAGCACCATCAGCGTGACACCGTCTATCCCGCGCAAAGCGAGGCGCTGCCGGAGCGAATTTTTGTGGCGGGCGGAATCGCTCATGGCCGCCTCACGCCGCAAAGACCAGCGCGCGGTCGGCATTCACCGAAAGCGAAATGCGGCTGCCGATCTCGGTCAGGGTCGGCGAATGGAAGATGAGTTCGAGCCCGTCCGCCGTCCGTGCCGTGCCAACGAATTCACGGCCGCGATATTCGATGGTCTCAACGGTAGCAGCCAATGTCTGCGGCCCTGCTTTCGCAGCCGCTATGTCATCGCCGCGCGCCATCAGGACCGCATCGTCGCCCGGTTTCACGTCCTCACTCGCCGTGCCCGAAATCGTCGATCCGGCGACCGAAAGCGTGACATGGTCGCCTGAGCGGCCCGTCACCTTTCCGGGCATGCGGTTGCGGAAACCCATGAACTCCGCGACATCGACATGGGCCGGCTTTTCGTAAAGCTCATGCGGCACACCGACCTGACGGATGCTGCCCTCACGCAGCACGACCACGCGATCGGCCAGCGAAAGCGCTTCATCCTGATCGTGCGTGACATAGATGGTGGTCGCACCCAGCTGGTTGTGGATGCGGCGGATTTCGGTGCGCATTTCCAGACGCAGCTTGGCGTCGAGATTGGACAGCGGCTCGTCCATGAGCACCAGCGGCGGCTCGATCACGATTGCGCGGGCGATGGCGACGCGCTGCTGCTGGCCGCCCGACAGCTGGCCAGGAAGCTTGTGGCCCTGCCCCTGCAGGCGGACCAGGGCCAGCGCGTTTTCCACCTTCTGGGCGATCTCGGCCTTGGGCACGTTGCGCATCCTCAGGCCGAAACCGACATTCTGGTTGACCGTCATATGCGGAAACAGCGCGTAATTTTGAAACACCATGCCGAAGCCGCGATCCTCGGGCTTGAGCTGGTCGATGCGCTTTTCGTCGATGTAGATGCCGCCGTCCGTCGTGGCGAGCAGGCCGGCGATGCAGTTCAAGGCAGTCGACTTGCCGCAGCCCGAAGGCCCGAGCAGCGCGATGAACTCGCCCTTGCGAATGGAAAGAGAAACCTCGTGCAGCGCATTGAACGCGCCGAAGGTCCGGCTCATCCTGTCGAGGCGGAGCTCTTTGAAAGGGTGTGATGCAAGCTGCATGATGGTTATCCCGTCGGGCGGCCCGCGCGAGCGGACCGCCTATCGATGCTGTTTATCGGTCGGGTGGGAAAAGCGCGTCAGCCGGCGGCCACTTCCTCGTCCCAGCGCCGGAATGCCGTCACCAGTGCTGCCGGTTCGAGCGGCAGTTCGATCGGATTGTTGGCGATCCAGTCCGCATATTCGGGGCGTCCGTATTCGGCGAGGACCTCCTGGCTTTCCTTCGGCGCCATTTCGAGCGTCACGTCCTTCACCGCCGGGCCGGGATAGAAATACCCCTTGTCGTAGGTATAGGCCTGCTGATCGGGCTGAAGCGCGAATTTGATCAGATCGAGCATGACCGCGATCTTCTCATCGGATACGCCCTTGGGAATGCTGAGATAGTGAGCATCGCAGACCCAGTGGAAGCCCTTCAGCATGCCGACCTTGGCTTCCTTCGGCACCACGCCGAGCGCACGCGGATTGATGTCCCATCCCGTCGTGGTGACGGTCATGTCGCGCGTGCCTTCGCCAAATTCCTTCATCAGCGCGCCGGTGCCTGCCGGGTAGTATTCAATGTTCTTGTGCATCTCCTTCAGGTAGGCCCAGGTCTTTTCCCAGCCGTTCGTCGGGTCCGTGGGATCCTTGTCGCCGAGCAGATAGGGCAGGCCCATCAGGAAGGTGCGGCCGGGACCTGAATTGGCCGGGCGCGCATAGATGAATTTCTTGGGGTTCTCTTTGGTCCACGCCAGAAGCTCTTCGGCGGTCGTCGGAACGGTCTTTACCTTTTCCGGCATATAGGAGATGAGCGGACCGGACGGATAATAGGTGACCGTAACGCCCCTGCCCTTCGAAAGGCCCTGCATGCGATAGGCGGGCTCTTGGTAGATCTCCTTGAAATCGGGAAGACCGGTGTCGGTCATCGAACCGATGTCGACCCAGATGTCGTCGGTAAGTCCGGCCGAAAGCGCGTCCGGGCCGATGATGACCATGTCGATATCGACGCGGTTGGCGCGCTGCTGCGCCTTGATCTTGCCCGGCAGTTCCGGCGACGGCGCCTTGTTGAAGATGATGTTAGATACAAGTTCGGGATGCTTGGCCAGATAGTTATCGAAGATCGGCTGGGTCAGCGCCAGATTACCGGCCGCGTCGATGATGTTGAGGGTCACCGGAGACGACGGCAGCTTGAGACCCTGCGCAAAAGCGCTTTTGCCGAATACGGACATGCCGGCAACGGTGGCGGCGCCACCGAGAAAATGACGCCGTGAGATCGGGAATTTCATGTGTTCCTCCACAGTTTCGTTGTTAAACCCGACGAAAGTCACTCCCCTTCCGCCGGTCCTCCTCCTGGTACGTATGCTTCAGGATGCCTTTCGCTCCTCCCAGCCTGCTAGGATCGCCGTCAGATGCGATCGATCGGCCGGATCGAGAGCGACAAGTCCCGGCAGGCGTACCTGACCGACCGGGAAATTCCGGATTTGCAGCGCTTCCTTCACCACCGTGACGTTGGCGCCATTGTTGTATTTGGTCCTAAGCTTCTCGAATTCGGCGATGGTCGCGACGAGAGCGCGCGCCGTCTGATAGTCGCCGGTCTCGAGCGCCCGCCAGATGGCCAGCGAACGATAAGGATCGACATTGACCAAACCCGAGGTGAAGCCGCGTCCGCCAAGCGCATAGAAGGGAGCGGCCCATCCTTCCGCCAGACCGCAGATCCAGATCGCGTCGGTGCCCTCGGTCGCGCGAACGCATTCGGAAAACAGCTGGGTATTGCCGGACGCGAACTTGACGCCGGCGACGTTCTCATGCGTCGCCATGCGAACCAGATCGGCAAGCGGAATGGCGTCGGACCGTACATAGGCGACTACCGGCAGATCGACGGCTTCGGCTATCGAGATGAAGTAATTCGCCTGCGCATGAGGCGCCGCGAAGGGGTCGAGCGGATGGTGAATCATCACGCCGTTGGCGCCCGCTTTCTTTGCGAGCGATGCGGTGGCGACGGCCTCGCGAATGGAACGGCCCGCCGCCGCGGTTACGGCGGCCCTTCCATCTGCGGCCTGAATGGCAATGGCCTGCAGCCGCACCACCTCGTCGAAGGTCAGGCTGTAGAACTCACCCGTATTGCCGCCCGAGACGATGTTGTGAATGCCCGCCACAGCGATGTTGGCGACGATGCGGCTCGTCAACGCCTGGTCGATCTCGCCGGCTGCATCGTAGGCCGTCACATGAACGCCGGAGATGCCCTGCAGCGCCCGGCGGTATTCGCTGATGTTCATTTGCGTTTCTCCGCAGGGGTGTAGCTGAAGACGGTAACCAGATGTTTCTCGCCGGCGAGCATGACGTGCTCGCGCATGAGGCGCTCGGCCTCGTCTTCGTTGCGCGCGGCGATGGCGAGCATGATCGCCTCATGCTCGGCAAAGGAGCGCACCCGCTCGTTCTCGTCCGCAAGAACGGTGACGCGCGCGGCATGATCATACATGCGCTGGCCATTCTGGAGCCGGCGCAGATATTCGCAGCTCGACGCATCGTGGATGGTGTCGTGGAAGTGTTCGTTCAGTTCGATCAGGCGTGCGATATCCGCTGCCTGCAATGCCGCGCGCATCTGCTCGATATGGTTCTTCATCAAGGCGATCTGCGCGTCCGTCGCGTGCCTTGCTGCCTGCTGCGCCATCACGCTTTCGAGGGCAGCGCGGGCGAGCATCATTTCTTCGGCCTGACGCGCATTGAAGGTTACGTAACTGCCCCGGCGGGATTCGGTACGGACCAGCCCCTCCGTCTCAAGCTGACGCAGCGCTTCCTTCAGGGGCGTGGTGCTGATGCCTAGTTCGGCGGCAAGCTGGCGCTCGTTGAGCCTTTCATCGGTGCGGAAACGCCCCGATATGATCGCTTCGCGCAGCGTATCGTGAACGTGATCACGCAGGCTTTTCAAATGGATAGGCTCAAGCCGCCTTACGCTGGTCACGCCTTTTTGTCTCCCCGACAGCGCTGAAACTTCTTGACTTCTACCAACTGAAACTTGATATATCAAGATGTGAAATATCAGATTTCAGGGAGGAAATCATGGCGGGCAAGCGTGACCCGAAGACGCTGCGCAGCTATCGCTGGCTGGGCGTCGACGATCTTCGAGCCTTTGGTCACCGGTCGCGCATGCGGCAGATGGGTTTCGATGCCCAGGATTGGGACCAGAAGCCGGTCATCGCCATCATCAACACCTGGTCGGAGATAAATCCCTGCCATTCGCATTTCCCCGAACGGGTGAAGTGGATACGCAAGGGTATCGAGCAGGCGGGCGGTCTTCCCATCGAATTGCCGGCGCTCAGCCTTTCGGAGCCATTCGTCAAGCCGACCACCATGCTCTACCGCAATCTTCTCGCGATGGAGTGCGAGGAGCTGATCCGCAGCCATCCCATAGACGGCGTCGTTCTGCTCGGCGGCTGCGACAAGACCACGCCGGCCCTGATCATGGGCGGCGTTTCGGCCGACCTGCCGATGATCTATGTTCCCGCCGGGCCGATGCTGCGCGGAAACTGGCGCGGGCAGACGCTGGGTTCCGGTTCCGACACCTGGAAATACTGGGACGACCGGCGCGCTGGCGTCATCACCGATAGCGACTGGGCCGAGATCGAGAACGGCATCGCACGTTCGCCGGGCCATTGCATGACCATGGGCACGGCCAGCACGATGACCGCCTTCGCCGAGGCGCTGGGCCTGTCCCTGCCGGGTGCGAGTTCCATCCCTGCTGCCGACGCCAACCATGCGCGCATGGCATCGCAATCCGGCCGGCGCATCGTCGAGATGGTCTGGGAAGACATCACCCCGGACAAGATCATGACGAAGGCGGCTTTCGAGAATGCGCTGATGGTGCAGATGGCGATCGGCGGCTCCACCAACGCCATCGTTCACGCGCTTGCCATGGCGCGCCGCGCGGGCATTGACATGACGCTCGACGACATTGACGCGATCTCGCGCAAGGTGCCGGTCATTGCCAACATCCGCCCGTCCGGAAAAACCTACCTGATGGAGGACTTCTATTACGCCGGCGGGATCATGGGCATCTATAGCCGCCTGAGCGGTGTGCTGCACCCAGAGCCTGTGAATGTCGGCGGTGAGACCATGGGCGAGATCGCGGCGCGCGGCGGCGTCTACGAAGACGACGTCATCCGGCCGCTCGAAAATCCCGTCTACAGGCAAGGCGCTACCGTCGTGCTGCGCGGAAACCTCGCTCCCGATGGCTGCGTCATGAAGCCGGCAGCATCGGAGCAGCGCTTTCTGAAACACACCGGGCGCGCGCTGGTTTTCGACAGCTATCCCGAAATGAAGAAGGAGGTCGAGCGCGACGATCTCGACGTCACCGTCGACGACATTCTCGTCCTGCGCAACGCCGGCCCGCAGGGCGGTCCCGGCATGCCGGAATGGGGCATGCT
>VFQO010044483.1_pt1 | contig 11795 bp, 9 predicted proteins | sample 3512331 | NCBI WGS metagenome assembly VFQO01 (sample SAMN10412371, study PRJNA504923) | tailings metagenome | isolation source: Replicate 3 from Balatoc abandoned mine | place: Philippines: Itogon, Benguet | collected 2017-08-28 | reverse complement strand
GCTAAGACCCAAAGCATGAACAATTGAAGTCGTGGCCGAAACACGTCCGGGTGTTCGAGGATGGGTGCGGTTATCTGACGCTCGGCTCGGAGATATACGTAGCCGCTTCCCGGTTCCCGAGGGCAAGGGCTCGCTCATACCAAGCCTGGGCGAGCGCCGCGTTGGTTTGACTGTCCGCGTAGTTGACGCCAGCCCCGGACCGAGCCGGGTCGTAGCTGCGCGCCAGCTTCAGGGCCGCCGGACCCGAACCCTGTTCCGCCGCCTGCTGCAGAAGCTCCCGCGCAGCTTCGATATTACCCTGCTCAAGCAGCGCCTCAGCCTTGCGAACGAGGGCGTTTACCGCGTCCTGGCTTTGCCCAGGGCCAGCCCCCCCAGGAGGCACGGCAGGCATCTCGAGCTTGCTCGGCGCAGCCCGTTCCAACGGCGCAGCCGGCCTCGCTCCCCGGGCACCGGGCTCATCGGGTTCTGACATGAAGAGATAGACGGTGGCCGTCGATATGACCGCAGCCGCGGCAGCGGCGATGTAGATGGCGGAGTTCGGGGATTTTTTCTCGGCCGTGGTCGAAGGTCCCGGAACCGCATCCTCACCCTGAACCAGGGGAGTTCCCCGCAACGCGCCGACATAGCCGCGCTGGTCATCGTCGCTGGCCTCGTCAGCCGCCTTTCCTAAGCCCTTGCTGCCGTCGAGTCCGTCGAGACGGCGAAGCAGCCGCTTGAGCTCATCCAGTTTGGGTTCATCACTGTGTCCCATCTGAGCCAATCCCACCCATGTGCCAAAACGCACGCGCCCGTAGTCCGCACAGTAGATCAGACGTCTTTATGGAGGCCGAATAAAGCCATCATAAGATCAAGCCACTATAATGCGTCGGAGTTCCGCGCCAAGCGGTCCGCACTGGCAGACATTTAAGCAATGAGCACAAGCATGCAGCAGGAAGGGGCGAGGCTCGTTAACTATTTCCTAAAGTCAAACGCGAGCAAAAAGTAGTATTCTAACAGTCTCCGAGGGCCAAAACCCGAACCGGCATGTCGCTTGCTGCAACCAAGAGAGCCGCGAAATGACGTCTGCGCGGATAACCGCCCCACCAACCCATTACACGCGAACAGGAACCATCGCCATGAATAGGCTGCGCGCCCTTCTCGTGATCTCGTCACTGGCGATGGTGATCGGGAGTTGCCCCGCCGCAGCCGCTCCCGACAAGGGCGACACCGCGTTCCTGATGGTCTCGACCGCCCTCGTCTTGCTCATGACGGTGCCCGGTCTCGCGCTCTTCTACGGTGGCCTCGTCCGCACCAAGAACGCCCTCGCAATGCTCATGCAGGTGTACGCAACGGTGTGCCTCGTCTGCCTGATCTGGATGATCTACGGCTACAGCCTCGCCTTCACGGAAGATCCGCGCGTCGCGCCTTTCGTCGGCGGTCTTTCCAAAGCCTTCCTGTCCGGCATTACACCGGACTCCACCGCATCCACCTTCTCGAACGGCGTCTTCGTGCCTGAGTACGCCTACGTGTGGTTCCAGATGACATTCGCGGCGATCACACCCGCGCTCATCGTCGGCGCATTTGCGGAACGCATGCGTTTTTCTGCGATTCTGCTCTTCATGGCGCTTTGGGTGACGATCGTGTATTGCCCGATCGCCCACATGGTCTGGTACTGGCCGGGCCCGGACGCGTTGAGCGACGCCGCGCGTGCCGCAGCATCGGCAACCGGAGATGCCAAGGCTGCAGCAGACGCAAAGTTGCAGAGCCTGATGGCAAATTCGGGTCTCGCGTTCCAATGGGGAGCCATCGATTTCGCCGGCGGCACGGTCGTGCACATCAACGCCGGCATTGCAGGATTGATCGGCGCTCTCATGCTTGGCCCGCGTTCGGGCTACGGACGTGAGCCGATGCCGCCCCACTCGCTCACACTCAGCATGGTTGGCGCAGCGCTCCTGTGGGTCGGATGGTTTGGCTTCAATTGCGGTTCGAATCTCGAGGCAAACGGCACAGCGGCCCTCGCCATGGGCAATACCTTTGGCGCCACTGCCGCCGCGGCTCTCACGTGGACCTTCACGGAGTGGGCCGTCAAAGGCAAGCCGACCACGCTCGGTCTCATTACTGGCATGGTGATCGGACTCGTTGCCGTCACTCCGGCCTCCGGCTTCGCAGGCCCGATGGGCAGCATCGTGCTCGGCATCGTAAGCGGCATTATTGGATATGTGTCGTGCACGTGGATGAAGAGCAAACTCGGCTACGATGACAGCCTTGACGTGTTTGGCGTGCATTGCATCGGCGGCATCGTCGGCGCACTGGCCACAGGCATTCTCGTCGCCCCACAGTTCGGTGGCACGGGCGTCGCCGACTACATCACGCAGCCCGGACAAATAACCGTCACATACGACATGGGCGCCCAGATGCAGGCCCAGTTCAAGGCTGTCGCGCTCACGCTCATCTGGTCCGGTCTGATTTCCACCGTGCTCTACAAGCTGGTCGATCTCGTGGTCGGTCTGCGCCCGCCGAAGGACCGTGAGCGCACCGGCCTGGATCTCACCGAGCACGGCGAGCGTGCCTATCACTTCTAGGAAATGAGAACCTTTGCTTGTCAGGATCCGCCGGCGGCCATAGAACCGTTGGCGAGGGCTTGAACACAAGACCAAGGTGCTCGGATGACCGTCGGCTCACGCGCGTGGCTGCTTGCGCCTCTCGCTCTGACCGCATTTTTCGTTTCGCAGAATGCTCATGCGGCCCGCCTCTGCGCTCTGCGCGACGGGCCAAACGGACCGTGCACCTGTAAAGTCGAAGGCGGCGCACCGGGCGAGTTCACCACGGTCAGCAAGAGCGTTTGCTCGAAGGCGCCCCGCGCCAAGGACGCAAGCGCTGCTGCACCGGCGGCCGCAACCGATCAGGCGCAGCTGCCCCCGGCAGCTCCTGCCGCGAACGACGCGGCTCCGGCAGCTCCGATCGTGAGAACGATCGCGACCGGAACAACGCAAAAGCCCGCCGAAACAAATCCAGAACCTGCAGCGGCCTCGCCCGCGCAAAGCGACGGGCGTCTGCAAATAGTGCGGACGCGCGGAAAACTCCTGTGCGGCGTAAACACCGGGCTGATCGGATTTTCTGCTCTCTCGCAAACGGGCGAATGGCTAGGCCTCGACGCAGACTTCTGCCGGGCCGTTGCCGCCGCCGTGTTCGAGGACTCGAAGAAGGTCGAGTTCGTACCCGTCGAAACCAACGAACGTTTCGAAGCCCTTCAATCCGGCAAGATCGACCTCCTGGTTCGCAACACCACCTGGACCATGGCGCGCGACGTCGACATGGGCCTCGAGTTCGCGGGCGTGCTCTATTTCGACGGCCAGGGCTTCATGACCAGCGACGACCGCGGCCTCGTCTCGGCCCAGCAGCTTGCCGGCCTCAAGATCTGCGTCGAGGCCGGCACGACGACCGAGCAAAACATGGCTTACTACTTCAAGGCCCACGGCCTCGACGTCGAAACGCAGACCTATCCCGATCGCAAGGAAATGCTCGACGCTTACACGAGCGGCAAATGCGATGCCTACTCGGGCGACCGCTCCGCGCTGTTCTCGGATCGCGCGGGTTTCCCGGAGCCCGCAAAGCACGCCGTGCTTCCCGAGGTGATCTCCAAGGAACCGCTCGGCCCCGCCGTCGCAGGCGGTGACCACACGTGGTCCGAAATCGTGCGCTGGACCCTGGCCGGGTTGATCAACGCCGAGGAGGTGGGCCTCGACCGCGCCGCCGCGGCGGCATCGGGAGAACTCCAAGGCGATGCGCGCCGCCTCGTCGATGGCGCGGCTGCGAGCGCCGAGAAGCTCGGACTGCCCAAGCCGTGGCTCCGCAACGTGATCGCAGCGACCGGCAACTACGCCGAAATCTTCGACGCCAATCTCGGCAAGCAGAGCCCCATTGGCATGGACCGGGGCATCAACGCCTTGTGGAAGCGGGGCGGCATCCAGTTCGCGCCGCCCATGTGGTGAAAGAAGGCCACGGTTCGAATGAGTTCAGCACCTGACCGTCAGCCCGTCCGCGGATCCGCACTCGTCGTGCAGATGCTGGCGTGCGCTGTGATGGTCATGCTCCATTTCACCGCTGCCGACGCGCGTGAGCGCGTGCCGCCGCCCGAACCCAGCTTCGAGCCGTGGATCAGCCCGCAAGCCGAGCAGCAGATGCTGCAGGCAATCGACTCCTATCAGCGCATCGTTTCCGGCGGCGGCTGGCCGCGCATTCCCGACCGCATCACCTTGCGGCCCGGCGACAGCGGCGCCGAGGTTGCCATCGTGAGACAGCGGCTTGAGCTCTCGGGCGAACTGCGGTCGGGCGGGTCGGACCGCTATTTCTTCGACCAGGCGCTCGAGGACGCCGTCAAACGTTATCAGCTCCGCAATGGAGTCGAACCGACCGGCATCGTCTACGGCATCACGCAACGCTTGATGAACGTTCCGGCGGAAACGCGCCTGAAGCAGCTCCAGTTGAATCTGGCCCGCATGCAGGAGCTTCTGCCAAAGACAACGGCGCCGAAATACATCGTCATGAACGCGGCGAGCTTCGAGTTGCAGGCCATCCGCGGCGGACGCGTCGAGATCACGAGCCGCACGATCGCCGGAAAACGTACGACCCCGACGCCGGTCGTCAGCGCGCAGGTTCAGGCCATCAATCTCCTGCCCTACTGGCATGTGCCCGGCACCATCGCCAAGGCCGCGCTGGTGCCTATGATCCGCAAAGATCCCGCCTACCTCTACAAGGAACGCATCCGCGTGTTCTCCGCATTCGGCGGCGAGGAGATCGATCCTGCAACGATCAACTGGTGGGGACCGGAAGCGGAACGTTACGTCTTCCGCCAGGACCCCGGCCCGCAGAATGCGCTCGGCGTGCTGCGCTTCGACATGCCGAACAAGCACATTGTCTACATGCACGACACGCCGATGAAGAACCTCTTCGGTTATTTCGAGCGCGCGATCAGCGCCGGATGCGTCCGGGTGCAGAACTACTTGGATCTTGCGGCCTGGGTGCTTGACGGGTACGGCGGCTGGACGCGCGACAAGATCGAGCAGTCGATTGCCTCGGGCGCGCGCCCGACCATCAAGCTCCCCGCGGCTGTGCCGGTTCATTTCATCTATCTGACGGCCTGGATCGACGGCGGCGCGGTCCAGTTCCGCAACGATCTCTACAATCGCGACGACAAGGCCTTCGACACCGGAGAAACCGTCGCGGCGAGCAGCATCCCGACGACCATCGCCCCGTGAAACGTGGACTACAACGCGCGGAAGCGCCGCACTGCCGACCAGCCAAGCAGCAGGAACGCAATCAGGACGGCACCCTGCGTCGCCGTGAACGGCAGCTCCGATTGCGTCGGCGCGAGCGCGCTCAATGCGGGATTCTTTAGGAACGTCTGTACGACCAGAACGAAGACATTGAGGTAAAGCGCCAGCGTCGCGCTCAGAACATAGAACGGCCGCCAAATGCCGTGCAGCGACGTGAAGTAGCGCGCGTAGATCGCTACGGCGAGCACCACGAGCGAAATGATCGCCACGATGTGCGACGGCAGAAGCTGAACGAATGGGAAGCCGAACCCGGTGACGTTGGTCGCCACGGTCGTCGCGAGAAACACGAGCGTCGCGCCATTGAGGCGCGCGTTCGACAAAAAGCCCCCGACCACGACGAAGCCCGCCGCGATGCCTATCAGGCTGAGCGCGATGTGAAAGAGCGTGAAGCCGTCCAAGCCAAAAAGCATGCCATCCCCCCGAATTGAAACGCCAACTGACGAAGCAAACCTACCACGGCTTCAAAACAAGGGAACGGCAAACTCACGTCACCTTTCGAGCAGCACCTTGCGGGCCGACGCGAGAAACTCGTCCGAGATCGGTTGGCCTTCCGTCGCCCGCGACAGAACGAGGGCACCGACCAGCATGCTGACAGTCGCCAACACCTCCTCACGCGGCGCCTTCTTGCGCTTGCCGCCCAGCACGCGCTCGAAGCGCTCGAGAAGCGCGCTCATTCCGGCCGCAAACGCGGCGCGGATCGGCCCCGCACGCTCCAAGCTCGCCATATCCCCGCAGAGCGCCGCGATCGTGCATCCTTCCGCCCGCGCCTGGCGGTGGCTTGGACGCGTGTAGCGTTTGATGAACGCTACACGCGCGGCTTCCCCATCGTCTGCATACCTGGCTAGGAAGTCGTCATAAAAGTTACACTTCCCAGCGAACGCGGCCTCGCAGGCCGCAACCACCAGGGCCCCCTTGGAGGCGAACTGCCCGTAGAAGGCGCCATGCGTCAGCCCGGCTTCGGCCATCAGCGCCGGAACGCTGACGCCGTCGATACCCCGCTCGGGAATGAGCCGTGACGCCGCTTCGATGACGTCGATCCGATGCTGATCCGCTTCCTTACGCGAAACACGAGGCATGGATAGTCCTCCTCAAGATGCGCTTCACGCAACCGCTTCGGCCTCGACCAAGGGGCGCTTCGGTCCTTCAATGGCCCGCAATCCCGCGAAGGCGAGTGCCGCAACGATGCACAGCGCGCCCGCAACAAAAAACGCCGGAAGGTAAGTTTCGTAAACGGTGCGCGTCAGCCCCGCGCCATAGGCGGCCGATGCCGCGCCGAGCTGATGTCCGGCGAAGATCCAGCCGAACACGACGTTGGCCTTGCCGTCCCCGAAGCGCTCGGCCGTGAGCTTCACAGTCGGCGGCACCGTCGCGACCCAGTCGAGGCCATAGAACATCGCAAAAACGGTGAGCCCGACCACGGTGAAGTCGCTGTACGGCAAGTAGATCAGCGAAAGCCCACGCAGACCATAGTACCAGAACAGCAGCCAGCGGCTGTCGAAGCGGTCGGAGAGCCAGCCCGACCCGAGCGTCCCGAAGAAATCGAACACGCCTATCAGGGCGAGGATGCCGGCCGCACTAGTGGCAGCGAATCCGTAGTCACCGCACAGCGGAATGAAATGCGTCTGGATGAGCCCGCTGGTGCTCAAGCCGCAGATGAAGAAGGTGCCGAACAGCACCCAGAACACGCCCGACCGGGCCGCTTCACCGAGAATGCGCACGGGCGCAATCAGCGACGCACCGAAACTGCCGACAGCGGGCACGTGCCGCGTGACGTCACGCTCGCCGTAGAGCGGAAGGTCGACGTCCGCCGGACGTTCGCGCATCAGCGTCAGTACGGCTAGCGCCGCCAGCGCAATCGCCCCGCACACGAGCAACAACGCCGGGCGCCATCCGTAGAGTTCCGTCAGCTTCGCCAGCGCCGGCAGGAACACGAGCTGACCCGACGCCGTGCTGGCCGTGAGCAACCCGAGCACCAATCCGCGCCGCGCCGAGAACCAGCGCATGGCGACCGTGGCACCGAGGACCATGGCCATCAGGCCCGTGCCGATCCGGACCACGACACCCCAGAGCAAGACAAGCTCCCAGACTTGCCCCATGTACAGAGAAACTATGAGCGCCGATGCGATCATCGTGAGCGCCGTGAGCACCACGCGCCGCACGCCGAAGCGGTTCATGAACGCCGCCGCGAACGGACCCATGAGGCCGAACAGAGCAAAGCGCACGGCCAATGCGCCCGAGATCTCGTCGGTCCGCCAGCCGAACTCTTTTTCCAAGGGACCGATGAACACGCCGGGCGCGCCAATCGCCCCCGCCGTCACCAACATGACGAGAAAGGTGACCGCCACTACGACCCAGCCGTAGTGGATGTCGCGTGCGCGAAGTGCCGACGCGACCGTGCGCGCAATCATGCGTTTCCCTCCGGATCGTCCCTCCGCGACACAGCATCACAAGCGCGTGGGTCATATTGCATTATGGTCATCATATAATATTTTCTACACCATGACTAGCCGGCTCTCGGCGGTCTTGGAGGACTTGACTATGACCCCGTCGGATCCCGTCGTCATTGCGTCAGCGATCAGAACCCCACTTGGCCGGTTCATGGGCGAGCTCGCGCCGCTCAGTGCATCCGCGCTCGGCGCACACGCCATCCGGGCGGCGGTTGAACGCGCAAATCTGGCGCCTGACAAGGTCGACGAAGTTCTCTTCGGCAATGTGTTGCAGGCCGGACAAGGCCAGGCGCCGGCACGCCAAGCCGCGCGCGCTGCTGGGCTTCCAGACGCGGTAGCAGCGTCGACCATCAACAAGGTGTGCGGCTCCGGCATGAAGGCCACGATGCTGGCCCACGACCTTTTGCTTGCCGGATCGGCGGACATCATCGTCGCAGGCGGCATGGAGTCCATGTCGAACGCTCCATACCTTCTGCAAAAAGCCCGTAGCGGTTATCGCGCCGGTCACGATCGCATTGTCGATCACATGCTGCTCGACGGCCTCGAGGACGCATATGAGAAGGGCCGCAGCATGGGCGATTTCGGCGAGGCGACCGCCGAGCTGTATCAGTTCACGCGCGCCGATCAGGACACCTTCGCGATCGAAACGCTGACGCGCGCCCAGGCAGCTATCAAATCCGGCGCATTCGCGGACGAGATCTCATCCATCCCGCTTACGACCAAAGAAGGCGACAAGATCGTCTCGTGGGACGAGAACCCTCTCAAGGTCTCGCCCGAAAAGGTGGCCAAGCTGAAGCCCGCCTTCCGCCCGAACGGAACCATTACCGCCGCCAGCTCCTCGGCCAACGCCGACGGCGCCGCCGCGCTCGTGCTGACGCGCCGCTCCGTGGCAGACCGGGAGGGCCTGCCGGTGCTCGCCACCATTCGCGCGCACGCCACCCACAGCCAGGAGCCGGAGTGGTTCACGACCGCGCCCATCCCGGCCATGCAAAAGGTTCTCGCCAAAGCCGGCTGGGACGCGAGCGACGTGGACCTCTATGAGGTGAACGAAGCCTTCGCCGTCGTCGCCATGGCCGCCCAGAAAGAGCTGGGCATCGCCCGCGATCGCCTCAATGTGAACGGCGGCGCCTGCGCCCTCGGCCACCCGATCGGCGCAACCGGGGCGCGTTTGATCGTCACGCTTCTGCATGCTCTGCGCCGGGGCGGGGCGACAAAAGGCGTGGCCTCTGCGTGCATTGGCGGCGGCGAGGCAACCGCTATCGCACTGGAGATCCCCCGGCATTAACGACTTGTGTCTAGCTTTTTGGCGGGCGCGTCCTATGTTGGGGGCACCCTGACGTAGGACGACCGCCGTGACACACCGGCTACGCGGCCGGCTCGGAAGCCGGAATTCCTGGTCCACCCTTCTGGCCGTGCTGCTGAGCGCGCTCGCCGGCGCGTTTGCGTTTGGCCCGAGCAGCACCGTTGCGGGCGGCCTCTCTGTTTCCGAGCACAGCACTGACGCGCGCACGACCGGCAAACCGGCATCTCTGCGCCTCGATGCGGTTGATCCGTCGCTCAGCCTGGGCGGCGCGGCTGATCCTGGCGCCGACGTCGGCGCGCGCGATCACGATATCGGACCGTGGAGCGGAAGCGCGAACGCGCTCTTCCTTGAAAGCGCCACCCTGCACATCGGCGCTGATCTCATCCGCGACGGCCGGACCCGCGCTCCGCCGCAGGCTTAGTTCCTCAGCGCTACCGCGCTTATTCGCCATCCACGATTGATTTCACACCGATCCGTCCGAAGCTCAGCTCCGGGCGGCCTTCGGCCACAGACCGTATCCGCCTTGGGCAAATGGCTCGAGGCCGCGGTCGTACATGGGATTTCGGCCATGCTGCACTTCTCGCGCTTCAAAACCACTTTCATTCTGGGGCTCTGCCTGTTGGGAATCTTGCTCGGCATCCCCAACCTTCTTCCGCACGGCTCCTTGCCGGCCTGGGTTCCTCAACCTCGCGTCAATCTCGGCCTCGACTTGCAGGGAGGATCCTACCTCCTCCTCGAAGTCGACATGAACTCGGTCATCAAGGAGCGCATCGCCAGCACGCGCTCCACAGTGGCCGAGACGTTGCGCAAAGCCAAAGTCCCCTTCACATCCATCGTGGCGGGCAAGGACAGCGTCAGCGTAACGTTCGCTGACGCGACGCAACTGAGCACCGGCCGCCAGGCACTGAATGACATTCTGAGGGAACGCGTCGAAGGCCCGGCCCACGCTCTCGTCTTCTCACCGAAAACCGACGGCAACACGCTGAACCTGACGCTCAATCCTGAAGCGGTCACCGACCTCTCATCTAAGGCCGTGCAGCAGTCGATCTCCATCGTCCGCCGCCGCATCGATGAAACCGGCGTCAACGAGCCGGTCGTTGCGCGCCAGGGTCAGAACCGCGTCCTTGTCGAGTTGCCGGGCGTGTCGGACCCCGACCGCATCAAGCGCCTTCTGGGCTCGACCGCCAAAATGACGTTCCGTCTCGTCGCGCCAGAAGGCACACCGGCCGGGCCCGAAGTCGAGCTCCTGCCGATGGCCAACAAAGCTGAGGGAACACCTAAGCTCGCCGTTCGCCGCCACGTCGAGGTCGACGGCATGAACCTCACGCGCGCGACCGCTGCGCTCGATCAGCGCGCCGGCGGCTGGGTCGTCGATTTCGGACTCGACTCCATCGGCACACGCCGCTTTGCCGACGTCAGCACCAAGAACGTCGGCCAGCCGTTCGCAATCGTGCTCGACAACAAGGTGATTAGCGCACCCGTGATCCGCGAGCCCATCATCGGCGGTCAGGGCCAGATCAGCGGCAACTTCACGGTCGAGGAAGCCAACGACCTCGCCGTCCTGCTGCGCGCTGGCGCACTGCCCGCTCCGCTCACCATCGTCGAGGAACGCTCCATCGGCCCGAGCCTCGGTGCCGACGCCATCCGCGCGGGCCTCTATTCCATCATAGCCGGCTTCATATTCGTCGTCGGGTTCATGATCACGACGTACGGCCGCTTCGGCCTGTTCGCGGCAACGGCACTTCTGGTCAATCTGGCGCTCACCATCGCCGGTCTGTCCATGATGGGCGCAACCCTCACGCTCCCTGGCATGGCGGGCATCCTGCTCGCGCTCGGTATGGCGGTGGACGCCAACATCCTGATCAACGAGCGCACGCGCGAAGAGCTCGGCAAGCGGAACGGCGTCATCGCGTCGATCGAAACCGGCTTCCGCCGCGCCTACACGACGATCATGGACGCCAACCTCACGACCTTGATCAAGATGCTGATCCTGTTCGTCGTCGGCGTCGGCGCCATCCGCGGCTTCGCCGTTACGATCAGCCTCGGCATCATCGTGTCGATCTTCACGGCCATCGTGCTCGTTCGTCTTCTCACCGCGTGGTGGCTGAAGCGGACGCGTCCGAAGACGCTGACCATCGGCACGCGCTTCCGCTTCTTCCCGGATCACACGGCGATCCCGTTCATGCGGGCACGCTACTCGGGATTGATCGTCTCCGCGCTCATCAGCTTGGCGTCGATCGGCCTGGCCTTTCACCCCGGCCTCAAAATGGGCATCGACTTTGCGGGTGGCGTCGTGATCGAAGCCAAGACGCCTGCCCCCGCCGATGCTCCGGCCCTGCAAAGCGCGCTCCGGGATGCGGGCCTCGGCCCGGTCCAGGTCCAGCGCTTCGGTGCGCCGGATGACGTACTCCTCCGCTTCGAGCATCCCGAGGGAACGACGGAGCAGCAACAAGCAGCCCTGCAGCATGCGAAGGAAGCTGTCGAGAAGGCGGCCCCTGGAGCGGAAATCCGCCGCGTGGAGGTCGTCGGTCCATCCATCGGTGCGGAATTGCTGAACGACGGCATGTGGGCGCTCGGCCTCGCGGCCATTGCCATGTTCGCCTACATCACCTTCCGCTTCGAATGGCCGTTTGCCGTCGGCGCGGTTGTGACGATGTTCCTGGATCTCACCAAAACGGTGGGCTTCCTGGCGTTGACGGGCTTCGAGTTCAACATGACCTCGATCGCCGC
>VFQO010044482.1_pt1 | contig 11795 bp, 21 predicted proteins | sample 3512331 | NCBI WGS metagenome assembly VFQO01 (sample SAMN10412371, study PRJNA504923) | tailings metagenome | isolation source: Replicate 3 from Balatoc abandoned mine | place: Philippines: Itogon, Benguet | collected 2017-08-28 | reverse complement strand
CTCCCGTCCCACCTTCTGATGCCAGGGTGTGTACGGCAACCAGGCGGCAGTGGACGATGAGCTGATAGACCTGATCTACCAGCCAAGCACGGATGAGGGCGCACTGGACGCCTTTGTGAGCATCATGACGGGTGAGGCGGGTGGTGCTGGCGTGAGGCGGTCGGTCACCTTGGTGTCTGTGAGAACTTGGTGCATTCGCTGGCTGTGCCCGATTGCCATGCCACACCCATCATGCACCCTCCCTCACCTGAGCTCCCTAACCAGACCTGACCTGACCTGACTCCCACAGGTCCGCCTGGCCCACGCCCAGACGTGCTGCTGCGGGAGGTGATCCCACAGGAGCTGCCTCTGCTGGTGCTGTGGGGCGACAAAGACCCCTTCACGCCTGCCGACGGCCCTGTGGGCCGCTTCTTCCAAGCGCTGCCACAACAGCGAGACAACACCACCTTCACCTTCCTTCCAGGTGGGCTGCGGAGCGTGCAAAGTAACGAGTGGGCTGGCAGACAGCGGATGGGTTGCGCAGCTCAACTGCAAGTGGCGCCCTGCCGTGCTGCGCATCCTGGTTGGCTAGTGCCCAATCTCACGTCGCATGCCTGATCCGGCTGTTGCAGGCGTCGGCCACTGCCCGCACGATGACGCCCCAGAGCTGGTGCATGCCGAGCTGCTGCCCTTCCTCACTTCGGTGCACAGCGGCGCAGAGGGGGCGGGCGGGCGGCAGTGAGGGGTCGGCAGGCCCTGCTCACTGCACCTGCGACTTGCGCCATAAACATTGAAACCCGATGTATCATAGCTCCGACCATCGATTTGATCAATCGCAAGGCGATGGTGCCTCAAATTTTTCAAACACCGCCAGGTCACCGCAGACCACCCGCAGACCAAAGCAATCAGGCGGCGGCGGCCTCCGCACGCGCACATCTACTATTCTCCGCACCATCTGGGGTCTTGGGGATCACCATCGTGGCTTGCAAGCCGCTTGGGGGGCCAAGGGAAGTGCCAGACAAACGAAGAATGCTGGAGCTCGAGCACCTGGTGCGAGGAAACGCGCCCGCCAATCCTGCCTGATTTCGAATCGGCGATCGCGGCGCGGGCTGCACACGCAGGAGGGCCGGGGGCGGCTGGGTGCCTAGTGGCCGCCGGCCCGCCAACAGCTCTTGCCGCCGCCACCGCCTGCAGGGCGCCCTGCCCGAGCTGGAGGAGCTGTGCTGCAGCCAGCAGTGGCAGACCAGCAGCAGGTGAGCTGTTTGAGGGGTGGGGCAGGGCTGAGCCGTCTGCATGTGCGCCGCTGGCATGGCCGTCAAGGAGCCCAGGGCCGCACCCTTCGGTGCTGTTGGCGGGCTTGACAGCCGGCTGCTGGCTTCCCTGCTGCCTGGGGCCTCACTGATTCAAAGTCGGCACCAGCCATGCTGGCCTCACACCCCCACACCACTACCACTGCCTGCAGCTTTTCGGACCTGGAGCTGACGGGCAGCGGCAGCGCCACCAGCTGGCTGGGCTGCGACCTGCTCATGGATGTGGAGGAGGAGTACAGGTGGGGGCTGCTCGGCAGGGCTGTGCCAGCCAGCTGGCTGTGCTCCCAGCATGCTTGTGACCATCCACAGCAGCCTGGGGCCTGTCTTGGCTGACTGGATTGGCGCTGCAGCTGGCCCTACGAGCGGTACACGCCCCTGGCTGTCGGCTGACGCGCTCAAAAATGGCCCCTCCTCTCCCGCCCGCAGCTCCAAGCTGCTGAGCCAGGAGTTCATTGCGGCGCCCCAGCCAGTGCCCGTCATGGTGCCACAGCCAGCAGCCGCCCCGGCCACCACTATTTCCGGCTACAGCTCCGCGGCCAGCCTGTACAGCGGCTGCATGCCGTACGGCGCCGCGTACACCACTGCCCCTGCCCAGGTGGGTTGGCATGCCTGCTGCCATCCCGCAAGCACACCAGCGCACCTGCGAATGCTCATCGCAAGCCATATGCCTTGCTGAAACATGTTCAAGCTGCCTCCCTGGCATGCAGGGCATGCCTGTGACTCTGGCGGCTGTGCTTCCTGCCCCAGCCCCTGCCAGCCCTGCCACCAGCGGCTCCCACCAGCACAGCTCGATGTGCGGCACCAGCGCCACTGCTGCGGTGCCGCTGCTGGCTGCCAGCCGGGCCGCCTCCCCGGAGCCTGACTGGCGGGATGAGGAGGCGGTGTGCCTTGCGGGCCTGGCCCTCCAGCTGGCGCAGGTGGGTGGCGGGGTGGGTGTGGGAGGCTGGCTGCTTGGGGAGCAAGCCGGCTTGAGGTAAGGTGTGACGCCAGCAGCAGGCATGTGGCATGCATACCTCCTCCGCAGGTCCTGACTGCCATGAGCCTGGTCTACACCTGCTGTGCAGGGTGATGCCAACCAGGCGATGGCGCAGCTGCTGGCCTGGGCCGCCGCGCAGTGATCCATGTACCAACAGTCAATGGGTGCTTCCGCCCAACCTAGCGCCCCTGTCGCCCAGCTAGAAAACGAAAACCATAAGTCCGGCCTGGAGCCTCTGGCCCTCCAGACATTGCACTGGGGGCCGGGGCAGCCCCCACCCAGCCCTTGCCGCTCCTGCTTCCAGAGCTGCCGCCTCCACCCAAACGCTTGAAACCGTCTGTGCCTCACTCCGCCCTGGGTATGCCGCCGCATTGGCGCTGCCCTTGCCCTTCCGTCCCCGCGTGACCGACCCGTGACCGCTTTTGGCCACATTGGCTTGCGTTCTTCAACGCAGTCCTCCCACTAGTCCTCGATACTATGTGCCTGACTTGACTATGTGCCCTGACCTCGACTAGAGCGACCAACAGCTCCCATTGACAGCCTGACTTGACTCTCATCTGACCACATGACCTGTGCTTCCGACGGCACCGCCAGCCTGATCTGACCGCCCACACTTGCCACTACTCCCTGCCTGCTCGCCATTGCCGCTGCTGGGGTTTTGTCACACGCGCTTCCATTCTTGCGCTCACTCGTCTGTCTGCTCCTCCTGTGTTTCCGCTGGCCGTGCCGTCCCTGACCCTCTGTCCGTTTCATGCCGGCTGCGCCGGCTTGACTGCCGACAGGCTGACTATGAGGCCGCCCACGTGCGCCTCCAGCCGCTGTACCTCTAGCCCTGCCGCCGCCACCAGGCCCGGCACGTCGTCGTTCCAGCGGCACCCCTTGCCCGTGGCCGCCACGGCAGGCGCTGTAAGATCCTTCGTAGAAAAGATAGGAGGGAGAGCAGAGAATGGAGGGACAGGCAGGAAGCGGTGCACGATGGTCAGGCAGCAGGGGACAGCGCACTTGCTTGAGCAGTGGACAGGTGTGCTTCATACCCAGTTGCCAACCTGCCCATCCGCACCTGGTACGCCGCCAGCGGCCCAAACCCGCTGCGGCTGTGCTCCAGCAGCAGCAGCGTTCCGCCAGGCCGCAGGCAGGCGGCCATGCTGCGCAGCGCTGCCAGCGGGTCGGGGAAGACGCAGAGGCTGAAGGTGTCCACCACTGGGGCAGGGGGGGGGGGGGGGGGTGGGGAGCAGGTGAAGTGAGTAAATGAGTCGTGCAAGTGAGAAGGCTGCTGGAATTTACTGCACATGGCAGGCAGCGGCACGATCCTGATGCTGACCGCTGGCCAGGGCTCCTGCCCTGCAGCAGTCTGCACCTGTGTCGAACTGTCGCCCGCCCAGCGCTGCCTGCAGCTGCTCCACATCTGCCTGTGGAGCAGGAAACAGAGCGGCAAACATTGCTGAATTGGTGAGACATACTCACCAGCCGCCACAAGCAGCCATGCGAATACTGTTAACACCCGTACCTGCACCAGCTCCAGCCGCGTGCGCTCGCCCAGGCCCAGCTGCTGCGCTCGCCGCCGCGCCTGGGCCAGCATGCCGCCGCTCAGGTCGATGGCTGTGAGGGAGGCCAGGGCGCCCGACTCGAGGTCATACAGGGGCAGGTTCAGGCCCGTGCCCACCGCCGTCTCCAGCACATCTCCTCGTGCCTGGGCCAGCAGCTGCTGCCGCAGGGCAGGGAATCCCAGGGATTCCGCTGCAGCGCCGCCATCCAGCTCATCGTAGGTGGCTGGGAAGGGTGGGAGACGTGATGCAGTGTTCATGCTTGCAGCCGATCAAGTGGGGTTCCGTTGTGAAGGACCGCCATGATACACACAAGTATCACATCCTCTCACCAGCATAGCCGTCATACGCCTCCTCTATCTGCTGTGTCTGCGTCCGCCGGCTGCCGCCATCCCCTTGTGCTGCCGCCGCTGCTGGCGGTGGCGGCAGCGGGGAGAGCCCCAGCAGCAGTGCAGCCAGGGCGCGGCTTTGCAGCTGTCTCCGCGTGCAAGCAGGTGCAGTCTGCTGGACGGCGCGCGGCAAAGCGGGCCCTTGGGCGGCGGGCAGCGCACAGGCCGGCCGCAACTGAGCCGCATTCATGCTGTTCTGGTTTTGAAAGCCACCTGTATCGTGACGGCGAGACGATTACGCGCCTTCAATGCAAGATGGGGCCGAACTGCTCAGCACTGGCCACGCACCGCCAGCGTGCCCGCCCGCCATGCTGGACTGATCCGCTGCCTTTACATTGCATTGCAATAGCAATTGCCATTGTCCGATTTCCAGGGAACGAGACAGAGTCAGAGATGTTTTGGCCAGAGCTGCAACTCCAAACTGAGCGCTGCTGCACATTGCACTGCACAGCCATGCGGTGCCGCTGCCCTCAGCCCATCGTCTTGACGCAGAATTCGGCTGCTTGCTGCGCGTCCAGGCCCAGATCGTGGGGCCGTGCCGCAAACTGCAGCGCCGCCAGCGCCACTGCCCGGTACTCAAGCGGGTTCTGCACACATGCCTTGACCAGCTGTCCATTCAAGCCCTGCAGCTGGTCGTAAGCCGCACGCCAGGCTGGGTCCGCCAGCGGCACGCCCGTGGGGCGCGGGCCGGCTGCTGCGCTGCTGCCAGCCGCTGATGCTGCTGTGCTGTCCAGGCCGGCAGCATTGACAGCAGCCTGCTGCTGCCCGGGGTTGCCCACGCCGCCTGCGCCGCCGTCCCCTTCCAGCTCGGGCGGCAGCGCGCAAGAGATGGAGTAGGTGTCGTGGCTGGCGGTCAGCTCCAGCTGCTGGCCTGGGGCCACTTCCACCTCGCGCATCCACTGCACCGCCTGCTGCCAGGTGGGCCCCTTGTCCGTGTAGGGGCTGGTGCTGCAGCCAGGGGACGGTGGGGCAACCATGCAGCTGTCTTGGAAGGAGCATACACATGCATAACGTACAGCCACAGCAAGACGATGGCTGCCATTTGCATGCTAATGCAACGCATCAACTAACTCCCTCCTGTGCCCTGCACCTACCTGAGCGTCGTCTCCTCGTCCAGGTGCAGGTCAAACCAGATGGCCACCGCGTTGAACACGCCCGCTGTGTGGAAGCGCAGGTGCAGCGGCACCTGGGCGGGCGCCATGTGCGCCATGGCGTCTGTGAAGTCGAAGAAGAAGGCCTCAACGGGCTCGGCCAGGGGCACCCAGGTATCCCTGGGAGAGGGGAGGCAGCTTGGGAGGCGGCGTGAGTAAACGCTGTCGCCACCCCTGCCAGAATGCAGGGCTGTGAGGTGGCATACAAGCAGCAGCAGCGAGTGGATGTTGCAGGAGGTGGGCTTGGGTGTGGAGGACGCATCACATGATCACAAGCAGTGCCTCCAATGATGCTGCCAGGCCCCTGCCGCCCGCCCACCTGCAGCGCCCCAGCTCCAGCCCCTCGTAGTCGGGCCGCCAGCGCCAGCGGTTGGCCTGGGAGCAGTCAAAGCCCAGCACCTGGCCCACCCGCAGCTGGATGGGCTGGCACCACACGCGCGCCGACAGCGGCACCATGGCCGCATTGGGCTCCAGCAGCTTGGCCTGCGCCGCCGCCAGGATGTGCAGCACGCCCTCCCCGATGCACCCCGAGTCAAACACCTGTGCAGGGCGTGGGGGCAGGGAGGCAAGCTCAAGCGGTCGAATACGGATTTCCTGCTGGCGCAGCAGGCAGGTAGCAGCAGACCAGTATGTGCATCCAGCCATTGGGGTTTCCTTGTTTGCACCACGGCCTCCAGCCCAGCAGCATCACCCCACACCCGCCCACCTCGTACACCAGCAGGTCGGCGCGGCGCGGCAGGTCGGGCGGCGTGCCGTCAGCCTTGCGAAGCACATCCAGCCGCCGTGCATCCCTACGGGGCACAGGTGTTGGGAAGGACTTTGAATATACCCCTGCCTGCCCACCTGCATGCCTCGGCATCTCCATCCTTGCTTGCAACCAATGGTTGATGCACTTTCCCACCCTCATATAAAGCCAAACTGCTTCAAGTCCCCTCCGTTCCCCGCCTGCTGCCCACAGCCCGCACCTGTCCAGCATGGTGATGCGGCCCAGGAAGCCGTTCATGATGCACACCTCCTCCCCCACGTCGCACATGTGCTGGCTGACCTCCGCCGCAACCACCTCGTCGGCGCCCGCGCTGCAAAAGGGCACAGAGGCAGAGGCACCGGCAAGTCGAGACGGAAGCAGTGCTGCCATTCACTGGCCTTCGACCCCAAACAGCCTGTTGTGCAGCAGGCGGCAGTGCCACCCCACTTGAGCCCTCCCACCCCTCCCACCCCCCCACCCACCGAGCCGCCATCATGGACAGCAGGCCAGTGCCGGCGCCCACATCCAGGGCCAGCAGGTGGGCACACCCCGCCTCCCGCTTGCGCTGCACCGTCCGCGCAATGGCAGCCGCGTATGCTTCGTTGCGCTGCGCGTCCAGCACCATGTCAAAGTGCCAGCGTGGCACTGCAGAGGGAGGCAGGTGAGGAGGGCGAGGTGGGGCTTGGGGCATGCAGTGAATGAGCAAGCGAGGGGCAGGAGCACAGTGCAGGACTGCACTTGAAAAGGTGAGCACAAAAGTGTCAAGGCAGCCAAGCAATCGCAACTCGTTGCTCCTGCCAACAGCACCACAAGCAGCGCCAAGGCGCACCGAGGGCATGGCGCGGCCGGCACTGCGGCGGGTCGGATGTGAAGACCAGCTGCCCGCCGTCCTGCCGCACACGCAGCCGCACGCTGCTGCCGGCCCTGACTGCCTGCCCATCCAGGTACTGCACAGCCTGGCCCCAGGAGCTGCCCTCTGCCGGGGCTTCGTCCTGGCCCGCTGCCCCGCTGGTGACAGCCTCGCCGTCATACCCGCTCGGCGCACCGCTGCCGCGCCCCTCGCCCCAGCTGGTGACCACCGCACCTCCGCCGGCGTGCACGTCAAACCAAAAGGCCACTGCATTCCAGTGGCCACCAGCTGTGACGGGCACCTCCAGCCAGGCATCGTGCTCCCAGGCTGCATCCTCCTCGCCCCCACCACTGCTGCCGCTGGCACTGCTGGGCGGGGAGTTCGGCTCCTGGGATGCCTCGTCCTGGCTGTCGCCGGTAGTTGCCGCACCACCGCTGCTGTGTGAAGCCGCCGCCTGGCGTGCAAGCACAGCGTCCACCCGGGCCTGCAGGTCCAGGCAGCGCACTGGGAAGGGTGCAGACAGGCGGCGGTGGGGCATGCGCGCCAGCTCCATGCGCTCAGCCCCCGGGTGCCACCAGTAGGTGTTGAGGGGGGAGAGGTCAAAGCCGTTGACGGAGCCCACCCGCAGCTCCAGCAGGCAGGCGTACACCTGAAGGGAGGCAGGCAGGCAGGGGCGCAGGTGAGTGAGGACTGGAGGACAGGGCTTGGTGAGCAAGGGGTGAGCAAGATGTCCATCTGGCCAAGGCAGGGCAGGAAAGAAACCAGCAGCACTGGATACATAGCATGGCAAGGCCAGGCTCTCAATTGCGCCATCACCTTCCTTTTCTAACTCACCTGCACACGCTGCGGCACCACCAGCGCCCCCGGGGCCAGCAGTCGCTCCGCCGCATAGTCCAGCGCGGGCAGCAGGCCCATGCCCAGCACCCTGTGGTCCAGCAGGTCTGTGACCAGCAGCGTGGCGCGCCGAGGCAGCACCACGCCGGCATCTGCACCACCCAGCTGCTCCTGGGGCACCCCTGCCGCTGCTGCCATGCGAGCCTGCTGCTGGGCCGCCAGCAGGGCATCAGGCGGTGGCGCCTCGCCCTCCACCCCCACAGACCGCAGGCGGCGGTCCAGCAGGCGCACACGCCCCGCCACCTCAGCATGCTGCCCGGCAGCATTGGCCTCCAGGCACTGCTTGGCCATGCGGAACAGCATGCGGCTGCGCTCCACCGCCGCCACGCTGCCACACCCCGCCTGCGCGGCCAGCAGGGCCAGCAGGCCTCCGCCCGCGCCCAGCACCAGCGCATCTGCGCCCGGCCGCTGCTGCACCGCCGCCTCGATGCCGCGCTGGAAGGCCTGCAGGGGACTCGGCTTGATGGCAGTTGGCTGCTCAGGGTGGCAATCTCCCATGCTGTGCCCCCTTGGCGTTGTGGCTGGATCATGTGCCTTTGTAGGCATCTTGAAAGCCACGCAGCACTCCTCCTGACACCTCCACCACCCACCCTCCTTCACCCAGCAGGCGCACCTGCAGGCGCGCCCCATCCTCCAGCACTCGCAGCGCCTGCTTGGGGGCGGCCAGGTCTGCCAGCGCGGTGACGTACGAGGCCAGCATGGCACGGCGTGGCTCCCCAAGCACTGCCTCGCGCTGCAGCCGCTTCAAGCGCATGGCGGGCAGCCAGGTGGGCCGCCTGCGGGCAGAGGGGAGGGGCTTGGTGTTTGATGGCGGGCATCTGGCATGCTTGCGCTTGCTGCTGCACACCCCTCAGCAATGACTTCGGGTTTGCAGGGCATCACCTGAGAGCAGCCCCCAGCTGTGCCATCTAAGCTGTGCCATGTAATGCTCCAAGCTCCCCAATCGTCCCCTCCCTCCCCTCACCACTCGAGGTCCTCCAGCTCCCAGTCCGGTGCCGTCATCGACTGCTTGAACTGATTGAGCTGCGTGAGGCGGTGGTCTTCCCGCCGTGCCGCCCGCAGCTTGGTCACCAGCCCCCGCCGCTCCGTGGCCGCCTGCGCCTCACGAGCTGCCGCCTCGGACGCCAGCTGCTGCCGCGCCGCCGCCAGCTTGGTGGCCACGTCTTCGGCCCCTGGCTCCAGCTGTAGGCCCTGGGCCAGTGCCGCCTCCGCCTCCGCCCACTGCCCCAGCGCCAGGCAGGCGCAGCCCAGGCGGTAGTAAGCCTTTGGCCAGTCGGGGCGCAGGCTGACGGCGCGGCGCGCATCCCAAGCTGCATCGTCCAGCAGCCCCAGCGCGAGGTGCGCGGCGGAGCGGTTGCCGTGCAGCGTGCCATCCTCGGGCGCGCCCGCCAGCGCCTGGGTGTACAGCTTGACCGCTTCTGGCGAAAGTAGTGGGTAGGGTGCAAAGAATGCAAGGTCATGAGCAAGGCAGGGACACTGCAAGCGTGCGGTTGTGCATCACTTGCCTGCCCCTTGGACTTCTGCCGGCCGCCGCCCTTGCCGCCGCCACCAGGCCTGCTGGGCCCTGCGCCCCAGCCCACTCACCCCGGTAGTCTTTGGCGCGGAAGGCCTTGTTGCCGGCAACCCTGCAGGCCTCCACGGCGTGCTGCACCAACTCGTCGCTGAGCGGGGCCTGGCTTGTCAGGCCCAGCTGCTGGATCACGGTGGCCAGCGCAAGCCCGGCATCGCTGAAGGGCTCCGCAAGCGCCATGGCGGCAAGGCAGGGAGGCGCGAGCACAAGGGTGGGAGCGCAGGAGCCGCAGGGCGATCCGATGGGCAGCGATACCAGCTCAGTAACACTGCTAGATTGGATCGGAGGACCCGCTTGCCCCCAGGAGATGCATGGGCGCCAGCTCAGGGGGCGCGAAAACCGAGCACCACAAAACAGGCCCATTTCGCCCTTGCATCGTCGCGCATTGGCCCCGATTGCGTCTGCAGCGCCCGTAGCAGCAGCCCAGCAGCGAAGCGGCACTATGGCGGCCCGCTTGGCCCTTGCAGCAGTGGGTCCTCGCTGCAGCGTGGCTGTTCGGCAACTAGGTGCGCCAGCAAGTGCTGGGATGCGCCTGCAGCGCTGTGCATTGGCGCAACCTCGCCACACCACAACCCCGCCTCCCTTTCTCAGGCAGGAATTGCCACCCCTGCCCTTTTGCAGCGACGCAGCGCGGCCTGTGGCTCCGGCTGGGTCAGTGTGCGGCAGCAGCATCGGCGGCAGGTGCGCCTGGGAGTGGGGTTGGCAGCAGGCGGCAGAGCGGCGGCAGTGGCGGCGGCAGCAGCAATGCCGCCTTGCTTGCCTGCATCTGCCACAGCAACGAGTGGCAGCTGCGCAGCTTGGCATGATGGTTAACTCATGCCGCTCCCTGTTGTACCTGTCTGCCTGCCAGGTGCGGTGCGGCCTGCGCGCAGAGGCTTCAGCAGCAGCACAGTGGCGCAGGCAGCAGCGGCAGCAACGGCGACGCTCTCACGAGATGGTGCGTGTGCTGGGGGGCAAACATGCTTATGTTCACTTGCTCACCACCTGTGGCACACAGTTCGACTCAACTGAATTAACCTGCTGATGCTGTCTTGTCGCTGTGGCAGCTGCCGGCAGCCGCAGATGCAGACACCAACGGAGCATGCTCTGCCGCGCTGCCGCCTCCCCGCCTTGCAGAGGTGATCACGTCGCACCCGTACAACAACGTGACCGACTCCATCTTCCAGAAGATTGGCGTCAACCTGCACCAGCAGCCGTCCCACCCGCTGGGCATCCTCAAGGCACGCTTGCGCTGGGTGGATGTGGAGCGGCACAGCGGCGGCTGTTTGGGGAGCTGAGTCACAGCCGGCGTTACGTGCTGCCGGCGCACCAGACTTCTGCTGCTGCCGCTGATGCACCTTGCCTGCTGCTGTGGGTTGCGTCATTTGCCTGCAGGGCGCCATCTACGACTACTTTGATTCGCAGCACCCCGGCACCTTCACCAAGTTTGACGGCCTGGCGCCCGTGGTGGCGGCCAAGGCGGTGAGCTGGCGTGAGAGGAGCGCTGAGGTCTAGCCGGCCAAAACTGGGGCAGTTGCAGCAGTGTCCTGCCGCCACCACAGGCATGTGGAGGTGCCTCTTGGTTGTTTGCTCCAGTGGTGGACAACGCCTGCCCTGCCTCGCCGCCCTCTCAACCCCTGCCCCAGAACTTTGACGAGATCCTGATCCCCGCGGACCACGTGTCGCGCTCGCCCAACGACACATACTACGTCGACCCCGACACCGTGCTGCGGTGCGGCAGGCGGGGTGGGATTTAAGGGAAGACCTACGAGGTTGTGACCGTCGCCTGTTCAGTTGTGGGCTGGGATTCCCCAGAGCCACACCCGCTTACCACCTCCACTGCCTCCGCTGCCCCCCTGCCTTCTGCAACCGCAGCTGCCACACCAGCGCGCACCAGGCGGAGATCCTGCGGCAGGGCGTGCGCGCCTTTTTGGTGACGGGCGACGTGTACCGCCGCGACTCGATTGATGCCACGCACTACCCCGTGTTCCACCAGATGGAGGGCGTGCGCGTGTTCAACCCCGATGAGTGGCAGGTGCGCTGCGAGGGGTGTTGAGCGATGGAGGGCAGCAGGCATGTGGCGGGGCAGGCAAGGGGAGCTTGGCATGTGGGTGGGCATCAGACTGGCCCACGCCAGGCTCTGGTGTGCATTGCCTTGGCATCGCCTTGCACGCCTGTGCACCTGCAGCTTGACGGCCCTCGTGCTTGCCACTTTCCGGCCCACAGGCGGCGGGCATGGAGCCCACCCAGTTTGCCGAGGCGGAGCTGAAGCGCACGCTGGAGGGGCTGGCGCAGCACCTGTTTGGTGAGGCGGAATTGTGGAAGATTGGTGGCTGGATGGTCTGGGAGAGTGGGTGGATGCCACTCCTACCGTCATGCCATTGCTCGTTATGCTCGCGACTGCTTTG
>VFQO010044480.1_pt1 | contig 11797 bp, 10 predicted proteins | sample 3512331 | NCBI WGS metagenome assembly VFQO01 (sample SAMN10412371, study PRJNA504923) | tailings metagenome | isolation source: Replicate 3 from Balatoc abandoned mine | place: Philippines: Itogon, Benguet | collected 2017-08-28 | reverse complement strand
CGCTGCCGGTCTTGGCGATGCGGCCGATGTCGTTGCGCGCCAGGTCGATCAGCATCAGGTGCTCGGCGCGCTCCTTGGGATCGGTCTGCAGCTCGTCGGCCAGTTGCAGGTCTTGCTCGGGCGTGGCGCCGCGCGGCCGGGTGCCGGCCAGCGGGCGGATGGTCACCTTCTGGCCCTCGGGCGTGGCCTCCTGGCGCACCAGGATCTCGGGGCTGGCGCCGACGATCTGGAAGCCGCCCAGGTCGTAGAAGTACATGTAGGGCGAGGGGTTCAGCGAGCGCAGCGCGCGGTACAGGCTCAGCGGGCTCTCGGTGTAGCGCTTGCGCAGGCGCTGGCCGATCACCACCTGCATGCAGTCGCCGGCGGCGATGTACTCCTTGGCGCGGCGCACCGCGGCCTCGAGCTGCTCGCGCGAGGTCTCGCGCTCCACCGCGTAGCTGGCGCCGCGCTTCACCGCCGGCGCGGTGACGCTGTAGCGCAGCTTGTCCACCAGCTCGGCCAGCCGGCGCTTGGCGCGGAAGAAGGCCTCGGGCTGGCCGGGGTCGGCCCAGACCATCAGGTAGAGCCGGCCGCTGAGGTTGTCGATGACCGCCAGCTCCTCGGTCTGCAGCAGCAGGATGTCGGGCGTGTCCAGGCCGCCGGGCTTGTGCACCTTCTCCAGCCGCGGCTCGATGAAGCGCACCGCGTCGTAGCCGAAGTAGCCGGCCAGCCCGCCGCAGAAACGCGGCAGGCCCGGGCGCAGCGCCGGCTTGAAGCGCGCCTGGTAGGCGGCGATGAAGTCCAGCGGGTTGCCCTCGTGGCGCTCGGTGACCACGCCGTCGGTGACGACCTCGGTGGTCGCGCCCTGGGCATGGCCGCTGGCGCGCAGCAGCGTGCGCGCCGGCAGGCCGATGAAGCTGTAGCGGCCGAAGCGCTCGCCGCCCACCACCGACTCCAGCAGGAAGCTGCGCGGCTGGCCGCCGCACAGCTTGAGGTAGAGCGACAGCGGGGTTTCGAGATCGGCGAAGGCCTCGCTGATCAGCGGGATGCGGTTGTAGCCCTGGGCGGCCAGGCTGTTGAACTCGAGCTCGGTGGTCATGGTCGGGGTCCGGGTGTCGGGTGGCGCGGCGGCCCAGCCGGGCGCGGCGCGCGACGTTCGCAGACAACGGGGCGCGCTGCGCCCCAGGGGCGCCGCCGGGGCGCGCAAGCAGGGCGCGCGGCGGGCGGCTTCAGCGCAGCGTCAGCGACGCCAGGGCCATGCTCCCCGGCCCAGGTGGCCGGCCGCGAGCGCGGCGGGGGGAGGGGTGGTGCGCAGGTCCATGACGGCGCCGATGTTATCAGCGGCCGCGCGCCCGGCGCCCCCTTGCCCAGGCGCCCGTCACATCGGCGCGCGGCATCCCTGCGGCCGCAGCCGTGGCGGCAACTGGTCCAGCGCGTCCAGGTGCAGGTCGGCGTCGACGGCATCGACCGGCTGGCCGTGGTTGTAGCCGTGGCGCAGCAGCGCCACCGGGCAGCCGGCGGCGCGGGCGGCGGCGGCGTCGTTGCTGGAGTCGCCCACCATCAGCACCTGCGCCGGCGGCAGACCCAGGGCGGCGCAGCAACGCAGCAGCGGCAGCGGGTCGGGCTTCTTGCGTTCGAAGGCATCGCCGCCGTAGACCTGCGTGAAGAAGCCGTCCAGCGACTTGATGCGCAGCAGCTCGCGCGCCGCGTCGCCGGGCTTGTTGGTCAGGCAGACCAGCGGCAGCCCCAGCGCGCGCAGCGCCTGCAGCCCCTCGACGACACCGCCGTAGACCGCCGAGTGGCGGCCGTTGATGGCCGGGTAATGGCGGTGGTAGGCCGCCAGCGCCTCGTCCAGCCGGTCCGGCGCGCCGCCGGCCTCGCGCAGGCTCTGCTGCACCAGGTGCTCGCTGCCCTTGCCCACGCTGCGTTCGATGAAGGCCCGCGCCACCGCCGGCAGGCCCAGTTCGGCCAGCGTCAGCCGCAGCGCCGCCTCGAAGTCGCCCACGGTGTCGACCATCGTGCCGTCGAGGTCGACGATGACGGCGGCGATCTCGTGCCAGGCGACGGGGTTCACTGGGGCACCCTCGCGCTGCGCGCGGTCCCGACGGGCGGGACGCAGCGCTCCCTTCGGAGCGGCCGTGCGGGAGCGCTCATCGCCGCGCCTCGCCGCGGCGCGGCGCCGCTGCCGGCGCCTTGGCGCCCCGCGCCGGGCGGCGCGCCGGCGGCAGGTCGTGCCGGCGCAGCCAGGCGGCGAACTCGGTGTACCACTGGCGCGAGTTGCGCGGCTTCAGCACCCAGTGGTTCTCGTCGGGGAACCACAGCAGCCGCGCCGGTACGCCGCGCGCCTTCAGGGTGTTGTAGTAGGCCAGGCCGTTGGTGTCGGGCACGCGGTAGTCCAGCGCGCCATGGATCACCAGCGTCGGCGTGGCCATGGCCGCGGCGGCGGCATGCGGGCTCTGCGCCAGCACCTTGTCCATGTCCTCCCACCAGCGCGCCTGCAGGTCCCTGGGCCGGCTGTTGTAACTGTCGGCGCTGAAGGTGGCGATGCGGTCGAACACGCCGGCATGGCAGACGTAGGCGCGGTAGCGCCCGGCCGGCAGATGGCCGTTCATCCACGCCACCAGGAAGCCGCCGTAGCTGCCACCCGCGGCGAACACACGGCGCGCATCGGCCCAGGGCTGCTGCAGCAGCCAGTCGGTGGCGGCCTCCAGGTCCTGCGTCTCCAGCTCGCCCTGGCGGCCGCACAGGCTGGTGCGGAAGGCCTCGCCGAAGCCGCTGCTGCCGTGGTAGTTGACCTGGGCGACCACATGGCCCTGCGCGGCCAGCAGCTGCGCGTTCCAGCGCCAGCTCCAGTTGTCGCCCGAAGCGGCGAAGGGGCCGCCGTGGATGATCTGCAGCAGCGGGTGCTTGCGCCGCGCATCGAAGCCCGGCGGGTAGGTCAGCCACATCTGCACCGCGTCGCCCCGGGCGCCGGTGAGCTGCAGCTCCTGCGTCGCGCCCAGCGCGTGGCGGGCGAGCTCGGCGTCGTTGAAGTGATCCAGGCGGCGCGCTGCGGCGGCGGACTCGCCTAGCGCATGCAGCTCGGCGCGCGCCGGGAACAGGGCGCTGTCGGCCAAGGTCACGACGCGGTCGCCGGCGACGTCGAAGCCCTGCACCCAGCCGCCGGGCACGAGGGCCTCGGGCCGGGCCGCGGCGGCGTCACCGTCGACGGCCAGCCGCCACAGCGGGCAGCGGCCGCGGTCCTCGGCGGCGAACAGCAGCGCCGCGCCGTCGGCGCGCCAGCGCAGCGGCCCGTCGACATGGCGGTCCCAGCGCGGCGCCAGCAGCCGCCAGGCACGGCCCTTGCCGCGCGCGCTGGCGGCCAGGTCCAGCAGTGCCGGCAAGGCCAGGGCCATGTGGTGGCGCCCCACCTCGGCGGCGGTGAAGGCCAGGCGGCGCCCGTCGGGGCTGAAGCAGGGCGCGTCGAAGTCCCATTGCGGGTCGTCCAGCAGCGGCGTGATGCGCCGCGCGGCCAGCTCGACCATGGCCAGCGCCAGCCGGTTGCCCTGGCGCGGATCGGGGCTGGGGTCGTGGGCGAAGACGATGCGGCGCCCGTCGGGGTGCACGTCGAAGCCGGTGTTGCCGCCGGCGCCGCGCGGCAGCTCGAAGGCCGTGCCCTCGAACAGGTCGGTGATGCGGCCGCTGGCGCTGTCCAGCAAAAGAAGGTGCAGCACGCGGTCCTGCGGCAGGTTGCGGTCCCACTGGCGGTAGTAGCCCGACTCGGTGGCGTAGCCGCTCTCCTTGCGCTCGCGCCAGGCGGTGGCCTCGCGGTTCTGCGCCGCGGCGCCGCGCTGGCGCGGCCAGACCCAGGCGCTGAAGACGATGCGGCGCGAGTCGGGCAGCCACTTGAAGGCCTCGACGCCGGGGCCGAAGTCGCTGACCCGGCGCGCCTCGCCACCGTCGGCCGGCACCAGGTACAGCTGCGGCGCGGCGTCCTTGGCGCCCTGCTGCTCGCGCCGCGCGACGAAGGCGATCTGGCGCCCGTCGGGGCTGAAGGCCGGCTGGCCGTCCTTGTCGCCGCAGACGGTGAGCGCGCGCGGCTTGCCGCCGGCTTCGTCACATGGCAGCCACCACAGCTGGCTGCGGCCGCGGTTGGCCTCCATCTCGTAGCGGGTGACGCTGCACACCGCGGCGCGCCCGTCGGGCGCCAGCGTGATGCCGGACAGGCGCGCCAGGCGCCACAGCGCGTCGGCATCCAGCGGGGCCAGCGGCCTGGTGCCGCGGCGGGCGGCGGAGGGGGCGGCAGGGGCCGGGACGACCGGCACGGCGGCGCGCGCGGCGGCCGGCTTCTTGGCGGTGGGCATGGGCCGCGAGTGTGGCCCAAGCCCTGCCCTGCCCACGCGCCGCGGGGCTTTGCCGGCCCCAACCAAAGCCAGCCTGACGCCTGCCAGGGCCAAGGCCGCCGAGATGCAGCGGCCAAGCCAAGCGGACACCATGGATCCGGCTTTGCCGGTCCATCGGTGTCGCCCCAGGGCCCCGCAGGGGCCCGCACCGGGCCCCGGGGCGGAGCGCCGCAGGCGCTTCTGGGTGGGCCCGCTATCCGATGCTTTCCACCTGGCGGCTCTGCTGGTAGGCGCTGCCGAAGCGGTTGGCCAGGAAGGCCGGCAGCGCCACCTGCTCCTGGCGGATGAAGCCCTTCTGCGGCAGGTGCCCCTCGCGGAACAGGTCGACGGCGGCGCAGATGCCGGCGGCGGTGGTGATCTGGATCGCGCTCTGCGGCTGCGTCTCGCTGCGCTCGGCGAAGATCTTGCGCGCGAACACCTCCTGCACCAGCTGACCGCCGCGCATCCCGCTGACGGTGACGAACACCAGCACCACGTCCTGCATGGTCGCCGGGATGCTCTTGCGCATGATGGACTTCAGCGTCTCGGGGTCGTGCTTCAGGCCCAGCTCCTGCAGCAGCATGGCCATCAGGTCGCGGTGGCCGGGGTAGCGCACGCTCTTGTAGTCCAGCGTCTGCACGCGGCCGGCCAGGGTCTCGCACAGCGTGCCCAGGCCGCCGCTGGTGTTGAAGGCCTCGTACTCGGTGCCGTCGAGGCTGAAGTGCTCCAGTCCTTCCAGCGGCAGCACCTCGATGTTGCGGCCGTCGCGGATGGCCTCGCAGGGGTGGCAGTACTCGTTGATCAGCCCGTCCACGCTCCAGGTCAGGTTGTACTTGAGGCTGTTGGTCGGGAAGGCCGGCAGCGCGCCGACGCGCATCTTCACCTCGTGCAGGCTGTCGAAGCCCTGCGCCAGGTGGTGGGCGACGATGCCGATGAAGCCCGGCGCCAGCCCGCACTGCGGCATGAAGGCGGTGTGGGCGCCCTCGGCCAGGCGCTTGATCTCGCGCGTGGCGGCCACGTCTTCCGTCAGGTCGAAGTAGTGGCAGCCGGCGGCCAGGGCCTGCGCCGCGGCGGTGGTGGCCAGGTGGTAGGGCAGTGCGTTGATCACCGCGTCGTGGCCCTGCAGCACGGCGCGCAGCGCCTCGGGGGCCTCGCTGTCCAGCCGGCGCGGGCGCACCGGCAGCGGGCCCAAGGCGGCCAGCGCCTCGGCGCTGCGGTCGATCACGCTGACCTCGTAGTCGCCGCTGGTGGCGAGCAGGCGGGCGATGGTCTGGCCGATGTGGCCGGCGCCGAGCAGGGCGATGCGCATGGAAGGTCTCCGGATCAGGGTGTCGCGATGGCCGGCAGTCTAGGCAGCGCCACGGACGAAAGAAACGGCGGTTTCGTCGAAGCCGAGCGCGCAGCCGACGATGTGCAGGCTGATCGACGACAATCCGTCAGCGCAGCCCGATGGCCGCCACCCCCCGGAGCCGCTTGCGAGCGCAGCGCCCCGACCCGAGACCCCCGCCTGGTACGCCCCCAATGCCCGCCGTCCTCGACGACCTCGACCGCCGCCTGCTCGCCGCGCTGCAGGCCAATGCCCGCGAGAGCACCGCCGCACTGGCGCGCCGCCTGGGCGTGGCGCGCACCACGGTGCTGGCGCGTCTAGAGCGGCTGCAGCGCGACGGCGTGATCGTCGGCTACACCGTGCGCCTGGCCGCCGACGGCGCCGAGCACCAGGTGCAGGCCTACGTGGCCATCGTCACCGACCCCAAGCAGGGCCGCGCGGTGACGCAGCGCCTGGCCGCGATCCCCGAGCTGCGCCAGCTGTGCTCGGTCAGCGGCGAGTACGACCTGATCGCGCTGCTGCGCGCCGAGACCACGGCGCGGCTGGACGCGCTGCTCGACGAGATCGGCGCCGTGCCCGGCGTGCTGCGCACCAACAGCTCGGTGGTGCTGGCGCTGCGCGTCGACCGCCAGGGAGCCGCGGCATGAGCGCGCCCGCACGGCCGTCCCGAAGGGCGCGCAGCGTCCCGCTTGGCGGGACCGCGCGCAGCGCGAGGGTGCCCGAGTGAGCGCACCGGCCACCGAACCGGCGCAGGACGCCTTCGCCCGCCTGCCGCTGAGCGCCGCGATGCTGGCCAACCTGCAGCAGCTGGGCTACGAACGCATGACGCCCATCCAGGCTGCCAGCCTGCCGCTGGCGCTGGCCGGCCACGACCTGATCGGCCAGGCCCGCACCGGCAGCGGCAAGACCGCCGCCTTCGCGCTGGCGCTGCTGCACAAGCTGGACGCCGGCAGCCGCGCGCTGCAGGCGCTGGTGCTGTGCCCCACGCGCGAGCTGGCCGAACAGGTGGCGCAGGAGCTGCGGCGGCTGGCCCGCGCCGCCGACCATGTCAAGGTGCTGGTGCTGTGCGGCGGCAGCGCCGTGAAGCCGCAGCTGGACAGCCTGGCCCATGGCGCGCACGTCGTCGTCGGCACGCCGGGCCGGCTGCTGGACCACCTGCAGCGCGGCAGCCTGGACCTCGGTGCCATCCGCACCCTGGTGCTGGACGAGGCCGACCGCATGCTGGACATGGGCTTCGTCGACGACATCCAGGCCCTGCTGGCCGCCTGCCCCCGGGCGCGCCAGACGCTGCTGTTCTCGGCCACCTACCCCGAGGGCATCCAGCAGCTGGCGGCCAAACACCTGCGCGAGCCGAGGACGGTGACGCTGGCCGCCGGCCATGCCGCCGGCCAGATCCGCCAGCGCTTCTACGAGGTGACCGAGGACCAGCGCCTGCACGCCGTGGGCCTGCTGCTGGCGCACTACCGGCCCGCGAGCACGCTGGCCTTCTGCAACACCAAGCGCCAGTGCGACGACCTGGCCGCGGTGCTGCAGGCCCAGGGCATGCGCGCGCTGGCGCTGCACGGCGACCTGGAGCAGCGCGACCGCGACCAGGTGCTGGTGCAGTTCGCGCAGCGCAGCGTCTCGGTGCTGGTGGCCACCGACGTGGCGGCGCGCGGGCTGGACATCGACAGGCTGGAAGCGGTGATCAACGTCGAGATCTCGCCCGATGCCGAGCAGCATGTGCACCGCATCGGCCGCACCGGCCGCGGCGATGCCGAAGGCTGGGCCTTCAGCCTGGCCAGCCTGGACGAGATGGGCCGCGTGGGCCGCATCGAGCAGCGGCAGGGCCATGAGGTCGAGTGGCGCCCGCTGGCCGAGCTGACGCCCACTGGCAGCGGCCCGCTGCTGGCGCCCATGGTGACGCTGCAGATCCTGGGCGGACGCAAGGAGAAGATCCGCGCCGGCGACGTGCTGGGCGCGCTGACCAAGGACGCCGGCCTGCCCGGCGCGGCCATCGGCAAGATCAGCGTCAACGACTACGCGACCTACGTGGCGGTGGCGCGCGACGCGGCGGCCAGGGCGCTGAAGGCGCTGAACGAGCGGCCGGTGAAGGGCAAGCGGGTGAAGGCGCGGAGAATGGACTGAGCGCCGCGACCGCGGCGCGTGGACTGAGCGCCGCGACCGCGGCGCGGGGGCCGAGCCCCGCGCAGGCGATTCAGCCCGCCAGCTGCGCCCGCATCGCGGCGATCACCGCCCGGTAGTCGGGCTGGCCGAAGATGGCGCTGCCGGCGACGAAGGTGTCGGCGCCGGCAGCGGCCGCGGCACGGATGTTGTCGACCTTGATGCCGCCGTCCACCTGCAGCCGGATGTCGCGGCCACTGCGCTCGATGAGGCGGCGCGCCGCCTCGATCTTGCGCAGCGCCGCGGGGATGAAGCTCTGGCCGCCGAAGCCCGGGTTCACGCTCATGACCAGCACCAGGTCGACCTTGTCGATCACCCAGTCCAGCACGTCCAGCGGCGTGGCCGGGTTGAACACCAGCCCGGCCTGGCAGCCGGCGGCCTTGATCAACTGCAGCGTGCGGTCCACATGCTGGCTGGCCTCCGGGTGGAAGCTGATCAGGTCGGCGCCGGCCTGGGCGAAGGCGCTGGCCAGCGCGTCCACCGGCTGCACCATCAGGTGCACGTCGATGGGTGCCGTGGTGTGCTTGCGCAGCGCCTGGCAGACCATGGGCCCGAAGGTCAGGTTGGGCACGTAATGGTTGTCCATCACGTCGAAGTGGATCCAGTCGGCGCCGGCGGCGACCACGTCGCGCACCTCCTCACCCAGCCGGGCGAAGTCGGCGGACAGCAGACTGGGGGCGATGCGGTAGGTCGGCGCGCTCATGGGCCGGGATTCTAGAAAGGCCGGCGCGCCGCCTGTCGGCGCGGGGCTTGGGCGGCAAACCTAGAATGCCTGGCCATGCCCGGCCCCCACTTCAAGTGCGAAGCCCAGGTGCGCTACCTGGCCGAACAGTCCAGCCCGCCCGACGGCCCCTTCGCCTTCGCCTACACGATCAGCATCCAGAACGTCGGCGATGTGGCGGCGCAGCTGGTGGCCCGGCAGTGGCTGATCACCGACGCCGACGGCCACACCGAGGAGGTGCGTGGCCTGGCGGTGGTGGGCAAGCAGCCGCTGCTGCAGCCCGGCGAGCGCTTCGAGTACAGCAGCTGGGCACGCATCCGCACGCCGCAGGGCCGCATGCGCGGCACCTTCTTCTGCATGAGCGCCGACGCCCGCGCCTTCGACGCCGAGGTGCCGGAGTTCGACCTCGTATACCCGGCCAGATTGCATTGAGCCCCTAAGTGAGCCCCCAAGCTCGCTAGCGCTTGCTACCCCCCGAGGGGGCCGCTCCGCTTCGGGCCGGCAGAGCCGGACCCTCGCTTCTTCTCAGCTGGGCCGTGGCGTTCGCCGCATCGGGCCGGCGAAGCCGGACCCTCGCTCAATCCCTCGCTCAATGCTTGGGCTGATCGTCCTCGGCGTCCTGATCACGCTCGGCGCGGCGCCCCGAGAACATCGTCCACCAGACGATGAAGATCAGCAGCGCCAGTGCCGCTGCGGCCTCGAGGATCAACAACCACATCCGGCAGGTCTCTGCTGCTCAGGCGGCGGCGACGATGCGCCCCGGCCCCAGCGACTTGGCCTCGTGCAGCGCGCGCTCGGCGCGCGCCAGCGTCTGCACCACGTCCTCGCCGGCATGGTGCTCGGCCAGCCCGGCCGACAGCGTCACGCCCACCGCGGTGCTGCCATGCACGATGCGCAGCGCATGCAGCCGCTGCAGCAGGCGCTCCAGCCCGCCGCGGGCCAGCGACGCGCGGGCGTCGGACATCAGCAGCACGAACTCCTCGCCGCCCCAGCGCGCCAGGCAGTCGGAGGCACGCACATGGCGCTGCGCCTCCTGCGCCAGCGCGCGCAGCACGGCGTCGCCCACCGCGTAGCCATGCGCCTCGTTGACCGGCTTGAAGCGGTCCACGTCCAGCACCGCCACGCAGAAGGGCTGGCCGCTGCGGATGCAGCGCTTGTGCTCCTGCGCCATCAGCTCCTGCATGTGGCGGCGGTTGGTCAGCCCGGTGAGCTCGTCGCGCGTGGTGCTCTCGCGCAACCTGGACAGCGCATGCGCCAGCTCGGCGCGCTGCAGGCGCGCCCGGTGGCGGATGCGGCTGAGCCGCGCTGCCAGCATCGACACCGCCGGCATCACCGCGGCGACGACGGCGAAGTGCACGAGCTCGACGCGCCAGGGGTAGCCCGCCGCGTCACCCAGCGCCGCAACGGCCATCGCCAGGCCGAAGCTCAGCACGCCGAAGGCCGCCACCCAGCGCATCTGCCGCGGCGAGGCGACGAACAGCCCGGCCATCAGCACCAGCATCATCACCGGCAGCACCGTGGCGCGCGCCGGGCCCAGCAGCGTGTAGCCCACGGCGCCGCAGACCAGCGCGTAGACCATCTGCGGCACCGTCATCGACGGCTCGCGCAGGCGGCGCGACCAGCCACTGCGGATCAGCAGCAGGAAGCCCAGCATGCCCAGCAGCGTCAGCGCGCCCCACCAGCGCAACGCGGTGCGCGACGCCAGGCCCAGCGGCCCGGCCAGCATCACCGCGCCGACGGCGAGCACGAACACCGCCATCGCCGCGCCGGCGCGTGCCAGGCGCAGGCGTTGCGCGGGGTCGGCGCCCAGCACCAGGTCCAGCCCGCGCGTGCGCGGCAGGCTGGGCTGGGAAGGGGCGACGGCGGACATCGGCAGGGCGGCGAAGGGGAGGCGCAGCGTAGCACCGTGGGCCGCCGCGGCGCCGGAGGGCGCAGGCGGCGCAGGGTCGCTCAGCGGCCCGCGCCCAGGTGGCCCAGTGGCAGCGCCGCGCCGGCCTTGACCTCGCCCAGCGAGAAGCTGGTGTGCAGATCCTTCACGTTGGGCAGCTTGAACAGCACCTCCATCGCCAGGCGCGAGAAGGCGTCGAGGTCGGTGGCCACCACCTGCAGCTCGAAGGTGCCGGTGCCGCTGATGTAGTGGCAGGCCACCACCTCGGGCCGGGCGCGGATGGCGTCTTCCAGCGCCCGCGTGGCCTCGGCGTTGTTGCGCTCGGCGTCCACGCGCACGAAGGCCAGCACCCCGAGGCCGATGCGGCGGCGGTCGATCTCGGCACGGTAGCCGGTGATGTAGCCCTGCTCCTCGAGCCGGCGCACGCGGCGCCAGGTGGGTGCCGGCGACAGGCCGATGCGCGCGGCCAGTTCGGCGTTGGACAGCCGCGCGTCGGCCTGCAGCGCGGCCAGGATGGCGATGTCGTAGCGGTCCAAGTCGGCCGCCGCCGGCGCGGGTGCCGGCCCAGTCGCGGGGCCGCCGGCGGGCTCGACGGGGGATCTGCGGGTTTTCCCTTGATTTGACTTCTTCGGCGTCATCACGAACTTCTGCGCCTTTTCGGCGAAAGGATGTTGCGCCAACTATCGGTTACCTGGCACAGAAAGAAAAGACACGAAAAGCGGCTTTGCCTACACTGGCCCGCTGCCCGCCTCACCGCGCCGCGCGCCGCAGCCGCGGCACACCCCTGCCCCGTCGGAGCCCCGCCCATGAACGCCCCGCTGCCCGAGTCCGTGCTCAAGGCCCTGCAGACCGTCACGCTGGACGACAAGTACCGGCTGGAGCGCGGCCGCGCCTTCATGAGCGGCGTGCAGGCGCTGGTGCGGCTGCCGATGCTGCAGCGCGCGCGCGATGCCGCCGCCGGCCTGAACACCGCCGGCTTCATCAGCGGCTACCGCGGCAGCCCCCTCGGGGGCTACGACCAGGCGCTGTGGGCGGCACGCGAGCACCTGGCCGCCAACCATGTCGTCTTCCAGCCCGGCGTCAACGAGGAGCTGGGCGCCACCGCCGTGTGGGGCACGCAGCAGCTGGACCTGTACCCCGAGCAGCGCAAGTACGACGGCGTGTTCGGCATCTGGTACGGCAAGGGCCCGGGCGTGGACCGCTGCTCCGACGTGTTCAAGCACGCCAACATGGCGGGCACCTCCAAGCACGGCGGCGTCATCGCGATCGCCGGCGACGACCACGTCAGCAAGAGCAGCACCGCGCCGCACCAGAGCGACCACATCTTCAAGGCCTGCGGGCTGCCGGTGTTCTTCCCG
>VFQO010044478.1_pt1 | contig 11801 bp, 12 predicted proteins | sample 3512331 | NCBI WGS metagenome assembly VFQO01 (sample SAMN10412371, study PRJNA504923) | tailings metagenome | isolation source: Replicate 3 from Balatoc abandoned mine | place: Philippines: Itogon, Benguet | collected 2017-08-28 | reverse complement strand
CTGAGGCTGGGGTGGTGCCCCGCCGCCGCTGTGCCGCGGTGCCGTGGTGCCGCCACCCCACCCTGCCCACCCCACCTTGCCTACCCCACCAACAGCAGTGTCCTGCCTTAACCAGCCGCACAGCAGCATCCATGGCTCATTCCAGTGAGGGCAAGGAGGGTGGTAGGTCATGCCAGCACGTTGCTGAGGCAGACGGCAGCAGCAACTGCACCGCGGCTGCCTGCGGCGCTTGGCAGCATTGGCGGCACCACTCGGGTGAGATGCCATCTCATGTCTGCGCTGGGTAGCTAGGACCCACCGTAGCGTCGCATTACGCTTCTGCTTGCTACGGTGCCCGTGTCCATCCTCTCTGCCCATATGCCCGCACTGTATCACGACATCATTGCCAGTCCTTCTTTCGTTGCTTTCCACTTGCGACATATGGCGGTGCACCCCCCCCCCGCATGGTGTTCGACAGGGCCTGACAATCACCAAACATATCAAGGTGCCGCCCACCCAACCCACTTGCCCATCAACCCAGCAGCGTTGCTTTGTCCCAACCAGCCGCACAGTTGTGATTCAATGGAACCCCGTTGCAAGCCTGTTAACGTGTTTGGTTGTACGTCATGTCACTGTTGCAATCAAGTCACTGTTGCAGGTTTGTCACTTGTCACTGCAGGCATGCCGACTCAACCAGGCCCTCACACAGCTGCAAGGCATCCGCCAGCACCGCCACCAAGTCTGGCACCACGGCTGCTGCGCTGATGCCCTCATCCTCGCCGCCCTCCTGCTGATGCTGGCCAGCACCTGCTGCCACTCCCCGCCGCTGCGCTGTCAGCTCTTCCGCTGGGGCAGCCTCTGGGGTGCCGGTGGGGCAGCACAGGTGCGCTGCCTCTGGCCGCAGCGGGGCGGGCGCCAGCGCTGGGGTGCGCCACTTGAGTGCCACCTGCCTGCCGCCCACCCAGTCGGCGCACACGACAGCCAGGTCGCCCAGGCGGCGCTGCAGCAGGCACGTGTAGAGCGGCAGCGGGTCGAAGCCCACCAGCAGCTGGCGGCGCACCAGGTGGTGGCCCCGCGCAGCCAGCACACCTGCGCACCAGGGGAGAGGGGCATGGCACAGTGGTTGGATGATGGGCTGCCAAGCTGGTGAGTGATGCAGACGAACAAGCCGATGCGCAAGAAGCGATAGCCTGGTGCCCCAGCTGCATACAACAGACGACACAAAGCCACCAAATGAGCTCCACTACTCACTTGCAGGAATGCCTTTCAGGATGGCTCGGCAGCCCTTGGCCTGCCCTGCGGCTGCTGCTGCTGCCGACAGCGCTGCCAGCTGCTCATTGGCTGCCCGCAGCGCAGGCCCCAGTTCCGGCCGTAAGCTGCCGGCGCCGACATCGCTGCTGGACACCAGGCGCAGGTCGTTGGCACCGCTGGGCAGCGCCTCGCCCCGCAGCCGGATGATGGCGTCATACTCATCCAAGTCCCGGCTGAACAGCATCGCAAGCGCGGCATCAGCTGCCTCGCCCGCCGCCTGCACCGCTGCCTCGGCCGCCGATGCTGCCGCCTGGGCCGCCGCCGCCTGAATCTCCGCTGGCTCGGGCGCCAGTGGTCGCGGCGGCGGCTCAAACCTCCTCAGGTGCGCCTCCATGATTTCCTCATGGGTCAGCTGCGGCGGCGTGGCCTGCCGCGCTGGCGGGGCGGGGGGAGGCGACGGCAAAGCGGGCGGCGCGGGAGCGCCGTCGGGCCGCGGGTCCCGCCCCAGCAGCAGCGCCTCGAGCGCCGCCGCGCTGCGCTGCGCCAGCACCACGATGCGGTGCAGCATCTGGCTGCTGGGCTGGTCGGCGGTCCAGGCGCTGCCGCCGGGGTCGCGCTGCGTGATGATGCACAGCGGGGGCACGCCGCCCTGCTGGCGCCGCACCGCGTGCTGCCGCAGGATGACCTGCCGCTCGCCGTCGCCCACCTGGCGGCTGGGGTCCACAATCAGCGGCTGCACGCGCCACGGGTGCTCCGCCAGCAGCTGCAGGAAGCGCAGCAGGCCGGAGGTGCGGGAGGCGGGGGCGGGCAGGCCGGGCGAGGTGAAGAGGGCGGCCACCAGCAGCTCCACCGCCTCGTCGCGCAGGTGCGGGCTCAGCAGGTGCGCCCCCACCCAGCGCTTGGCCAGACGCACGCTGGGCTCGTACGCGGGGCTCTCGCCCGCCACGCCTGCGGAACCAAGGGGCCAGGCGGGGGCAGCCATTGGTGGACAAAGGGGCAGATGTAGCCATGCAATCCAGGCCATGCGGCAGAAAGCAAACTGCAAACCATACAGCCAGCCTGGAATGACACAACAAAGCCAAAGCTGATATGCAGGGTGTGCTGTGGTACCAGCCATCGCTGCCAGGCTAGCAGGTGCACCTGAGATGGCGCCCTGGTGCCAGGTGCGCAGGGGCATGTCCTCCTCCACCGCCAGCCGTGACGCGCCTGCGTGAGAGGGAGGGTAGGGAAGCAGCGCAGGTCTGGGCGGCTTGCATCGATAGCGTGCTGCCCAGAGCAAGGAAACCCCAGCTTGCATGCAATTGCAGGCTGGGCATAGGCTCGAGGCGTTGTTGCACTGTGCACATTCCTCGCTGAGCGCCATGCACCACCTTGCGGCCCACATCAAATGAAGGCTGCCAGCCACACTCAGGCCTCGAGCTGCTGGCTGCCCCAGCCGCCAAGCCGTGCCCACCTGCCATCTCCAGCGCCATCTGCTGCATGGCCGCATCGCGCTCCGTGGCAAGCAGCAGGCGGAAGGCAAAGCCGTCGGTCAGCACATCCACGTAGTCCTGGGGAAGGGCGAGGCAGAGGAGGTGGCAGGGTTAACCAGTGGAAGAGCGGCGTAGCTGGGACTTCCCCAGCCCATGGCAATGCCGGGAAGCACAACAGCCACATCCCCTACCGAACAATGCCTGATGCTGGATGGTCTAAGGGGCCAGGTCAAGCAGGAGCATGCCTAGTTGCTAGACTCCCACCTCTGTAGCAGTGGCGTCCAGGCCCAGTGCGGTGTGCAGCTGCTGCGCCAGCTGGCAGCCCAGGGCCGCCTTTGTCTTCTGGTACGGCTCCAGCTCGTCCGGCCACTTGCCTGCACGCAATGCGCATGGAACAAGGGCGTGGAGGGACACGGAGCAAGGGCGAACCAGGCATCAAGGCATGCAGCCTGTTGGCTGATGTTGGCCAATCATGCACGCCACATTCACACCGGGCAGGGCACCGGGACAGCGCCAGCATTGGCACCGCTGAGTAGGCAAGCAGCGGCGGCAAATCAAGCACTACCAACAAGGCTGCCAACAGTGCAGCATCCGCATCGATTGGCAGCCGGGGCATGCAGGCTACGGAGGCACGCACCCGACCCCTCCAGCTGGCACAGCAGCTCCACCGGCTCCAGGCAGCGAGCCACGTGCTCAGAGGCCAGGGCATCATGCGGTGCCCCCGCCAGCAGGTGCGGCAGCGGCGGGAACGCGGCGGCGTGGCGCAGCACAGGCGCCAGCGGCTGCACCGCCACCACCCGCAGCGGCAGCGAGTCGCTGGCCAGGCTGCGCAGCCGCTTGCTGCATGCGCAGTGTGGCCGGGGGATCCAGGTTGTGAGTAGACAGGCAAGCATTTGTGGCTGCACTCATATTGACCGTTCAGCGCGTCAGGAGCTGGATATGCAGGCTGCACAGCACAGGCCAGAGCAGCTGAAGGAAGCAGCACAGACAGCCAACAGCCTGCAAGTGCCCCAGTGCCCACCTGAGCCGCTCTGCCGCCGCCTCGCACAGGCGAGCCGCCCGCACATCCGCATCCAGGCTGCTGTGCTTGCGCTGCAGTGCTGCGTCCAGTGCGCCGGCATGGCCAGTCACGCGCGTGCCAGCAGGCAGGTGCCGCAGCAGGATGTAGCTCACGATGCTGCGGGGCAGGCAATGGGTGGCCAGCAGCAACATGAGGGTTTGGATGCGAGACGCTCGGAGCGACAGCCGGCAGCGCACTGCACTACAGCACATGCCCAGCAGCCATGGCACATTGTATGGTGCTTGCGCAGCCCCTGGCGCCCAGGAGGCAGAGCTGTGCCCCACCTGTCCACAATGTGGTGACGGGTGCCAGCCCCAGTGTCCCCCTCCTCCCATGTCACCGTCTCAGCAATGGCTCCATCCTGCGGACAGGCAAGCAAGGCAAGCGCAGCGCATGGTGAGGCGTGCGTCTCCAACCAGTGCTGCCAACAGAAATGGCGGCAGCAGCAGAAGCAGCAGACCTTGCAGCAGCGCAGCAGCAGCAGAGGTGGCAGCAGCAGCAGCAGCAGCAGACCTTGCAGCAGCACAGCAGCAGCAACAGTGGCAATAGAAATGTGAAGAGTACAACATGGCAACTCGGCCAACATGGCAGAAGCGGCAGCAGCACCAGCGGCGGCAGTCACAGCATCTGTTGGCGACTGCACTGCCACCCAGCTTTGCAGCGGCAGTGCAGCCATTACAATAGCAGGGCACAGGCGTGGGCGGCAGCAGCGGTGCGGCGCACCTGGAACCGACGCAGCTCGGCCTTGTCGCCCCAAAAGGCGCGGAAGGCGGCCGCCTCCTTGGCGCGGTCGGCGGACGGGCCCATGTCCAGCGTGCGCAGCGCGGCGGTGGCGTCCACCTGCAGTGGGGGGCGGTAGGGTGGGCAGCAGGTCAGGCAGGGCAGCCCTGGCCATGTAAGGATGTGGCTGCACGGCGCCAGGTGGTTTGGGTACGGAGAATGCAAACAGCCTGTCAAGGGGGCAGGAAACAGCCGTGCAGGCGCTGGACTGCAGGAAGTGGCGTGGGTGAAGATGCATGCAGCAACAGCTATGGCGGCAGCAGCCCGAGGGGCCAGCAGTGCAGCACAGCGGAGGCAGGTGTCATACATGTGTGCATGGGCTTCCACATCTCAGGGTTAGCAGAAGAAGGTTGGCATCAGGTGTTTCAGGAGAATTCACCAATGTGTTGAGCATCACAGATGCGGCCAGCCCATGCAGGCGCTTTGCAGCGTGCACAACCATGAAGAGCAGAGGTGCAGTGTGGTGTTGCATGCTGTGCATCAAGCAAGTGTATGTGATGAGCGAAAGCACCTAATGCAGGCCAGTGCGCAGCCAGCTTGCGCAGCCAGCTCATAGCCATTCCCTCCCCACCCTGCTGGCTAACTGCCCAGCTCATCTACTCCCCCACCAGCCCCACTGCCTCACCTGCACCCCCAGCAGGATGTGCTCCTGCTCCGGCACCAGTGCGCTCTCCTTCATCGGCTTGCCGCCGCCGCCGGGCGGGCTGCGCGGCAGCGTGCGGCGGAACACGCGCACCAGGCGGGCGCGGTTGCCCAGCGCCTTGGCCGCCAACGACTCCACCCGAGACTCGACGGCCCTGCATGGCAAAGTGTGGGATGGAGGGGGCTTCAATGCATGTTGAGAAGTATGTATGTGTGTTGCATGCAGCAAGCTAGGGAAGAAGCGGTCAGCACAGTGACGTGCCATGACGGGGAAGGACAATCCAACAATGCAGGGGGGCCTTTTTACAAACCCCAACATCCCAACCACGTTCCTCATCCAGCAACACACACGCTGCGCAACAGCCCCACCTCCAGCCAAGCAGCATCAAGGGCGCCGCATGGCCCGCGCCTCACCTCCAGGCAGGCACATCCTGCAGCAGGTCCTTGTTCTCTGCGCTGTGGCCACGCAGCGGCAGCAGGCGGCCGGCCGTGTTTACGCGAGGCACGGCGGGCGGCATGCGCACGTGGAACCAGTAGTCGCACGTGGCGGCCTGCGCAGCACCGGGGCACACATTCATCGGCGTTCTTTGTGACGCGGGTTGCGGAGCTACAAGATACAGAACGCCAACAGCCTGCGCTGCTGCTGCATGGCGTTGAGCCCATGAGGAGCAGCTGCAGGTGGCAGGCAGCGCTGACGCCTGCCCAGCCAGACCACAGGATCCAGCACACCTGGCACGCTGGGCATGGCTTGCCCCCTGCCCAACTGCATGCATTAGCAGCTGCTGCATGCCTGTGCCATATCGTTGTGCAGCCCCCACTCCCACCCGCCCCCACTCCCACCCGCCCCCACTCCCACCCGCCCCCACCCCGCTCACCAGGCGCTGGCGGGTGGCAAACACGGCGTCAAAGGCCTCGGGCGTGCCCAGGTTGAGCATCTGGATGGAGTGGGCGGCGGCGCTCCGCGCCTGCACCAGCGCCGCCTTGCTCATGGAGGCCGCCAGGTTGAGCCAGCCGGTGCTGTCCACAAACACCACCTCAAACGACTTGCGCCAGGTGCGGGAGTCGGGGGGCGGGGCGGCGCCCACGCCGCTGGCTGCCCCGCCCGCCGCCTTGCCCAGCGAGCGGCGCAGCATGAAGAGGCCGCGGGAGAAGGTCTTGGGGTTGGCCAGCATCATCAGCACCAGGCGCAGCATGTGCATGGCGGGCATGGTCTGGCCCTGTGGCGCGTGGGCGGACGGGTGGGAGCGGTCAGTGCTGGGAAATGCGCAGCACAAGGGCAGCAGCAAACGGCAGCATGGTAGCGCTCTAAATGAATGAAATGCGCAGGTGGTTGCAACGCATGTTTGCACCCAGCAGCAAGTGGTTGTGCAAGTGCACATGTGCATCGGCTCAGAATTACCCAATTCAGAAGTGAGTCGGATCACGGTGGATCATATTATCTTTGCGCATCTGAAATCGTCCCAGCCGCCACAGTGCAAGCATGCAGTTTGCGAGCTTGCATGCAACCTGATGCAAAGTCCCATACACTGTGCAGCAGACAACAGCAGGCCAGCCAGGTATGCATGGACATCAACACCAGCCAGGCCGGGTACCGCTGCCCAGCACCCAACCAAACCAGGCGGCACTCACCACTTCCCCCATCTCCACCAGGTGCACCAGCATCATCGTCAGCACCATGCTGTTCAAGCCGTCCGCGCCCTGGCTCAGCTGCTGCTGCCGCGCCCAGGCCCGCAGCAGCGCCGCGCCGTCGGCAAAGTAGCGGCAGTTGGCCGCGGCGGCTCGGCACTGGTCCGACAGCCGCACCATGAGCAGGTCCTGTGGGCAGCCAGGAGGCGGTGGGAGCGCTCGTCGGCTTGTGCATGGATTGGACAGGGTTGAAACAGCTGTGTCAAGTGCAGCAAATTTGCATCAATTGCATTGAGTGCAGATGTGTGGGCACGTGCATGGGGCTCAGAATTACCCAATCAGATGTGTGGCATCACCAGCGGTCAGCGAAAGTGACAATGCGCATCCAGTGTTCGTCCTTGCCCCTCAAAGAGTGTGCAGTGCAGCGACACGGCAGAGCCAGTGTGCAGGTGCGAGCAAGCATGCTGTGAAGGTTGCAGGCAGGCCATGAATTTCACTGAGCCGGCTTGCTTTGTCATAGTCGATGACAAAACGGTGCAGCTTGCGCAGAGGGCGTGCACACCCCGCTGCTCAGGCACACGCCACAGGCAGGGCAGCACACGGCAGTGGCACCCACCCAGCCCTGCCCACCTGCACCAACGTGGTGTTGTAGTGCGGCGTGGGCAGCAGCTGCGGCCCCGGCGGCGGGGGCGGCGGCGGCGCGTGCTTGCGCTTGTAGTTCTCCTCGTGCTGCCGCCGCTTGCGCTCCTTCTTCGCCTTCTCCTTCAGCTGCCGCAGCTCCTTCTTGGTCAGCCGCCGCTTGCCCGCAGCATGCTCAGCCAGCGCCGCCTCGGCCGGGCCGGGCGGCGGCGGCGGCGGCGGCGGCTTCCGCGGCGGTGGTGGCGCCACCACCGAGCGCAGGCAGTTGCGCGCTGGGCTGAGGCGCGCCAGATTGCACAGCTCTGGCGGCGCCACGGGCAGCAGGCGGATGCGGAAGCCGCCGGGGGAGAGGCCGGGCGGCGGGGTGAGCACCACCACGGGGCGGCGCGGGTCGTCCGCCAGGCACTCCCACCCCACGCCGCTGCACAGCTCGCGGCGCCGCAGCAGGACCGCCGCCACGTGGGACAGGTACAGGGCACGCTTGATGTGATACCTGTGGGGCGCAGGGAGGTGGCGGGCAGGGGGTTGGGCGGGTGCTTACCGCAGGGAGGCGTGGCAGCAGCGCGGTGGAGGGGCCAAGGATTGGGACCAACAGCTCAACAGCTCATCACTCAGATGCATGCAGCCAACGACATCCCGCCATGCAATGCACACAGCTGCGCTGCTCACCCAACCCACACCTGCGCTAAACTCACTCTAGCTGAGCATAGCCAGCCCCCCAGCCGCCCCCACCTGTGGTTCAGCTCGTCCTTGTCGTCGAAGCAAGAGGCGGGCATGGCCATTGCGAGGTCAACGCAAGGGTCGGGGCCCAGCGTGGCGCGCAGCGGGAAGCTGCCCACCACCCGCAGCCGCGTAGGGGCGCGGAACACCAGCGGGCGCTGCGCCAGGGCAGGACACCGGGGCGAGGTCAGGCAAGGCAGCAGGGCACAACATGAGAAGCGCAGCGGCAGCACAATTCATGAAACACAGCGCCCATCCCATGGCAGCTGCACAGCATGCCAGCTGCATCCCCCCTGCTGTCAATATTGCCACCACAACTGCTGCAGCACAGTGCCGCATTAGCGCACACACACCGCAATCTGACACCCCACGCGCCCTGCCCAGGCTCACCACGGGGAATGCGTCGAAATCGGCCAGCAGGCCACGCACCAGGTTGCCCGCCTGCACCTCAGCAGTGGGCAGCCCGCGCAGCAGGCACGCAATCTGTGCAGGGCAGGCAGGGGTGGGGGGGAGAGGCAAGGAGGAGGCATGATCAGTGAACACATGCAAGCGGAGCAAAGCACCCCTGGTGCTGCCAAGCGGCCTTGGCTACAGCCGGCTGGCCCGGCATGCAGCCCTCAGCGTGCTGCCAGCAGGTGCATTGTACGCACACGGCTGACCGCCCGCACCAGCGCCCCCACCTGCTCCAGCAGGCGCAGCAGGGGCCGCTCCCGCGCCGAGTCGGGGCGTGCCTGCGCCAGCAGCCCCTGCACCTCCATGGCCAGCAGGCTGGCCTCGGCCTGGGTGGCGCCCTCAATGCGCGAGGCGGGCGGCGGCGGCCCGTCGTCCCCGCCCATCAGCGTGGGGTGCAGCGCAGCGCCCAGCACGCGGCCCAGGCCCAGCGCCTCGGTGTTGGTCTCGCGCCGCCGCCGCTTGGCGCGCTGCTGCTCGTCCGGCTCGCTGTCGCTGCTGCTCAGCGGCGGGCCCAGGCCCAGCCACCGCATCTCCTCCGCCTGCTTCAGGTCGGGCAGCGCTGCATCGGCGTCCACCTCAAACCCCAGCCCCTCGTCATCGCTCGACTCGGGCCACGGCATGGCGGCGGCCGCACTTCAGCGGGGCCAGGCCGCACTCCGTGGGCTGCTGCGGCAGGCGCCGCTTGCGTGGTGCGTCGCTTGCACTGCTGCTGTCTGACTACTGGCTGGCACGCAGGAAGGAGCAGGCGGGGTTCCGAATGAACTGGCGGGCGGCGGCAGCGGCGGCAGCAGTGAGCAGTGGTGCAGCCGCTCGCATGCATGGGTCGCGCCGGCGGGACCTTCGAGCCGCACGCAATGTTAGGCTGCGATGCGCGCTGCCCAGCGCTCACCTGGGGGCGCTATGAAGACATGCGAGCTCCGGGGCGCTGCCACTGCAGCTGGCGCGCTATGTGGCGGTTGTCGAAACTCTGTTTGGCACTGCCGAAGCGCTTTGCGCGCGCTGCCGGGGCCCGCAATGCTGCGGCGAGCGCCTGCATGGCATGCAGCGCCCTGGACGCGTGATGCAGGCTGTGGGCAGCTCTTGCCCATCGTGACAATTTGCAATTGATGCCGTCGCAAGCCCAGGCCCTCGATCGCTGCCCGCGCGGTTCAACCCTTGCGCCTGCTGCCCCAGAGGCGCCCTACGCTTCACTCAATTGAACTCAGTGTGCATCTGAGCACGATCTTCGCGCCGCTGGGTGCATCGCCGCCCTCGGGCCGCCACTCGCTTGCCGCCACCCCGCCGCCGCCTGCTTGGGCCGCCGCTGGCGATGGCCAGGCAGCTGCGGCAGGCCCAGGCGGTGGCTCGTGCTGCCTCCAACTGGGTGCGCCACGACCTGAGAGAGATTCTGTTCCCCAGCTCCATCCCCACCCCCCCGGGCATTGAGGAGGAGCATGAGCAGCGCCCGAGGCGCAACTGGCCAAAGGTGCGTGCTGGGCCTGTGCCTTGCAGAGCTGTGCTGCTGCTTGCTGCTGCCACACAGCTGCATCGACCGCGGCGGCTGTGCTGCTGCCCAAACACTGCACGCTGCAGCGGCGCCCGCAGTGCTGCAGCCAGGTCACAGCATTGGTGACAGCGCACCCCACCCACCCAGCCTGTCCCTCCACCCGCCGTGCAGTTGTTTGTGCGCGTGTGCCGCCGGTATGTGGAGACGTGGGACTCTGCCAAGATGCGGGCGGAGCGGGCGGCCAGGGACGAGGCGGCGGGCGTGGCGGCGGAGCAGCGGCGCGAGGAGGAGGGGCCCACGCTGGGCGAGGAGTTTGGTGCGTGCTGCCTTGGGGGTGGCAAGCGGGGGTGTATCAGGCGGCAAGGCTGATGGCTGATTGGCACCCACCTGCTAATGGCTTGCAAGCATGCAGCTGCGGCCGCTCCTTGCCCTGCAGCGGGATAGCATTCCCTTGCCCGGCCCGGCACTGCTGTTGAGCCGGCACTCTACCTGCAGGCCGGCCAACCGTTGCTGCTGGCCCTTGTCCTCTGCCCCCATGCAGCGCTGGCGGCCAAGGGAGGCACGCAGGCGCTCAAGCCCTTCCTGGCCAACCTGTACCAGAGCAGGGCGCGCTCATACCGCGACGCGGTGCAGCAGTTTGTGCAGGGATACAAGCAGGTGGGCGGCCCTGGCGGCTGGTGGTGGTGACCGGCGGGGGGCGGCAGCACCACGATTGCCGGCAGGAGCACTGGGCTGGCACAGCGGATCTGGCATACTGTGTGCTGAGGGTTGTCACATGAGGCTGGGATTGCTATGCCTGTTGCTGTGCTCCGCCACCTTGCCACCCGGATCAGGCTGGTCTCGACATGTGTGGCATCCCTCCCTGCGCAGGGCTTTGAGCAGGCGATGCAACCAGAGGTGCCACCCGAGGTGGCCCAGGAAATGGCGGCCGCGGCAGCTGCAGAAGGGGCAGGCGGAGATGCCGCCGCTACGCCGGCTGCAGCAACAGCCTCGCCTGGGACAGCAGCAGGGGCGCAGGCATCAGCAGCAGCGGCACCAGCGGCGGCAGGGGTGCTGCAGGCTGGACTCAAGCCAGCAACCACCGGGCAGCCTGCAACGACCGTAGCAGCCCCTGCAGTCCAGCAGCAGCAGCAGGGCAGTGCAGCAGGGGCTGCAGCAGAGGTTCAGCATGCAGCACAAGCAGCACACCCAGGTGGTGCGTGTGAGCGTTCCCTTGCAGCAGCACAAGAGTCGCAGGCGGCACCCACCGGCCCAGCAGCCAAAGCTGAGCAGCCTGCAGCACAGCACGAGACACAAGGGCTGCAATGCTCAACAGCTGTGGCGGCACAGCAGCCTGCACCACAGCCCGCGGCAGCACCCGCCACCGCAGCTTGCCAGCCGCAGAGCTCAGCGGCAGTCGACCTGGATGCCGTCCTACGAGCGGAGGCTGCAACAGCAGCTGTGCCAGCAGAGGAGACAGCGGCACCCTCGCCGAGCTGGGCAGCTCAGCCGGCAGCATCACAAGCGGCAGGCAAAGGCAGAGGCAGGACAGGCGCTGGCAAAAGCAGCAGCAGCGGCGCAGGTGTTGGCGGCGATGGCAGCAGCAATGCGCCGCCACAAGCAGACCCTGCTGGAGACTCCTGTGCGTCAGCGGCATCTCCCGCCGACACCACTGGTGTGCAGCCTCCAGTTGCAGCAGGAGACTCTGCTGCTG
>VFQO010044477.1_pt1 | contig 11805 bp, 18 predicted proteins | sample 3512331 | NCBI WGS metagenome assembly VFQO01 (sample SAMN10412371, study PRJNA504923) | tailings metagenome | isolation source: Replicate 3 from Balatoc abandoned mine | place: Philippines: Itogon, Benguet | collected 2017-08-28 | reverse complement strand
AGGTCCCGCGCTGAAGCGGGCATTCTGGAGAGACCCTGACTCTTCCGTGCGCCGGGAGCCCTCTACTCCTTGCCCACTGATGATCTGTGCTGTGGCAAGACCGGCTCTGGTGGCTGGACGCGGGCGGCGTGCTGGCGTGGTGCAAGCGCACTCACCCGCGGGCGGGCCATCTGAGCAGGCGGTCGCCATACTCTGATGCGGGTTCGCAGCGCAGATTTGATGTAGCAAAGGTGCTCAGCACTGAGTGCAAGGCGAGCGAGTATTGAGAGTGCTGCACGACCAACCTGCGTCACTCTTCGTTTGCGTTGGCGGGTTCTGACACCATCCCCGCCCTGCGCCTCAGCTCTCTCTCATCGCGCCACTGCGCGCACTACTTCGGCAGTTCCGACGCACTCTAGATGCTGAGTGCAGGCGCTCGGCGCTGCTGCGCGCGCACCTTTGCCAGCCCACTCAGTGGCACTACAAAAAGGCTCCTTCAGCACTTCTGGCCCGCTCAATGGTGCCAGGTCCTCGGCTCCGCAGTGCATATGTATGGTTTGGGCCCCTCTGCCAGCGCAGCGCCCTCGCGCTCCCACGCACCCTCACCGCAGCGCACTATGAGCACCCGCAGCAGTAGCACCGCCGCAAGCCCCCAGGTATGCTTCTCTTTACCCTCACGTCGCGTGGCTTCCTAGCTCAGCCCCGCACCTGCAAACAGGTTCCTCAGCGTACGCCCCGCTGACCGGACGCTGCCTAGCCGCGCGCTGCCATAACCCTGCACGTAGGCCGGACAGACCTACACCTTTGAAGTCAGCAGAGACGCTCTCACAGCCGGCAAGGTGAGGGCACCAGAGCAGCAAAGGGGACGCCAGCCCACATCACTACGCCCTACGCCCTCTGCCTATAGCAACCAAGCGCCGTGCGTGCTTGTACTGGCGTAAGAGTACGTGCGTGTTTGCTTGCAGGCGAAGATACGTCTTGACGCATATCTCGCAGAGCGACTAGGCAGTGACCACACAGCAAGCAGGGCGCGGGTTCAAGGCTCTATCAAGGCGGGTCTGGTCACAGTGAACGGACGACCGTGTGTCAAGCCCTCCCAGCAGCTTGTGAAGGGGGACAAGGTCACGTGCACACTGCAGCCTGGGCCGAGTCTAGAGGTGAGTGCGGCACGCGTACATGTGTGGCCCGTTGTGTCCTTGTTGCATCTTTATGAACACATAAAATTCACGTACGCCATCAGAGCTGAGACGCTAGGCGCAGCCAACCTTCGCTTTGTGCGTAGCAGCTGTTTGGACTGGTGTTGTGTGCGTCCGGGCTGCCCCGTTGCGCGCGTGCCCTACGCGCTACTGGGTCAGAATCGGGGCAGCGACGTGCGTCTAGACATTGTGTGATGGGGCGTGTCATGGATGCAGGCACAGCCCGAGGCTATCCCGCTAGACATATACTATGAAGACGAATACCTTATGGTGATTAACAAGGTAAGAGGGTTTGGCTTTGTTCTCCATTCTCTTCATGTCCATCTACTAGCAAGCTAAGACCGGTGCCATATGTGGCCTGAGAAGAACGCACGCAACGACCGTATGCACATGGGAAAACATGCATGTGCATGCATGGCTGCGTGCACGTGGGAATGCTCGTCATGCCCGCCTCCGTGAAGCCCCGTGGCGTTCCCCGTGTTGCCATGTACTTATTATGGGCCACGCACTCAACCACGAAGATGCGGTTGCAGACCTATGCAATCACGCGCTTTGTCATGCACGCACCAATCCGCATGCACATGGGAAGCCATGTGCGTGCATGCATGCAAGACTGCTCGTGTGGCTTGCTCTGTCGTCATTCCTGCCTTCGCAGCCCCCTGGCATGTGCGTCCACATCAGCCCCGGCCACCACACAGGCACGCTGGTCAACGCCTTACTAGCCCACTGCGGCCTACCGGGCGTACGTATAGACCCAACCTACCCCTCAACCATACCCAACAACCCCCTAGCACCCTTATCCCTAGATACCCTAACCACTAGCGCCATATCAACCACCCCACGTAACTCAACCAACTCAACTGCCACGGGCTCGGACCTTGCACCACGTACAGGTGGTATGGGTCCAGGGGTGGGTGGTATGGGGATCACGCACACAGGGATGGCAGGGCTGGCAGCGACAGGGCTCGATGCAGGGTGGGTCCTAGACAGTGAAGAGGGGGAAGGGGAGGACGGTGATTTAGACGAGTATAGTAGTGATGCGCAAGACAGCTCAGTGACAGCTAGTCAACAAGGGGCCACAGAAGGACCCACGATAGCCACCCTGCAGAGTAGTGGTAGTAGCGGAAATACTACGCTAGGCAGCACGTCACGGCCACAGCAGCAGCGGTCTGCGGACACCCAGGGCAGCAGAGACGGCACCAACAGTCAGTCAGAGCAGCAAGGGATCTCACAGGTACAGAGTTTAGACACATTGGGGATTGTAGGGTCAGTGTCCGTGGGGCAGCAAGGTGTGTTGCGGCCGGGGATAGTGCACAGGCTGGACATAGGGACGAGCGGGCTGTTGGTGGTGGCGAAGCAGGAGAGGGCACAGCGGGCGCTGAGCGCTCAGTTCAAGGCACGCACGGTGAGTTGGGCCCGCACCGCAGATGCGTTGCATGCCACGAAGCTCACCAGTGTGACCATGAGTGCATTTTGCCCAGGGCAACTGTCAAGGTTTGCATGTACTGGTCTGCTGTATGCATCTCTCAGCCATCCTTGCTTCTTATGCAGTCTTCGTTGTGTCGCCCCATGTGCCGTCATGTGCGTGCCCCAATCACTGACTTCTTTGTATCGTGCCTACTGTGCTATGCCTCCACAGGTGCGTCGCACGTACCAGTCCCTCACAGCAGGCTGTCCCACTACCCCCTCTGGTCGTGTAATGACCAATCTTGATAGGGACCCAGCAGACAGGAAACGCATGGCAGCGTTTCCGTACGGGGGACAGAGGGGCCGCACAGCCGCGTCAAACTACCAGGTGGGTTATACACACACACACTGTGTTCTAGGGCTACTTGCCTGAAGATGCCGCACAGCCGGGTCAACCTACCAGGTAGGTTACTGTGTGACCTGTGTGTGACCTGCATGGCCTGTGCTACGCATGCACATGCAGGCAACCTGTGATGGCGGACGTGGGTGTGATCTGTATGACGTGCATTGCGTAGTACATGCAGTCATGTAAAAGTGGCGACCCTTCATTGTTTGTGCGCATCTGCATGGGCATTCTCTCCTAGTGCGCATATGTGCTACGCAGGTGCTCGAGAGACTGGCAGACGGTGCGGCGGCCCTTGTACAGTGGAAGCTGGAGACAGGCAGAACACACCAGATAAGGTAAATACGCGCAGCCCGCCAGCCGACACACACGTACAGATACGTACACAGGCACATACACACACACGCACGCACACACACACACATACTACAAGTATATGCTCGTTTTGGGCACTGGACGGCAGCCCGTGTAGGACAGGTTGGATGCCAACAGACGATGTGTGTGTGTGCATGTGTGTGTGTATGTGTGCCTCGCAGGGTTCATGCGAAGCACATAGGCCATCCTCTGCTCGCAGACAAGACCTACGGAGGCGGGGCAGGCAGTGTGGCGGGCGGAATGTCAAAGGGACGCGCGCGCATGTAGGTTGTGTGTGTGTGTGTGTGTGTGTGTGTGTGTGTGTGCATCTGTAGCAGGACTGGCCTCAAGTTTTCTTGCTTGCGCGCACGGACTCTTGTTGATCGCATCATGTAGCACACGCATGTGAGCAGATGCGGGCGCGCTGGCGTTCGTGCATGCCATGTGCAGGACGTTCACACTCACACACACTGCTCAAGCACTCGCATGAGAACGTAGTGTACCATGTTATCCTCTGTGTGTCACGCGCAGGACGTCCATGTACAAGGGCGCGCTTGATGCGCTCAACCGACCCGCGCTGCACGCACAGCAGCTCGGCTTCACCCACCCCATTACTGGCAAGGAGCTAGACTTTACCTGTGACATGCCACAGGACATGCAAGAGCTCTTAGGCTTCCTCAGATCAGTGGAAAGCAGGCTGTAATAGTGATGAGTCGTAGCTTGTGATCAAGTGTGTGCTTGCGCACTGCCGCTTATGTTTGGGGCGAACGCATGCCACAGGACATGCAAGAGTTGTTAGAGTTTTTGAGATCGGTCCATGACAGGATGTAGTGGAGATGAGACGTAGCTTGTGATCAAATGGGTGCTTGCGTATTCATGTCTATTCTTAGTGATGACGCTGTTCCAGCTCAGGCACACAGGCGTCTGACAGGTGTCTGCAGTGCTGCTTGAACACTGTTACAAAGCGCGTGGTTCTCACAAAGTCTGAGCTCAATCGCAGCGCGCATTATATGTCTCATGCCACATCCTGTCGTTATACACTCTTAACAGCATTCGTACCCTTCACAGCACAAGACCGCCAGTGCTGCAAGCTTTCAGTGTAAGCCAGACTATCACGCACGTCTGTCAACATAGCCATAACTGCGCACAGGTCTCATGCCACATCCTGCCAGTCCCTATGGTAGATAGCTCAGCCAACCAAAATTCTAAACAATATGCAGAATATGCAGCCTTCAAACGAAACGTGCAGACAAGGCAAAGCCGACGGAGTCAGCTTAGCATATGCATGTCCATAGGCTGATATGTACATAAGTGTATACCTACGAACCATACATAGGAACCATAAGTTACAAATGCCACGCCGCCACGAAGCCACTGCCCCATGCGACGCCACGACATACCTCCACTACCCCATGCGCACCACCCAGCACCGAGGAGGCTGCTGGAACCGTGCACATGAGCGTAGGGTGCTGTTCCAGCGCCCGAAAATACCACCACTAGCGTATTCACACTGAGCGTTGTGCTCTCAGTCAGCTTGTGCTCTCAGTCGCTGTCTGAGTCTGGCAGCCTGTGGCTCGTAGGCTGAGTGATGCCAGGTGCGCCCGGCACAGCCACGAGCAATGCCTCATACTCAGAGTCAGGGTCTTGCATAACAGTCATCAGACTAGCCTGCTCCACTGCCCGTCTGTGGCGCCGCAGGCACAGCATGTGTAGGATGCAGCCGAGAATGGCCACTACCACCCTGCGCAAGCACATACAGATGACACACATCACACAACACAACACACACATACACACACATGCCACATGCTTGCGAGGGTGAGACGCTACAGGTCTAGTGCAGACTGGGCTCTGGTCGTGCATTCGTCGTACTTTCGTCGCCTGATGCTGTGCACGGCTGTGGTGTGTGTGTGTGTGTGTGTGTTTGTGTGTGTGTCACTCACAAGCATCCCAGTAGCGCATACACGATCCACGTGGCCGTGCGCCTCGACACGCCCGACGCGCACGCCCTGTCCATGTCGAAGCAATGCCGCCACGCCACACTGCCTGACTCAACCGATACAGCGAACAGACAACACGACGTGCCCTCACCTACGTCCTCGCCTGGCAAGTCATTCTCACCCTCCCCACTCTCACTTGGTCCACCCTCCCCACTCTGCCCACTGTCCCCTTTGTCATCACCACTACGGGTGTTCAGCACAGCAGCATCTGTGCTGGTGGGTGTCCGTGTGGGTGCGTGCGCCCCGCTGTCCCCACCCTCCCCACTCTTCCCACCGTCCCCGGATGGCGCAGGGTCACCACTAAGAGTGGCTGTGACAGTGCTGTCTGTGTTCGTGTGTGTTGAAGTGCGTATGTGTGTGGTCCGTCGCGTGCTCAACACGTGAGACAAAGGCCGCCACGACAACAGCCGCATCGCCGGCCGCGCCGTAGCGCGTCCTGCGACGGCGTCGGCGCCGCCGGCAGCGGCGGCGGCGGCGGCAGCCTCGTCGAGCGGCGCGCGGCATCCGTCGACGAGCAGCAGCCCGCCGCGTGCCCACTCGTGTGGTGTGGTGCGTGGTGTGCGTGGGCTGAGTGACATGTTTGTTGCGAGTGCCCAGTATGCAGTGCCGTTGCTTGCGTCGAGGGCGAAGAGCCAAGTAGAAGCTAAGGGTGGGTCGACACCACCACCTATGCGACCACTGACTGGCTGTGCACCCACCCTACGTTTAAACCGTGACCATAGCCTTGACAGCGATAGCCTGGAAAGTCTGTTATCTGACTCCCCGTCTGACTGTCTAGGCACAGACACCTGAAACAACAACCTGCCTGCCTTAAGCTCCAGCCAGTCCCAGCTCTGCGACTCTAGCCCTACTGGCAGATGGAATGTGTACCTTAGCTTGGGTGGAATCGCTGGCTTGTTGTCGTCTGCGACTGTGTATGGGTGTGATGCTGTGTGGCGCTGTGCTGGCAGCTGGGACTGGCTGGCGGCTGTGGCTGCAGCTGCGCCTGTCTGAGCCGGCAGCTCAGACAGGCTGCCGGCTGTAGCTGTGGCTGTGTGTGTGTCAGTGGGTTGTGGGGATGTGTCCAGAGCAGGCAGTGCGTACACACCAAACCTGCCCCGGTACACAACTGTGTCTGCCATCACCAGGGGGGAGTACTTGTAATCGCTGGCGTTGGTGGGGACAGAGTCCGTGGCAGACAGGACAACCTGCATGGGACACACAAGCAACACGGGGCCATGTAACCCATGTACCAATGATGTAGCTGAACATTCTTTGATGCTACTGTGTGTATGCTTCTTGCTTGTAGCCACTGATGTCAATAAGTTAAGTGCCAGAGTTGCATGTCTTGCTCACCTCGTAACCAATCCTGCCAATTTCAGCGGACACAGCAAACGCACACAAGCCCGTGGGCTCGGCTGGTAATGGGGGCCGCGGCTTCGGCTTTGGCTTCGGCTTTGCTTTGCCTGCAACGCCGCTGCCTTGGTCGCTGTCTACACTGCCTGCCTGCTGACTAGCAACGCTGACTGGCATGCGTGCTTGCGTTGATGTTGAGCCCGCGGCTGCATGGTCGCTGCCGTTGGCACTGCACGTACACGCAAAGTACAGGTGTGGCCGCGTTGCTGCGATGCCCTTACATGACCCTGTCACATAGGCTGCCAGCTGGCTGCTGACCGGCAGCCCCTGCCACAGCCAGCTGCCTGAGCTGAGGTCAAAGGCTGAGAGCCGGGTGAGGTCTGGTGGGCTGCGTTTGAGGCCTGCTGTCAGGAGGCCTATGCGTGTGTCTGCTATCTGTACGGGGCAGGGAGCGAGGTCACAGGGCAGGGTGTACTCCAATACACCAGTGTCCTGCATGTAGACACACACACACACATACACACACGCACAATCAGAACACATTGTTCCTATCCCACCGCAGCGGACCCGGTCCCGAAATTGTGGCAATGCCTTTCGGAGCAGACTGCATGCGGTCATGTGGTGGCGGTGCGGTCATGCGCCATTCCACAGAGTGTGGAAGCTGCAAAGGACAAGAGCTCAACAGACAGTCAAGACAAGACGCAGACAATATGCGTACCTTGTTTAGGCCGTACACAAAGCCGCTCCCACCCTGCCCTCCCTCTGATGCCACCAGCAGTGTGGTGTCACTCAGCACCAGCTGCGCAGCCAGCAGCTCCATCGGCCCGCTCACCCACACAGCCTCACCAGACACAGCATCTAAGGCCAACACCCACCCATAAGACACTGCATCGGTGTCTGCCGACCCGTGGTGATCACCGTTGAACGGCCACCAACCGCTGGGCCACCAGTTGCTGGGCTGCCAGCTGTCCGGCAGCCAGCCATGGACAGCTGCGGCTGGACTGCTGCGGCTGGTGTGACTGGGGTTCTGGCTGGGAGAGGGTGTGGGTGTGGGTGAGGGTGTGGGTGATGGTGAGAGTGGGATGGTGTGTGCGGCACTGAGTGAAACGTAGAGCCTGCGAGGCCCTTCTAGCTCCCAGCCTGTGACTGTGAGGTCTTGAGGGGCACTGAGCCCTGCAGAGGCTGCAGCCTACGGACACATGCACACACACACACACACACACACACACACACACACAGGCAAACCAGTTGCCAACCCCACTGTGGATACTTGCTTCACAGAGACGTGGTGGATGCTTCTTTGTGTATACAGCATACCTGTGTGATGGTAGCCAACGCATCAAACTCCCATGTGAGGTTCCCATTGACTAAGTCCAGGGCTAGCACCTATACGACATAAACATGCATGAACATTTACATACGCATTACTTGACAAGGTGTCCCTACCAAGTGCACACATGCGTGCATCCACGCTTAGCATGGGGCAATCTGGCTTTACATGCTTGACCGACATGGCCACACACCTTGCTGTCCTCCTCTGCACGTACGAGCAGTATCTGTGCCTGTAAGGCTGGCATGGGCGCCGCTAGCCTTGCGTTCTGTGAGAGGTCTGTTTGCCAGCGTCTGTTCCACACGTGACCTACACGCTTGGGCCTGCAGGTACACACATCACGCACGCGGGTCCTCTTATATCAGTGACCCAAGCATGTGCACATAGTGCAAGTCGGAGGGCTGCGTGAATGCACTCTCTTGGGGCTTACCATGTCCATTTGAGTGACCCGCTGTCTAGTGAAACAGCGGACACTGACGGCCCTGATGTGAGGGTGAAGAAGGCTCGACGCTCAGTAGCCTGCAGATGGCAGGGGATAGCCAGCACGCCAACATCTGCAGGGATGCGCTCATCTGTTACGTTGGTGCTACTGCCATTTGTGCGCGCTGCCGCCTACGCACCACGCTCCATGTCTGTTCCTCGTCCACAGGGCTGCGTCGCCACTGCAGCGAGCCTGTCGTGATGTTGACGGCGTGCACGGATGTGCACTCATCGTTTGTGACGCCCCTGCAAAGGCGCGCCAAAGGCAGTGTGTTGTCGGACCTGGCGCGGGCGCCCACTGTGCTTACTTGCTGAAGCGCGCTGCTGCAGATACACGCGGGCGTACACGCACCAGTAAGAAGTGTGGACGCCAGCTTTGATAACAGAGTCATACTCGTGCGGGGACGCTGATGAAAGGCTGATGCTACAGACCAGCACGCTGATGAGACCCAGCTGCGCCAGTCCACCCATTGATGGCCGGCTGCTCTGGCGTCTAGGGCACTGCTGCGAGCGCTACATGCCTACATTGGCGCCAGTGGGCCACGCCACAGAACACCAGCGCACCCTCTCAAACCCTAATGTCGCCCGCCTCTCTGGCTGTCGTGCAGGCTCATACTGGACGCTGCTTACGTGCCCTTGGCAGTGTCAGGAGGGGCGAGCACGCTCAGCAGAGGTCACTCCCCGCGTTTCCACCCCAGTGTGATGGGGCTCTTTTGTTGCGTCTCCTACGCCCTACGCCCGCATTTCTCCGTTAAGTGCACACAGTGATGTTAAGGCAGAGAGACAGCAGGCACCATGGCGGACACAGTCAGGTGAGGCCGGGCATCCTTGCCATCGCGGAACGCAGGCTGGCGGCGTGCCCTGAAAGAGCCGCAATCCTGGCTGGCTGCATCATTACTGGTGCCATCAATGCACTGCAGGTACCTGATGGAGGAGATGATCCCAGAGCTAGAGGAGATGGTCTCCAAGGGCTACTTCACCCGCTCTGAGATCAAGGTGGTGGCCCAAAAGCGCCAAGACTTCGAGTACGCCCTCAAGCGCAGAGCAGCACTGAAGAAGGACTATCTCAGGTGAGCGTCAGGGGCCCAGGCAGCGTCAGGAGTGTCAGATCAGAGCCGCCTGCCAGTGGCGGCGCAGGTCTGGCCCACCAGGACCTCCGCAAGCCTCAAGGACGATGTCTGCTGGGTCTGCCACCTGCAGGTACATTGAACATGAGCGCAAGCTTGAGGAGCTGCGCCGGCATCGCAAGAAAGCCCGTGGCATCAAAGGTGGGCGGAGCCAGGATGTTTGGGGATGCTGCACAGTAGGATCGTTGTGCAGGGACACCAGAGACTTTTTTTCTTCTGGTTCCGCCTGCATCTCTGCCCTACTTGTGCCGCGAGCCTTTTACATTGCACAGTCTGGGTGCTGCAGGTGCTGGACTGCTGGTTAGGGTCTTCCCTTACGTCACGCATCCGTGCTTGTGCGCTCCCCACACGCAGGCAAGAAGGGTCTGAGCGAGGTCGGCATCGTCAGACGTGTGCACTTCATCTACGAGCGGGCGTGCAGGAAGTTCAAGGCAGACCTCAGCCTGTGGCTCGACTGGCTCGCCTTTTGCAAGCGCAGCAAGAGCAACAAGCAGTTCTCTAAGGTACGCAGGCTGCAGATCAGTGGCTTCAGATCAACCTGCTCAAAGAACATAGTTTTATCACGGTCTTCCTTACGCAGGCCCATCCCGCCTCGTAATGATTGGCGAGCTGGTGACGTGGAGGGATGACCATGACAAAGTTTATACACCCCTCTGAGCTCTACACCTTACACACTTCCGTCCCTGACGATGTTGTGTCCTTGGGCGTGTATATGCTGCAGGTCGTGACCAAGGCTCTACACAGACACAGTCACGTGGCAGCCCTGTGGATAGAGGCAGCAGCTTGGTAAGCTACCCATATCACAGAGCCCATCTTCATGCATGTATCGCTGAAAGCATGGGCACATGCATAGTGTGGCTAGGTGTGCGCGCGGATGTGAACCATTGTTTAGTTATCCCTGGCATAGGTCGCCATAGGCCGGAGACCACTGCTGACTATTAGCTCTAGCTGAGCGCAGACCTACACACACACATATGCACGCACACACACACACGCTTATACAACTCAACGACACAGCACCCATGCACAGAGCCTGTGTACATGAGCGCGCACAGCCTGCATGTTAGCACATAGCATTACACAAGATCCTGTTGCGATGAAGATCAAACCGTTATCCCTGGCTGAGTCGCCAAGGCCGGCGAGTCGTGCTGACTAACATATTAGCTCTAGCTGAGCGCAGGATCTGCATGGACACACACACACACACACACACACACCATGAAGCTTGCAATCATGGCACCCCTGCACCATGCCTGTCATGACGTTGTAAGCATGCACATACACAAACACACATCTATAGCGGCTATGATGATTGGAAAATATCAAGCTCAACAGAACTGATCACGAGGGGCCTCACAAGGGCTCATCTGGGCTGACAACTTCCCCGCTGTACTGAGCTGCAAAGACGCACACACACACACACACACACAAACACACACTTCCACGCATGTGCCTTCCACAGCATGCCTTAGTCTTGCTCACCATCTCATGCTCATGATTGAGCGAGCGTGTGGTGCATGGATTTCTGCATGTATGGTTGTGTGCCAGCGTGTGTGTCTTTGTGTGGTGGCACGTTGCAGGGAGTTTGAGCACACGTCCAATGTGGCCGCAGCGCGTGCGCTCATGCAGCAGGGTCTGCGTCACTGTCCTCGTGACGAGTCCCTGTGGGCAGAGTACCTGAGACTAGAGCTGCTGTATGTGGCTAGGCTGAGGGCGAGGAGAGAGGTGCTTGGACTGCCAAACCCGGGTAAGTTCCGCGTGCCGTGAGGATAGACATTGCAGTATGGACTTGTCTGTGTTATGGTCATGGCATATGGTCCTGTCAGCTGGCGAGCTCCCTTCGTTTCGCTCACCATTGAGTGCGGAACAAAGGGGGCACACGCGGCTGGTGGGACCATTGCATGCTTTTGTGCTTTTGTGCAGCCCAAACATTGATGCCTCCTGTGGGCGCGGGTGACGATTGTCTGTTGGTGCTTGTGTGTCCTGTTCCCTGCAGGAGAGGCAGAGGCAGAAGCACCCGCACAGCCTGCTGTCAAGCGGAAACGCAAGCGCGCTACAGCCGACGACACAGCAGAACCAGATGCTGACGCACCAGCCGACGCGGCGGCCGCAGACGACGCAGCCGCCGCTGGCGGCGACGCCGATGCCGCCGTGCGGCGCGTGCTCACCGGCGCCGTTGCGCGCGTGGTGATCA
>VFQO010044476.1_pt1 | contig 11808 bp, 24 predicted proteins | sample 3512331 | NCBI WGS metagenome assembly VFQO01 (sample SAMN10412371, study PRJNA504923) | tailings metagenome | isolation source: Replicate 3 from Balatoc abandoned mine | place: Philippines: Itogon, Benguet | collected 2017-08-28 | reverse complement strand
CGGGTGCAGATGCCTGGCATGCAATGCCGGTGCGGTTCCTGTGCTACACTACACCACTGTATCAACACCGTCAACATGTAGCACTGCTGCACATACACATACATGCCCTGCCCGCCTCACGTGGTGTACCCGCTCTGCAGGTCCTCGGCATCGAAAGCGGTGATGGCGGCGGCAATGTCTGCGACCTGCCCATTGCTGGCGGCAACCATGTAGCCCGCGACTTGCATGCTGCAGCAGGCAGGGCAGGCATGGGTGGCTGGTTGGAAGAGGGGCAGCGCAGGCAGCAGTGACTGATCGGCAGAGGGGCGGCGCACGAGTGGCTGGCCGGCGGAGGGGCGGCACCCCCAATTCCTTCGATCAAGGCGGCTGTACAATCTGGAAGCGTCATGCGGTGTGCCACATGCGCCACAGGCGTTTCCATGCACAGTTCCCACTGTTACAGCAGGGTGCCGCTGCACTTCTCTCAAGCCAGCCAGCCCTCGCTCGCAACAGCTGGCCATCGCAGCCGGCCAGCCCAACACCCGCTGTCACCCCCTGCAACCGACCTGTGGGTCCGGGTAATGGTGGTGTTCAGCTCCGCTGGCGGCTGGCCGGCGGTCTCCGTGGCCTGGCCAGCAACACTCGAAAGCTCCTCCATGGTTGTGAGCCAGCTGTGCAAGGGAAGGAGGCGGGGGCAGATGCTGGCGTGTTGAGCCACAACTGCTGGGCGATTCGACTGCTGCTTGCGCTCAGGCAGATTTCCAGATTCTGCTGTCCCTATCACCCCCGCACAAAGCACCCCGCATTCCTGCTGTGTCTAATTCAGCTCACACTCGGGCCGTGTTGATGGCGAGATCAACCGTCTCTGCCTGGGCGGCACAGCGGCCCGGCGCCAGCAGTAGCAGCAGGCCCGCAGCGAGCCAGGGCATCACGGCTGGGCAGCGTGCCATGGCTGTGCCTGATCTGCAGCATTGGAGGGCACAATATGGTAAAAGGCGGCAAGGAGGCCAGCGTCCTTGGTCAGGGTGCAATGGAACCGCCACCGAGGCGAGGTTCCCGCCACCCCGGCGCCAGGCTCCTACGCGGGCCGACAGCGCTGCAGGGATGCTGCTTCTATCATCACACTGCTCACAAAGGCTGCCAAGTCCGCCTGGGGCACCTGTGGGATGCCCTGCTCGCAGGCACCCGGCGAGTTGAACGGGGGGAGCTTGCGCAGGGGCTCTGCGCAATCTCGAATCACTGCTTGTATACCACAGGCACCAGGCAAGCACGGAAGCAGCGAAATTGAGCCTTGCAAGTGACCAGATGCAACGGGAGCCCCATGCAGGGCCTGCCGGGCTAACCCAAAGCGCGGCGCAATTGGTATCAGTGCTCACAGGCTTCCCATCTGATCGCGGGCACTGCGAGCGCCTGACTTTGGGAGCTTCACCTCGGCCCTGCAGCTTGCACGCCCCTAGACAGCCATCGCACATCCAGGCATGCTGCCATCCCTGCGTCAGGCCAGCAGGCTGCTGGCCAGCCCCGCCGCCAGCCCCGCAGCACTCTGCCGGGTGTTTAGCAGCCAGGCGGGCGCCCTGGGCAGCCTGCTGCAGCAGACGATGAGCCTGTGGAGCGGCCTGCAGCAACCAGCAGCAGCGGCAGGCTCGGCAGCAGCGCAGCTGGCGGCACCGCTGCCGCCGCACGTCGGGCTGCTGCCGCCGGCGGCACAGGCGGCGCTGCTGCGGCCGCAGCCGGCGCCCGCGCTGCTGCCGGAGCTTGCAGAGATTCTGGGAGGCCTCGAAGGTGGGTTTGGGAGGGCATGGGCAGTTCAATTGCGTACTTGCTGGTGACGGTGGGCCATGCAGGTTCCGCAAGGCATTGCCTGCTCAGCTGCCGCTGTGCCTGTGCCGCAGCCCTCCTCACCTTTCCTCACTCCCCCATCCCATCTCCTGCACTAACTTGCAGCCCCCGCAGGCGGCGCCGGCCCTGTGCCGTGGCTTGCGCACACCAAGCGCACATACCAGCCATCCTTCATCATTCGCAAGCGACGGCACGGCTTCCTGGAGCGAATGGCAACCAAGAACGGGCGGCGCGTGCTGCGGCGGCGCCTGCTGAAGGGCCGCCGCCGCGTCAGCGCTTGAGAGGCCTGCAGCAGCCCGCTGCGCAGGCAGTCGCTGCTGCAGCTGTCGATAGAATGGCAGCTGTGAGCGGCAGCGGCCGGTGTTGTCCTTTTCTTGAAGTTCTACTGCTCGCCTTTGCCCGCTGCCCTGATATTTTCACTGGATCGCTCCCTGCTGTTTACACGGCGCTGCTGTGAATGAATGGATGCCGAAAGAGAGGTGGACAGGCAGAAGCGTAGCAGTGCCGTAGCAGGGCCAGAGCGCAGCAGGAGCATGATGAACAAGTGATCAGGCAGGCAGCAGCCAGGCAGCTAACCAGGGCAGCGCAGTCCGCCGCTCACCGGCGCATGCCGCGGCCGCGCCCCCGCCCGCCCATGCCGCCGCGCCCGCCCATGCCGCGCCCGCCCATGCCTCCCATGCTTGCGTCCGGTGCGTCTGACCGCGGGTTGCGCACCGTCTCATCCACAGACAGCACCAGGCAGGCAGCCTCGGCAGCCGCGGTGATGGCGTTGATCTTGACAAGGGCGGGCTCCCACACAAACGCGCCATATGTGTCCACCACACCACCTGCTCAGCCAGGAGGGGAGGGGGATGGGAGCAGGTGCGGTGATGGCAGTGTGGGTGCAATGCAGGGTGTTGGCGCAGGCCAAGGGCGGTGCCAGCAGTAGCAGGCGTGCAAACCCGCTGCGCTGCGCCACATCAGCATGGTTTGCCTGCCTGCCCTGCCTGCCCTGCCTGCAAGAAACTTAACTACCGTCGCTCCTCAGCTGACAGCTACTGTCACCCACCCGTGTTCACGTCAATGCCGATGTTGCGCCCGCTGCCGTCCTTGGCGGCGTGTGCCTGCCGCAGCTTGTTCAGCACGTCGGTGGCGTCAAACCCGCTGTTGTCGGCCAGCTGCGGGGCAGAAAAGAGGAGGCACGGAGGCGCGAGGGGGTTCAGCGTAGGTGGTGCTCCCAATGGGCGTGTACACGACAACACCCCAGCAGCTGGTCCGCTGCATCGCCACAACAATGGCGTGGCTGCTTTCACTGGCGCCTGTGCCCACCATATGCCCACCTGGCGGGGAATGACCTCCAGTGCGCGCGCGAATGCGTTGATGAAGAGCTGCGCCTTGCCGGGGATGCCGCGCGCGTGCTCCCTGCAGGGCGATGCGAAGGCAGAAAGCCAGTCATCAAACAAGCAGAGCCCGGACACCAGGCAAGCAGTTGGCGCAAGCAAACGGCAAAGGAGGACAGGAAAGGCAGACTGGCACAACGAGCTCTAACAGTCACTCATGAGGCTTGCCTGAGGTACTGCGAGAGCTCCATGTCAATCGCGCCGCCGCCGGGAACCACCAGCGGGCTCTTGAGCGCGCGCCGCACAATCATGATGGCTGGGGCAGGGCAAAGGAAGGGAGGGAGGCCAACAGGAATCAAGCAATGCCTGTTGCGGGGCCTAGAGCAACCACTTCACATTCCGGGGCATGAGGGCGCGTCTGTGTGCTCGCCCACAGCACAACCTGACGGAAGAAGAGGTCGGTGCAGCCCTGGCTTGTTTTCTAGACCCCATCAGCAGTGCAGCGCTCACCATCGTGCAGCGAGCGGTCCGCCTCGTCCAGGAATTGCCCCTCCCATAACAAGTCACTTGTACTTGTTCTGCTGTGATTCACACTACAAAGCAGCACTCACCATCGTGCAGTGAGCGATCTGCCTCGTCCAGGAATTGCTCCGAGCCGCCGCGCAGCACGAGCGTGCAGGTGTGCGCCGAGGGGCAGCCTGCGGAGTGGTGGGGTGACAGGGGCGGGGCGGAGATGGGTTGGGCAGGGCACGGGGCAGGGCACTGCAGTGAAGCCAGCAAGGCACAAGCAGGCAAGCAGTGGGCATGGATTCCTGCACAGGCACCTGCTGGGTGGCAAACGCACCAGCCAGCATTTGTACCGTGTGTCTGGCCAGCCAATGATGTTTTCTTGCCTTGCTGGCACCATGATCTATTGGCTGGTCACGCACCGGTGAAGAGGTTGTACCGCTCCGCGCCCACTTGCCGCTCCTGGAACTGCGCACAGCTACCCAGCGCCTTGGCGCTCAGGTTGTTCACAGTGGTCTGGATCTGGCCGCCTGTGGCCATGGCCACGCGCTGCAGGTCCTCCTCGGCCACCTGCGGAGCAGGCAGGAGGTGCTTTTTTCAGTTGAACTGATGCGCGTTGATGCCCAAGCAAACAGCACATGCAGATGACGTGGCAAGCGCTCCCTCGCCGTGGCAGCCCACAAATAGCCGCAGAATAACAACAAAGCTGCGCACCCGGCCGGCGCAGAAGATGTCCCGATCCGCAAAGTACTGGGTGGCGAGGTCGCCGATTGCGTAGCGCGACAGCACGATCTTGGCGCCGCTCTCCGCGCACTTGGCCAGCTTGTCGTAGATGATGTTCCACTCTGCAAGCGATGGTGACGTGAATGGGGGTAAGCTTGTGCATTTGCGCTGCGCACACCCACCTGCACAGGGCAGATATTGTGGCACACACACGCACGGCGGCGCCGCTGGCACTCCTGCCGGATTCACACACAATGCGACTGAAGGCTTACCTGCATCCACGATGGACTGGGACTGCGCTGGTCCCCCCTGCCATACTGACTTGCAACCACATCATCAATCAACCCAGTTGCATGGAACCAGCGCGCCTCGCCACCCACCGGCATCCACGATGGACTGGTACTGCGCCGGGTCCTCCAGCCGCACTTCCGCGTTTTCCTTCTCGCTCTTCAGCTCCAGCTCGATGTTGAGCAGCAGGATCTTGGGGTTCTGCTTGCAAGGTGGGGGTTCTAGAGGAGTGTCAGAAGGACTGTGCTATAGCAAGAGGTCCCGCAGGCACGGCTCGCAGCAGGATCTTGGGGTTCTGTTGATGAGCAGAATGGAGGCATGAACCGAAAGAGTCAGCACGTGTGGGCCAAGCAAGCCTCAGCTGCAGCTTCAAGTTCAGCAGCAGGTCGTTGCATTGTAAACGGCAGCTTCGATGGCAACAACAGAGGTGGCATTGTGAACCATGAGAAATTGAGCACTCCAACCACCCACCTCGTACTGCTTGGGCTGCATCTCGAAGCCCGCGTAGCTGAAAGTCTTTTTGAACGCCACGCCGTCCACCAGGAACGAGTCGCGCAGGCCGCCGCCCTGCAGGGTCAATGATGATACATATGTGACCGGCGCAAGTTTGTGGTGGTTCTCTGTGCCTGCATCAACCGAATGATGCCCTGCATATGCAGCGTTCACCCGAGCGCCTACGGCACAAAGCCAGCATGCATTTGACCTTTACCTCACAAACATTCCCGGCCCCGACTTTTGATGCCTGGTTGCCACGCACCTGCACCTTCTTGATGCCCAGCATGCGCAGGTCAAGTGTCTCTGGGTCCAGCTTGGTCACCGCGTCCACCACCACCTTGGCGAAAAAGTCGCGCTCGCCAGACACCTGGGGTGGTTGGCACACGTGAACACAGTGAGTGCGTGCAGTGCGGTGAGGCGGCATAGTTAGCACCGGCAGATGCTGCAGCAGAGTGCAGCTGGGCTGCTTGGTGTAATGCAAGCGGCACCGGCAGCAGCCAGAGCAGCAGCAGCGGCGCCGGCGCAGCAGCCAGAGCGGCAGCACCAGCGGCAGCAGCACCGCAGAAGCACCAGCACACTGCAGCACCCACCAGCTTGCTGTTCAGGCTCGTCTGCGCGCACTTCTCAAGCAGCGACTTGCGCTCCTGCGACAAGGGAGCAGCATGGGTGAAGCCAGGCACAGGGTTGGCAAGTGCAGTCAGACAAGCGGGGACCTAGCATGAGCAGGCTGTGCAGCAGCAGCCGGGCCTCAGTGCCAGTGGCACCCGCCCCCTCATCTGCATCCTTGCTGCCCATGTCCACCTTTCATTGCCAATCGTGGATGTTCCGTTCTGTCTGACCCCCAGAAATAACCTCTGCATTGCCCTCACCTCGGCGTCCTTGCCGCCAATGTCCACCTTCCCTGCCCCTCTACAGATCGACTACCCAACTTGTAAACAAGCCATGCCTCAATTCCACCTCTGCGTCCTTGCCGCCAATGTCCACCTCCCAATGCCCAACAGCGGATGCATCCCTTCAACAACTCAAAAAGCAGTTGCCCTCACCTCTGCGTCCTTGCCGCCAATGTCCACCGCCAGCTCGCGCACCCGCCCCACCGCCAGCTGCGCCGCCTGGCGGAAGCTGCGGATGATGCCCTGCACAACAGGTAGGCAGAAGTGTTGAGAGGGAGCGAGCTGGTGAGCGAAGGGGCATGAAAGATGCCTATGGAGGCAGCAACGGCGCTCTGGGTCAAGCAAGGGATCACGCAAGTGCCGCAGCTTGCCAGCACCCCTTCAGCCAGCAACCGACTAGCCTAAAGTCACCTGCGGGTGCACGCCCTCCTCTACAAACGCCTTGCACTCCTTCAGGAACTCAGCCGCCAGCAGGACGACGGTGGTGGTACCGTCGCCCACCTGCAGGACAAGGTGTTAGCTGGTGTTGATTGATGCACGTCAGAGGCTCATGCAGCGAGCATGGGCACGGCGAAGCGCCGCAGCAGCTTGCGCTGCACCAGCCTGCCCAACCCGCTGGCAACCACGCCATGCAGCTGCTGCAACAAAGATCCAAAGAAATTATCGCACCTCTGCGTCCTGTGCCAGGCTGATGTCCACCAGCGTCTTGGCTGCCGGGTGCACAATGTCCAGGGTCTTCATGATGGTCGCACCTGCACCCATGTACCAAAGGGCCCCAAGGTCACAGCTTTGACCAGCGTGCAGCAGTGCGAAGCCCACTGAAGGGGCAACAGCCATGACAGATGCTGTGGTGCACGCACCAGCCAGCGAGATCAACAGGGACGCTGGCCCAAGGGTGCAACACATGGCCCTGCTTGCACTGCCCTGCATGGCATGCCTGGTGCAAGCCATGCCCGCCGGCTCTCAACTACTGCGGCGGCCCTCTCTGCCTTTCCGCCTGCCCTGCTATGCTCACCGTCATTGCTGACCGTGACCGCCCGCTCCGTGTGCATCAGCTTGTCCATGCCGCGGGGGCCCAGCGTGGTGCGCACCTGTGGGGGCGAGCAGGCAAGACAGGGTGCTGAAAGCATGGGCAGCACACTGATCACAGTGGTAGGCGTCTATGGGCAGAAACGGATGGGCGATAACATGTGCGCCCAGGGTCAACACGGCAGCGACAGGTGTGCAGAATGAGCGGTCGTGCCACAGCAGGCTGCGCTGGCTCAGATGGGTGGTCGGTTGGCACACAGCGGGCAGCATGCCTGACGGCCCGCTCATGGCTGATGCTCAGCAGCGTGCATTGATGTGTGCCAGAAACTTCAGACCATACCATCTCAGTTCCACAGCAAGTAGGCAGCGCACATGACAGCCAAAAGCGGCAGCAGCAGCAGCGGCAGCAGCGCACCACATCGGCTACCGCATAGCAGGCGTTGATGTTTGAGATGAGCTGCGGCTTGCCCTGGCTCGTGTCCGTGCCCTCCTTGAGCAGGATGATTTGCGGTTGCTGTGCAGAGGCAGTGGGGCGGTGGTGGCAATGTGTAAGCAGCATCGGCAGGCGAACCATGCCCGCAGGCGCTGCGCGGCGGCAGGCGGCGGCAAGGCGCGGCGGGTGGGCAGCGGGGCGCCCGCCCGCCCAATTCCGCCCGGCTTACAATGCCAAAGGGCATCCCCGCCATTGTGGCGTGCTGCGGGGGCCGTAGGCCGAGCGGCAGGCGAAGCACTCAAGCGTCAAAGGCGGAGGGCGTGTGTAGGGGGCCGATCGGCGGTTGCTGGGGGCTGGCAGGGATGCAGGGAGTGGCGATCAATTGCAGGCAGCAGCGCAGGCGGCGGGGAGGTCGCCAAATGCACGAGCGCCGCATGGGCAGGCACAAGAAGTGCTGCGCAGCCTTGCACGGCTCCAGATCACCCTCCCTACAGCCCTTCGAAACCGCCCAGCAGCCTTGCCGCACGGCCCGCAGCGCGCAGCCTTTTCAACACGCCGCCATGCTTGCACTGGCCTTCCAGCCCAAGTTAGCGCCTCAGCGGCCGTCCAGGCGGGCCAGGTGGGTCTCGCAGCCGGCCCAGTACCGCCTTTGGCCCACTCCGACATTGCCAAGCGCGCTGCAGTGCACCCCCAGCCTCCCGCCCAACCCCACACCCTCCCCACGCCCCACGAATGCAGCCTGCCCGTCCGCGCCAGCATGCCCGCCGGCCCCCAGGGCAACCCGCAGGTGCGGGCGAGCGCGGTTCCGGGGCCGGAGGAGGACCGAGAGGTGGCCCACGCCGCCTTCATGTCAGCCTACGGCCAGTCCCACCACGGCCCGCACATCAAGGGCATGCAGGAGTTTGCGGGAGCGGTGAGCAGCGGCTGCGAGGGGGGCTTGCGGCGGTTGCAAGCGCTGCTCGCGGTTGTGGCGGCCGGTGCATGGATTGGTGCCGACTCTTCGTGCAGCGTCCGAACAGCTGTTTGCTGGAGCAGGCATTGCTGTTTGTACAGCAATTACAGAGGGTTGCAGCACTGGTATACCTGCTGCTACAGAGTTTTTTGGCGAGTCGTTTGGTACCAGGAAGTGGCAGCTTCTGGCCCCCACGGACCCGCCCCTGCCTCGCCCTGCTGCAGCTGCTGGCGCGGCAGCGCATCCCCTCTGGCCAGTACGCAGACCCGCTGGGACACATCTTCGATGAATTTGACAAGGACCGCAGGTGGGTGCAGCAGGGCTGGAGTTGCAGCGGCCGGTTTGAAGTTTGTAGTGGCGAGCGGGAAGACGTGTGGAGCACCTTCCAAACGCTGCTGCTCACGTGTCCGCTCATCACCTACCCGCAGCGGCACGCTGAGCGCGAGCGAGGTGGCGGAAGCACTGCGCAGCCGGAGCGTGGACATCACAAACGAGCAAGCGGGTGCGCTTCTGGGTGCCTGTGCATTGTGCAATGTTGGGTGCAGGCGGCTGGTTGGCATCGCAGCCAGCAGATGAGCCCGCGTTTCTGTTGTTGGCGTTGCTTCTTTGCATTTGTGGCCCTCCTCCTCCAGCGCCGGCGTTTGCCAGTGCTCGATATCGGGGGCTTGGTCGGTTATTGGGGCAGCACGCATGTTGGGGCAGCAAGCATGTTCCTTTCTCTGTCGCTGCGCCGCGTTTTACATACCGAATGCTTGTTCCTTTCCTCTGTCTCCCTCACAGAGATGTTCATCGAGGCGGTGGACTTCCAGCGCCACGCCATCACCAAGGACGAGTTCCGGGAGCTCATCATGCACATGGCGGCGGCAGACCTGCACTCGCGGCGCTCCGCGCAGCAGCAGGTGCGCTGCGCACGATGGGTGGCTGCTGGGCATGCTGTGGGCTGTGGGCTGGGCAGGCTGCTATAGGGTATACACCATTCAGACCTGCACTGCAGCGCTCGGTGCAGCAGCAGGTGCGGTTATGCCCAGAGCCGCTGCGCAGCTGTGTTGGAAAAGCATGGTGGGCGCCTGCTGACCTTGCAGCCGCTGGCCTTGCAGCTGCTGGCTTTGCATGCCTGTTTTGCAGGGGCCGTCAATACCCGCTGTGCGTGCCTCCTCCCTCCTTTGGCTGCTGCAGGACGGCCAGGAGTGGGTGATGAGCAGCTGGGAGCAGGACGAGGAGATTGTGACAAAGCTCAAGTCGTGGACCGATCACCTCATGATGCGGCGCTTCAAGTGAGGGCGGCGGCCAGCCAGCCCGCCAACCACAGCGCTGCGAGCTGCTTAGCTGAGCCCTCGAGAACTGCCCAGCCTGGTATCGCCAGGGGCTGCCCGGCTCAGCGCGGTGCACACGCGGCCTGGGCGGCCAGCCTGGGCACCCATGCTTGTCCGGCCACAGCCGGCTTTGCGCCACTCTTGGCCTGGTCAGCCCACAAGCAGCAGCAGGTCTCCTGCTTTTCTTTACTAAACTATGTGCCGCCTGCCGCCCCAGCGGGCCATGTGTCATGGTACACGTCCACCTGATGAGATTTTCCCCTCCCTTGCCGAGCGCCTGAGTTGTGTTTTGTCTCCCCCGCACGCACCCCGCCCTAGCACTTGCCCGCTTGCCAGCATCATCTGCCTTTTTCTCTCGCCTCCCAACTTGCTTGTTGCCATTTTTCTCCGATGCGCAACGAACCCACCCGTCTCCCGAACTCAGCGCTCTGTGGCTGCCGGCCCACGCCCCGCCGTCGTCGAAATTTTTTAGTCTGCTTTTGTCCTCCCTTCCCTGGCACCGGCCGCTGCCCGTCAACGCCAAAGGCGCGCCCTGTAACTGTATCTGCTGTGCAGCAGGGTCAATGCAGGGCTTCTGCAGGGCTCCATTGGCAGCAGCTAAAATGCCCGGAAGCTTGGCTGCTTCACTTCACCTGTGTGCTATCACAAATTAACCAGGCAATACAAGGTGCCGAATCTTCGGCGGTGACATTCTAGCATGCAATGAATGAAAGGCTGGCATTGCGGAGAGAACTTGCATGCAGGGGCAACCTGTTCAAACAAAATGCAGCAGTCGTCTGCTGCTGAAATATACCGTGGCGCAATCGTGCATGGAGGCGCTTCGCCATGACCAAATTGGCTGGTGTAAATATGTTATCAAACAGATGCCGTAGTTATGCCTTCGCTGGCTGGTTGGGGCGCCTTTCACGCCCCGGTTGCAGCTCAGCCGCGGCTGCAGCGCTCGGAGCAGGCTGGGTCGGCAAAGGGCCAGAACGCGCCTGGAGCGGCTGGCTGCAGAGGGGGTTCTCCCTCCACGCCAAACGCACCTGCACCAGCGGGCACCAAAATATGGAACAGAGCTGAGCTGCTACATGCAAAACACTCGGCAGCGAGTGAGAACCTATCAAAAGGCGCTGCATGCGAGCACGGTATGCATGCTCTGCCTCTTGAGAGCTGTACCCCCGATGGTGAGCTTCGTGCCATCTGAATGCAAGCTCAGCCAAGTACACCTGTTGCCTATATCCCTACCTGCCAGCTGGTCCTCCGGCAGCAGCGCCAGGTCAGCAAGAGGGTACGTCTTGGCGGCGTCAGCCGTGTCCCACTGCAATGCGCAAGCGGGCAGCCAGCAGCATGGGTGGCATGACGGAATGTGCAGCAGTGCTGCCGACGCATGCACGCACACTGAGAGTTGGCGGCAGCCTTCTGCCGGCACCAACATGCTGTTAGTCGTCCCAAGCACACACTCACGTACGCCACGATTTCGGCATCTCGGCACAGCTCATTGCTCAGGCTGAAAAGGTCGGCTGCAGACAAGGTGGATCGGCAGTTGGTGTAGTGATGAAAAGTTGTGCAGTGTCCGCTTGCCAGGGCATAGAATCCCCAGAAACCAACCAGTGCAGACTATACCAGCCTCAACCGCAGTGCGCCACGGCGCACCCTTGGGCAGAATGAAGAAGTCGCCAGTGGTGCCCAGCTCGTGTGAGAGCAGCTGAGTGCCGTTCACCTGCACGGCAGCAGCAAGCTGGCTGGGTTGGCAAACAGGCATGCATGCCAACAATTCTTGCCGTCTGCCCGCCGCTGGACGTAATCCAAACCAGGCTGCCCTGTCCACTCACCAGCACCGACACATTCACGGCTCCTGCATGCGAGGCAGGGCAGAGCAGGTGAAGCAGCCCTCAGTCAGCCAATCGTAAAGGGGGTGGCAGCCATTGCTCGCTGGTCCCTTGTTGTTGCTGCAAGTAACCACACCCAGCCACCCATCTGCCAAGGCTGAAACATCCCAACCGCCCGAGGCAGGCTCACCTGCAACAGGCATTGTCACTTTGTTTGCGTGCGGCATGTA
>VFQO010002340.1_pt1 | contig 11809 bp, 14 predicted proteins | sample 3512331 | NCBI WGS metagenome assembly VFQO01 (sample SAMN10412371, study PRJNA504923) | tailings metagenome | isolation source: Replicate 3 from Balatoc abandoned mine | place: Philippines: Itogon, Benguet | collected 2017-08-28 | reverse complement strand
GGCACAGCCGCGCAGCCCGGAACGAAGCGCGGCGCGGCGGCCGAAACCATGGCGCTGCCACGCATCCACAGAGGCACGGGAATCGCGGCCATTGCGGGAACCGTACCGTCGATCGGCGCGGCAGAGAGCGACGCATCGCCGGAATCCCCTCCATTCTCCGGCGGTGCCCTGAAGCTCTCGGCCATCTGAAATTCGACCCAGCGCCGGTTGAGATCATGAACGCGAAAGTCCGGTGGTATCGCTCGATCCGGCGTCCCCGATACCGGCGGGGCGCTGTCCTCGACGCTCGTCGCTTCTCTCGGTGCGGAAGAACCGCCCATCGAGATCAACTCGACGCTGCGCGCGGGCCGGGTCGGCCCGGCAGCTTCTCCGCTACCCGCCCAACTAGCCGCTATCGCCGCGACCGCGATCAAACTTGCCCGCATAAGCACCTCCCAAATCCAGGACGGGATAAGTGGAGTGCATACCATCCAAGGTTGTCAATCCGGCCGCCGGACCGCGAAGGACGTGTTCCGACCTCTCCTGAGCCCTGCCCATGTGGTTAATTGCGCGCCACACCAACGGGCTCGGATCCGGCCGCATTCCCCTCCCACTTCCGGTGCGCGAAGCTCTGGTTCGCTGGTATGTCGGTCTTGGTAGCCGTGGCGACGAAGAGGCTGGCATCATGCTCGTCCAGCAGGCCCGTATCGGCGAGAAGTGGCTCGCATGCGATTGCCTCGGACCTGACGAGCCACCTCCGATCCTGACGCCAGCATTCCTGTCAGAGGCGGAAACCTACTATCTTCGCCGGCTCACCAGTGCCAGTCGCCCCGAACATCATCCAAGCTGCCCATTCTGCCGCGAGCAGGCGACCAACCGATTGAGCGAGGTTCGATCGCACAGCACGCCTGCAGAACCGCCGATGGGCTATTTCGAGGTGCTGCGACCAGCGCCGGAGAAGCTGGCGCAGATGCCGGAAGAGGACAGCAGCGATGACCGGACGCGCCAGGGCTCCGTCCCTCGCCTCGCGCGCCTGCTCTGGCGTTTGCTCTCAATCTCCGGCCTCAACCGTTGCCCGCCCCTGAGCGAAGACCATATGGATCATTCGATCAGCGATGAATTCCGGATATTGTCGGCCACGGCGGCAAAGGTCGAAATCGCACCGGGGATCGAGCTCGGCCGAGCCTTCTGGACCCACGCGCAGGCGCTCCACAGCAAGCGGGTCTATGCCAGCCTCCGCGAGATTGCCCGCCGCTGGCCGCGCGGCCATGCCCCTCAGGCATTCCTGGCTCTTTTCGCGCAGCAATTCCGCGGTGCGACAATCGAGGTGGCCGGGGCCGAACCGGTCGTGATCGCTAACCGTGTGCAATCGCCTTCGGTGCGCGGCAACATCATCAAAGGCCCCTATCTGGTCCTTATCGTGGCCGGGCAATATCCCGAGGCTCACGGATACGCGCCACTTCGGGCCTATGCGCAGCCGATCCTGTCGGGCCGGCGGTTCATTCCCGTCGATTCCGAATTCGAACGCGCTGTGCTGCGCGACCTGATCAAGCTCCGCGCAGCATTCGACAGCTATGGCATCGACCTTGCGATCGAGAAGCCCGTGTTCGACATGCTGACGCCGATCGGCCCCTGCCGACCTGATTTCCTTCTCGAAGCCCGGTCGAGGTCCACGGGTGAAATCCGACAGCTCGTGATCGAAGCGATGGGATCGGACGACGAAGCCTACCTCCTCTCAAAGGCCGTCACGCATCCGAGAATGGAACAGCTCGGTCCGCTGGTCTGCGTGTCACCCCTCGATCTCGAGCATGGCCGCATCGCACCGATGGTCCTGCGCGGGTTCGGACTCTAGCGCCAATTCATCGAGACGGCGAACAGGATGACGATCGCAAGGGTCACGGGCATAGAAGTCAAATAGAGTTTCTGCCAACGCCACCAGGTTCGCGGGACGAACAGAATTGCCGCCTTCAAGGACGTCACCGCAGCCCAGCTACGCTCGCGATAAACCGCGCACAGCACCATCCCGCTCGAGAGCGCAAACGCCATTGCGCAGCAAATCCCCGTCGCGAGATACAATGCCATCCAGTTGGCGGCTTCGACTGGTGTGAGTTGACCCATATCGGTTCCATCACATGGGGAGCCTAGTTCGCGCTAAACCTAGCGCTGCAACATCGCCCAGGCAATCGGAGCACCAAATGGGCGGCGTCTTCTCAAGGATGATACCAAACGTGAATCGCCTGTGCAGGCAAAATTAGAAGCCCAGCGAACCCTGGCGCGGCGATGCCATTCCTGCTGGGCGATTTACCTGCAGCAGCTTCTGCGCCAGCGGCGAGAGCGTGTAGACCGCTTGGCGCTGAGCGCCACGATTGTGATGATCGACCCGATAGCCTTGATAGTGGCGGCGCAGAATACCCGCGCGGACGAGGTCCGACACCGCACGGCTGACATTGGTCTTTCCGGAAGCCCGCACTCGTTCCCGCACCTCGACGTCAACGATCCTTTCCGCTTCTACCGGATCCTGCGGAAGGATGCCCGCCGTCTCCATCTCCTCGCGCACGCGCGCGGCCAGAGCCAGGCGGCGAGGATAGCTGCTGCCCATGGGAGCGAGCGCATCGCACAACCACTCGCGAATGGGCGTGGCATTTCCGCCGTGAACAACGAGTGGTCCGGCACTGCCATTAGGCCCGGCAATCTTCGCGATAAGGTCGAGGATCATATACGCGTAGCGCGGCCGCGACGAACTTTGCGAGAGCAACTCGACGAGGCCCGGCATGTCGAGCGGCCGTGCGTCACTTTCGGTCGTGAAGCGGGTCTGGAGCATGTCCAGAATCATGCACAAGCGGAACGAAAAGTGAATCCCCCAATTCACCCGGAGTCCCCATTTGTCGGCTATGACACTTTACCCGGCGGTAAAGTGTCACTGGTGCCGCTTTAATGGCGGCTGTCGGTGTGCCATCATTCGTGAATTGGTTCCATCAATCCGTACTGTGTTGGCCGATCTCAGGCATGGGATTGGGCATCGGCAAACCCTGGCTATAGTCGGGTTGCCCAATCACATTACGCACTGTCGATGCCAGACAATGTCGTGACAACGCATTGGCGCTATGCTATGGCAGTCATTACTGGAGGTATGAATCATGGCAGCGACAACCATTCGATCTGAGAAGTTGGACCTGCGCCTGACGGCTGAAGCCAAGCGCACGCTCCATGCCGCCGCCAAGGCCACGCATCGCTCGGTGAGCGAGTTCGTCCTTGAGAGCGCACTGGCGCGCGCGCAGGAAGCCTTACCTGACAGGCAGCATTTCGGACTAGGTGCAGAGCGCTGGCAAGCCTTTCTTGATGCGCTCGACACCCCATCCCGCCCGTTGCCGCGACTGAAGGTCCTGTTCGAAACACGAAGCGTGTTCGAGTAAGGGCACTCTTCATAATGTCATGACGCTTCACATTGAGAAATTGAACCGCGATCATCGTGTCGATTCTTTTGATTGCGGCAAAGAACCCCTGAATAGATTTCTCATGCGTTTTGCTTTGCAGGCGCAGCTCTCGGGCAGTTCACAAACCTATCTCGCCGTCGCGAATGAGGCGGTTGTTGGATATTATACGTTGGTGTTCGGCGACGTCGGCTTTGACGATGCACCGGAACGGCTTCGCAAGGGTATGGCGCGCCACCCGGTCCCCTTGATGATCCTGGCAAGACTTGCCGTGTCGTCGGATTGGATCGGAAAAGGCATCGGCTCTGGCCTTCTCAAGGATGCGATGATCCGCACGCTTGCGGCCGCCGATATTGCAGGCATTCGCGCGTTCGCGGTGCACGCGAAGGATGATGACGCGCGATCCTTCTACCAGCATTTCGATTTCATCGAATCGCCGAGTGACCCGATGCACTTCTTCCTGCTCTTGAAGGATTTGCGTCTATTGTTGAGCGCCGGATCATGATCTCCTCAATCCCGAAACTCATATCAAACCCATTCACGTTGATGGCACAATTTGGAAGCAATCCAAAGTGATGGAACAAACACAACGGATTTAATCTATTGTTCGGAAATGACTCCTTCTTCTCACCAGTTCACGAAAGATGGAACACTGACAGCGGCATCATAACCGCCATCCTTATCGGCCAAGCGCAACTTCTGACCGAAATGCGGGGAATGCCAACAGCCCGATACAGCCGCCAAAAGGCCAACTGCTCGATCGACCGCGCCGATACGGTCCCGATTGTCAGAATCACGAACGTCGCAAGTGACGCATACATCACCTTGTGGATTCCGATCAGGTCCGCGAGCAGGCCATAAGCGAGCGTCGCGATCCCGTAGGGTATCAGATAGGCGGGGACGATCAGCCCCGTGGTCGACGCCGGCACATGAAAACGAACCGACAGCGTCGGGATAACCGGCGCGACCATATAGGCCTGGAAGAAAATGATGAACGTCGCCATGGCCAGAAGGCGCAGCAGTCGTTCGCGCCCATGATCGGACGGGGAGCCCATTGCGGCCTGGATCATATGTCGGGGTCTTTCATGGAAATCGCTGGCGGCCGAGCGCCGTCGAACGGCATGACCGGATCGCATCCGAGAAGGTGATGGAGCGGCATGTCGTCGCTGACGCGCCGAAACAGTCCGGGAGATTGCCAACGGGCGTGGCCATCGACATTGGGCGCTCCCCTGCCCGCCAGCAGGTCGTCGATCCAGATCGTGCGGGTTTCAAGCGAGATCCGCGTCAAGCCGGTCCTGTTGCCCACGCCCGCATGGGCATGGGCACTGGAAAAGGCGATCACGGTGCCAGGCTCGATGACGACAGGAGCGGCTTTCCAACCCAACATCTCCTCCGCGAGATGGGGGATCGCCTGATCGGCATCGACCGCGTTGCGGCCGAGCGCGTAGGAACGCTCCAGCACCGCCTTCAGGTCGAAATCCGCACTCGTGTTACGGACCGGCCGATCCCAGAGTTCCGGGAAGAATGCAAAGGTGCGGCCAGCGCTGATCGGATAGACCGGCGCCCACCAGTTGATCTGCGCGTAGAGGTTCGAGCCCCATGTGTCGCGGTGGAAGGCGATCGTCGCCGTGGTGCGCTCGCGGGGCGCTTCGGCCGGCACGTCACGATGGGGCTGGAACCGCAGGTGAAGCCGATCACGCGCGAGGCGATCCGGCGCGCAGCCCACCGCCTCGAACAGGTCGCGCCAAAGATCGCGGACCTGACGCGAGCCGCTGAAGGCCTTCTCGCATCGGGCGAACATCTCAACCTGAGCGTTATGATCGAAATGACGATGGATAAGCGGCGGCTCGAACGGGTGAAGCTCCGCCGCAAGCAACTCGCGTGTGAAGGCGATCAAGGCGGAGACTGCCGGGACGCTCTCGAACTTAAAGATCTCCCCGCGATAAATCCCTGTGTGGAAAGCGATGGGATCGAGCGGTGGTTTCGTTACCGTGTACATGGCGGTTGCCTGTCCATTGGTTCGGCACCGCCGGGCTCAGAGCGCCGCCAATGCATCGCGCAGGTCCGAAAAGGCGGTGAGCACCTGCCCCGGCGCCGCGTCGACAAGGACTTGACCGCACTCCACCATGTTCATCAGGAGACAGGGCACGCCGGCTTTGCGCGCGGCCATCAGATCGACCTTCGTGTCGCCAACGAAGGCCGCCGGGCCTTCGCCCGCCTGGCGAATGGCTTCCAACGGCGGTGCCGGGTCAGGTTTGCGTAAAGGAAGCATGTCGCCGCAGATCACGGGGGGCGAAACGGCCCTTACAGTCCATTGCGGCCCGTTGGGCTTGTCAGCCGTCATACGACATAGTCCAGCGCTTCCTCCTCCATTCCCTCTATCGCCAGACGGAGCGCCGCCCCGACATGGGCGCGGTTGGCGATACTGAGCGGCGTGAGCGGCAAGCGGTGGTGCGGTAAGAGACGCCCAAGCTCACCAAGCGTCCATTTGACAGGAATGGGATTGGATTCGACGAACAGCGCCTTGTTGAGCGGCGCGATCACGCGACTGATCCAGCGCACAGTGGCCGCATCGCCAACGCGCGCGGCGGCGCATAGCCGGCGCATGGTCGCCGGAATGACATTGGCCGTGACCGAGATATTGCCATGCGCACCGTGCAGCATCAGCGCGGCGGCGGTTTCATCATCACCGCTGTAGATCACAAATGTCTCGGGAACGCGCCTGAGCAGAGCAATGCCGCGGCCTATATCGCCGGTTGCATCCTTGAGGCCGACGATATTGGGGATCTCGGCCAGCCTCAGCACCGTCTCGTCGGCAAGGTCGGTGATAGTCCGGCCGGGCACATTGTAGAGAATGAACGGCAGATCGACCGCCTCCGCAATAGCGCGAAAATGAGCGTATAGTCCGTCCTGGGTCGGCTTGTTGTAATAGGGCACGACGGAAAGCGCGGCATCGACCCCCGCCTCCTTCGCCGCGGCCGCCAGTTCTATGGCCGCTGCCGTGGCGTTGGAACCGACCCCGCCGATGATCGGGATCCGACCCGCCGCATGGTCGACCGCCGCGCGGATGACGGCCATATGCTCGTCCATCGTCATGGTCGCGGCCTCACCGGTCGATCCCATGATGACCAGGGCATCCGTGCCTTCCTCGACATGCCAGTCGATGAGCGAGCGGAACGACTCCCAGTCCAGACTGCCGTCCGCGTAGAGTGGCGTCACCAGCGCCGGAATACTGCCTGAAGGCAGGGCGGAACGCCCATCGACCGCGAGGGCTCTCGCACTTCCATCCATCGCCGATCTCCTATCCGACCTGTGTGGCACGCCAGGCAGCCACATAGGCATGCGCGCGCTCGCGCACCTCGTCGAGGCTCCGTCCCGGCGCATAGAGCTTGCCGCCGGTGCCGAACCCGCTCGCGCCCGCCGCGACATAGTCGGCCATCGTCTCCGGCTCGATGCCGCCGGTGGGGAAAAGCGGGATCTCCTTCGCGAAGACCGCGCGCCATGCCTTGAGCGCTGCCGGCGGGAAGGTATCCGCAGGGAAGACCTTCAGACCGTCGGCACCCGCCGCAAGCGAGGCGAATGCCTCGGTCGGCGTCGCGACGCCCGGGAAGCAAACAAGATCTGCCCAGTGCGCCGCGCGCACCACCTCGAGGTCGGCGTGCGGCATCACGATGAGGCCGCCGCCCGCATCCTGCACCTTCTTCACATCCAGCGGGTTCAGGACCGTGCCGGCACCGATCAGAGCGTCGCTGCCGAAGCGGCGCGTGAGGCGGCGAATGCTTTCGTAGGGATCGGGCGAATTAAGCGGCACTTCGATCAGTTTGAACCCGGCCTCGACCAGAATCTCGCCCACCGGCTCTGCCTCATCCGGCGTGATCCAGCGCAGCACCGCGACCAGCGGCATGCTCTTGAGCGCGCCCGCGAGGACGGTCTTGGGGGTCAGATCGGTCATGAGCGCTTCCTTCAATGTATGGCTATGAACAATGTGTATGCTTCAAACCTAAGCTGGGCTGCGCAGTGTATGGCTGCCTGATTTCGGCCTTCTTTTGACAGAATCAACCGTTGCAGCATGATGGCCGCCCATAAAATTGCACTAAGTAGGGGTTGATGCAAGCCATATAGTATGGCTATTAGGCATACACAAGGAGCGCACTCGTCTTTGCCGAGTCGGATCTGCCGCACCTGGGTAGCGGGACGGTTCGACGCGCCCCGAACGAAAAGGCGTGATCGAAAGGAGCGCAGCGTTGACGGTTGGGATTTTCATGACCGCCGCCGGGCATCTTGCTTGGCGGATGGGTCTTAGGTCGGATGCCGGCGCTCCCAGTGGGGAGCTCTGAGCATGAACCGACTTTTGCATACTCGTGCCCCTTGCTTCGCTCTTCCTGCTTGCCGGGTGCAATTATTATGCGCTCCTGCTTCCCAAGGGCGATATCGGCCTCCAGGTGCGCAACCTCATCTTGATCGCCCTCGGGATCATGCTCGCGGTCGTGATTCCGGTCATCATCCTGACCCTAGCGTTCGCCTGGCGCTATCCGGCCTCCAACGCCTTCGTCTACCTGCACGGAGTTCTCTGATGGCCAACTCTCCCACGCGCATCGCGCACCGTGAGGCGGCTCACGGAAGCTTCACTTCCTACCTGGCCGGCTTCGTTATATGTCTGGTCCTCACCGGCCTGTCCTTCGGGGTAGTGACGAGCAGGATGATCCCGCACGATCGCCTCTTCCCAACGATCACCGGGCTGGCCGTGGCTCAATTGATCGTCCAGCTCATCTTCTTCCTACACCTCGGCACCGCGCCAGAGCAGCGCAACAATACGGTGATCTTCGTGCTCACGGGCATGTTGATCGCGATCGTCGTCGCCGGTTCGCTGTGGGTCATGCACAACGCCAACACCAACATGATGCCGACACACATGAGCATCGAGCGCGCCAGAGCGAAGAACTGACGCACCTCGAACCACGTCCACTGGGGGCAACTGGACGCACCTTGAAACGAACAGAACCGGCGTGCGCCTTTGGCTGCATCGCCCCCAGAAGGTGGATTCCATGCCCCAGACGACGAACAATATCCTTGCCGCATTCCATCGTGACGAGGCGCTCTCCGAAACCCTCCTCGCAGGGGCGCTCGACTATCACCGCTTTCCCCGCCCGGGTAAGCTCCAGATCCAGCCGACCAAGCCGCTTGATAATCTCGACGATCTTTCGTTCGCCTATTCGCCGGGAGTCGCCGCGGCATGCCTCGCGATCCACACGGACGAAGCGCAGGCAGTTCACCTGACGGGGCGCAGTAATCTCGTGGCCGTGATCTCCAATGGAACAGCAGTGCTGGGTCTTGGAAACATCGGCCCCCTCGCCTCCAAGCCAGTGATGGAAGGCAAGGCCGTCCTCTTTAAGAAGTTCGCGGACATTGACGTCTTCGACCTGGAAATTTCGTCGCGCACTGTCGACGAGATCGTCGCCGTCATCGCCGCGCTCGAGCCGACCTTCGGCGGGATCAACCTGGAAGACATCAAGGCGCCGGAATGCTTCGAGGTGGAACGACGCCTGCGCGAGCGCATGACGATTCCGGTCTTCCATGACGACCAGCACGGCACCGCCATCATCGTCGCCGCGGCGGTGCTGAATGCGCTCGGCCGCGCCGGCAAGATCATCGAGACGGCCAGAATCGTAACCTCCGGTGCCGGTGCGGCGGCGCTCGCCTGCCTGGACCTGCTGATCGCGCTCGGCGCCCGCCGGGAAAACATCATCGTCACGGACCTGATGGGTGTCGTCTATGCTGGCCGCCCTGCGCTGATGGATCCCTGGAAGCGCGCCCATGCGCGTGAAACGGACCTGCGGACGCTCAGCGAAGCCATCGACGGCGCGGACATTTTTCTCGGCCTTTCTGCCGGCGGCGTCCTTAAGCCCGACATGGTGGCGCGTATGGCGCGCGATCCCCTGATCATGGCCCTCGCCAATCCGGTTCCGGAAATCATGCCCGACGTCGTGAAGGACGTCCGGACCGACGCGATGATCTGCACGGGCCGTTCCGACTTTCCCAACCAGGTCAACAACGTCCTCTGCTTCCCCCATATCTTCCGTGGTGCGCTCGATTGCGGCGCCACCGCGATTACCGAGGAGATGGAACTCGCAGCCGTCCACGCCCTGGCCACGCTTACTCGCGAGACGCTCGACGATCCCGCAAGCCTCGGGGAAGCGCCGCTCATCCCATCCCCGTTCGATCCAAGACTGATCGTTCGCATCGCACCCGCCGTCGCCCGCGCCGCCGCGGAGTGCGGCGTGGCGACACGACCAATCCTTGATCTTGCGGACTATGCCGAAACCCTCGGACGCAGGTTGAACGCCGCTCCGGAGGCACCCCTCGGCTTCACCGCACCCTGATCCCGCGAGGAGATGTTCATCATGACTGCGACCGCCCCGGCGACCCGCCCCGCAAAACCCCATTTCTCGTCCGGCCCCTGTGCGAAGCGTCCCGGCTGGACACTGAACGCGCTCGATGATGCGCTCACCGGACGATCGCACCGCTCGAAGCCGGGCCTCGCCAAGCTACGCGAGGCGATCGACCTCACCCGCGCCGTGCTCGGCATTCCCGACACCCACCGGATCGCAATCACGCCGGGCTCGGACACCGGAGCCGTCGAAATGGCGATGTGGAGCCTGCTCGGACCGCGCGGCGTCGACGTCGCAGCCTGGGAGAACTTCGGCCAGGACTGGGTCACAGATGCCATCAAGCAGCTCAAGCTCTCCGATTGCCGGTCCTTCGTGGCGCCTTACGGCGAGCTGCCCGATCTCGGCCAATGGGATCCCCAGCGGGACATCGTCTTCACCTGGAACGGCACGACCTCCGGCGTGCGCGTGCCCAATGGCGACTGGATTCCCGACGACCGCGCGGGGCTCACCATCTGTGACGCCACCTCGGCGGCGTTCGCGATGGACCTGCCGTGGGACAAGCTCGATGTGACGACCTGGTCCTGGCAGAAGATCCTCGGCGGCGAGGGCGCACATGGCATCATCGTGATGGGGCCGCGCGCGATCGAGCGCCTCGAAAGCTACGATCCGGCATGGCCCATGCCCAAGCTGTTCCGCATGAAGCAGGGCGGCAAGGTCAACGAGTCCCTCTTCCAGGGCAGCACGATCAACACACCCTCGCTGCTCGCGGTCGAGGATGCGATCGATGGCCTGCGCTGGGCGCAGTCGATCGGAGGCCTACCGGAGCTGATCCGACGCTGCGAAGCCAATGCCGCCTGCGTCGCCGAATGGGTGGCCCGCAATCCCTGGTGTGGTTTCCTCGCCGAACGACCGGAGATCCGCTCGCCCAGCTCGATCTGCCTCAAGATCGTCGACCCGGCGCTTGCCTCCGATACGGAGCTGCAGGCGCGCACCGCCGCCTCGATCGTGACGTTCCTCGACCAGGAAGGAATCGCATTCGACATCGGCGCCTATCGCACCGCGCCTCCGGGCTTCCGCTTCTGGGCGGGCGCGACCGTGGAGACAACCGACCTCGCCGCCGCGCTGGAATGGCTAACCTTCGCGTACCGGCAGATCGCTGGCGGAAAGGAAACGGAATGACGGACCCGCTATATCCTTGCTTCGCGCGTGCGGACGTCGCGTTCGAACGCGGCGAAGGCGCGTGGCTCTTCGGCACCGACGGGAAGCGCTATCTAGACTGCGCGACCGGCATCGCTGTGACCGGTCTCGGCCATTCGCACCCGCGGTTGGTCGATGTGCTGAAGCGGCAGGCCGAACGGCTCTGGCATGTCTCGAATGCGGTCCGCATCCCCGAGCAAGAGCAGCTCGCCGAAAAGCTGTGTACCGCCACCTTCGCCGATCGCGTCTTCTTCAGCAATTCGGGAGCGGAAGCCGTCGAGACCGCGATCAAGACGGCGCGTCGCTACCAGCACGTCAACGGCCGGCCCGAACGCTGGCGCCTGATCACCTTCGAGGGCGCTTTTCATGGCCGAACGCTCGCGACGGTCGCGGCAGGAGGCCAGCCGAAATATCTGGAAGGCTTCGGCACGCCTGTCGAGGGCTTCGACCAGGTGCCGTTCGGCGACCTCAATGCCCTTGAAGCCACCATCGGCCCCCAGACGGCTGGCGTTCTCATCGAGCCGGTCCAGGGCGAGAGCGGCGTGCGATCGCTGCCAGAGGGCGCGCTTGCCCATATTCGCGTGCTATGCGACCGGCATGGCCTCCTGCTGGTCCTCGACGAGGTCCAGACGGGAATCGGCCGCGCGGGCCATCTGTTCGCCTATCAGGGATCGGGTATCATTCCCGACATCCTCGCCAGCGCCAAGGGACTCGGCAACGGCTTCCCCGTTGCCGCCTGCCTGGCGACGGAGGCGGCGGCCGCCGGCATGACGCCGGGCACGCACGGCAGCACATTCGGCGGAAATCCCCTCG
>VFQO010044475.1_pt1 | contig 11810 bp, 19 predicted proteins | sample 3512331 | NCBI WGS metagenome assembly VFQO01 (sample SAMN10412371, study PRJNA504923) | tailings metagenome | isolation source: Replicate 3 from Balatoc abandoned mine | place: Philippines: Itogon, Benguet | collected 2017-08-28 | reverse complement strand
CCAGCACGCCGTAGGTGCGCTTGACCTTCTGCTTCTCGCGCAGCTGCACGCCGAAATCGGAGGTGCGCTGGCCCGAGGTGCGGCCGTGCTGGCCGGGCTTGGAGTCGAACTTGGCCTTGTCGCTGATCGAGCGACGAGCGCTCTTGAGCAACAGGTCACTGGCTTCGCGACGGGAGAGTTTGGCCTTGGGGCCGAGGTAACGTGCCACGTTGTTGTCCTTGTGTTGTCTGCCGCAACCGATGTGTTGCGGGAGCCACCCGCGATGGCGGGGGCGGTGGGCTTAGCAAAAATGCCACCGCAGCGAATAACTGCGGTGGCGGCTCGAAAAACCCGACATTCTACCGCGATCGCGGCAGAGCGGGAGCAGCCTCAGATGCGACGACGCTTCTGAGGACGGCAGCCGTTGTGCGGCACCGGCGTCACATCGGAGATCGAGGTGATGCGGATACCCAGGGCACCCAGGGCACGAACCGACGACTCGCGACCCGGGCCAGGGCCCTTGATCTCGACGTCCAGGTTCTTGATCCCCTGCTCCATGGCGGCACGGCCGGCCACTTCGGAGGCCACCTGAGCCGCGAACGGGGTCGACTTGCGCGAACCCTTGAAGCCCTGGCCACCCGACGAAGCCCACGACAGCGCGTTGCCCTGGCGATCGGTGATGGTGATGATGGTGTTGTTGAACGACGCGTGCACGTGCGCGATGCCGTCCGCAATGTTCTTGCGGACTTTCTTGCGGACGCGGGCGGCGGCGCTGCTGGCGGGAGACTTGGCCATGGTTTTCCTTCGAACCGATTACTTCTTCAGCGACTGAGCCGCCTTGCGCGGACCCTTGCGGGTGCGGGCGTTGGTCTTGGTGCGCTGGCCGCGCATGGGCAGCCCGCGGCGGTGACGGAAGCCGCGGTAGCAGCCGATGTCCATCAAACGCTTGATGTTCATCGTGGTTTCGCGGCGCAAGTCGCCCTCAACGGTGAAGGTGTTGACCTGGTCGCGCACCTTCTCGAGCTCGGCGTCGTTCAGATCCTTGATCTTCTTGTTGTAAGCAATGCCGCAAGCGTCGCAGATCTGGCGGGCGCGGGTGCGACCGATCCCGAAGATGGCGGTCAGACCGATCTCGGCGTGCTTGTGCGGCGGAATGTTGATGCCTGCAATACGGGCCATGTGAATCCTCTTACGAAATCGATCAGCCTTGACGCTGCTTGTGGCGGGGATCGGTGCAGATCACGCGCACGATGCCGTTGCGCTTGATGATCTTGCAGTTGCGGCACATCTTCTTCACAGAAGCCGAAACTCTCATTTTCTTCTCCTAGAAATCCAGTAAACGTTCAGGTCGTGCGCTTCACTTGGCGCGGAACACGATGCGGGCTCGGGTCAGGTCGTAGGGCGTGAGCTCAACCTTCACCTTGTCGCCAGGCAGGATACGGATGTAGTGCATACGCATCTTGCCGGAGATGTGACCCAGAACGACGTGCCCGTTTTCGAGCTTGACCCGGAAAGTTGCGTTGGGGAGGTTTTCGACCACCTCTCCCTGCATCTCGATCACATCGTCCTTGGCCATGGTTCAGTTGCCGAGGGAGGTTTTGAAATTTGCCTTCTTCAGCAGCGACTCATATTGCTGCGACATCATGTAGTTCTGTACCTGGGCCATGAAATCCATGGTCACGACCACGATGATCAGTAGCGAGGTGCCGCCGAAATAGAACGGCACGTTGTACTCAAGGATCAGGAATTCGGGCAGCAGGCACACCGCGGTGATGTAGATCGCACCGGCCATCGTCAGGCGCAGCAGGATCTTGTCGATGTGACGCGCCGTCTGGTCGCCAGGGCGAATGCCAGGAATGAACGCACCACTCTTCTTCAGGTTGTCGGCAGTTTCCCGGCTGTTGAAAACCAGGGCCGTGTAGAAGAAGCAGAAAAAGATGATCGCCGCGGCGTACAGTGCCACGTAGATCGGCTGGCCTGGTGACAACGCCGAAGCGATATCACGCAACCAACGGGTCGAATCGCCGGTGCTCACCCAGCTCACCACCGTGGTGGGCAGCAGGATGATCGAGGACGCGAAGATCGGCGGAATCACACCGGCCATGTTCAGCTTGAGCGGCAGGTGCGACGACTGACCGCCGTAGACCTTGTTGCCCACCTGACGGCGCGCGTAATTCACGAGAATCTTGCGCTGACCACGCTCGACGAACACCACGAAGTAGGTCACCAGCACCACCAGGGCGATGATGAACAAGGCCACCAGAATGTTCATGGCGCCGGTGCGAACCAACTCCAGCAAGCCGCCGATCGCGGTCGGCAAACCGGCCACGATGCCCGCAAAGATGAGCAGCGAGATGCCGTTGCCCAGGCCACGCTCGGTGATCTGTTCGCCCAGCCACATCAGGAACATGGTGCCAGCCACCAGGCTGACCACCGCCGTCAGGCGAAAGCCCATGCCCGGATCGATCACCAAACCCGCCTGGCCCTCAAGCGCGAGCGCAATGCCCATTGCCTGGAAAATCGCGAGCGCCAGCGTGCCGTAGCGCGTGTACTGCGTGATCTTGCGGCGGCCCGCCTCGCCTTCCTTCTTCAGCTGCTCGAACGTGGGGACCACGTACGTCATGAGCTGCATGATGATGGAGGCCGAGATGTACGGCATGATGCCCAGCGCGAACACCGTGAAGCGCGACAGCGCGCCCCCCGAGAACATGTTGAACAGGCTCAGAATGCCGCCCTGCTGCCCTTGAAAGAGCTGCTGGAGCTGCTCCGGGTTGATGCCGGGCACAGGGATGTGCGCACCAATGCGGTACACCACCAGTGCGAGCAGCAGGAAGACCAGCCGACGGCGTAAATCGCCGTACTTGCCGGTCTTGACCAGGGACGGGGAAGCGGTTGCCACGAGGTCCTTTCGAACAAGCGTGATCAGGCAGCGGCCACCTGGCCGCCAGCGGCTTCGATCGCAGCTTTGGCACCCGCGGTGGGCACAACGTCCTTGAGGGTCACCGCACGGGTGATCTCACCGGACTTGACGACCTTCACACGCTTGGCCAGTTGCGGCACGAGGCCCTGCTGCTTGAGCAGCAGCACATCGATCTCTTTCGCTTCCAGGCCGTTGAGGTCGGACAGGGTGACCTCGGCGTTGTACCGGAGCAGAGCCGATTTGAAGCCACGCTTGGGCAGGCGACGCTGCAGCGGCATCTGACCGCCTTCGAAGCCCACCTTGTGGTAGCCGCCGGCGCGCGACTTCTGACCCTTGTGGCCACGGCCTGCGGTTTTGCCCAGGCCCGAACCGATGCCACGGCCCACACGGCGCTTGGCATGCTTGGCGCCGTCAGCCGGTTTGATGTTGTTGAGTTCCATGTCGTCAGTCTCCGATCAGAGCACTTGGACCAGATAGCTGATCTTGTTGATCATGCCGCGCACGGCGGGCGTGTCTTGCAGCGTGCTGGTGCTGTTGAGCTTGCGCAGGCCCAGGCCGCGCACGGTGGCACGGTGGTCCCCTTTGCAGCCGATGGGGCTGCGCACGAGCTTGACCGTGACGGTGTTCGTGTTGCTCATGGTGATTCCTCTCAGCCCAGGATGTCCTCGACCGTCTTGCCGCGTTTGGCAGCGACTTCGGCCGGGGTGGTGGACTTCTCGAGCGCGTCCAGCGTGGCGCGCACCAGGTTGTAGGGGTTGCTCGAGCCGTGGCTCTTGGCCACGACGTCGGTCACACCCAACACTTCGAAAACAGCGCGCATCGGGCCGCCGGCGATGATGCCGGTGCCTTTGACGGCCGGCAGCATCATGACGTTGGAGGCGCCGTGCTCGCCGTGCACCGCGTGGTGCAGACTGCCGTCGCGCAGCGACACCTTGATCATGTTGCGGCGGGCCTGCTCCATGGCCTTCTGCACGGCCACCGGCACTTCACGCGCCTTGCCCTTGCCCATGCCCACGCGGCCATCGCCGTCGCCGACGACGGTGAGCGCTGCGAAACCGAGGATGCGACCGCCCTTGACCACCTTGGTCACGCGGTTGATCGCGATCATCTTCTCGCGAAGGCCGTCTTCGTTCGCTTCGTTCTTGATGTTTGCCTGAAACTTAGCCATGTCGTGTATCCCGTTTCATCAGAACTGCAGACCGGCCTCGCGGGCGGCATCTGCAAGGGCCTTGACGCGGCCGTGGTAGGCAAAGCCCGCACGGTCGAACGCGACCTTCTCGATGCCGGCGGCCTTGGCCTTCTCGGCAATGCGCTTGCCGATCAGGGCGGCGGCGGCAGCATTGCCACCTTTGCCCGAGGCACCGAGTTCGGCACGCACTTCTTTTTCTGCGGTGGACGCGGAGGCCAGCACCTTCGCACCGTCTGCCGAAATCACATTGGCGTAGATGTGCAGGTTGGTGCGATTGACCGTCAGGCGCACCGCGCCCTGCTGGGCAATGCGGATGCGGGTCTGGCGGGCACGACGCAGGCGTTGTTCTTTTTTGGTCAGCATGATCGGACTCCTTATTTCTTCTTGGTTTCCTTGATCACGACCTTCTCATCCGCATAGCGGATGCCCTTGCCCTTGTAGGGCTCGGGCGGACGCACGGCACGCACTTCCGAGGCGATCTGACCCACGCGCTGGCGATCGGCACCTTTGATGACGATCTCGGTCGGCGTCGGCGTTTCCACCTTGATGCCGGCCGGCATGTCCATGACCACGGGGTGCGAGAAACCCACCGTGAGGTTGAGCTTGGCGCCTTGCGCCTGAGCCTTGAAACCCACGCCAACCAGGCTGAGCTTCTTCTCGAAGCCCTTGCTCACACCCGTAACCATGTTGTTCACCAGCTGGCGCATGGTGCCCGACATGGCGTTGGCATCGCGAGACTCGTCCACAGGGACGAAGTTCACCTTGCCAGCGTTGACATCAACCTTGACCAAGGCGTTCAGCGACAGGCTGAGCGCACCGTTGGCACCCTTGACGTTGACGAGACCGTCCTTGACGGCCACCTCGACCCCGGTGGGCACGGTGACCGGCAGTTTTCCAATACGTGACATTCAATCTCTCCTTGAAGCCCGCATCAGGCGACGTAGCACAGGACTTCGCCGCCAACGCCGTTGGCGCGGGCCTTGCGATCGGTCATCACGCCACGCGGGGTGGTCACGATGGCCACACCCAGCCCGTTCTGCACCTGGGGGATGGCGTTGCGGCCACGGTAGACGCGCAGGCCGGGGCGGCTGACGCGCTCGATGCGCTCGATCACGGGGCGACCAGCGTAGTACTTGAGGGCGATTTCGAGTTCGCTCTTGCCGCCTTCGTTGACGAGCTTGAAGCCGTCGATGTAACCCTCGTCCTTCAGGACCTGGGCAATCGCCGTTTTCACTTTCGACGCCGGCATCGACACGGTGGCCTTCTCGACCATCTGCGCGTTGCGGATGCGGGTCAACATGTCGGCGATGGGATCACTCATGCTCATGTGGGGATCTCCTGAGGCTTACCAGCTGGCTTTGGTGATGCCGGGAATTTCACCGGCAAACGCCATCTCGCGCACTTTGGCGCGGGCCAGGCCGAAGTGGTTGAAGGTGCCGCGCGGACGACCGGTGATCTCGCAGCGGTTGCGCTGGCGGGTCGGGTTCGCGTTGCGGGGCAGCTTTTGAAGGGCCAGACGAGCAGCATCGCGCTCTTCATCGCTCTTCTTGGCGTCACCAGCGGTGGCTTTGAGTTCGTTGTATTTCTTGGCGAACTTGGCGGCGAGTTTCTCGCGCTTGAGTTCACGTTGGAGCAGTGCTTGTTTGGCCACGCGCAACCTCAGTTCTTGAAGGGGAAACGGAAACCCGCCAACAGTGCCTTGCACTCTTCGTCGTTCTTGGCAGTCGTCGTGATACTGATGTTGAGGCCACGCAGGGCATCCACCTTGTCGTACTCGATCTCGGGGAAGATGATCTGTTCCTTGACGCCGACGTTGTAGTTGCCACGGCCATCGAAGGAACGACCCGAGATACCGCGGAAGTCGCGCACGCGGGGCAGGGCCACGGTGACGAAGCGGTCCAGAAACTCGTACATGCGGGCACCGCGCAGGGTGACCATGCAACCGATGGCCTGGCCTTCACGGATCTTGAAGCCGGCGATGGCCTTACGGGCCTTGGTGACGACGGGTTTCTGGCCGGAGATCTTGGTGAGATCGCCGACGGCGTTGTCCATCACCTTCTTGTCGGCCACAGCCTCGCTCACGCCCATGTTCAGCGTGATCTTGGTGATGCGGGGCACCTGCATCACGGACTCGTAACCGAACTTCTTGGTCAGCTCGGGGACCACCTTCTCGCGGTAGTGTTGTTGCAGTCGTGCCATGGTCATGCCACCTTGATTTCTTCGCCGCTGGACTTGAAGACGCGCACGCGCTTGCCATCGGCCTGAACTTTGACGCCCACGCGATCGGCTTTGCCGGTAACGGCGTTGAAGATCGCCACATTGGACTGATCGATGGGCATGGTTTTGTCAACGATGCCGCCGGTCACGCCCTTCATGGGGTTCGGCTTGGCGTGCTTCTTGACGATGTTGACGCCCTCGACCACGACGTGTTGCTCGTCGGCACGGGAGAGCACTTTGCCGCGCTTGCCTTTGTCGCGGCCGGCGATCACGATGACTTCGTCACCGGTACGGATCTTGTTCATGGATGCTTCCTCAGAGGACCTCGGGGGCCAGCGACACGATCTTCATGAACTTCTCGGTACGCAGTTCGCGCGTGACCGGGCCGAAGATGCGGGTGCCGATGGGCTCGAGCTTGGCATTGAGCAACACCGCGGCGTTGCCGTCGAATTTGATCAGCGCGCCGTCCTGGCGGCGGATGCCCTTGGCGGTGCGGACCACCACAGCGTTGTAAACCTCGCCTTTTTTGACGCGGCCACGAGGCGCAGCCTCCTTGATGGAGACTTTGATGACGTCGCCCACGCTGGCGTAGCGGCGCTTGGAACCGCCGAGCACCTTGATGCACATCACGGACTTGGCACCCGTGTTGTCAGCAACATCGAGTCGAGATTGCGTTTGGATCATTTGATTTAAGTCCCAACTTGAATCGTGAGGGCCACCACGGCCCACAGCGATCAGTCTTGGGCCCGTCGTTGGAAGACACCCACTGCAAGCGGCTGCTGCCGCGGCGGATGCCACCCTTCGGTGGGCAGAAGGCTTGCGCCAGACACATCGCCCAAAAGAGCGAAGCCGCGGATTATGGCATGAGTCGACGGGGGCGTCAAACGCCCTGATTCGCGTAACGGCAGGTCAGGCTCAGGAAGGCGTCGAGCTTCGGGTCGGCGACGCCTTCTTCGCGCAGCAGTGCCGCCACGGCAGGCGCCATGTCTCTGGCCAGGGCGGCATCAAGAAACAAGGCGCGCCAGCGCCGTGCAAGCACATCTTCGACAGTGTGCGCATACTCACTTTGAACAGCGAAGCGCACCATGGCAGCGCACAAGCCCATGCCCAGCGCCTGATCCGCGCCGGGCAAGGCACGAACCTGTTCGGCGTCGGCGCCATACAAATGCCAACCCGGCGGCGCATGAATGGGCGCCGATGCGCTCGCAGGCGCCCCCACCAGCCGGTGATGGGCGCTTTGCCCGCCGGCACGCGCGGGCAGGCGGCCAGCGTCGAAGCAGTGCTGGAGCACGTCCTCGGCCATGGCGCGGTAGGTGGTCCATTTGCCCCCGGTGACGGTGACCAGCCCGTTCGGGTCAACCACCACGGTGTGCTCGCGCGACAGGCCCTTGGTGCCGCCATCGCCATCGCTCGGCGGGGCCACCAAGGGCCGCAACCCGACCCAGACGCTGCGGATATCGTCGCGGCGAACCGGGCGGCTGAGCACGCGCGAGGCCTCGTCGAGGATGAAGGTGAGTTCTTCCGCAAAGTGTACGGGCTCACGCGCAAGGTCTTGTCGCGGCGTGTCGGTGGTGCCCAGGATGAGCTTGCCCAGCCACGGCACGGCAAACAGCACACGGCCGTCGCGTGTCTTGGGCACCAGCAAGGCGTGCTCGCCACCCAGGAAATCGCGGTCGACCACCACATGCACGCCCTGGCTCGGGCTGACCATGTGCGAGCGCGTGCCCGCGGCTTCGCGCATCGCGTCCACCCAGACACCAGTGGCGTTGACGACACAGCGGGCGCGCACGCGGTGCGTGCCGCCACTCACCTGATCGCGCACGGTGAGGGCGTGGCCGTCGCCGTCGGCGGCAATGGCAGTCACCTCCGCGTGGTTGAACGGGCGAGCACCCGCGGCCTCGGCGGTGCGCGCCAGCGCGATGGCGAGGCGGGCGTCGTCGAACTGGCCATCCCAATAGCGCACGCCGCCTTTGAGGCCTTGCGGGTTCACGCCGGGCAGGGCCGCGAGGGTCTGCGCACGGTTCAGGAATTCGGTAGACCCGAGGCCGGCGCGGCCGGCCAGCAGGTCGTAAAGCTTGAGCCCGATGCCGTAGAACGGCGTCTGCCACCAGGCGTGGCTGGGCATCACGAAAGGCAGTGGCTGCGCCAGGTGCGGCGCGATGGCCATGACGGTGGTGCGCTCGGCCAGCGCCTCGCGCACCAGCGCCACGTTGCCCTGCGCGAGATAGCGCACTCCACCGTGCAACAGCTTGGTGGCGCGCGACGAGGTACCGCCCGCGAAATCGTGCGACTCGAACAGCGCCACAGAAAAACCCCGCAGGCTGGCGTCGAGCGCCACCCCCAGGCCGGTGGCCCCTCCCCCGATGACGACGAGGTCGAAGCGGTCGGTGCCGGCCAGCGATGCGAAGCGTTGTTCTCGGTTCATGGGCGTGGCGGTGAGGCCCCGGTGCCGGTGGGCACCGGGGGTGTAGGCAACAAGGCCGCGATCAGCGGACCTTGCCCGCCTTCCAGGCGTTGAGCAGCGAATCGTAGGCGATGGTCTCGCCCTTGGGCTTCTCGTTGGCCAGCTTCTTCCAGGGCGCGGCCTTGTCGCTCAGCCACTTGTTCGGGTCACCCTTGGGGTTGAGCTTGGGCGCGCAGCGTTCCATGCCGGCGCGCTCAAGGCGGGCCAGCACCTGGTCCATCTGGTCGGCCAGGCCGTCCATGGCCTGCTGCGGCGTCTTCTCACCCGTCACGGCCTGGGCCACGTTCTGCCACCACAGCTGCGCGAGCTTGGGGTAGTCGGGCACGTTGGTGCCGGTGGGGCTCCAGGCCACGCGCGCGGGCGAGCGGTAGAACTCGACCAGGCCACCGAGCTTGGGCGCCATGTCGGTCATGGCCTTGCTCTGGATGTCGCTCTCGCGGATCGGCGTGAGGCCGACGATGGTCTTCTTGAGCGAGGTGGTCTTGGCGGTGATGAACTGCGCGTAGAGCCAGGCGGCGGCGGTCTTGTTGGCGTCGTGGTTCTTGAAGAAGGTCCACGAGCCCACGTCCTGGTAGCCGTTCTGCATGCCCTGCTTCCAGTACGGGCCGTTGGGGCCGGGGGCCATGCGCCACTTGGGCGTGCCGTCGGCGTTCACCACCGGCAGGCCGGGCTTGGTCATGTCGGCGGTGAAGGCGGTGTACCAGAAGATCTGCTGCGCGATCTGGCCCTGCGCGGGCACCGGGCCGGCTTCGCCGAAGGTCATGCCGGTGGCTTCCTTGGGCGCGTACTTCTTCATCCAGTCCACGTACTTGGTGAGCGCGTACACGGCCGCGGGCGAGTTGGCCGCGCCGCCGCGCGCCACGCTGGCACCCACCGGCGTGCACTTGTCGGCGCCCACACGAATGCCCCATTCGTCGATGGGCAGGCCGTTGGGGTTGCCGATGTCGGCGGTGCCGGCCATCGAGAGCCAGGCGTCGGTGAAGCGCCAGCCCAGCGACGGGTCCTTCTTGCCGTAGTCCATGTGGCCGTAGATGGGCTTGCCGTCGATGGTCTTCACGTCGTTGGTGAAGAACTCGGCGATGTCTTCGTAGGCGCTCCAGTTCAGCGGCACGCCCAGGTCGTAGCCGTACTTGGCCTTGAACTTGTCCTTCAGGTCCTGGCGCGCGAACAGGTCGGCGCGGAACCAGTAGAGGTTGGCGAACTGCTGGTCGGGCAACTGGTAGAGCTTGCCATCAGGCCCGGTGGTGAACTTGGTACCGATGAAGTCTTTCAGATCAAGCCCGGGGTTGGTGAAATCCTTGCCCGGGCCGGCCATGTAGTCGGTCAGGTTGAGGATCTGGCCGTAGCGGTAGTGCGTTCCGATGAGGTCGGAGTCGCTGATCCAGCCGTCGTAGATGCTCTTGCCCGACTGCATCGAGGTCTGCAGCTTCTCGACCACGTCGCCTTCCTGGATCAGGTCGTGCTTGACGGTGATGCCGGTGATCTCGCTGAAGGCCTTGGCCAGGGTCTTGGATTCGTACTCGTGCGTGGTGATGGTCTCGGAGACCACCGAGATCTCTTTCACGCCCTTGGCCTTGAGCTTGGCCGCGGCGTCGATGAACCACTTGAGCTCGGCCGTCTGCTGGGCCTTGCTCAGGGTCGAGGGCTGGAACTCGCTGTCGATCCAGCGCTTCGCGGCGGCCTCGTCCGCCCAGGCCGGCAACGCGGCCCCCGTCGCGATCAGCGCTGCGAGCGCCGTGTGTCGCAGTTTCATGTCGTTGTCTCCTCGTTGGTTTCCGCCCCCCGGCAAACACATCGACACGGCACCGGGGAAGCGGCGGGCCGGTCGTTGGAAAAGAAAATCTCAGCCCTTGCGCATCACCCAGGCCAGCCAGAGCATCGAGATCACGAAGCTGATCCAGATCGAAGGTTCCTGCTCCAGCGACAGCCGCTCGGTCAACCAGCCGGCCATGCCGACGAAGGCCAGGTTGATGTAGGCCGCACCGAGCAGGCCGATGAAGAGGCGGTCGCCGCGCGTGGTCTTCATGGGCAGGAAGCCCTTGCGCTCCACGGTGGGCTGGCGGATCTCCCACACCGTCATGCCGATCAGCATGAGCACGATGCAGGTGAAGAAGATCGCGACGGGCGTGGTCCAGACCATCCAGGCGAACATGTCAGACCCTCCCCATGGCGAAGCCCTTGGCGATGTAGTGGCGCACGAACCAGATCACGATGGCGCCCGGCACGATGGTGAGCACGCCGGCGGCGGCCAGCGTGGCCCAGTCCATGCCGCTGGCGCTCACGGTGCGCGTCATGGTCGCCACGATGGGCTTGGCGTTCACGCTGGTGAGCGTGCGCGCCAGCAGCAGCTCCACCCAGCTGAACATGAAGCAGAAGAACGCCGCCACACCCACGCCCGCCTTGATGAGCGGCAGGAAGATGGTGAAGAAGAAGCGCGGGAAGCTGTAGCCGTCGATGTAGGCGGTCTCGTCGATCTCGCGCGGGATGCCGCTCATGAAGCCTTCCAGGATCCACACCGCCAGCGGCACGTTGAACAGCAGGTGCGCCATGGCCACCGCGATGTGCGTGTCCATCAGGCCCATGGTGGTGTAGAGCTGGAAGAAAGGCAGCAGGAACACCGCGGGCGGCGTCATGCGGTTGGTGAGCAACCAGAAGAAGACGTGCTTGTCGCCGAGAAAGCGGTAGCGCGAAAACGCGTAGGCCGCGGGCAGCGCCACGGTGAGCGAGATCGCGGTGTTGATGCCGACGTAGATCAGGCTGTTGATGTAGCCCGAGTACCACGAAGGGTCAGTGAAGATGGTGCGGTAGTTGGCCCAGGTGAACTCGGTAGGCCACAGCGTGAACGAGGACAGGATCTCCTGGTTGGTCTTGAAGCTCATGTTGACCATCCAGTAGATGGGCAGCAGCGCAAAGATCAGATACGCGAAGAGGAACAGCGTCCTCTTCTTGAAGCGGCGCTCATTCATGGCCATGCTCCTTCTGCGACGTGCCCAGGCTCTGCATCCAGTTGTAGAGCACGAAGCAGAACAGCAGGATGATGA
>VFQO010044474.1_pt1 | contig 11811 bp, 12 predicted proteins | sample 3512331 | NCBI WGS metagenome assembly VFQO01 (sample SAMN10412371, study PRJNA504923) | tailings metagenome | isolation source: Replicate 3 from Balatoc abandoned mine | place: Philippines: Itogon, Benguet | collected 2017-08-28 | reverse complement strand
GCCGGCCAGGCGGCCGTCGCCCAGGTGGGCCTGAACCGGGCGCGCCATCCGGCCTTCCCCAAATCGATCTGCGGCGTGGTGTTCCAGGGCGCGTACGGCGCCGGAGCCTGCCAGTTCAGCTTCGCCTGCGACGGTTCGATGCGGAAGCGCCGCGAGCCCGGCGCCTGGCAGCGCGCCGAGCGCGTCGCCGCCAAGGCCCTGTCCGGCGCGGTGATGAACACCGTCGGCACCGCGACCCATTTCCATACGGTCAACGTCTCGCCCGGCTGGGGCCCGCGTCTGGTTCGCGTCGGCCAGGTCGGCCTGCACATCTTCTACCGCTTCGGCGGCCGTCCCGGCGCGCCGGACAGCTTCGACCGCACGCCGGACCGGTCAGGCCCGGGCATCGGCGATCGTCCGATCTACGCCTCGGCCAGCAAGCCGGAGGGCCCGGTGCCCTACGCCAGCCTGCAGCCGGCCAAGGACGCGGTCTTCATCGCGGCCACGGCCGTGAAGGCGCCGGTGATCGAGCTGGTCGAAGGCGGCGTCGGCGGTCAGGCGGGCAAGGCCCCGGAGCCGGCCTCGGCGCCGAAGCCGCCGAAGCCGGCCAAGGCCGAGGACGCGGCTACGAAAGCTGAAGCATCGACCGGAGTTGCTTCCTGACGGCGCCGGGCATGAACCGGGCGGCGAAACGCATCCGCTTGCCCGCCTTGCCCACGACGTAGTGCAGTTCTTTGCCCGGCTGGGCCGCCTGCCAGATGACGGCGGCGGCCTCCTCGACCGTGTAGACCTCGGATCCGCCGGCGCGGATGCTGTCGGCGATGTTCTCGTTGCTGCCCTGTGACCCGGCTTGCAGGATCGGCGTGTCGACGAACCAGGGCATGATGCAGCGCACCGCCACGCCGTGGCGGCTCCATTCGATGTCCAGCGCCTCGGACAGGCCCTTCACCGCGAACTTGGTCGCCGAATAGACGGCCATCTTCGGCGCGCCGAACAGGCCGGCGCAGGACGCCACATTGATCAGGGTCGATCCCGGCGTCGCCTTCAGCAGGGGCAGCGCCGCTCGCGCGCCGTTGGTCACCCCCTTCACGTTGATATCGATCTGGCGGTCGATCTCGTCGTCGCTCTGGTCCTCAAAGAAACCGAAGTTGGCGACGCCGGCGTTGTTCAGCAGGGCGTCGAGCCGGCCGCCGGTCGCCTGCCCGAACGCCGACAACGCAGCGTCCCAGGCCGCGCGGTCACGAACGTCCAGCCGATGGGTCGCGCCGTTCTCCGCGCCGATCTCCGCCAGCGCCGCCGCCAGCCCGCCCGCGTCGATGTCTGACAGGCCGACGAACCAGCCCTCCCGCGCGAAGCGTTTCGCCGCCGCCAGGCCGATGCCGCTGGCGGCGCCGGTCACGAAGATGCTTCTGCGGCTGTTCGCGGTCGCCATGCCGTCCCCTCCCACTGATCCCTGCGACGATGAGACGGCGCATTCCGCTTGCCGGTCAAGCGCGACGCAGCGTCATCATGGGCGGCGCAGCCCCCTGGAGACCGCCATGTCCGACAGCCGCCGCGACCAGCTTTCCCGCCAGCTCCTCGACGTGCCCTACGCCGACCTGCCGCCGATCAAGCAGAGCGTCATCGACCTGATGGTCGACGAGCGCCCGACCAGCATGGCGCCGGGCCTCAAGAGCAAGGACGGCAGCTTCTGGGAGCGGCTGGCCGACCGGGTCGCGGCCGTGGGCGGCAGCTGGAGCTTCATCTTCAGCTTCCTCGGCGTGCTGCTGGGCTGGATGGCGCTGAATCTGCTGCTGACGACGAAGGCCTTCGATCCCTACCCCTTCATCTTCCTGAACCTGATGCTGTCGATGCTGGCCGCGATCCAGGCGCCGGTGATCATGATGAGCCAGAACCGCCAGGCGACGAAGGACCGGCAGGCGGCCGAGCACGACTACACCGTCAATCTGCGCGCCGAGCTGGAGATCATGCGGCTGCACGACAAGCTCGACGCGCTGCGCCAGCAGGAGGTGCTCGACCTGGTCCGCTGCAACAACGAACTGCTCGAGCTGCTCAAGGAGCAGAAGATCGAGATCGCCGCGCTGCGGGGACGGTAGGGGCGGGCCTCAGCATGGGTAGACATGGATCTGGACGGATCTGTTTTCGTCCGATGGTCCTCGCGAAGGCGGGGACCCAAGCTGGTCTTTAAGTCTGGCCCGATCGATGAAGCCGCACAGTCGGCTTGGGTCCCCGCCTGCGCGGGGACATACGGGGATGGTCAGACCTATCGTTGATGAGAATCCGCTCTAGGGCTTCAGGGTCGCTTCCAGGAAGACCAGCATCTTCGGCCAGGCGTCGAGCTGCGCCCGGGCGTTGGCGGCGGCGCTCCCGCCGCCGTGGGCGACCTGGCCGACGGTCGGGGCCCAGCCGTCGCCGCCGACGTCGTGACCAGCGTCCGGGTAGATCAGCGCGGCCGTTCTCAGACCCTTGGCCTTGCGGACCGCCTCGATGTTCCGGGCCATGCGAGCCGATTCCCAGAGCGCATCGCGGCCGCCGGCGATCAGCATCACCGGGCCCTTGTAGTCCTCGGCGCGGATGCGGGCGGCGGCTTCGCGCTCGGGGAACCTGGCGCGGCCGTCCTCGTGGATCTTGCGCAGGTCGGCCTTGTCGCCCAGCTGCAGCCCTTCGACGAAGCCGACATAGGGCATGAAGGGCAGGGGCTTTCTGTCGAATGAGAAGGACGACCGGGTCCCCTCGGCTTCGACCATCTCCAGGCCCCAGCCCTCCCAGACCAGGTCCGACGGGGCGAAGGCGACGACGGCGGTCAGCCAGGGGTATTTGCTGGCCGCGATCAGGGCGAACTCCGCGCCCTTCGAACCGCCGAACAGGGCGATGCGCGAGGCGTCGACGCCGGGCGTTTTGGCCAGTTGGGCGCGAAGGTCGGCGATCTGGTCGATGCGAATGTCGATGAAGCTGCCCGGCAGGTCCTTGATCGCCTTGGGCGGGCCGAACTGACCCCAGTCCGGCGAATAGTAGGGCAGGCCGACGACCGCGTAGCCGAGCGAGGCCAGCTTGCGGCCGTAGCGTTCGGAGGCCTCAGTGCCGCCCTCGGCGCCGTGCAGGACGACCACAACGGGCCGGGGCTTGTCGCTGGGCAGGCGATAGAGCTTGGCGGCCGGGAAGCCGGGGATCGGCTCGTCCGTCACGCCGGACTGGAAGCCGAGCAGGCGGGTCATGCCCACGGTGACCGGCGCGCCGGCGACCGAGGCGGTCAGGCGCACCTCGCCGGTCTTCCAGTCGGCGGGCGCGGGCGTCCGGGTCGGCTTCATCGACCAGAACAGGCCGGCTGGGTCCGCGCCCTGATAGTCGCCGCTGGTCGGGCCGGTTCTGGCCAGGTCGATGCGGCCGCGGCCGTCGGCCTTGAAGGTGGCGGCCGAGCGATAGACCGCGGCGGGGCGGCCGAAGCGGCGCTCGGCGGCGATCTCGACCGTCTGTCCGGGCTCGAGGCCGGTCAGGGCGATGGAGACGGGCCGGCCCTGCAGGACGTCTCCTGCGGGGCGGATCTCGAAGGTCTGGGCGGCGGCCGGGCCTGCGAGGGCCAGGGCGGCGGCGAGGAACGCGAACTGATGACGAGCAGGCATGCGGGGTCCTCCTGCGCGATGGCGCAGCTGTTGTGGTCTTTGGAGTGTCGGGGTGAGAAAGCGGGGCTCAGCCGGGGGGCGGGGTCTTCCAGAAGAAGACGTCCTCGACGCGGACGCCGAAGACCAGCGCCAGCTTCATGGCCAGCTCCAGCGACGGCGCGTAGCGGCCGCCCTCCAGCGAGATCACCGTCTGGCGCGTCACGCCGACGGCCTCGGCGAGCGCCTGCTGGGTCATCTCGCCCTGCTCGAAGCGCAGGCGGCGGATGTGGTTGCCGATATGGAGTTCAGGCATCGGCCGCCGCCGGACGGTTGGCCAGCCAGTAGCCGACGAGTCGACCAGTGAAATTGGCGACGATCAGGAGCTGCAGGATGACGATCATCCAGTTGCCCATGACGAAGTTCAGCATATCGCGGCCGATCAGCACCTGGCCGAAGCCGAGCAGCAGCGCGGCGGCGGTCAGGACCGCCATCGCGGTCCAGAAGGCGACGCGATGGCCCAGGGCGGCCATCTCACGGTCGCGTTCATCGCGGCTGCGTTGGCGCGGGCGGATGATGAACCAGCCGACGAAGGCCGCTAGACCGAGCAGCCAGTTGTCGCCTGAGGCCGGGCTGCCGCCGACGTGCAGATCGGCGCCCGACGCCAGCGAGGCGGCCAGGTGGCCGCAGGTGACCGACGCGCCGACCATCACCTGCCAGGCCGCGCGCTCCTCGGTCGCCGGGTCGTCGCCGGACGCTCGGGCCTTCCGCTCCCAGTAGAAGCGCACGGCTGCGGCGAGCACGAGCAGCAGCGCCGCGCCGATCCAGCCGGGCGTCACCGGCGGGAGGGCCGGCGCCGAGGCCAGCAGGGCGCCGAAGCCGAGGCTCGCCGCCAGCACGAGAAGAATCCTGATCATACGCCCACGTCCAAAGTTGGATGTAAGGTGTAGATTACATCATGTAATGTCAAGCGGACATGTCGGGCCTGCGAAAAGGCCGTCGGCGCTGCCGCCGACGGCCTAGCCGCTTCGGTGATGGTCGAGGGCTACATGCGCTCGATGATGATGGCCGGGGCCATGCCGCCGGCGGCGCACATGGTGATCAGGCCGCGCTTCTTGCCCGTGCGTTCCAGCTCGTCGACCATGGTGCCGATCAGGATCGAGCCGGTGGCGCCGATCGGGTGGCCCAGGGCCATCGCGCCGCCGTTGACGTTGACCTTGGTGCGGTCGAGGTCGAGGTCGCGGATGAACTTCTCGGCCACGACCGAGAAGGCTTCGTTGATCTCCCACAGGTCGATGTCGTCGACCGTCAGGCCGGCCTTGGCCAGCACCTTGCGGGCCGCCGGGACCGGGGCGTTCAGCATCAGGGTCGGGCTGTCGCCCTGGTTGGCCATGGCCACCACGCGGGCGCGGGGCTTCAGGCCGTTGGCTTCGGCGTACTTCGGCGAGGCCAGCAGCAGAGCGGCCGAGCCGTCCACGACGCCCGAGCTGTTGCCGGCGTGGTGGAAGAACCGGATGTCGAGGTCCGGATAGACCGCGTTGATCAGCTTGCGGAACGTGGTGCCCTGGTTGTCCAGGGGCACGTCGGCCATGGCTTCGAACGACGGCTTCAGCGAGGCCAGACCTTCGGCGGTCGTCTGCGGGCGCGGGAACTCCTCATGGTCGAGGGCCAGCGAGCCGTCCTCGAAATAGACCGGGACCAGGCTCTTCTCGAAGCGGTTCTCGGCGATGGCGACGGCGGCGCGCTGCTGGCTGACCAGCGCCAGGGCGTCGAGCGCCTCGCGGCTGATGCCTTCCATGGTGGCGATGGCATCGGCGCAGACGCCCTGGTGCGACTGCGGGTGCTTGGCGCGCAGGCGCAGGTTGCCCTGGTCCATGGTCACCGGGCCGTCTTCCGGCGAGCGGCGGTTCGGCATCGACATCATCTCGCAGCCACCGGCCACGACCAGATCCGACATGCCCGACATGATGGTCGCTGCGGCGAAGTTCACCGTGGTGATGCCCGAGCCGCAGAAGCGATCCAGGGTCACGCCGCTCGAGCGGATGTCGTAGCCGGCGTCGAGCGCGGACATGCGGCCCAGGTCGCCCGCGGCCGGACCGCGCTGGCTGCTGGTGCCCCAGATCACGTCGTCGACTTCGGCGGTGTTGATGTCGTTGCGCTCGGCGATCGCCTTCAGCACCGTCGCGCCGAGCTGCTGCGGGTGGATGGCGTGCAGAGCGCCCTTGCCGTACTTGCCGATGCCGCGGGGGGTCCGGGCGGCGTCGATGATCCAGGCTTCGCTCATGTCGTGTTCCTTCCGGGTCTCGTGTTCTTGTTCTGACGTCTAGCGGGGGGTCATGCGGATGGCGCCGTCCAGACGGACGTCCTCGCCGTTGAAATAGCCGTTGGTGATCATGGTGTGGGCCAGGTGAGCGTACTCCTCCGGCACGCCGAGGCGGCGGGGATGCGGCACCTGGGCGGCCAGGCCGGCCTTCACATGCTCGGGCGCGCGGCCGAGCAGCGGGGTGTCGAAGATGCCGGGCAGGATGGTGTTCACCCGGATGTTCTCGTTCGACAGGTCGCGGGCGATCACCAGGGTCATGCCGACCACCCCAGCCTTCGAAGCGGTGTAGGCGACCTGGCCGATCTGGCCGTCCTCGGCGGCGACCGAAGCGGTGTTGACGATCGCGCCGCGCTCGCCGTCGTCCATCACCGGCAGGGTCAGCATGCCGGCCGCGCTCTTGGTGATGCAGCGGAAGGTGCCGATCAGGTTGATGCCGACGATCCGCTCGAAGTTGTCGAGGGGGTATTCCTTGATCTCGCCGGTCTGCTTGTCGCGCGAGACGGTCTTGGCCCCGCCGCCGACACCGGCGCAGTTGACCAGGATCCGCTCCTGGCCGATCGCGGCCCTGGCTTTGGCGAAGCCGGCGTCGACGTCCTCGGTCGAGGCGACGTTGACCTTGCAGAAGACGCCGCCTAGCTCCTTGGCGAGCGCCTCGCCCAGCTCCTCGTTGAGGTCGAAGATGGCGACCCGGACGCCGTCGGCGGCCAGCCGCCGCGCCGTGGCGGCCCCGAGGCCGGAGGCGCCGCCGGTCACGACGGCCGAAATGCTTGAATCGAGCTTCATGGCTTTTCTCCCTGAGAACAGCCTTAAGCGGGGTCGCGTTACGTCAGCCTAGAGCCTTGTTGACGCGTCCGGAAACCTGACCCTCAGAGCTTCAGCAGATAGACATGCTCGCCGTCCAGGATGGTCTCGTCCTTCTGGTTCACGACCCAGGCCCGCATGGTGACTACGCCGGTGGTGCGCTGACGCTTCAGTTCCGTGATTTCCAGCGTGGGGTACAGGGTGTCGCCGGGATAGGCGCTCTTCAGCACCCTGGCCTTCACCTCGATCATGCCGAGCAGGGCGTCGCCGATCTCGTGCGGGAACAGGCCGGCGCCGGCCGCGGTGAAGCACAGCACCTGCAGCCCATGGGCCAGCGGACCGGGATGGCCCAGCGCCCGGCAGTATTCGACGTCGTAGTGGATCGGGTGGTTGTCGAGGCTGACCGCCTGGAAGGCCGCGAAGTTGCCGTCGCCCAGGGTTCGCGACGGCAACGGATAGCGGTCGCCGACCTTCAGGTCGTCGAAGGTCTTGGCCGGGACGACGCGGTGATGATCGTAGATCGGCGGCAGGGACATGCGGGCCTCCAGGAAAGCGGTTCGCATGCTTAGCAAACTACGGCCGCGGCTCCATCGGCGTCAGCGTGCGGCGGTCAGGGTCAAGGTCAGCGTGCGGTTCGTCCCGATGCGGGCGGCGTACTCGCCGGGCTTACCGGTCGCCCGTAGGTCATAGATCCCGGCCGGCGTCACCAGCGCCGCGCGCGAGAGGCCGCCGTCGGCGTCCAGGCCGATCACCGCGAGGGTCTTGGCGTCTCTCTGCGGCAGGCCGTTCAGCCAGTCGGCGACGGCGCCGTTCTCGATCCCGATCGCGCCGGTGCAGGCGCCGTCGCGCCTTTCGAACCGCGCGGTTCCGGCGACCGCGGCGTCGCGGAACTGCCCGGCATAGGTCGTCGCCGCGGTCGGGCAGGGCGCCTTCGTCAATCCGGCCGGAGGCGGCTGGAACGGCGCGGCCAGCATGACGGCGGTCTGCTCGATGCTCGACGACCAGGAGGCGTTCGACAGGACGCTCACCGACAGCTTCCGCTCGGGATACAGCACCAGCACGCTGCGCGCGCCGTAGGTGCCGCCGGCGTGATGGGCGATGCGGGCGCCGTCCAGGTCCCGGCCCGTCCGCCAGCCAAAGCCGACGCGATAGTCGCCTTCGCCGACGGGTTGGCCGTTGTTGAGCCGGGCCGGCTCCAGCATCCAGGCGAATGTCTCGGCCGAGACCGTCTCGCCACGCAGCATCCGCCCGCCGAAGCGCGCCAGGTCCTTCGGCGTCGCGCTCAGTCCGCCGCCCGCCCAGGTGTAGCTGAGGTCATGGGGCGGGGTCGGGACCGCCTGACCGTTCCTGAAGTCGTAGGCCTTGGACGCGGTCGGATCGCTGCTGTCGGTGGTGTCCGCGCCGATCTCGAGGCCCGCCGTCACCCCCTCGTCGAGTTCGGTCAGGAACGGCCGCCCGGCCCGGGCCTCGATCACCGCGCTCATCAGGGTGTAGCCCCAGGACGAGTAGCTGTACACCTCGCCGGGCGCGGACAGGAGCGGGCGGTCCTTGAAGATGCCGACCGCCTCGCCGACGGAGGCGTAGCGATGGCCGCCGCGGTTGTCGTCGGCGTCCTGGTAGTGGGGCATGCCCGAAGTGTGGGCGGCGAGCTGGCGCGTCGTCAGCGACGGCCAGGTCCTGGCCAGATCGCCGACGTAGTTCCGCACCGGCGCGTCGATATCCAGCTTGCCCTGCTCGCTCAGGCGGGCGGCCGCCGCGACGGTGATCAGCTTGGAGACGCTCGCCAGCCGGAAGCGGGTGTCGGCGTCGACCGGCAGATGCGCGGCGACGTCGCGCCGGCCGGCTGAGCCCGTCCACACGATCCTGCCGTCGCGTTCGATCGCCGCGCCCATCCCGGGAACGCCGTTGGCCTCGATCAAGGCGGCCAGGATGCTGTCGGAGAGGCGGGCGGCTTCGGCGTCTGATCGGCCGGAGGCCTGGGCGTCGGCGGTCATGGCGCCGACCAGCGCCAAGCCGCACAGCATCGCTGCGGGCGTCTTGAAATCCATGGGCGACGGAGCCCCTCTCCTGAATGTCCCCGCTTGATGGACGCGGGCGATTGCGGCGGTTGTTGGGCTAGGCGGCCCGACCCCGGCGCAACGCCTGAGGCGGCTGGCCGAAGGCGCGGATGAAGGCGCGGCGCATGCGCTCGGCGTCGCCGAAGCCGGTCTCCAGCGCCACATCCTCGACCTGGAGCGGCTGGGAATCGAGCAGGGCCCGGGCCGCTTCGACGCGCAGCCGTTCGACGGCCTTGGCCGGGGTGAAGCCGGTCTCGGCGGCGAAGGCGCGGGCGAAGTTGCGCTCGCTCATCGCCGCCCGGTCGGCCAGTTCCTCGACGGTCAGCGGGTTGCGCAGATTCTCGCGCATCCAGACCAGCAGCGGGTCGAACCGGCCGCCGGCCTCCATCTCCAGCAAGGCCGAGAACTGCGACTGGCCGCTGGGGCGGCGGTGATAGACGACGAGCTGCTGGGCGGTCTTGCGGGCGATGTCGTCGCCCAGGTCGTCGGCGATCAGGGCCAGGGCCAGGTCGATCCCGGCGGTGATGCCGGCGCTGGTCCAGATCGGGCCGTCCCGGGTCCAGATCCGGTCGGGTTCCAGCCGGGCGCCGGGATAGCGTTTCGCGAAGTCGGCGGTGCGCGCCCAGTGGGTGGTGCAGCGTCGGCCTTCCAGCAGGCCGGCTTCGGCCAGGACATAGGCGCCGGAGCAGATGCTGGCGGTCCTGCGGGCGGCCGCCGCCGCGTCGCGGACATAGTCCAGCGTCTCGCCGCAGATCGCCGGCCGACGTGTGCCTTCGCCGCCGGAGATCATCAGGGTGTCCAGCCGCGGCGCCGTTTCCAGCGCCTCGGCGGTCATGCCGACGCCGGAGGAGCTGCGGACCACGCCGGCCTCCCTGGCGAGGACCTGAAGAGCGTAGGCGCCGGGGACATAGCGAGCGGCGATCTCGAACGCCGAAATCGGCCCCGCCGCGTCGAGCAGCTGGAAGTCCGGGAAGATCAGGACGCCGATCGTGCGCATGGCGGTAAATGAGGGATGTCTGTCATTTCTGCCGAACGCTAACGCTGGCAGGTTGCGGCCGTCAACCGGAGGCGTCGCCATGACCGACAAGAGCCTGCACATCGTCTTCGCCCTCTATCCGGGCGTCACCCATCTGGACTTCACCGGTCCGCACCAGTTCCTGCAGCGTCTGCCGGGCGCGAAGGTGACGGTGGCCAGCGTCGAGGGCGGCGAGATGGAGGCCGACGGCCTGACCTTCGCCAGGCTGACCCCCTTCTTCGACATCGAGCGTTGCGACCTGATCTGCGTGCCGGGCGGTTTCGGCACGACGGAGGCGATGCTGGACGAGGTGTTCCTGGAACAGGTACGGCGCCTGGCCGGAACGGCGACCTGGGTCACCTCGGTCTGCACCGGTTCGCTGGTGCTGGCCGCGGCGGGCCTGCTGCGCGGCAAGCGGGCGGCCTGCCACTGGGCCTGGCGCGACCAGCTGGCGCTGTTCGGGGCGATCCCCGACGCGTCGCGGGTGGCGCGGGACGGCAACGTCATCACCGGCGGCGGCGTGACGGCGGGCATCGACTTCGCCCTGACCGTGGCGGCCGAGATCGCCGGCGACGCCTACGCCCAGGGGCTGCAGCTGGCGCTCGAGTATGCCCCAGCCCCGCCGTTCGACAGCGGCCGGCCGGAACTGGCCCCGGCGCCGGTCCGGGCGCGGATCGAGGCGCTGTACGGAGCGGACATGCCGGTTCGCCTGGCGGCGGCGCAGCAGGCGGCGGCGAAACTGAGGGAGACGGCCTAGGCGTGCGTCTCGCAGGACGCGCCGCGTGAAGGCCGTCGCCCCGGCCGCGGCGCCGGACCCTGTTCGTAGAGGAAAGGCAGGGTCCGGATGTCCGCCGCGCGCCAACCGGGGCGACCGACTGACCATAGCACAAATCCAGTCACCCTGAGCAGGCCCGCAGGGCCGTGTCGAAGGAGGCGCCGAGGCGCCTTGCGTGGTTCGACACGTGGCCCGCGGCCGCTGCTCACCATGACTTGCGGGTGGGCGACGGGTGCGCGCAACGCTTCGCGAGCATGTCCCGCGCTAGCCGATCACCACCGAGGTCATCGAGATCGCGGCGACGATGTCGTCGTTGAAGAAGTCGACCGGCTCGCCCGTCTCCGCCGCGCCCAGGCTGTAGAGCAGCGGCAGGTAATGCTCGGCGCTGTTGATCGACAGGGCGGCGTCGGAACCGAGATCCTCCCAGTCGATCAGAGGCTGGTGGTCATAGGTCTCGATCATCGCCTTGGCGCGTTCGTTGAAGCGCGGCGCCCAGTCGGGGATCGCGCCCGAGCGCCAGTCGACGGCGCGCAGGTTGTGCACGATATCGCCGCTGCCGACGATCAGCACGCCCTCGTCGCGGAGCGGCGCCAGTCTCCGGCCGGCCTCGTAGTGCCAGGCGTTCGGCTTGCCGCGGTCGAGGCTGAGCTGGACGATCGGAATGTCGGCGTCCGGGTACATCGGCCGCAGGACGCTCCAGGCGCCGTGATCGAGACCGCGCGATGGATGTTGCACGACCTGGTCGGGCGAGAGCAGCTCGCCCACGCGGCGCGCCAGGTCCGGATCGCCCGGCGCCGGGTACTGGACATCGAACAGCGCCTGCGGAAAGCCGCCGAAGTCGTGGATCGTCGCCGGCTGGGGAGAGGCCGAGACCGCCGCGGCGCCCATCGTCTCCCAGTGGGCCGACACGCACAGGATCGCCCTGGGGCGCGGCAGTCGCCGACCGGCCTCTGTCCAGGCGCGGCGCCAGGCGTTGTCCTCGATGGCGTTCATCGGCGAGCCGTGACCGAGGAACAGGACGGGCATGCGTTCGCTCATCGTGAGCCTCTATCGTAACTGATGCAGTGACAGATGGGGTGCGGCGCGCCGATTGCAACGAAGGTGGGGATTCCTCCGGAGACTCTGCCTTGGCGCGAGAACTGTCCCATTCTGCATCGTCGCCTGCGTCAGCAGGTCGCGGCGGCGCGCTGGACGCGCTGCGCTTCATCGCCTCGCTGCTGATCGTCCTCTACCACTTCGGCGGGGATGCCCCAGTGGCGCTGGAG
>VFQO010044473.1_pt1 | contig 11812 bp, 5 predicted proteins | sample 3512331 | NCBI WGS metagenome assembly VFQO01 (sample SAMN10412371, study PRJNA504923) | tailings metagenome | isolation source: Replicate 3 from Balatoc abandoned mine | place: Philippines: Itogon, Benguet | collected 2017-08-28 | reverse complement strand
CCGATCATTTGGAGATCGAGACCTCGTCGCCCGACACGGTATTGCACAACGGCGACGGCCTGTGCTACCTGGACCTGCACAAGGAACTGGTGGGCCTGCAGACCAACCGCTGCGAGCCCGTGGCCGGTGCCGTGGGTCGCTGGAAGGTGTACCCCAAAGATCCCATGGCCGGCTTCAAGGATTTGCGCAAAGGCACCGAGGTCAACCGCAACCGCGACATGGACTGGGTGCGTACGCTGGAGAAGAAGTCGTCCGATCGCCGCATCGGCGTCTGGGCCCGACTGAGCGAAACCCCCGACGGTCTGGAACTGCAGCTGAGCGACGGCGACGGCCATACCGCCAGCGCCACCCTGCCCTGCGACTGGCAGGCGCCCAAGGACCCCATCCACGCCGATGCCAAGTTGCGCGACGGTCTGGCGCGCCTGGGAGAAACCGAATTCGAGCTGACGGATGCCACCCTGGCATTGCCCCGCCCGTGGTTCGTGCCGGCCTCTCAACTCAACGCCCTGCGCCGCAATGCGGTGGCGGCGCTGCAGGGCGTGCGCGCAAAGTCCTTCCCGCGCCTGCGCCGCGCCGCAGCCGTCGAACCGCCGGTGAGCTACCCCGAGGACACGCTGAGCTACCTGGCCAACGTCTTCAACCACAAGGCGCGCGACTTCTATGCCCGTCACGGGGTCAAGGTCATTGCCGCCGCCTACGAGTCGCACGAGGAAGAAGGCGAAGTCAGCCTCATGATCACCAAACACTGCGTGCGCTTCAGCCTCAGCCTGTGCCCCAAGCAGGCCAAGGGCGTGACCGGCGTGCAGGGCACGGTGCGCGCCGAGCCGCTGCAGCTCATCAACGGCAAGGAAAAGCTCACCTTGCGCTTCGACTGCAAACCCTGCGAGATGCACGTGGTGGGCAAGGCCAAACGCTCGGTGCTCAACGCCGTGCCGTCCAGCCCCGTGCGGTTCTACCGCGCGCGACCCCGCGCCCAGGCCTGAGGGGTTAACCCCCGTCAGTCAGCCTGACCGCTGGGCAACACGTCCCAGCTGAAGCGATTCTTTCCGGCGTGTTTGGCAGCGTACATGGCCGCGTCGGCATGGGCCACCAGATCGGCCGTGTTGTCGCCGTGTTCGGGGAACAGTGCCGCGCCCACGCTGGCCGACACCTGGAGCGCGCTGCCATCAAAGTGCAGCGGCACGCCCAGCGCCTCTATCACCTTGGCGGCCACGGCTTCGACGTCCCTCGCATGGGCCAGCGACGCCAGCACGATGCCGAACTCGTCGCCACCGAATCGCGAGACCGTGTCCTCGGCCCGCACGCTGGCCTCCAGTCGCCGGGCCACTTCCTGCAGCACCGCATCGCCCGCCGCGTGGCCGCGGGTGTCGTTGATGATCTTGAAGTCGTCCAGGTCGATGAACAACACGGCAGCCAGCCCGGCGCGTCGGCGGGCCGACTCCAGCACCCGCGCCAGCCGGTCCTGGAACATCACCCGGTTGGGCAGACCCGTCAGCGCATCGTGCAGCGCGTCGTGGGACAGGCGTTCTTCCAGCGCCTTGCGGGCGGTGATGTCCTGCGTGACGGCCACCAGGAAATCGGGCCGGCCCCTGGCGTTGGTCACCAAGCCCAGTGCCTCGCACACCCACAGGACCGAGCCGTCCTTGCGCCGGTAGGGCTTTTCGATCTCGGGCGAGAGTACCGGTGAGCTGGCCGACAGACGCTGGGCCAGAAACTGCCGCGCCGCGTCGCGTTCGCCCGCGTCACTCAGCTCGAACACCGTGTGCTGGCACAACTCGTCCTGGGCATAGCCCAGCATGTGGCAGAACTTGTCGTTGGCGCGCAGGATGCGACCGTCGGGCGCGACGTGGGCAATGCCCATGGCAGCCTGGTGGAAGGTGGCGCGAAACAGCGCCTCGCTCGCCAGCAGGGCCTTGGCGACCGCCCGCTGGCGGGCCAGCACCGTCATCAGCAGGCCGGCAAACAGCAGCAACGCGACCGTGGCCGCCGCCGCCACGCCCAGGTAGCTGGTGCGGCGCTGCAGCACGGGTGCCAGCTCGTCTTCAACCGCCGTGCCCACGGCCACCATCAGGGGGTAGCCCGCCATGGTGCGGTAGCCGATGACGCGCGACACGCCGTCGCTCGCCGCGCCGTCTTCCACAAAACTGTCCTCCGGCACGGCAGCACGCCGCTGGAACCAGGGCAGTGTCGAGGCGTCCAGGCCAAAGCTGACCTCGTTGCCGACGCGCCGCCCCCGCACCACGCCATCCAGTCCGCTGAACTCCAGCAGACCCCTGGCACCCAGGTCGGCCTCGCGGTAGAAGTCGGTGAAGTTGGCCGGGTCCACCGACAGCACGATCACGCCACCAAAACTGCCGTCCTGGCGCGTGATGCGCAGCGACATGGGAATCTGCCAGCGACCGGACACCCGACCCAGCACCGGCGCGCTGACGAACAGCCTGTCCAGCGTGGCGTGGCGTTGTGCGATGAAGAACTCGCGGTCGGCGTAGTTCACGTTGCCGACCGCCTGGCTGCTGCGGACGATGTCGCCGTTTTCATTGACCACGCTCACGATGGTGAACATGGACTCGCGGATGACGCCACGCCGGACCCACAGTTGCAGATCGATGTTGGCGCCCCTGTCCAGGTACTGCTCGCGCACGAAGGCGGCCACCTGTTCGGCTGCCTTCAGGGTGCGGAACACCTGCTGCTCGAACGCGATCGCCAGATTGGCGTTGGCGTTCATGGCGGCCAGCACCGCCTGCTCGCGCTCGAAGGCAATGCGCTGCAGCGCCGTCAGCCAGATGCCGGCTGCCGCCGCCACGCTGACCAGCACAATGCCCAGGTTTAGGCGCAGCGCGTCGCGCCGACGGGTTGAGGGCAGCGATGAACCGGTCGGCGTCACGACCGCCAGGTCCAGTGGGGAGGGTGTGGGTGCATGGGCCGACTGTAGCGCCGCGCCGGGGCTTTGGTCCAGCCAGCGCCCCCGCAGGCAGGGGGTGGGCGTGGTCGGTGGCTGGCGCCCGTCTGGGAGGTCACGGGCTCGGTGACGGGCTCAGTCTTGCGCGGGCCACACCAGGGGAAACAGCGGGTGCGCCATGGGCGCGCCTTCGGCCAGTTCGTTGTCCAGCCCCGGAAATGGCGGCGACGTGCGCCAGCGCCGAGGCGCATGGCGGCTGTCGTCGCCCAGGTAGCGCGCCGAAAACACGCGCCGGCGCTGGCCAGGGCCCACGCCGCTGGAGGCGTGCAGCGTGAGCATCTGGAAGGCGACGAGGTCGCCGGGCTCCAGCGCCCAGGCCAGCTGGCGGTAGGTCTGGGGCTGCTCGTCGATGCGGGGCAATTCGGCCAGACTGCCGTCGGGAAACCACTTGGCCTGGCTGTCACGGAAGGTGCGGGGCATGTACCAGGTGCCGGCGTGCGAGCCGGCGACGAATCGCAAGGTGCTGGCCAGCGGTACCGGGTCCACCGGAATCCAGAAGCTCACGTTCTGGCGGCCTTCGACGTTGTAGTAGGGCTGGTCCTGGTGCCAGGGCGTGGGCTGGCGCGTGCCGGGTTCCTTGACCAGCAGGTGGTCGTGGTACAGGCGCACGCTGCGGCTGCGCATGAGCTGGGCCGCCACGTGCGGCAGCGCCGAGTGGCGCAGGACGTGCGCGTAGTCGGGGTTGTCCTGCCAGGTGCAGAAGTCCTCGACGAAGCGGCCCGGGTCGTCGGGCTCGCTGGCCACCAGGGCCAGCGGGCTCAGGTGCGCCAGGTTGTGTTCGATGCCGGCCGCCAGCCGCGCGAGGTCATCCGGCGTGAACACACCGCGCAGCACCACCGCGCCGTCGCGCGCGTAGGCCTGCACCGTGGCTTGGTCGAGCGGGTGCAGGCGCGGCATGGTCACCCCACCCAGCGGCGCGCGTTGCGCCACATGCGCGTCCAGCCGCTGGGGGCCGACACGTCCTGGTCGGTCCAGCTCATGAGCACGTTGCGGAACACGCGTTCCGGGTGCGGCATGAGGGCGGTGAAGCGGCCGTCGGCGGTGGTGACGGCGGTGAGGCCGGCCGGGCTGCCGTTGGGGTTGAACGGGTAGCGTTCGGTGGGTTTGCCGGTGTTGTCGACGAAGCGCATGGCCGCAATGGCCTTGGCCGGATCGCCGCGGTGGCGGAAGTTGGCGTGGCCCTCGCCGTGCGCCACGGCGATGGGCAGGCGCGTGCCGGCCATGCCCTGGAAGAACAGGCTGGGCGATTCGAGCACTTCCACCTGCGACAGGCGCGCCTCGAAGCGTTCGCTCTGGTTGGTGGTGAAGCGCGGCCAGGCCTCGGCACCGGGAATGATGTCGGCCAGCTCGGCGAACATCTGGCAGCCGTTGCACACACCGAGGCCGAAGGTGTCGGTGCGCGCGAAGAAGGCCTGGAACTGCTCCGACAGCACCGGGTTGAAGGTGATGGACCGCGCCCAGCCAATACCCGCACCCAGCGTGTCGCCGTAGCTGAAGCCGCCGCAAGCCACGACGCCGCGCACGTCCTGCAGGCTGGCGCGGCCGCTCTGCAGGTCGGTCATGTGCACGTCGATCGCTTCAAAGCCGGCCTGGGTGAAGCACCAGGCCATTTCCACGTGCGAGTTCACGCCCTGCTCGCGCAGGATCGCGACTTTGGGGCGCGAGAGGTTCAGGAACGGCGCGGCCACATCCTCGTTCGGGTCGAACGTGAGGTGCGTGTGCAGACCGGGGTCGGCCGGGTCGCCCGCGGCGGCGTGTTCGCTGTCGGCGCAGGCCGGGTTGTCGCGCTGCTGGTTGATCTTCCAGCTCACGCTGTCCCACACCTGTTGCAGGTCGGCCAGCTTGGCGCTGAACACGGCCTTGGTGTCGCGCCAGATCTGCAGCTCGCCCTTGCCGGCGTCGATGCTCGACGACAGGGGCCGCGTCTTGCCGATGAAGTGGCTGTGTTTGGAGAGCCCGTGCTCGCGCAGCACCTGCATCACGTCGTTGCGCTGCTCGGTGCGCACCTGCAGCACCACGCCCAGTTCCTCGTTGAACAGCGCCTTGAGCGTGAGTTCTTCGCGGCGCGCGCTCACCTGCGTCGTCCAGTTCTTGGCGTCGCCCATCTCGGCGCGGCTGTCGCTGATGCCGTCGCCTTCGGTGACGAGCTGGTCCACATTCAGGGCCACGCCGACCTGGCCGGCGAAGGCCATCTCGGCCACGGTGGCCAGCAGGCCGCCGTCGCTGCGGTCGTGGTAGGCCAGGATGCGGCCCTGCGCGCGCAGCGCATTGACCGCGTTCACCAGGTTCACCAGGTCCTGCGGATCGTCGAGGTCGGGCACCTCGCCCCCCGGGTGGCCCAGGGTCTGCGCCAGGATGCTGCCGCCCAGGCGGTGCCGGCCCTTGCCGAGGTCGACCAGCACCAGCGTGCTGTCGTCGATCTCGCGGTTCAGCTGCGGGGTGAGCGTGCCGCGCACGTCGGCCAGCGAGGCGAAGGCGCTCACGATCAGGCTCACCGGCGCGGTGACCTTTTTCGTCTGGCCGTCGGCCTGCCACTGCGTGCGCATCGACAGGCTGTCCTTGCCGACGGGAATGGACACGCCCAGCGCCGGGCACAGTTCCATGCCCACGGCCTTCACGGTTTCATACAGCGCGGCGTCTTCGCCGGGCTCGCCGCAGGCGGCCATCCAGTTGGCGCTGAGCTTCACGCGCGGCAGTTCGATGGGCGCGGCCAGCAGGTTGGTGATGGCCTCGGCCACCGCCATGCGGCCCGAAGCTGGTGCGTCCAGCGCGGCCAGCGGCGTGCGTTCGCCCATGCTCATGGCCTCGCCGGCAAAACCGGCGTAGTCGGCCAGGGTCACGGCGCAGTCGGCCACCGGCACCTGCCAGGGGCCGACCATCTGGTCGCGGTGGCTCAGCCCCCCCACGGTGCGGTCGCCGATGGTGACCAGGAAGCGCTTGGACGCCACCGTGGGGTGGCTCAGCACCTCGATCACGCTCTTCTGCAGATCGACGCCGGTGAGGTCGATGGCGGGCGAGGTGCGTGCCACGGTCTTCACGTCGCGGTGCATCTTGGGCGGCTTGCCGAGCAGCACGTCCATGGGCATGTCGACCGGGCTCTCCCGCCCTTCATCGACCAGCTGCAGCTGGCGCTCCTCGGTCGCCACGCCCACCACCGCGAACGGGCAGCGCTCGCGTTCGCAAAACGCCTGGAACTGCGGCAGCGATTCGGGCGCGATCGCCAGCACGTAGCGCTCCTGGCTCTCGTTGCTCCAGATCTCCTTGGGCGCCAGGCCGCTTTCTTCCAGCGGCACGGCGCGCAGGTCGAAGCGCGCGCCGCGGCCGGCGTCGTGGGTGATCTCGGGGAAGGCGTTGGAGAGGCCGCCCGCGCCCACGTCGTGGATGGCCAGGATGGGGTTGTTCGCGCCCTGCTGCCAGCAGTGGTTGATGACCTCTTGCGCGCGGCGCTCGATCTCGGGGTTGCCGCGCTGCACGGAATCGAAGTCCAGCGAGGCGGCGTTGGTGCCGGTGGCCATGGAGCTGGCGGCGCCACCACCCATGCCGATCTTCATGCCCGGGCCACCGAGCTGGATCAGCAACGTGCCGGCGGGGAACAGCACCTTCTTGGTCAGCGTGGCGTCGATGGTGCCCAGGCCGCCCGCGATCATGATGGGCTTGTGGTAGCCGCGCTGCACGCCGTCCACCACCTGCTCGTATTCGCGGAAATAACCCAGCAGGTTGGGCCGGCCGAACTCGTTGTTGAAGGCCGCGCCGCCCAGCGGGCCCTCGGTCATGATCTGCAGCGGGCTCGCGATGTGCTCGGGCTTGCCGCCCGCCTGGTCGCTCAGGCCGCCCCACAGTTTGCCGACCGAGAAACCCGTGAGGCCGGCCTTGGGCTTGGAGCCGCGACCGGTGGCGCCCTCGTCGCGGATCTCACCGCCGGCACCGGTGGAGGCGCCCGGAAAGGGCGAGATGGCCGTGGGGTGGTTGTGCGTTTCCACCTTCATGAGCACGTGGTGCGTGGCGGCTTCGGCGCGGTAGGCTGGGGCCGCGGCACCGTCGTATCGCGCCACGAAGCGCTGCACGTCGTGGCCTTCCATCACCGAGGCGTTGTCGGCGTAGGCGATCACCGTGTGCTGCGGGTTCAGTTGGTGGGTGTGACGGATCATGCCGAACAGGCTTTTCTCCTGCGCCACGCCGTCGATGGTGAACTGCGCGTTGAAGATCTTGTGCCGGCAGTGTTCGCTGTTGGCCTGCGCGAACATCATCAGCTCCACGTCGGTCGGGTTGCGGCCCAGGCCGTTGAAGGCGTTGATGAGGTAGTCGATCTCGTCGTCGGCCAGGGCCAGGCCCCAGACGGTGTTGGCGCGCTCCAGCGCGGCCCGGCCGCCGCCCAGCACGTCCACGCGTTCCATGGGCGCGGCCTGCAACTCGGTGAACAGGGCGTGGGCCTCTTCGCGCGTGGCCACCACGGCCTCGGTCATGCGGTCGTGCAGCAGGCTGGCCACGGCCCAGCGCTGCTCGGGCGTGAGGGCCGGCTTGCCACCGAGCAGGCCGGGTTTGAGGGCGATGCGGTATTCGACCAGGCGCTCGACCCGGTGCACCACCAGGCCGCAGTTGCGCGCGATGTCGGTGGCCTTGGAGGCCCAGGGCGAGACGGTGCCGAGGCGCGGCATGACGATCAGCACGGGCGCGCCGTCGGCTTCGAGCTTGAGGTGCCCGCCCTGTGCGGGTTCGCCGTAGGTGAGCAGCTCGCCCAGGCGTTGCACCGTGGCCGTATCGGGCGCGGCGTCAAAAGCCGCCAGGTGCACAAAGCGTGCACTGAGCCCGGTGATCTTGTCGTGAATGCCCTGGAGGCGGGGAAGAAGCTGCTGGACTTTGAAGTCGCTGATGGCGTGACCGCCATCGAAAGTGCGCAGGTGCAGGGACACGGTGGGGCCTGAGGTGCGTTGAACCACCCGCGGGCGGGGCGGTGGAAAGCCGGCGATTTTACCCGCCGACCCCCATGGCGATTGGCCGCCAGGCCGCGCTGCGCGGGGTCCGGTGGGATAATCCGCGCCCATGAGCATCACCTACAAGGACGCCGCCGGCATCGAGGGCATGCGCACCGCAGGCCGCCTCGCCTCCGAAGTGCTGGACTACCTCACGCCGCTGATCCAGCCCGGCGTCACCACGCTCGAAATCGACCGCCTGGCGGCCGAGTACATGAAGCGCCAGGGCACGGTCTCGGCCACCATCGGCTACCAGCCCAGCGGCTACCCGCCCTACCCCGGCCACCTGTGCACCTCGATCAACCACGTGGTGTGCCACGGCATCCCGAACGACAAGCCGCTCAAGAAGGGCGACATCCTCAACGTCGACGTCACCGTCATCACGCCCGAGGGCTGGTACGGCGACAACTCGCGCATGTTCCTCATCGGTGGGGAAGCCGCCTGCTCGGTGCAGGCGCGCCGGCTCTGCCAGGTCACCTTTGAGGCCATGTGGAAGGGCATCGTGCTGGTGCGCCCGGGCGCGCGCCTGGGCGACATCGGCCACGCCATCCAGACCTACGCCGAGAGCAACGGCTACTCGGTGGTGCGCGAGTTCTGCGGCCACGGCATCGGCCAGCGCTTCCACGAAGAACCCCAGGTGCTGCACTACGGCCGCCCGGGAACGATGGAAGAACTCAAGCCCGGCATGACCTTCACCATCGAGCCCATGATCAACGCCGGTCGGCGCGAGATCAAGGAACTCGGTGACGGCTGGACCATCGTCACGCGCGACCGCTCGCTCTCCGCCCAGTGGGAGCACACGGTGCTGGTCACCGAAACGGGTTACGAGGTGCTCACCTGGTCGGCCGGCAACATCGCGCCGCCGGCCTTCGTGAACCCGGCTGCCGACAGCGTGCCCGCCTGAGGGCGCCCGCGCCATGGACGACCTGGCCGCGCTGCGCCAGCGCTACCGCGACGACAAGGCCGCGCTGTTCGCCGAACTCGCTGAATCCGGCGCGTCCACGCGCGGTGTGCGCCAGGCCCTGGCCCGCCTGGCACGCCTGACCGACCAGACCCTGCGCACCCTCTGGCAACGTGCCGGCTTCGGCCCGCGTTTTGCGCTGCTGGCGGTGGGGGGCTACGGCCGTGGCGAGCTCTTTCCCCATTCCGATGTCGACGTGCTGGTGCTGCTGCCCGACGGCTGCGTGCCCGATGGCGACGACGCACTCAAGGCGCGCATCGAAGGCTTCATCGGCGCCTGCTGGGATCTCGGGCTGGAGATCGGCTCCAGCGTGCGCACGGCCGAGGAGTGCGTGGCCGAGGCCGAGAAGGACGTGACCGTCCAGACCTCGCTGCTCGAATGCCGGCTCATCACCGGGCACCGCGCGGGCTTCAACGCGCTGGTGCGCCGCCTGGGCGAGGCCATGGACCCGAAGGCCTTTTTCGTCGCCAAGACGCTGGAGATGCGCCAGCGCCACCACAAGTTCGAGAACACACCCTACTCGCTCGAACCGAACTGCAAGGAAAGCCCGGGCGGCCTGCGCGATCTGCAGATCATCCTGTGGGTGTCCAAGGCCGCGGGCCTGGGCCGCAGCTGGGACGAACTCGCTCGCACCGGTCTGGCCACGCCGCTGGAGGCGCGCCAGATCAAGGCCAACGAGGCGCTGTTGAGCCTCATCCGCGCGCGCCTGCACCTGATCGCCAAACGCCGCGAGGACCGCCTGGTGTTCGATCTGCAGACCGCGGTGGCCGAGTCCTTCGGCTTCAAGGCCCAGTTGCCCGCGCCGGGCGAAACCAACCCGCGCGGCACGCGCCGCGCCAGCGAAGCGCTGATGAAGCGCTACTACTGGGCGGCCAAGGCGGTCACGCAGCTCAACCAGATCCTGCTGCTGAACATCGAGGAGCGTCTGGCGAGCACCGAACCCGGTGTGCAGCGCCTGCGGCCCATCAACGAACGCTTCTTCGAGAAGGGCGGCATGCTGGAGGTGGCGAGCGACAACCTCTACCTGCAGCAGCCGCACGCCATCCTCGAAACCTTCCACATCTACCAGACCACGGTGGGCGTGAAGGGCTTGTCGGCACGCACGCTGCGCGCGCTCTACAACGCGCGCTCGGTCATGAACGGGCGCTTTCGCAGCGACCCGGCCAACCGCGAGATGTTTCGCCGCATCGTGATGGAGCCGCAAGGCATCACACACGCCATGCGCCTGATGAACCAGACCTCGGTGCTGGGGCGCTACCTCTGGGTGTTCCGCCACATCGTGGGGCAGATGCAGCACGACCTGTTCCACGTCTACACGGTGGACCAGCACATCCTGATGGTGCTGCGCAACGTGCGCCGCTTCTTCATCCCCGAGCACTCGCACGAATACCCGTTCTGCTCGCAGCTCGCCGCGGGCTGGGACAAGCCCTGGATCCTCTACATCGCGGCGCTCTTCCACGACATCGCCAAGGGCCGCGGCGGCGACCACTCCGAGCTCGGCGCGCACGACGTGCGCAGCTTCTGCCGCCAGCACGGCATCGCGCGCGAAGACACGAAGCTCGTCGAGTTCCTGGTGGCCGAACACCTCACCATGAGCCGGCTCGCGCAGAAGGCCGACCTGTCCGACCCCGACGTGATCGCCGATTTTGCGAAGCGCGTGGGCAACGAGCGCTACCTCACCGCGCTGTACCTGCTCACGGTGGCCGACATCCGCGGCACCAGCCCCAAGGTGTGGAACGCCTGGAAGGGCAAACTGCTGGAAGACCTGTACCGCTACACGCTGCGCGTGCTCGGTGGCCGCGCGCCCGACCCGGGGGCCGAGGTGGAAGGCCGCAAGCGCGAGGCGCTGCAGGTGCTGGCCCTGCACGCCCTGCCCTACAACGCACACAAGGCGCTGTGGGACACGCTGGACGTGAGCTACTTCATGCGCCACCAGGCCGACGAGATCGCCTGGCACACACGCGTGCTCACACGAGAACTCGCCAAGGCCGACCGCGAACCCGAGCGCTGTATCGTGCGCGCGCGCCTGTCGCCCGAGGGCGAAGGCCTGCAGGTGCTGGCCTACGCGCCCGACCAGCCCGATCTGTTCGCGCGCATCTGCGGTTATTTCGACATGTCGCAGTTCAGCATCCTTGATGCGCGCGTGCACACCACGCTCACCGGCCACGCGCTCGACACCTTCCAGGTGGTGGTGCCCGAACTTGCCGAGCACTACCGCGAGCTGGTGGCCATGGTCGAGAACCGGCTTGCGCAGGTGATCGACGCGCGCGGCCCGCTGCCGCCGCCCACCAGGGGCCGGTTGTCGCGCCGCGTCAAGAGCTTCCCCATCACGCCGCGCGTCGACCTGCGGCCCGACGACAAGGCGCAGCGCTGGCTGCTGTCGGTGTCAGCGAGCGACCGTGCCGGCCTGCTTTACGGCATCTCGCGCGTGCTGGCGAAGCACGGGGTGAGCGTGCAGCTCGCCAAAGTCACCACACTGGGCGAGCGGGTGGAAGACACCTTTCTCATCAGCGGCGCGCCGCTGCAGGTGAACAAACGCCAGATCGAGATCGAGACCGAACTGCTCGAAACGCTCGAAGGCAGCTCCTGAGGCTCAGCCTCCGCGCTGGCGCAGCGCCTCGTACAGGCACACGCCGCTGGCCACCGACACGTTCAGGCTCTCCACCGCCCCGTGCATGGGAATGCTGACGAGCTCGTCGCAGGTCTTGCGCGTGAGCTGACGCATGCCCGCCCCTTCGGCGCCCAGCACCAGCGCCACCGGGCCTTTGAGGTCAACCTGGTACAGCGTCTTCGGCGCGTCGTCGCTGGTACCGATGATCCAGATGTTGCGTTCCTTGAGTTCGCCCAGCGTGCGTGCGAGGTTGGTGACCATGAAGTACGGCATGGTCTCGGCCGCGCCGCTGGCCACCTTGGCCACGGTGG
>VFQO010002339.1_pt1 | contig 11813 bp, 6 predicted proteins | sample 3512331 | NCBI WGS metagenome assembly VFQO01 (sample SAMN10412371, study PRJNA504923) | tailings metagenome | isolation source: Replicate 3 from Balatoc abandoned mine | place: Philippines: Itogon, Benguet | collected 2017-08-28 | reverse complement strand
TAAAAGTGTACGTATTGGCTTCGATTCTTCCTTTTTACAGTATGATCAAAAATTATTGTTGCTTCCTATCTCAGTCTCCCACTTCTCCAAAATTTGTGTTAAGGATCACTTGATTTTTTTGAAACAAACTAAACAAGCTTCTCTTTAGAGTCTCAATAGCAGTTTTCAATACAAACCTGTGCTCTCCACTGCAAAATAACCTTTGGCAAGAAAAAAATACAAAAACTCCAACTTCATGTTTCCTAATGCCTCTATATATATTGAGGAATGATTGTTGTTACTATTTGCTTTGCATCATTATCACAATGGAATCATCAAACGCTCATACCCAATATTTTGTTCTTCCTTTTCATTTTTGTAATGTTATTTGTTCAAGATAAATGAAGATGTGAACAAAACTGGTGGAGGTAAAATCTAGACAACAAATGTATTATTCATTACAAAGTTTTCTCTACAAAAGGTGCTTATTTATTATGTGATATATATGCTATTATATTTGAGAAAGTGAATATGGATTGAGAATTAGTTACATTTATTACAGTTCTCCTTCCTATGTATTCATTATTTAGTAATAAGCAACTAAACCTTTGCGAAATGAAGTTTCTAAACTAATATTGCTCAATACAGAACATTAATTGGGTGTTATTATTTTATACCATCGAGCTTACTCTACAACCACTCTATTACAAGCTATTATGCTTATTGAACCCATTTTACTATTAATTTATCAAAAAACTCTTCGCAAGAAAGAAAGAATTGCCATACCATCCATTTTGCAACTTACAGCTGCAAAAACTTTAGAATAATGAATTTTTAAATATAACTGGAACTATTATAGATTAAGTATATTAATTTGTACGGAACGAAGTTTCCAAACGGTTGGAAATGATAGAAAAAGTTTTACTTTGAAAAATGCATGTCTTTCTCTTAATTTCTATCTCTACATTAGACTAGAACTATCTTTACAATGCAATTAAACTGCAAAAGACTGAATTACAGAAATTTTTAGTTCTTGCTACTTGCAGCTTTGAAATTTTATTAGTTAGCAAATTTACTGATATATTTTTAGTCAATTGTCTAAATTGGGTGAATTAAGTTGTACGGAATGATGTTTCAAACTTGTTCTTCACAATAACTTCAACTCAACTTCAACTAATTACATTTTGCTGAAATTGTTCATGAAATCGAATAGAAATTTTCAATTCTGTATAATTATTTAGTATTTCTTTACAAAATACGTTTATTAATCTATAGTACGAGAGTAAAATAAAAAGTAGTTCATATTTTATATTTACAGATGTGGAAACTCAATTTATTGTAGATTGAGTGATTGTTAATCATTTCTTATTCTAAATCGAGCAACTTTATTTGTACGGAATCAACTTTCTACAAGTTTTTCATATGAAAGATACTTATGACTCCATCTATACCTCAGTTTACTGTATTAATGATTTCTACATCAATTTATACCTAATTTAGAAACATCAGTTTTGCAGAGTAAATTCAAACTAGAGTTTACATTTTCTTATTTACAGTTGCGAAATCTTAGTCAAACCTATTTTACTTGATGTGTATCATTCTACATATAATATAGAGTTAATTTAATTGTTCGGTATGAGATTTCAATACTCATTTTGTTTAAAATGTCGGGATGTTAGATTTTGAGATTGTTACGTTATTCTTTTAAAATTAAGAATTAATTACTTTATCTCATGTATTTGATAAATTACTATTGTAGATGCTACAGGATGACAGAGTGCTAGCAAATGTAAAATTTAGACTGATACTTAGTTACAGCTGTAGCACCACACTAGATATCGCGGTTCTTCTTCAAATCTATTTACCGTAAAGCTCCAAATAATTCGGATAACATATTTATTCGGTCGGATCGCTTTTTTAGCGAAAAATTCATGAGTAGCTACCTATGGAAATAATTAGATAGTGAATTCTTATAAAATAATTCATGAGTAGCTACCTATGCAAAAATCTAAAAAAAAGGGCCAAAAAAGGCCCCTTTTTGATTATCTGCTCGGAATTATTTGGTGTTTTACGGTACTACTAAATTATAAGTGATTATAGTTGTATGGATTGATTTTTTCAAACTTGTATTGGTCACAGACTATTGATCAAGTGTTACAATGTTTGTATCACTGCGTTCTCTCTACAAATATTGCTATAGCTATTCAGATTTATTATTGAGCTCATTTTACTGTTCATTCTGTCAAACATTCTTCTCGAAAATAAGAAGTATCATTTTTGAAACTTACAGCTGCGACAGCTTACTGAATAGCGAGTTTTTGAATATAAATGTAATTGATAGTTAGAATACGGTAAATTAGATTGTACGGAATGAATTTTTCGAATGGTTGTAATGAGATGTTATTACTGTTTGCATTTTCTGATTTACAGATGCGAAATCTAACTCAATTCTAATCTTCTCTACATAGATCATTCTATATATATTTTGAAGTTAATTTAATCGTACGGAATGAGGTTTCAATGAGTAGTTTGCTTAGAAAGATTAGATGTTATATTTTGAAACAGCAAGGTTTTTATATTAATGTTAAGCAGTAAATACTATACTTCATGCCATATTGATCGTGCTTGAATCTATAATACTCCTTAATACAATATAATCAAAAATATTTGTATTTTCAACGCCGCGGCTGCGAAAGTTGATTGAAAGTAGCGTTGTATAGCATGAAGTAGTTTCAATTATAGTATCCAATGTTTTGAGTTGTATGGAATAGAGTTTCCTCTCTGTTATAAAATTTTGCATCCCATCATATGCTTCAATTGAAACCTTCAAAATAGTGTGTTTGGATACGCAAAATCAAGGAGTGATCGAACATTTTCAAACTGCAACAGAACTTTAAGGAGGTGTAGTTTATCAAAAGAACTATATCGTTCTAATTTCTGCTAACGATATCTGTTTAAGCTTAATTGTGTCACATATGATACAATTTAAGTTTATAATATGATGTTTTTATTCAATAATCTTATATACTACATAAAAAATTTTCAATAGGTTCTTAATTGTCTATTTGAAAAAGTAATGTAGATGCTTTTGAATGAAGATGTGAACAAAACTGGAGTTAAATCTTGATAATGTACTTTACAACGTTATTTTGAATTCTATTCATTTATGGATGAATATAAACTGGTTTTTGGAACTCATTCAAGAAAAAAACATTTTGTGTGAAAGACCCATGTTGTACATGTTTATTTTTTTTCTACTACACTTTCTCATAGTCCATAGCTGGAACATTTGGATTCTACTTTTTCGTTTTTGAGTATGCTTTAGATGCAACTTTCTACGTAGATTTCGGAACTGCAATCGGTTTGCAGTAGTACGTCTTCTAATTAGTGAAAACGGGGCACAAATTTTTGGTTAAAAAAAAAGATCCTGATTTCTAAGCACACTACCCATCACCAAATCCTAATCTAACGTGGATTTTTATGTAATGTCTTATATTTATCGAAAAATAGTAGCTGATTTGGCAAAGAAGATTGTTGTATTTTGCTCTCATGCTTAGGGATTAATTACAAAGCAGAAACATGTTATTTTCAAAATTTTAGTAAGCAAAAATACTTTCTTTATTGAGCTTAACACTTTTAAAGGTTTGCTTATACTTTTTGAGCTGTATTTGAGAAATATACAGTGTTCATAGTATCATGAAAAAGTGTGTTTGGATTGAAAATTACACCAAATTAGATATTGCAGTTCCTCTTTTATACCCTCAGTACTCAGTAGTAATAAGCAATATCATCTGTACGGAATGAGAGACAGAACATAATTAAACACTACAATTTAATACGTTTCTATTCACCCTACACCCACTTTATCAATAGTTAATATGCTTACTGAGCCCATCTTACTATTTATGTATCAAACAGCTCTCTCAAGATACAATACCAGTAAGATGCATCAATTTTGCCACTTACAGCTGCGAAAAGTTATTGAATAATGAATTTTTAAATATAATTGCGACTATTAGTCAGATTAAAGTAGGTTAATTTGTACGGAATGAAGTTTCCAAATGGTTGTAAAGAGATGGTAGAAAATGTTTTACTTTGAAAGCTTTATGTCTTCTCTTAATTTCAACATGCACATTAGATTAGTAGAACTATTTTTGCAATTAAACTGCAAAATATTCTTGTTGAAAGACTAAAATTACAAAAATTTTAAGTTTTTATTACTTGCAGCTGTGAAATTTTGTTAGTTAGTAAATTTATTGATATATTATTAATCAGTTGCTTAAATTAAGTGAATTAAGTTGTACGGAATGATGCTTCAAATTGTTCATCACGATAACTTCGAAATGATTAATTGATAGCTTGAACATTTGAAATCTACTTTCGCGTTTAGTTGAATGTATTTGATATTATTTTTAATGTAAATTTCATAAATGCAATCGTTTTCGAATGATTCGTCTTCTAGTTTGAGAAAAATGGTCACAAAGTTATACTTGTAAAAAAAAAGATCCCATTATTTCAATACGCTATCAACCAAAAGAGCTATTACTGTGAATTATGCTTCATATTTGAGAGCTTATCGAGTGGTATGATGCATCTAGTTCTGCTGTATTTTCTGCTCTTGATTAAAACTAAATACCAAGTCACAATCATGCTACTTCCTCGATATCTATGAACGGATGGTCTTCCTGTATGTTATTGAACATACTGAAATATTTATTCGTGCTTTTTATGTTGTAATTTGCAAATGTACACCCAGCGTACGACCAGAAAAAAAAGAAACATTTGCTGAACTTTTTTATGAAATTGAATTGTAGTTCATATTTTTATTAGCAGATGTGTAAACTCAATTTATTATAGATTGAGTAGTTTTTAATTATTTCTTATTTGAAATTGAGGAATTTTATTTGTACAGAATCAACTTTCTACAAGTTTTTCATAAGAAAGATTTATAACTCTATCTTTAGTTCAATTTACTGTATTAATGATTTATGTTATGCAAACCTTTATAACATCCACCAGTTTCACCCCACAAAAGTCTTGTATTTACTGCACCATGCATCTTTTCTATAGTAGCTACTCTACAAAAGACATTCTTATCTGATTTAGTTCTCAACTTATCATAGCTACAGAACTTTGTCTTTTTCTTTGAATACCAGCTTAGTTTTTTCCTTTCAATCTTCTTTCTCTTTCTTTGCATTATGTGCTTGCGTTGCAATAATACTCTCTCTCATCAGCTTCTGCTTCAACAACACTTGCATTGCCTCTGTTCCATCACTAATAGATGCAGATAATTTTCCTAATAAATCTACAACTTCATTGGGACTCTTTCCTCCTAAAGCATGATGGTGACTATCATTAATTATGTTCTCCACTTCTGCACAAATAGTTGGGATATCCTTGGCCTCTCCTCCTTCTTCTTTCAAAAAATAGTTAATCTTCTTTTTGGAACTTCCATTCTGCCTCTCTACAAGCCCCTATAAAATAATATAAGTGCTATTGTTTAATTGGAAACAAATATAATGGTACACAACTTGCGTCGAGGGCTTGTAAGGGAGACCATGCTTCAGCTTGATGTTATTTTCTTGAGCCCAATTACTCAATAAAGAGTTCTTGAATTCAGTCCCATTGTCACTAAGAATAGCTTTAATTGTTAGGTGAGAACCAACCTTTGTTGTAATGATTCATGAGAAGTCCCCAAGAATGTAAGATCTATCTCCAATAACTCACCAATTTGCTTACACAAAATAGGCTGTAACTCTACAACTGTGACTCAATTCTGCTTGAGTCAGTATCTCTTGACAATAGCACTATTGTAGCTTGTATAAATCTTTGTAAATTAGATATGTAAATATCTTTTTCTTGCAATTTCTTGTTCAAGTCTTTCTCGTTGGAGCTAGCAGCAGCCACGTATAAAGTTTGAATCTTCTGAAATATCTTTCTCAACGGAATGTACTTGCAATCTTTAGTCTTTGATACTTTCTTTGTTTCAAGGAATTTTGGGATATCTTCTTCTGCAAAACACGTTGCTTTGGTAGCATAAGGCATGTCTTTTACAGTGGTTTGGATCTCAGATTCAGTTTTCTTTATTGTCTTTCTCTTGTTTGACAAACTTTGATTTGGCAGTCCTCTCAATCTTCTTCTTGCAGCAGTAAAGTTTAAGCTATCGAACAAAGTACTATTTGTTAAGTACAAATACACTGCTTCATCTTTGAGATTTTGTACAGAGAGTGGATTGGTGCTCTCTGATGAGTAAGCGTGGCATAATAATCGAAGGTATTCTTCATTGTTTCCAGTTGCACTGTCTTTAGCGAGCATTATTAGAATGGCTAGAGCTTGATGGTTATTGCCAGATTGACTTAATCCTTTTGCTTCGTTTAAATATTTGATGAATACGTCAGTATCAGCTTCTACTATTGGTTGTTGATTTTGAGAATCTATTGTAGTGGCTGTGGTTGGGAGGTTGGTTGCAAGAGGACTTGGTTGTTTTGAGCAGATATTTCATTATGATTATTCTCAACAGTGAGGCTTTGCTCCAGAGAATTGTTAGCAGCAATAATGCTACTGTGTCCAGCATTTTTTCACCAGAAATACTTTGAAGCATAGATTGCAATTTTGCAATTGTAATATTAGTATTGCTTTCAACATTGGATGAAGAATAACTTTCTTGGGAACTCATAGATTTTGTACAAATACTTTTTTTTGTAAAAAGCAAGCAGAGCATAAAAGTAACGGTAATCCATCTTTGCAGAAAAAAGGTTCTGCAAAGAATGATATAAGTACAGATTTTGTAATTCTGCAAACATGTTTGTGTAAAAAAAATTCTGCAAAGATGCATGCAGAATTTTGTTCTGCATATTTGGGTGAAACTATACAGAGCGGCACCAACACATCCGCGTATGCACAACAAATATATTGTCTTTGGAACAATGATGGGAGATGATATGTGTGTCGTCAAGAACAATCCTTGTGCTGATACTGTATGGACAGGATCATATAATTGTTCTAAAACAGCAGAGAATTCATTTGAAAATGCTGTTATTTTGAAAGGAGAAGAGATTGCCACCGCCTACTTGCTTGAGTTTGCCTTATTATTCTTGTTAAGTGAAAAATTAGATTGGACCTCAGATAGAATGATGCCCTATTTTAGTTATCAGTCATAATGTTCAAACACAAGAAATAAAATATAGAAAATGATTTCCTTGGATGAAATGATTTGTAGAAATACATTTCCTACTTTCAAAGCACGATGAATAATATTTGAGCGTGAATTCCACTAGAAATTCCAACACAATTTTAATTTGAATTACAAAGTTTGGATTCTCTTTACAAGGCTTTTTCTTTACTAAAGAGTGTTTGCATAAATTTATCATCCAACTTTAATCCAAGAGAAGCTTCAGCATTTTGTCTAAATGTTTAGAAAACAGCACATGGACATTCATTTATGTTTGTTACTTCCTATTTATTTAATGGATAGTTTTTATAAACACAGAATGAATAGAACAACAATAAAAGACTTTGACAACTGTGAAATAGAATTTTTTTGGTGAATTTGACATTTCCAAGGTCTATTTCAAAACCAAGCAGAAATCCAAGAGGAGATAAACAAATGTCGTTTATTAGCTGTAAATGCATGTAACACAACTAAATCATCGAACGATTTGATGTCATTGCTGATTTGCATATTTAATGAACCAATAGATAGCTCCTGATACACTACAAGACACTAAAATGTTAGGAAACTTCAACAATTCCCTCAATATATTGTAAATTTATGTAGAATTTGCAGTTTACTTATGGTCTTCAATTTCAGTTGTTTGTTCACCAAATAATTTTTTAATAACATTGGATTTAATTTCATTGACAATAAGTCTTTCTACAATAAAGTGCCAATCATATTCAATATTTTGAGTGGGAATTAAAACTAATTTATGGAAAAAACCGAAATTTGAAACTTTTGGTTGTTTTTCATTCGGTTTTCCATTAACTGCTGCATATGCATTAGGCAGAATTTGGAAATAGTTATCCTTATTATGTGCTCTAATATCTGAAGTTGTTAATGGTATTCCTAATAATCCATTTTTTACAACAGAAAGTACTAAAAAATTCCTAAACTTACAGTTTGTGTCTTCTTTGTTTCGTAACAATACATGTATGACTGAGCCATACTTAATTTTACCAAATTTTTTACTTCTGCCTTTTTCTAATAAATCTTTTAATAAATTCTTGAGGTCCATCTTTAAATCAGTCGATAGTTCTACATTAGATACTGGTTGTCTCTTTTGCTCTGAAATATAATCAATCTTGTAGCAAAAAACTCCAGAAAGATTCTTTTCAAAAAATTTTACTGTAAATGGACAGAAATGTTCTTGAAACTGCTCAGTCTCAACAATACAATATGGTACTTCTTTTACATTTATGTCATTTTGGGTAAAAAAATCGAAAATAGCCCAAGAATAGATTTCATTTGTTGTTTGAAGTTGTTTTCGTACAAATTGAACGCCGTCCATGACTTGCTTTTCAAATTGAAGTGGAAACTCTGGTCCTTCGTATGATTTACGTGGGTCTTGAAATTTTAACAAATCAAATTGAAATGGAAAATTAGTTTGAGAAAAATCACAGTTGAATTTTGGTGTGCAAGGTGTGGTTGCCATTTTCAAAAAAAAATTTGAAGTTTTTTTTTTGCAAAAAAAACTATGCAATCAGACCCAACAACAGTCTTAGAGTCGCTGGATCCAGCAAACAAAGAAAATTTTCAGTCAATTTTATCTGTACTAGAAGATCATGACTATCAAATTAAAGAATTAAATAAACAGCAACCTACTGAAAAGCAGCTGGCAAAAAGATTATTTTTAAAAATGATGATGAGAACAACTCTTCCAATGCAAAGAAAACTCGATAACAGCATCATACGTAAACATCAAGACACTTCAACTATGTCTGCTCTGTCAGAACTATTGGGATTGTCATTATCTTCATTGAAGTTCAAACAGGTTTATTCCAAATTAAAAGAACAATCCCATAGCTTTTCAACCAGAGATAAAAATTACATTGCCGCTATTGTTATTGAAAAATGTAAACGAAAGGTTAAAGACATTGGACATGAATTTTTGTATGCAAAAGAATTTCAAGATATTTCAACTCTTATTACACCATACTTACAGGATGTTTTTCGCATCAGTGAAGGGTGTGATCTACCAATTCCAATAATATTTGATTCTCATATTTTGCAAGTGTTATGTTACATTTCTGAATTACAAACTCAAAAGTGTATAGAGTTGTTAGAGAATTTGGAGCACAAATTATTATCCAAAGATTCATATCCATTTGTCATGAAATTGTATGAATTTTGGTTGAAGTTATTTTCTCAAATACTGATGCTTGGTAAAATTTCACATGATGAAATAATATGTATAATTGAGACATTGTTTCAAAAAACTGAACTCTACTTGTGGAATATAGAAGTGAATAATGCATATTATTCCAGTTTATTTACAATTATTTCATTTTATTGGAAGAAAAATATGGACTGTAACAAATTTATGAAGCTATTTTCAAATGGTCTCTCTGAATGCTCAATATCTTCTGTTATTTTTGTAAAACGAGCACTATTTCATTTACAAAAGTATACTCTGTATTACTATTTTGATTTTGAAAAAAGTAAAATTGAAAATACAATCAAAAATATGGAAGAATCAATTCAAGATGTTAAAGAATCAAGCTATATTTTTAAATTCAAGTACATTTATTTAGAGTTACTGAAAAAATTGAATACCTCGCAAAAGATACTTCCTGAAAATGTGAAACAACTTGCTTCTACTATTCTTTTTCCTTCCATATACCATAAAATTACAGCATTCATTTATTTGGGAGAATTTTACAAGAAATTTTGTCTACAATATGATCTTTGCATTGAATTTAAAAAGTATGTTTATCAAATAGGTACTCAAATTATTGATGAATTACAAATAGATGATCTAAAGAATATAGTAGTTTCATATTCCTATCACGATTTTTACTCTCATTATGATACAGTATTTCCTCTTGAGCTATATTCTTTTGTAGTATTTGATTATTGCCAGTATCAAAAGGAAGAATACGAAACAATTTTAGGCATGTACAAATCACATTTGACTTCAATGGGTAGTAATTACAAGTCTTCAAATATTGCTGCGTTCGTAGAGGACGAGCTGTATCAAATTGACCTTTATAAGCAAGAAACTTTTCACAAAGATATGGATTAGGTAATTCTTTTGGGGAATGTTTTGGGGAATGAGCCAACTTCCATCGAGTATGATCAATAAATTTGATTTGAATGATATACCATCAACTTTCTTGTCTTACTACTGTGTGAAACACTTTACAATATTTTCATGTGAAACTTGGCTTAATAACTTGACTTGATTGGAAGTTTCACTTTCATCTGTCTTCAATAGTGTAACATATTTACACAACCAGTAGTTTTTTCAATAGCCAAGTATCCTAGAATCCAGCAAGCAATAATGAAAGCACGATACTCCTGGGCTTCGCTTAGACGTGGACTAAATAATGCCAAATATATCCGAATGAATGCTATAATTTTATTGCAATATCATCCATTTTGCAACTTACAGCTGCGAAAACTTATTGAATAATGAATTTTTAAATATAATTGCGACTATTAATTAAAATAGAGTAGATTAATTTGTACGGAATGAAGTTTCCAAGTAATTGTATCAAGATGTTGAAACAAGTTGTATTTTGAAATTATATGTTCTTCTCTCCATTTCAATGTTTTACATAGCTTCACATAGATTAATAGGGCTTTTGGTGCTAATTTAAAAAACATTTATAACTCCATTTCTGCTTCAATTTACCGTAGAAATATAATAGTTTTTTGTACTTTATTTAGAAACACTAGTTTTGTTGAGCGGATTCAAAACTAGTGTTTACATTTTCTAATTTACAGTTGCGAAATCTTATTCAAACCTTATTTACTTAATATATATTACTCTACATATAATATAGAGTTGATTAAATTGTACGGAATGAGGTTTCAATAACCTTTTTGTTTAAAATGATAAGACGTTACGTTCAATTTTTTTCAGAATCATACGTTCGCGACAAAAAAAAGAATATTTGAATATTCCATCCATGTCCTCCTCTCCAACAGTTCCCAGAGTTCCTTTTCATAAATTAAAGAATAGTAGTCAACGATCTGCTCGATTAAAAGCAGTACACGACAAAATTTTTGAGCAAATTTGCTTGTTTATTTTTTTTTTCGTTGATTGTTTCGTGCGGCATTTCATGCTCAGAATGCAAATCTCGTTGCTGCAAAATGACGCTCTTCATGTACTGTATAGGAAGGAGTAATTATATCCTGTTTAGTGAAGCCAAAGTGTGCACAAAAAGTGCCTTCAAAGCAAGCTTTGTAGCACACTTCGGAGTTGTATAAAACGCATCGTTTTTTTTCGGTTATGAAACAAGTTATCGAGAGCCATACACTCTGGAACAGTAATGCTAATGCATTACATCTCTCAAGTTCCAAAGTGGGAGATTTTAGAGGCTGTTATATGTGAAATGGAATATGATTGAATTCATCGTCAATAGTTTATCTACATAAATTCAAAAGTGAATACTAGAACAAATTGCAATAAACAATATCAAAACAAAACTTTTCACTTAGTTGTAGCGCTCTCTCTACAAAAAAGTAGTAATTGAACTATAGAAAATGACAATACAATAAACAAACATACTATAATCTTCAAAAATTGAGTTGTAACTATATTCTTTCATCCTTGGTTACAACTGCTTTGATTCAGAGTATTGTCTACTCAAATCAAATAAAAGCAAGCATT
>VFQO010002338.1_pt1 | contig 11820 bp, 9 predicted proteins | sample 3512331 | NCBI WGS metagenome assembly VFQO01 (sample SAMN10412371, study PRJNA504923) | tailings metagenome | isolation source: Replicate 3 from Balatoc abandoned mine | place: Philippines: Itogon, Benguet | collected 2017-08-28 | reverse complement strand
TTTAAGGTTAGATATTAGAGTTCAAGGAAATAGCTTGAATGATATTTTTAAAAAATTAATATCGTAAATTTTTCTAAGACAAATTTTTGAAAAGTCAAAATATACATTTAATACATTTAATTCATATATAAAGGAAAAAGAAAAGTAAAAAGAAAGGTAAAAGAAAGGTAAAAAGTAAAAATTTAAATATTCTTAAATTTTTTTGTTATTTTATCTCATTAGTTTAATGATGATCTAATCAAGACAATATTTTAACTTGTTGTGTACTTCAAGCAACAGTTATATTGTGCAAGTTCAAATGTATTTAAAGTATAAGCACCAACATTACCCTTTTCAAGAGGAATTGGAACACAAGCAAGATTAGTAATTTGAACAGTGTTTACATCTTCTTCCATATAATCATCACCTGCTTTATGTGTCAAATCATCATATGTAGAGAATGAGATTAACATCTTTGAATTTGGTTCTTCAATAAAAGTATTAATATACATAATGACATAAGGAATAGTACCCTCTTCTTCAGTTGCTGTTGTAGATTCAAACTGGATACGAGCAAGTAGTTCATCTGGATCTTTATCTGGATATGTCATTGAAATCTTTGCACGAACACGATCACATAATTCACTGTCAACGATTTTCAACATTGAAATAAACGAAAACTTCATACTCTTTGCATCACGAATTGTAAAGTTATTATCATCAAAGACCTTAGCAATTCTATCCCAGAATTCCAACTTACCTGTAGCTTGACTTACATACTGTGGAATGAAAGAGTAACGAACGTTCATGATACCAGTAATATCTTTCTTAGTTACTTCTTTCACATTATTGAGAACTGCAAGGACTTTCTGACTTTCCTTTACATAATAATGACTTTTTGCAGTTGCAGTACCTTTATTTTCTTCGAAAAGTCCAATTTGAAATTCATCTTCTCCAAACTTAACACCGAGAGATTGTAAAATTTGAGTACAACGATGTTCACTCTTACCGAAAATCATCTTCTTCTCAAATGGAAATTGTTCTCCAATCATAATAAAAAGATTACATGTCAACTTCTCAGCATGCGCCATTGCAGTGAAGTTAGAACCAGTTTGTTCATTTACAGCATTGATAGCAGTTTGAAAAAGAGCACCTACAAAAGACTCAAAAATATCAGTTTTTCTCTTTTTGTAATTATGACCTTTTGCAGTAATATCAGGGTCTAAAAGCATGAAATCAATTAAACATAAATCATCAGATAGATACCATTGATGATCTAAACTCATATATTGATTGTGATATTCAGAAAGTTCAGTAGGACCAAGTCTTGGATATTTTGAAATCATATAAAATGAAAACTTAGCACTACAGATTTTATCACCAAAGTATTCAAGAGATTCGTAACCATAGATTCTATTATACGACTTGTGCATAAAAGCCTTGACCCAAATCTCCATATTTGAGTCTGACAACATTGCTTCTGTATATCTATCAGAACCAGCAATTTCTGTAATCAGATATCTCAAGTGTGTCTTCAAAGCATTCAACCATTCAAGTGAAATTCTTACATTACCAATATTGGTGATTGAAGAACCAACTGTATTATAAGCTGGAATATTTTGACACATTCTTCCCCATTCAGAGAGCTGAAGTTTGATAATTGGTGTTCCTTTAGCTACAGGTCCAGATGTACACCAAAATCCATTAGCTGGTGGAATAGCATTCATTCGGAATAACATGACAGATCTACAAAACTTTCGATATTTTGGTTCACGATCAACTCTTGAATAATAATCGAGACCTACCTCTGTAAGTCTATTTGTACCAACAAAATCACCAAAAAATAGACAAGGTTTAGGATTCTTACCAAAGTCAATTGTACTAATGATTTTACCTGGATACTTAACTTCAATTGGAGATGTATCTTTTTGTTTATTGACACGCTTATTATCCAAATAAGTACTTGAAAGTGCTATATGACTACAGTTAGGTACTTTATCAAGGATATCAACAAGGCTAAAGATAACATTCTCATCAAATGTAATAAGTAGTACTTGTAATGTTTCTTCAAACGAGGAAACCCATTTTTGCATCTCACCATTAAGAGAGTCCATTTTTATTTGAAATTTTTGAAATTTATTTCATTTATTTTATTTTAACTCGCGTACATTTTTATTTCACATTTTTACATCGGTACTTTAATTCATTATTTTTTATATTTCTACGTTGTACTTTTATCGATACTTATTAAATAACAAAAAAATTAATAAATTAATTTAAATAAAAATGTACTACGTTGACATTATAAATGGAAACGATGAAAATGACGATTCTTATGAGAATACATTTCAAAGTTTAAGTAGAGCAGTAGATTTTTCAAAAAGTGGTGACACAATTATTTTAAAACCTGGAACATATGATCCTGTCGATATTACTTCAACAACAAAAGCTTTTGAATTAAAAATAAAAGGATCAGGTAATAATACACTATGTAATGAATTTGCGTTTTCTGGATATTTTGATATTACATTTGAAGATGTTCTATTAGAGAGTATTAAAATTAAATCATCAAGTAGTAATTTCTATTTTAAAAATGTAAAATTTGCAGGTGGATATTCAATACAGATTGATTTATATGAACCAATTCTTGGAGATGAACCAAGAAATTGTTTTGTATTTGAAGGTTGTCGTTTCGAAAGAAATTTTCAATTAGAATTGAAATCAGGTAATCATATTATTTCAATTAAATCTTCAGAAATTAAACCTGGTATACCATTGATAGTATGTAAAAATATTGGTCTTGATGTAAAATTAACAAATATTAACTTCGAAAAGCCAATATTATTTAATAAAAAATCTTATGTCGAAATTCAACATACTGGATGTAATTTTAATTGTCCATTATTTCAAGGAGATGATGTAATAATATATACAAAAGATAACTATCAATCACCTTCAATTGAAAGACAATATAACAGTCCATATGAAAGAAATAATGAAATTATATCAAAGGGTAATTGTATATCTAATGTTATAGATAGAATTGATAGAATTGATAGACTTAAGAAGTCATCTTCAGAAATTGATGATGTAAATAAGATTGATTTAAATAATATATCAAGTTTAAAATTTGAAAATGTAAATAGACAAGATTCTAATATTCAAAGTAATAATTTAAATAATTTAAAAGTTATGGAACAAGTTGAAGGTGAAGTAAGAACTCGAAAATTTAAAGATCTATTAAAAAATGATAAATATGATGAATACTTTCGTAGAATGGCTTTAGAAAAAGAAGAAAAGGAATTATATGGTGGTATTGAATTAGATTCGAATGATTTTAGATATCTTCAAATTCACAAATTTACAGAATTTATAAGAATCCGTGGAAGTAATTCTGTTGAATTAGTTCTACCGAAAGATCCAATCAATGGTCATCTTATTGAAATCTACACTGATACACCTGTTGTAATTGATGGAAATGAATATTATAATAAAATTATTCGAATTCGCTGGACACTTAATGGTGGTTATTTCTTCTATCCATATGAAGTACCACATAAAGTTAATAATGACTAAATTTATAGTAGAAATAGTAGGAATAGTAGAAATAAAAAAATAGTAGGAATAAAAATTTAACCATAAATATCAGATAAGTTTGTATATTCTAATGATAAAATACCAATTATTAGAAGTGAACTTTTAATATGCATTTTTGCAATTGAGTTTACTAACAATCCAGATGACAATAAAAAAGCAAAGTATGAAATTCCTTTTGATATGTCTGGAACATTATATCTTGACATTCGAGCTGCTAAAGTAAATAAAATACAAAAATGAAAGTAAGTATCCATCTTATCATCGAACCATTTAATATTTAAACCTAAAACTAAAAGCAGAATCCATGAAAATATAATACTAAAGAATCGAAAATCGTAATGATTTGAAAACATCATATATGAAACAGCTGACATAAATCCAAATAATAATATTATAATAAAATGTCGAGTTAGTTGTAATTTTTCATTATTACCTTGTATAGACATTTTATTATAATTTTTATATTTTTATTTTTCTAATTTTGAATTATTGAAATATTGAAGTAAATTTTAAAATATAAAAATGTCAAATCTTAATAATGAAGAAAATTTGTTAGAATATGAATTTGAACCAAATACAGAAATTACAACATCAAATAATGAAGCAATTGTATATATAGCAAATAAAATTGATTCTGTATTTTTTGATTATATTACATCAACAAAAAGTGATATTGATTATTATATTGTAATTAATAATACAAATGAGGTTAAATCTGATTCTAAGAATATTATATTCTATAATAGACCATATGATTCAGATAAATCAGATTCATCAACATGGATGTATGGTCTTTCAAAGATTAAGAATAAGAGATACAAAAAGATATCCTTTTGTAAGCGTAATGGTGAAGAATCAGGGGTTCTATACTGGTCTTGCTGATTAAAAGATAAAACAAATAAAATTGAAGATATTTTTAATTAATAAATTAAAAAATGAGTTTATATGATATTATAAAATTTATATATGATTTTATTTTTCAATATTATTTAAATCATAAAGTTATTCATCATATTCAATTCAAAACAAAAGATGAATTGATATTAGCCATTAAAGAATTTGATAATGATAAGAAAAAAGCATTTGAAATTTATGGTGAAGCTAATAACTGGGATGTTTCATTAATTACAGATATGTCTGCGTTATTTTATGAAACAAAATTTAATCAAGATATTTCAAAATGGAACGTTAGTAATGTTACAGATATGAGTTATATGTTTTGTAGATCTCAATTTAATCAAGATATTTCAAATTGGAATGTTAGCAATGTTAAAGATATGAGTTTTATGTTTTATGGATCTCAATTTAATTGTGATATTTCAAATTGGAATGTTAGCAATGTTAAAGATATGAGTTTTATGTTTTGTATATCTCAATTTAATTGTGATATTTCAAATTGGAATGTTATCAATGTTACAAATATGAGTTATATGTTTTATGGATCTCAATTTAATGGCGATATTTCAAATTGGAATGTTACTAACGTTACAGATATGAGATGTATGTTTCAAAATTCTCAGTTTAATGGTGATATTTCAAATTGGAATGTAAATAATGTTACAGATATGAGTTATATGTTTTGTAGATCTCAATTTGATCGAGATATTTCAAAATGGAATTTAAATCGTAACGTAAAAATGAAATATATGTTTCGTTATAATAATTTAGTAAAAATTCCACATTGGTATCGTTAATTAATTTAGTAAAATTTCCACATTGGTACCGTTAATTAATTTAATAAAATTTCCACATTGGTACCGTTAATTAATTTAACTTTTCATTAATTTAACTTTTCAATTTGATCATATAAAGTATCCAAATCATCTACAATAGTGAATGGTATTTGTCCATCCGATGCTGAAGAAGCTTTTAAAACTTCATTAAACTTTTTGTAGAACTTTTTTAAGTATATTTTTGCCTCTTCTTTTGTTATTTCTGAATAGTAAGGTAAATCCATATGAAAGAAAATTGGAGTTAATTTAACATCATTGTATGGTAACAATGTAAGTTTAATGAAGTTAAAGGGTATATATCGTTTTGCATATTCAATTCTTTTATTTAGAGAATCTCGTATTGAAAGAGATGATGGATAATCTTGTGTTGCACCATAACAATAGCAAAAATTAATGTCATATCCATGTTGAATTGCATTACGTATCCAATATAACCAACGACCTGTGTATATAGGATTGAAATCTTTTGAGTAAAGATTTAATTCTTCAAATCCACCACCTGAAAAACAAATGTTATGTTTATTTTCATTGAGATGTTTAATTACATTTTTATGTGTCAAAGGTTCAATTGAATTACCATTTTGAATTATCTTTGAAAGGATTATAACAGATGGATTATAAATCAACATTGGTGCAACAAACAGAAGAAATTTTTTTGCATTCTCTCTTTTAAGATTAAATAGACCAATTGAAATAGGACCAGTCATAAAAATACCATGTGGTCCTAAAATATAAATTTGCTTCTTTTTCCGTTCAATATTAAACTCTTTATTTATTTCTTCTTTAATATCATATTTAATATATTTCTTATATGAATTAACATAAAGATTTGATATATAATCAAAAAATGGTAGTTTATCAAATATCAAAGCAAAGATATAATATAATGGATATATAGTTGAATATAACGGATTTATAAAAAGGTATAGAATAGAAATTAAAATAAATAGATAATCAAATACCCATCCTATAATAAGTGTAGTATGAATAATTTTGAAAGGTAATTCTTCCATTTTTTACATAATTATGTAAAAAATTTCATTATTTTTATACTTAATTTGACTAATATACTTAATTTGACTATTTACTTAATATACTTAATATACTTACTAACATAATTACTAACATACTTACTAATATACTTAATTGATTTAATTAAAGACGAGAAAAGATATTTAAAATAGTTTGATTTTGACATTGATATTCAAATGGTAATAGTGACTTGGAATATAAAATTGCTTGAATAAATTCCCAAAGATCAATCTCTTCATTTTCTGAATGTTTAGAGAAATATTTGATTAAAGACTCAAAAACTGTAGTCTCAATATCATTTAATCTATCTTGAAAATCTAATTCATCAATTTGTGATAAAATTACTATTCTTTCAACAAGTAGTACATAAGGAACGAAATTTACAGTTGGAAGTAAACTTAAAATTGTATTATTTATTTTGTTGATGAATAATCGCGAATCAATTGAAAGTTTGTTAGCAAAAGAATTGATGTCATATCCATACCATTCAAACATATATGAGAAGATATACAAATAAGAAATAAGAACAATTGATATATCTTCACGGCCTTTATAGTTAACTGTATGACAAATAGTATTCAAAATAGTATCAAGAGATACAGTTTTTGCTGGATTTGCGATAAATTCACTAAAAATCTCTTCAAAATTATTTTTTCCTTTTGACATTCTTAATTTTATATTTTTATAGTTTCGAAAGATTTCATCAAAATATACAAGTTCATTTGAATGATTACGAATCTCATCAGGTGAATAATGTACAATATTTCTGTATATGAAATTTTCAGATTTTTCATACTTCGAAATTTTAGTGTTAATCAATTTATTTGGTCTCTTTATTCTTACATTTGAGTCAACATCAATCATTCGAACAAGTTGTGAATAAAATGAGAAACTCATCAATTTGTTTAATTGTTCTTGTGATAACTTTTTGATTTTCTCACGAATAGGTGATTTTGAATGTTCCTTTAGTTTTTTATCATTTATTTTCTCTTGTTCTTCAGATGTAATATACGAGTATATAACACCTCCGATACTAATAAATTTGGAATTTCTTCCAAAGATACCTTGAATAAAGCTAACACCAAGAGAGTAAACATCAGATGAGTAACTCTTGCGATTTGATTGAACATTAATTTCACCAATAAAAGTCATATCATTCTCAAACATATCAAAAATAATTTGATGGTCATAATCAGGTGCACTAATATATTTCGTAGTAATGTAATGAGAACTAACATAACGATTTGGGGAATAACCAATGAACTCAGAGATTCCAAAGTCACAAATCTTGATTTTACCATCATATCCAATCATAATATTCTCAAGTTTAATATCATTATGTAAAATACCAAGAGTATGCATTCTTGTAATGTAATCTCTTAATTGTTCAAATATACTAACAACTTTACTATTTAAGAGTTCAGGGTTAATATTAACAAGTTTAAAGAATTGATAGAGATTCATTGCTAATGGTTCAATTACCAGATAAATATCATTATCATTAATATAAATACCATCGACACGAACAGAATATTCATTGTTTTCGTTCATTTTCCTTAAAAGAAGAAATTCCTTAATAATATCATCTGAAATTATATTGAAACCATTAAAATTGTGATAATGTTTCAACATCTTATGTTCACCAGTCTTTGAATCAACTGCCCATTTAATACTACCATATGTACCTTTTGATTTTCCAACATCTACAATTGAAATAAATTGACAATCTTCATAAACTTTGAGTTCTTTATTGATAATTTTAGGACCAGAATTTCTACGATTTGACTTTGTAATCATACGAAGGCAAACATGTAAAATATTATTTGTTATACTATTTGTATTATTTAGAGAAGTATCATATCTCATACGTTTCTCATGAAATTCATCATTTCTTTCTTTATTTGTAGAGATATTTGTAGGATTTTGAATTGTAGTGGTATTTGTAGTATTTTGAATTGTAGTGGTATTTGTATTATTTTGTTTTGTAGGGTTATTTGTATTATTTGTATTATTAAAAAAGCCAAAAATATCACAATTATTTGTATTATTTGTAATATTTGTATTATTTGTAATATTTGTATTATTTGTATTATTTTTGAGATTTTGAAATAAATATGTAATTGCTGAGTTTCCACCCTGATCATGAGTTGTTAATTTTACACCAGCGTTAATAATTAGCAATGCAACTGAATACATTGACTCTTTACATGCAACAATAAGGGCACTTTCACCAAAATAATTTACCATATTAAGTGATTCAGAATTCATCTCTTCAATGACGGAAGAATAGTTAACATCTGCATGAACCACAAGTAGAGACATCAATAATGTATAACCGAGACTATACTTTCGATTGAATGATGTAAAGATCTTTTTATAAGTTAATAACATATTGAACATTTCAGAATCGTATCTGGCATAATACAAAATGTCATTTTCATTTTTATCTACTCTATCTGATAAACAAAGTGCTCCAAATGTTTGAAGAATTAACTTAGCATTCGTCCATTTTTTAATTTTACATGCATACATTAATGGATACTGTCCATCATCGTTAAGAACAGTTGGATCAATAGATGACAATGATGACATAAACTCAGTTGAGAATTTTGTTTTATCCTTATTCTTGATAAGCTTAAAAATATTGTATTTATTTGAAGATGTAACATTTTCATCTTGATAAATGTTACTCTGACTGGGATAGATAAAATCTACGTTCGATTCCGCAGCCTGCATTTTGATAATTTTAATCAAAAAATATTCATTTATTTCAATATTCTATAAAAAAGCAAAAATTGAAAAGTTATTCGAAAAAATTCGGAGAGAAAATGTCGGCGCATATGGTTAACGAACAACTACCCCTGTCTGAAATTCCTGAAACACTTGAAGAGAAGGTTTCGGAATATGGTGTTTCAAACATTGATAATTCAACGAATGATAATAATCCTTCGATTACATCCCCTGATAAATTAGATGAGATGAAATCTGTGAGTGTGACGAATGAGAAGATTTTGACGAATGAGATGAAAGAGACGATTAATAAATTATTACTCGAATCTCTGTTTGGACTTGATTATAAATCAAAAAACGTAAGTAAAACAACTCAATCATCTGAACAGAATAAAACAGGTATTTCGAAGCAGAAATTGGAAGAACTTGAAAATGAAGAAGAAATGGCACTCCAGCTTGCTATTCAAGACTCATGTATTGCTAACTGTCAAAATGATGAAAATATAGAAGATGAAATTCAACTATCTTTGAATGTTCCCGATAATGTTCCCGATAATGAAGTTGTCTCAGGTAATGAAGTTGTTAATAATGAAGTTGTCTCAGGTGATGAAGTTGTTAATAATGAAGTTGTCTCAGGTGATGAAATTGTTAATAATGAATCTACTGAAATCTTCGATTTTGACGACAACAATCATATTTTTAATAATATTCCTTCCTATACATGGCACGAAGGAAGACGTGGAAAATTCAGTGATGATAATAGTGATAGTTATACAAGACGATCAAAGCGTGTTGCTATTTCATCCGTTTATGATCCTAAGACTATCTACAACTTCATGATGGAAATGCTTCAAAAAGCATGGGAAATTGAACTCACAACTACTGATCCTGAAGCTGAATATTCATACTATGTATTCTCACCTTACTATAGAGATAGACAAGATGAGTTTTCTAAGAAGTCTCTTCAGAAGAAGATTGGTATTAAAACCAAACTTGATATTGTACATGCTAACTTCATTCTGTATATCTACTATCTCTTGTATAGTGAGTTTGCAAAGACTTCTGATGAGACAATCTTCGAGGAGTCTTACATCACTGGTATTTTGTGTTCAGATTCTAACTTTGAACTTGCTAAGTTCTTAGAAGCTGTTGCATTGAAGAAGGCTCATCAACTTGATGGTATTAGTTCTTTGATCCATTCAATGCTTTCGTTGAATCTTCAAAGTTCTAATCTTGATGTTCAATATCAAGTTTGGTTGATGACTTACAACAGACAATCTAAGAAACTCATTACTCCAAGTTCAGATCAAGATGTTAAGGAATTCTTATCGATTGAAGAGATCTGTTACAAGTACAGTCCTGGTTGGTTTTCTGATAAATTTGATCCAAAGCCAACTCTTAAGGAAAAGGCAATTGAAGCTGTTTCAACTGTTGGTGAAGCTATTGACTCCGTAATACAACAGATTGATTCTACTATTACCAGTGGTGTTAGAAAATCGGATTCTATAATTGACAAGATAATAGAGTCTAAAACTGAAAAGTTAACTGAAACAAGAAATCCAATTGTAACTGATGAGGTTTTAGCACCTGATTTTGAAGAAACAACTCCACTATTGAATCAAGAAGACGATGAGGCTTTTAATCAGATGGTTAAGAATATCAGTAATGAAACAATTGATGATCATTTGATTGAATTAATGGATATTTCGACATTTGATATTTCAAAAGGAGGTCTTCGAAGGCGTAAGGTTGAACATGTTGAGAAGACAGTTAATGAATCTGAACCTTTATTATCATGTCCTTCAACACCTCGTAGTCAAAAAACAAAAAAGAGTGAAGAAACGAACACTATTACATCTTCGATTACGTCCATTCTTAATTTTTTCAATGGTCGTTAAATAATGGAATAATAGAGAACAATAGAACAATATAAAAATATAATAATAGAATAAAATAGAACAATATAAAAATAAGTAAAATTATACTTATTTAAGGTAAACTTAGAACATCATTAATCTCATTAATATCGAAGAAAGAATAAGTAATTCTCTAAGTGATGAGTAAAAAGCTATTATATCAGATTTATATGTATTTTACATTTTACCTTCTACTCTATTCATTTTATTTTCTACTCTATTCATTTTATTTTCTACACTATTCATTTTATTTTCTACATTATCTAATTTACTTTCTACTCTATTCATTTTATTTTCTACTCTATTCATTTTATTTTCTATATTATCTAATTTACTTTCTACTCTATTCATTTTATTTTCTACTCTATTCATTTTATTTTCTACATTATCAAAATTTAGATAATCTATATTACTAAATTCTTCAGTTTTTTGTATTGAATTATATTGACCCATTTTATTATATAATTATTTAAACTTTTCATTTTATTGTATAATTTAAGATTCGTACCATTCTGGTAAAATCTCCATACCCGAATCAAAAAACATACCATATGTATCGACAACTTTAATTGTTGAATTTGTAGAAGATGTAGAAGTTGAATTTGTAGAAGTTGAATTTATTGAATTTGTAGAAGATGTAGAAGTTGAATTTATTGAATTATTGGAAGATGTAGAAGTTGAATTTGTAGAAGTTGAATTTATTGAATTATTGGAAGATGTAGAAGTTGAATTTATTGAATTATTGGAAGATGTAGAAGTTGAATTTATTGAATTATTGGAAGATGTAGAAGTTGAATTTATTGAATTATTGGAAGATGTAGAAGTTGAATTTG
>VFQO010002337.1_pt1 | contig 11820 bp, 7 predicted proteins | sample 3512331 | NCBI WGS metagenome assembly VFQO01 (sample SAMN10412371, study PRJNA504923) | tailings metagenome | isolation source: Replicate 3 from Balatoc abandoned mine | place: Philippines: Itogon, Benguet | collected 2017-08-28 | reverse complement strand
TCCTGCTGGCGCACGTCGCTCATGCCTGTGCTCCCGCCGGAGCGGCATTGCCGCGAACGCAGGCATCCAGCGCCTCGATCACCTGGCGTGACGGCCTGTCGACAAAGACGCCCTGCCCCGCCTCGCCCCAGCCGCGCAGGAACAGATAGACCGCGCCGCCGACATGACGGTCATAGTCATAGTCCGGCAGACGTACCTGCAGATGCCGGTGCAGGGCCAGCAGATACAGGCTGTACTGCAGCTCGTAGCGATGCGTCAGGATGGCATCGCGCAAATGCTCGGACGCGTAGTCGGAGGGACTGTCGCCGAGGTGATTGGATTTGTAGTCAGCCACGTAGTAGCGCCCGTCATGCAGGAACACCAGATCCATGAAGCCCTTGAACAGGCCGTTGAGCGACTGTGCTTCCAGCACCGGACGCGGCAGCCCGGGCAGCACCTGCGCACGCACCACCGCATCCAGGGCCTCGGCCCGGCTGTCCTGCACGGCAAACCAGAACTCCAGTTCAGCCTGGTAGCTGGCTAGATCGCGCAAGGCCACCCGGCCACCGCCCGGCAAGGCCATGTCGGCGGCCAGCCAGTGCTGAAGGCTGGCGGTCAAGGGGCGTGTCTGCTCGTCCCAGCCACGCTGCTGGCAGCGTCGGCGCACTTCGTCGGCGAGACCGGCCGGGTCTGCCGCTGCCCGGGCAAAGCCCTGCCCGGCCGCCCACTCCAGCAGGTCATGCCAGAACGTGCCGATCTCGGCACCGCGCGGCAATCCGGCCAGCTCGGCCAGAACCTGCTCGGCAAAGCGGTCGTCGGCAGCGGTCTGCACCGAAGCGACATCGGTAACGCCCTCGGCCAGACCATGGCCATGCCCGGTCAGTGCCATGAAGCGCAGGGCACTGTAGCTGGCAATGCGCCAGCCACGCCCCGACAGACCGCCGAAGCGGCTGGCCGGACGCAGCGCCGGACCGGCCTCGGCGTGCCAGGCCGGCGCCGGCTCACCCTGCAGAGGCCAGGGAACAGAGACCAGCCCCGGCACCTCAGCCTGCAGCGCCGTCAGCAACGCGGGCAGTTCCTCGGCCTTGACGCTGGCGGCACCGGCCAGCCAGTAGGCCCAGGGACTGCGCTGCAGCACCTGCGACTTGCTCGTGCCCTCGGCGGCTGGCAGCAGGGCCAGCCAGAGCAGGGATTGCGGCCGCGTCATGCCGACATAGGCCAGGCGCAGGTCCTCCTGCAACTGCTCGCGCTGATGGCGCTCCGCCGCGTCGACGGCGCCCGGCCGCAATGATTTCACCTGCGGCTGCAGGTCCAGCACGCGGCGGTCATCGGCATCGTGATAGCGCAGCCAGTCACGCACCGATGCGCCGGGCAGGCCCAGGAAAGGCAGACAGGTGACGGGATATTCCAGGCCCTTGGACTGGTGCAGGGTGACGATGCGTATGCGCTCGGCATCGCTTTCCAGACGCAGCACGGTGTCATCCTGCGCACCTTGCACTGCCGCCTCGCGGCAGCTGCGCACATGCCGCACCAGACCCTGCTCGCCCTGCACCTGCGTTTCAGCCTGTGCCAGCAACTCGGCCAGATGCAGGAAGTTGGTGAGCTGGCGTTCGCCATCGACCTGCTGCGCTGACAGCAGGCGGGCCGGCACCTGGTGGCGGAACAGCCAGGCACGCAACACGGCCAGCACGCCCTGCTGGCGCCAGACCTGCTGCAGCTCGCGACAGGCGGAGACCTCGTCTTCCCAGGCACGCTCGTCATGACGCAAGCGCTCGAGCGCCTGCCAGCTGCGCCCCAGCGCCGGAGTCGCCAGCGCCAGACGCAGGCGCGGCTCATCCTCGGGCGAGGCCAGCGCTTCCAGCCAGCATTGCAGCTGCAGTGCCTCGTCACCGGCCCAGACCGAGTCGCGATCGGAGCCGTAGACGCTGGGCAGCGCCAGGGCATGCAGGGCGCGACGCACGCTGGCAGCCTCGTGGCGACTGCGCACCAGCACCGCGATGTCACCCGGCTGCAGGGGGCGCAGCCCGGTGCTGTCGGGACCGGGATCCGCACTGAAGCCCAGGTCACCAGCACGCGCCTGTGCCAGCCAGCCGGCAATGGTCGCGGCACAGGCCCGGGCCAGCACATCACGGGCACGGCCGGCTGACAGCACCTCGGCATCCGGATCGCAGGCCAGCTGCATGGCAGGCACCTCGACCCAGCCCGCCGGGCCGCGCTGCAGCAGACGTTCGTGCCGGCCATTGGGGACAACCGGGTGATAGCGCAGGCCCTCGGCACTGCCGTCGCGGGCAAAGCTGCCTCCCGTCAGGCTGCGCTCGGCATGCCCCCAGAAGGCATTGACGGCATCCACCAGGGGACGTGTCGAGCGGAAATTGCGGCCGAGGGCAAAATGCGGCGTGCTTGCCAGGGACTTGGCCTGCCAGTAGGTCGGCAGATCCGCACCGCGAAAGCTGTAGATGGCCTGCTTGGGATCACCGATCAGCAGCAGGCAGCGCGCCGCGGCAGCGGGCTGTCCGGCGTCGCCATACAGGCGCTGGAAGATGCGGAACTGCAGGGTGTCGGTGTCCTGGAACTCGTCGATCAGGGCCACCGGATAGCGTCGCCGCAGCGTCTCCGCCAGGCGTTCACCGCCGGGCTGATGCAGTGCCCGCTCGACTCGCCTGAGCAGGTCATCAAAGCCCATCGCCGAGAGCCGCTGCAACTGCCGCTGCAGCTGACTGGCGACCGTGTCACGCAGCACCAGCAGCAGGCTTGCCAGCAGGTCATGCTCGCTATCCCTGAGGTCATCGGCCAGCTGCTGGCAATCCGCCAGACGCGCCAGCCAGGGATGCTCGGGCACCGGCTGACCCTTGCGTGCCGCCTTCTGCAGTCGCTCCGGCAGATACTTGAGTACCGCCTCCGGCACTGCCTCCTCGTCATTCCAGGCGGCCATGGCGGCATCCAGCCGTGGCGCCAGCCCGGCCGGAAAACTCTTGCGATTCAGCCAGCTGCCGTCATCGGCCGCCTGCAGACTGGCGAGCACCGCCTCCCGCGCCGTCACCCAGGTCTGCCTGAGTTCCTGCAGGGCCTGGCGACGCCGCCTGTCCCGGGCCTGCCAGTGCTGCCAGGCCAGATCAACCTCGGCGCTTGCCGGCACACCGGCCAGGGTCAGCGCGGCATCGGCATTGTCGAGCAGCGGGCGCAGACGCTGCGCCAGTGCCTCCGGACTGCCCAGCAGACGCGCCACCACGGCCGCGCGCTCGCGCTCAAGGCCGTAGAAGAGCTGGCGCCAGGCATCCTGCACCGCTTGCTCGCGACAGACGCCGAGATCCTGCAGCAGGGTCAGCCGGAACAGGCTGCCACTGTCGAAGGCATGCTGCTGCAGTACGCGCAGGCACCAGGCGTGGATGGTGCTGATGGCAGCCTCGTCGAGCCAGTCGGCGCTGCGCTCAAGCACCAGCGCGGCCTGCTCGCGCAGCGCGGTCTCCGGATAATCCTGCATCAGATCGTGCAGGAAGCGCTCCTCGCTGCTGCCGCGCCGGAACGCCAGCGCGGCCTCGACCAGACGCGCCCGGATGCGGTCGCGCAGCTCGCGGGCAGCGGCCTCGGTGAAGGTCAGCACGAGAATCTCGGGCGGCAGCCGGGCGGGCTCAGCGTGCTCGCCCCGGGGCGCATGCCCCAGCACCAGCCGCAGATACAGGGCGGCGATGGTCCAGGTCTTGCCGGTGCCGGCACTGGCCTCGACCAGGCGCAGCCCGTGCAAGGGAAAGCTCAGCGGCTGCAGGGTCTGCTGCACGGACTCAGTCATCGCTGTCTCCCTGCGCAGACAGGATCCAGTTCACCATGGGCAGATACAGCTGCTCGGCGACCTGCTGGAAGCGTCCGCAGGCCGACACGGCGGCAAAATCAGGATAGGCCCAGATCATCGGAGGCACCGGCGGCCGCGCTGCGCGGTCCTCGCCGTCATAGACGGTGGCGGCAGCCGCCATGGCCTTTTCGACATCAACGGCTGCCTCGCCGCGTGACCGGGCCGAAGGCATGGCCTTGCGGGCAAAGGCCAAGGCGGCATCGCGCGGCAAGGGCAGCGGCTCGGCCTGCCCGGCCAGCCAGGCCGCCACGACGTCCCGGCACCACTGGTTGGCCAGCGGCGACGGCAATGCCGGCCAGCGCAGCAGGCCGCTGCCGCTGAGCACGGCACAGGGCAGCGACTGGCCGCTCTGCGCCAGCAACACCTGGTCCAGCCAGAACGGCATCAGCGCGGCAAACTTCGTCACCCCGCCCTTGCTGTCATGCACGCGCGAGCCGGTCAGGCCCCACAGCGTCAGCTCGCCATCCGGCCCGCGCCGGATCAGCGGCGGCGGCAGCTCAATGGTCACCGGGCAGTCAGCGACCGTCAGAGTCACCTGGCGGGTGCGCTGCACCACCGGCTCGGACTGGCGCAGTGTCTCGGCCGCCTGCCAGAGCCGTGCTGCCTGCTCATCCAGCGCCTGGCTGGCCAGCTCGCCGAAACCGCTCAGCGGCCATTGCCCGCTGCCGGCGCGACGCTGCAGGATCTGCTGCCAGACCGGCTCGGGATCCGGCAGCAGCAAGGCCTGCAGCAACTCGTCCTGGATGCTGTAGCGAGGCAGCCCGTCAAGCACGAAGGGCTCGTGCTCGGGCGCCTGCTCATCGGCACGGGGCCAGCGCACATCAAGCCGGTGATGCCAGAAGCTGGCCACCGGATCGCGCCACCAGCGCAACAGGTCCGCCGCGGTCACCGGCATCTCGGGCAGACGCCGCTCGGACACCGCCGGCACCTCGGCAGGCAGCGGGTCGAGTGCGTCGCGCCAGCTGCGGGAAAAGGTCTGCAGTGACGTGCCGGGCAGGAAATAACGCGCGCTGAAGGGCTGCAGGGGCAGCTCGGTGTGCAGCTGCTGCCAGAGCCGTTTCTGCGCAGCGGGGCTGTCATCGTCAGGATCAGTATCCGCGCAGCGCCACGCCTGCAGCACGTAGTCACGCCACTGCCCGACCAGCAGCGAGGGGGGCTGCTCCTGGTTGTTGCGCGCGCTGCGGCCGACCCAGCTCAGCAGGACATGGTCACGTGCCGACAGCAGGGCCTCGAGGAACAGGTAACGGTCATCCTGGCGTCGGGAACGGTCACCGGCCCGTGGCGCCAGCGCCATCAGGTCGAAATCGACCGGCGGCCGCTGACGCGGAAACTCGCCATCATTGAGCCCGAGCAGACAGACGACACGGAACGGGATGGCCCGCATCGGCATCAGGGTCGCCACATGAATGCAGCCAGTGAGGAAGCGCTGGCTCATGCCGCCCTCCTCCAGCCGTTCCAGCCAGGCGTCGACCGCCACGCTGCGCGACAGCCGCAACTCCGCACCGGCCAGCGTCTGCCAGTTCGCCAGCTCTTCCTGCAGACGCGCCAGGAGACGCAGATCCTCGGGCGTGTCCGGGGCGAGGAAATCGTCCAGCAACGCGCGGAAGATCACCGCCCATTCCGCCACCGGGCGCTCTGACTGCAGCTGCGCGGCCATGTCGCTGAGCTTTTGCAGAAACTGCGCCATCGGTCCCAGCAAGGCGGCATCCAGCGGCGAGAAATCCGCCTCCGGCCAGACACCGGAAAACGCGTCGGCATCCCCGGCGGCATAGCCCAGCAGCAGACGATCGAGCGCAAAGGCCCAGGTGTTCGCGGTCAGCGACTCGCGCATGCCCCAGGCCCGGCGATGTGCCGGATCCAGCCCCCAGCGCGCACCGGCCTGCTCGAACCAGCGCCGCAGCAGCGGCAGATCGCTGGCAGCCAGACCGAAGCGGGCATGAATGGCAGGCACGTCGAGCACCGCCCAGAGTTCGAGCAGGGTGCAGCGTGCATCAGGCAGACCCAGCAGCCAGGTCAGCGCACGCAGCATCGGCGCCTGATCGCTGACCGGCCTGTCCAGCAGGGCGAACGGCAGGCGCGTGTCCGGGTCGGCACCGAACACGGCCTGCACCAGCGGCGCGTAATCGCGGATGTCCGGCACCATCACCGCCACGTCCTGCGGGTGCAGGGGCTGGCCGGCCTCGCGGGCGGCATCGAAACGCCGCAGCAGGTAGTCATGCAGGGCCTCGACTTCGCGCAGGCGGCTGTGCGCGACATGGCAATGCAGGCTGTCATCGCCGGCCGCCACCGGAAGGCGTCCGGCCGGCGTGGATGGCAGCGGCTGCAGCTCGCGCACGGCGGCCTGGAGCTGGGTCAGCAGCGTGTCGGCAGGCTCGGCGTCGAACAGGTCGATGCGCTGGCCCAGGCCCTGGAAACGCGCCCGGTAGCTGTCGGCATCATCGTAGTCAGCGAGCATGGCCAGCGTGTCACGACCTTGCTGGCCCCAGGCCAGCAGCAGCGGATTGGCGTGATCACGCAAACTGTGCTCGGCCAGTACCGGCGGCAGACCGGGCCTGAGACCGTGCCGGCGTGGCCGGGGCTGCAGCAGATCGGTCCAGTAGAACTGGCAGGGATTGACCATGGCGACGATGACCTGGCAGTGCCGACCCAGTGCGGCCAGGGCCTCCAGCACATGACGCGGCAGCGCCGACAGACCCCAGACGATCACGCGCCGGGGCAGCTGCCGGGGTCGCCGGTCGGCAGCTGCCAGCGCGGCCAGGAACTGCTGGTGCAAGGCTGCGCGGTGACCATCGGTCGCGAGACCGTCACGGGCCAGGCTGTCGAGCAGCGCGCGCCACAGCGCCGGCTGCCAGCGCTCGCGTCCGGGTACCGGCTGCGGCTCACTGACCGCACGCGCCGGATCACCACGCAGACGGTCATCGCCAGCCGCCCAGTCGGCGAGCCAGTCGGGACGGTAGACCTGGTACTGGTCGAACAGGTCGGCAATCTGCTGCGCCAGCTGCCAGGCCTTGCGGCCATCCGCATCGTCCTGCAGGAAGCGACGCAAGGGAGCATGCACGGGCTCGTCCAGCCAGGCCGGCAGCTCGCGCAGCAGGCGCCAGAGCAGCGGCTGCTTGTCCAGCGGCGACGTCGCGGGCACTGCCTCGTGCCCGAGCACGTCACGGTAGGCACGCCACAGGAAGCGCGCCGGAAACACCACCTCCAGTGCCGCGCAGATGCCCAGGCCAGCCGGCTGCCCGGCACGGGCAGGCTCGGCATCGGCGGCCAGCGCAGCCTTCAGCCACTGCGCCATGCCATTGCTCTGCACCAGCACCACCTCGTTCTCCAGCGGGCCCAGCGGGTAGGCGCGCAGCCAGTGCACCAGGACATCGCGCAGGTGCTCGAGGCGATGGCTGTGCAGAACGATGAAGCCGGGACGAATCTCGTGGTCGGTCATGAACAGGGCAGAATCCGCAGGACGATGACGAACAGGCTGGCAGAGGGCAGGCTCATGCCGTGAGCCTGCGCACGAATCCCTGCAGACGCTCGCAGATCAGATCGATGCTGGCATGCAGGGGATGATCGTCGTCCACCACCGTGACCACGGCCTGCCAGGCCGCCGCCGCGCGCAGCGAATTGTCCAGCGGCACCACGTCGTCGTGACGGCCATGAACAAACTCCACGGCAGCCCCGCGCAGCGGCTGCCCGGGACGGTCCAGCGGATAGCCCGGCAGATCGAAGGCCGGACAGAGCAGGAACAGACCAGCCACCTCGCGCCCCGCTGCCTCCGCCTGTCCGGCAACGCGTGCGGCGACAAAGCCGCCCAGGCTGGAACCGACCAGCAGCACCGGCTCGCCGACCGGCAACAGGCTCAGCAGATGCGCCGCACGCGCTTCGGGATCGCGGCTGAAACGGAAATCCGGTGCCTCGCTGCGCAGCCCCAGCGCCTCGACCGTGCGCCGCATGGCCTGGATCTTGAACCCGTCCGGACCGCTTTCCATGCCATGCAGAAAGAACACTGTCGTCACACCCAGCTCCTTGTGGTTGTCTTGCGCCGGCCAAACGCCGATTAAAGCACGGCCCCCGCGACACCGGCAGCGTGAAATGTTTGTGGCTCCGCCATGAACACGGCAAAGTAGCCGGATACCCCCTGCGACCTGCCTCACGGAGACACTGCCCCATGCCCGATGCCCCGGAGAACCGCTGGCGCTGGAAAGGCGGCCGCCCCCGGCTGACCAGTCTGGCCACCGTCATGAGCGCGGAGGAGCGCGTCAGCCTGGGTGAACTCAAGACCCTGCTGCTGGCCATGGAGGAAGCCCAGCGCAAGCTCTGGGCCAATCGTCGCCATGCCGTGCTGCTGATCCTGCAAGGCCTCGATGCCAGCGGCAAGGACAGCCTGATCCGCGAACTCTCCGAGGGCCTGGACCCGGCCGGCTTCCATGCCTGGTCGTTCGGCAAGCCGTCACCGGAAGAGGCCGCGCACGACTTTCTCTGGCGCATCGTACGCCGGCTGCCCGCCAAGGGTGAGGTTGCCTTCTTCAATCGCAGCCACTACGAGGCCCTGCTCGCCGAGCGCTTCCTGCCCGATGCCCCCAAGAGCACCGCATTCTGGAGCGCGCGTGCACGCCTGATCCGGGAATGGGAGCAGCACCTGAGCGACAGCGGCACGCGCATCATCAAGGTCTGGCTGCACACCAGCGAGGACGAGCAGCGCAGCCGCCTGCTCAAGCGTCTGGACGAGCCGCGCAAGCGCTGGAAGTTCGACCCCTCCGACATCGCCACCTTCAAGCAGCGCAGCAGCTACCTCAAGGCCATGGAGGAAGCCATACGCGACACGCACTGCGTCGAGGCGCCCTGGCACCTGATTCCCAACGACGACAAGGGCCTGGCCCGGCGCGCCGTCGCCCAGCTGCTGGTCAGCGCGCTGGAGCAGCTGGCGCCGGCCTATCCGGCCTTCGACGAGAAGGTCACCGAGGAATACCGCAGGCTGCTGCGGAAGAGCTGAGACCGCTCACCCCTGCGCCGCCCGGTACGCCCTCGGCGACTTCCCGGTCCAGCGCCGGAAGGCGCGGCCGAAATTGGACGGATCCTCGTAGCCCAGCTCGGACGCGATCTGCTCCACGCTGAGCACGCTATGCAGCAGCAGCTCCACCGCCCGGCCCCGGCGCAGCTGCTCGATCAGCATCTGGTAGCTGGTACCGAGCTCGGCGAGCCGGCGACGCAGCGTGCGCTCGCTCAACCCGAGATCGGCTGCGATGCGCTCCAGCGAGGCGCCCCCGGCCAGATGCTGCCGAGCCAGACGACGCACCTCGGCAAGCAGGCCGCCGCTGTCATGCAGGCGTTTGAGCTCTTCCTCGCACTGCGCCGTGGCCATCTGCAGCAGCTGCGGATCAGGATGGCTGACTGGCAGCTGCAGACCGACACGCGGAAAACGGAACTGGTTGAAGGCAGCCTCGAACAGCAGTGTGGCGCGCGCCAGCTCGGGCCAGTTGTCATGATGCGGCTGACGTGACTGGGTCAGGCGCACCACGCCCTGGAAGTCGCGACCGGTCAGCTGCGCGCCACCCATCGCCATCAGGGTGATCAGGGCATCGAGCAGGACCGGGCCCAGCGGCCCCAGCGGCACCCGTTCATCGAGCTGCACCACCGCCATGTCGTCTTCGCGGAACAGGCGTATCTCGAACAGGCTGGTACGGGTGCGGAAATAGCGTATGCACAGGTCCAGCGCCTCGCCGATGCTGCGGCTCGACAGAATGGCGTACCCCAGGAAACCGTGGCTGCGTATGTCGAGCTGGCGCCCCAGCGCCAGGCCGATGCCGGGATCGCGATCCAGACACAGCAGGTTGCCGAACAGGCGCAGACAGACCGGCAGCGGCACCTGGCAGCCGGGCTGCTCTAGTCCGCCCTCGTCAAGGCCGGTGCCGGCCAGCACCGCGTCCACCGGCAGGCCGCGCTGACGGGCATGACGGCAGGCCATGGCCAGGTAATGTCCGGACAGGGTCTCCTCGCCACCGCGCCGCGCTGTCGTCATGCCTGCTCCTTGCCCTGGCCACCCCAGAAGTGGCCGCCAATGACCGATTTTCGGCAGACATTACCCTTCAGACAAGGCGACTGGCAAGTCACAGTCAGCTCATGGGCATCTTCCCTGCCCTTGCACCCGGTCGCGCCCGCACGCGCACCCCATGAACAGACTGAGGACCCGGCCATGACCAGCAAGACTCCCCTGCGCATCCGCGTACGCCGCATGGACTACGACATGAGCGGCCTGCGCCGCTACTGGTACAAGGACAACGCCTGGATCACCCACTTCCTGAACGCGCTGTCGACCACCTTCCCGGATGGCGAGCGCTTCTTCATCCACTCCGTGCGCCATTTCGAATCGCAGATCCAGGACCCGCTGCTGCGTGAGCAGATCCGCGCCTTCATCGGCCAGGAAGCCAATCACGGCAAGGAGCACGAGGCCTTCAACCAGGCCCTGATCGACCAGCACGGGCTGCCGCTGGAGAACAAGCTGAAGTTCATGAAGGGCGCCCTGGCCTGGGCAAAGAAGAAGTGGTCACCGCGCGAACAGCTGGCGATGACCGCCGGCTTCGAGCATTTCACCGCCATCCTCGCCAATCTGCTGCTGGAGCGCGAGGAGGTGATCGCGGACATCGCCGGGGTGTACTCGGACATGTTCCTCTGGCACGCGGTCGAGGAGACCGAGCACAAGGCCGTGGCCTTCGACGTCTACCAGGCGGTGGATGGCGACTACTGGTTGCGCGTGCGCTCGATGGCGCTGGCCACCTTCTTCTTTCTGCTGGTGACACTGCGCATGCAGCACAGCCTGCTCAAGCACGATGGCAAGCTCGGTGACTGGCGCGCCGCGCTGGGCTTCGCGAAATTCATGCTGGTCAAGCCGGGCTTCCTGACCCGCATCATTCCGCAGTACCTGGACTACTACCGTCCGGACTTCCACCCCTGGCAGCATGACAACCGGCACCTGATCGCCGGCCATGTGCGGACGCTGGCCTCGCACGAACTGCGCCCGGCGGAAGCGGCAGCCGCGACCGCTGCTGGCGCCGCCGCAGCAGCCTGAGCCGGCTGGGCAGGCAGCACAGCCGCATGCTGCCTGCCGGAGACAGCCCGAATCAGACGCCGCTGGCGCCAGCCGCCTCGGCCGCCAGCAAGGCCTGCTTGCGAGTCACGCCCCAGCGATAACCGGACAGGCTGCCGTCAGCACGCACCACGCGGTGGCAAGGCACCAGCACCGCCACCGCATTGGCGGCACAGGCTCCGGCAACTGCCCGCGCCGCCGATGGCCTGCCCAGGCGCGTGGCCAGCTCGGCATAGCTGCACGTGCTGCCAGCCGGAATCTCGCGCAAGGCGTGCCAGACGGCCAGCTGAAAGGGTGTGCCCTGCAGATCCAGCGGCCAGGGCTGACCCGCCTGCGGATCGGCTGCCCCGTTCAGCACCGCCTGCACACGCGGCAGCAACGAAACAAGCAGACGCTCGCCAGCCTCGGTGTGCTGACCCGATGACGCGCTTCCGGGCTCGCCCGCCACCTTGCGTGCGGTCGGCCAGCGCTGCAAAAAAAACTGCTCCAGCGACTCGGCGCTGTCATCCAGCGAGAGCGCGCAAATGCCATCCGGCGTGCAGGCCAGCAGCGCCATGGCGTCCGGCAGTTGCAGCAGCGTGTAGAAAGGAATGCGCTTGGTGACTGACATGGACAGACCCGGGCAAATGCGTCATGGTCAGATGACGATAACACGACCTGGATAGGAGTCATGCCATGTCCGCTGGCAGCCAGCCCCCCGCCGCCCCTGATGACCAACAGCACGCCACATCAGGCTCGCTGACAGAACGCAGTGTCGGTCCGCTGGGCGTGCTGGCGAGCGTGTTCCGGGCCTGGTTCGGCGTTCAGAACGAGGCCAACCGGGTTCGCGACTTCACCCACGGCAATCCGCGCAGCTTCATCATTGCCGGCATCGTGTTCGTCATCGTCATGGTGGTGGTCGTGATGATGGCGGTGAATG
>VFQO010002336.1_pt1 | contig 11821 bp, 8 predicted proteins | sample 3512331 | NCBI WGS metagenome assembly VFQO01 (sample SAMN10412371, study PRJNA504923) | tailings metagenome | isolation source: Replicate 3 from Balatoc abandoned mine | place: Philippines: Itogon, Benguet | collected 2017-08-28 | reverse complement strand
GCCGTGCTCAATGCCATCATCCGATGGCTCAAAGGCTTACGAGACACGCCCTAGGTCGCCAGCAGGGCCGCGAGGTTCTCCGGTCGGGCCTCGAGCTCGCCCGCCTCGATGCGCAGAGCGAGCTCGAGCACGCGCTCGTTGCACGGCGCTGCCCCGCCGTGCTCGCGGTGGACGGCGACGACGAGGCCGTTGATCTCGCGCACCTCGCTCCGGCGCCCCTTCATCCAGTCCTGCAGCACCGTCGTGCGGGTCGTCGGCAGCGTGAAGTCCGTGAGCACGCGATCGAGGAGCGCGACCGCGTAGTCGTCGGGCTCCGCGATGTCGGCCTCGGTCATCCCGAAGATGGGCATCAGGCGGCTGCCGGAGGCGAGGCAGGCGCGGATCGCCTCGCGGCCGGTCTCGATCATGAACTCGCGCATCCGCGGCAGTCGCACGGCGTCGCCGAGCGGGAGGCCGAGCACGGCGGAGGGCACGAGCTCGGCGGCGTTGGCGACGAGCTTCATCCACTTCGACGAGCGGATGTCGGGCGACACCTCGACCGTGCCGGCGGCGCGCAGGACGCTCGCCGCCTCCTCCTCGCGCCCGAGCGTCGACGGGTGGATGCTCCCGACGGCGAACCAGGACTTAGCGTGCGGGCTCTGCCGCTCGACGACGCCCGGCTCGAACATGTTCGCCGTCACCTCGATGACGGCGCCCAGCGTGCGATGCGCGCCCAGGATGCTCGCCATGTCGTCGAGCGACATGCCGTTCTGCACGCCGATCGCGAGACCCGTCTCCGCCAGGAGCGGCGCGATGAGCTCGCTCGCCCAGCGGGTGTCGTACGCCTTCACGAGCACGAAGACCAGATCGAACGGCTCGCGGAGCTCGGCGACCTCGCACAGGTGGTGCACTCGGACGGGCGTCACGAGCGTCTCGTCCGGCAGCTCGACGCGCACGCCGCGGGCGCGCATGGCCTCGACGTGCGCCGGCCACTGCTCGATGAACGTGACGTCGTGACCGGCGCGCACGAGGTCGGCGCAGATGCCCGCGCCGTTCGCTCCCGTGCCGAGGACGGCGATGCGGGGAGCGGCGGGTGCGGGGCTCACGAGCGGACGGTCGAGCGGCGGCGGCGCTTCGAGCGCGCGATCGCGTAGAGGATCGCCGCGGCGAGGATCAGGACGCCCTGGAGGATGTACTGCCACATCTGGTCGAGGCGGAGGAACACCGTCGCGTTGAGCACCTGGATGAGCAGCATCGACCCGAAGAGCGTGCCGACGAAGGTGCCGCGGCCGCCCAGGAGGCTCGTGCCGCCGAGCACGACCGCGGTGATGCTCGAGAGCGTGTAGGCAACGCCCTGCGCCGGGTCGCCGACGCCGATCTGCGTCATGAGCATGATCGCGCCGAAGAACGTGAGCACGGAGGTCGCGACGTAGCCGAGGACGACCGTGCGGTTGATCTCGACGCCGACGCGGCGCGCCGACTCCTCGTCGGAGCCCGCGGCGCGGAGCCGCCAGCCCCACGGAGTGCGGCGGAGCGCGTACTCGAGACCGACGACGACGAGCACGAGGACGAGGAAGGCGATCGGGATGGGGCCGAGCTTGGTCGTGATCGCTCGCGAGACATCCGCGTTGATGAAGCCCTCGGCGGTCGGACGCAGCAGGAAGCTGAAGCCCTGCAGGGCGATGTAGACCGTGAGGGTCGCGGCGATGGCCGTGAACTTCACGTACCTGATGAGCGTTCCGTTGACGAGGCCGACGACGATCGAGGCCGCGAGCATCGCGGCGAAGCCGAGCAGGATCGACGTCACCGGCGCCTCGTTGAGGATGAAGAACGAGCCGACGACGACGAGGAATCCGACGAGCGGGCCCACCGAGAGATCGATGCCTCCCGTGAGCAGCGCGATCGTCTGCCCCATCGCGATGAAGCCGAGCGCCGAGGCGAGCAGCAGCATCGACGAGATGTTGAAGTCGCCGAGGTAGCGGTCGTTCTGCGCGAAGATGAACGCCCCGAGCGCGATCATCACGAGGACGAGCAGCACCGGCGGCGCGTAGTCACCCTGCAGGAACCGGCGGACCGACGCCCGACGTCCCGCCGTGCGCTCGTCGGCGTCCTCCTTGGCGACGTCGTCGACGTTCACGGTGCGGGTCGTCGAGCTCACCGCGGAGTGGATCATGCGCTCCTCGGTGATCTCGTCGCCGCGCAGCGTGTCGACGACGTGGCCGCGCGACATGACGATGACCGTGTCGCAGAGCCCCTCGAGCTCCTTCGCGTCGGACGACGCGACGATGACGGGGATGCCCGCGGCCGAGACCTCGCGCAGGATCCCGTAGATCTCGGCGCGGGCACCCACGTCGACGCCCTGGGTGGGCTCATCGGCGAGGATCAGCACGGGCTCGGAGAGCAGCGCGCGGGCGACCATGACCTTCTGCTGGTTGCCGCCCGAGAGGGAGGACACCGGGGCGTCGAGCGAGGCCGCCTTGACCGAGAGGGAGCCGAGCGTGTCGCCGAGCATCCCCAGCTCGCGCTTGCGGCTGATCAGCAGGCCGCTGCGGAAGCGGCGCAGCGCGGAGACGGCCGCGTTCTCGCGGACCGAGAGGCGCATCATGAGACCCTCGCTCAGGCGATCGGCCGGGAGGTAGGCGGCGCGGGCGAGGAGCTCCTTGCCGGTGACCGCGCGGCCCTCGATCTCGACGGTGCCGTCGAACGCGGCGAGGCCGGCGAGCGCGCGGAGCAGGTCGCTCTGGCCGTTGCCGACGACGCCGGCGACGCCGATGATCTCGCCGCGCTGGGCGGTGATCGAGACGTCGTTGAAGCCGGGGCCGGTGAGTCCCGCGGCCGCGAAGCTCGCCGCGCCTTCGGACCCCCCGTCGAACTTCGGCGGGAAGGTGGAGTCGAGCTGGCGGCCGACGATGAGGGAGAGCAGCTCGCGGTCGGAGATCTCGTCGACGACGGCGGTCGCGCGGAGGCGGCCGTCGCGGAGGACCGTCACGCGGTCGGCGAGCTCGCGCACCTCGGCGAGGCGGTGCGTGATGTAGACGACGGAGGTGCCCTGGGCGACGAAGTCGCGCACGAGGGCGAAGAGCATGTCGACCGACTCCTGCCCGAGCGGTGCGGTCGGCTCGTCGAGGACGAGGAGCGCGGGCTTGACGGCGAGCGCCTTCGCGATCTCGAGCAGGTGCTTCTGCGCGACGGAGAGCGTCTCGACGCGGTCGGAGAGGTGGACCTTGAGGCCGACCGTCGCGAGGAGGTCGTGCGCGACGTCGAGTCGCGCGGATCCGCGGGGCAGGACCGACGCCGGGAGCGCGACGAGAAGGTTCTCGAGCACCGTCATGTCGGGCAGCACGGCGGGGTGCTGGTGGACGAAGGCGATGCCTCGGCGCGTCGCTTCGCGCGGGTCGAGCACGTCGACGACCTCGCCGCCGATCGCGATCGTGCCCTTGTCGGGCCGGATGGTGCCCGTGGCGACGTTCATGAGGGTCGACTTGCCCGCGCCGTTCTCGCCGAGCAGGGCGTGGACCTCTCCCGGCAGAACCTCGAGGGACACGTCGGTGAGCGCCGCGGCGCCGCCGAAGCTCTTCGAGATCCCGGTCATGGAGAGCGTCGCCACGGCGGCCGGCGCTTCGGTGGTTGGCATGTTCACGAGAAAACCCTCACTCGCAGCTCTGGGGCAGGTTCGGTATGGGAGGGCTCTCCGGCCCGGCGACGCGCGCCGAGCCGGAGAGCCCGATGGAGCAGGATCAGTCGAGCAGGGCGGCCTGGTCCTCAGGGCTCATCTGAGCCGAGAGGTAGATGTCGCCCGGGAGGTCGTCACGGCACGTGACGGGGTTCGGGCTGCCCGAGACGCTGTCCTCGAACACCGGAGCGGCGAACGCGGTCTCGCTCGGGATGACGCCGCCCGTGGCGCGGGCCACGGCGTGCTGCACCGCGAGGCGGACGTTGTCGTTGCCCGTCGCGACCGTGAAGAGCTTGAAGTCGGGGTTGGCGTCCTTCTTCTCCTCCCAGAAGCACGAGAGCACGTTGCCGTCCGAGGTGACGAGAGCGGGGATGGAGCGGCCGCTCTTCTCGAACTCCGGGAGCGCGCCGACGAGCGACGGGCCGAAGTCGGAGACGATGACGTCGATCTCGTCGTACTTCGCGATGGCGGCGGTGAGCACCTGCTGCGTGAGCGCCGGGTCCCAGTTCGTGACCTCGTACGGCTGCTCGCCGATGAACTCGTAGCTGTCGTCGGTCAGGACCGACTCCAGGCCCTCGCGCTCGTCGACGCCCTGGCTGTTGCCGGCCGGGCCCGAGAGGAAGAGGATCTTCGCGCCGTCGGGGAAGTTCTCGGCGATCCACTCGCCCCACGCGACGCCATCGGCGACGAAGTCGGCGCCGACCCAGAGGTCGAAGTCCTCACCGTCGGTGCCGTTGGGGTCGACGCGGTAGGGAACCGTGACGACGCCCGCCTCGTAGGCGCTGCGGAGCGCGGGAAGCATGGCCTCGCCGGCGTCCGGGAACACGACGATCGCGTCGGCACCCGAGGCGACCATGCCCTGGATGTCCGAGATCGACTTCTGCGTGTCGCCCTGGCCATCGGCGTAGAGGTACTCGACGACGCTCGGGCACTTGGCGACCTCATCGGCGCCGGCGGCCGTGGTGACCAGGCGCCAGCTGTTGCCTCCGAAGCCGTCGAGCAGGCCGACGACCGCCTCGTCGGGCCCGCACCAGTCGGGTGCGCCCTCGACAGGGGCTCCCGGCTCGGCGCCGGGCTCCTCGGACTCGGCGGCGCAGCCGCTCAGGACGAGGGCCGTGAGGCCCGCGACGGCGATCGCCGTCGACAGTTTGCGGTGGATCATGTTTCTCCTCCATGGGTCCGTACGACGACCGTGTCGCACGTGTTCTTGGTGCGCCCGCACCGGTGGAACGGGCTGTCAGGGTGTTGCAGGTGCAGCCGGAGCGCTCGCGCGAGCGAATCGCTGCCGGAGGGCTGCCCAGTTGACCGTGTAGATCGCGACTCCGATCGCTAGTGCGGCGGCCTGGACGAGGGTGCGCACCGCGAACGGCACGCCCAGAGCGAGCACGAACTGGTCGAGCTGGCTGAGGAACAGGGCGGCCACGACCGTGGCCACGGGGAAGCCCCGGCCGCCGAGCAGGGAGGTGCCTCCGAGCACCACGACGGCGACCGACGTGAGCAGGTAGGCCTCGCCCTGGAAGGCGGTGGGCTGGTTGGTGATGCCGGCGAGCAGGATGCCCGCGGTCGCGAACAGCAGCTGCGACCAGACGTAGGCCGCCCCCTGGTGGGTGCGGTACCGCAGGCCCGTCGCCCGTGCGGCGGCGGGGCTCGCCCCGACCGCCTCGAAGCGGCGACCGGCGACGGTCCGCTTGACGAGGATCGAGACGAGGATGAGGGCGCCGATGGCGAAGAGGACGGCGTGCGGGATCCCGAAGGTCTGCCCGCCGCCGATCGTCGCGAGCAGGCGGGTGGTCGTGCGCGGGATGCCGCCGGAGATGCCGAGGACGGCGCCGAACAGGAGGGCGTTGGTTCCGAGGGTCGCGATGATCGGGTTGAGGCCGAGGCGGCCGACCATGAAGCCGTTGAGGAGACCTGCGCCGATCGCCCACGCGAACGCGGTCAGGACAGCGGGGAGCAGGAGCGCGTCGTTCTCGTTCGGCATGTGGGTCACGAGGACGACCGCGAGCGAGACGCCGCCCGGCACGGAGAGGTCGATGCCTCCCTGCTGGACGACGAGCATCTGCCCGAGTCCGACGATCGCGAGCACGGCCGCGAACGGGAGCATGCCGAGCACGGCGCCCTGGGAGATGCTGCTGGGCGCGAGGACCGCGCTGACGATGACGAGCACGACGAGGGAGATGGCGACCGTCAGCAGGCCCTTGGAGATGCTGACGCGCGAGCTCGTGAGCGTCCGCGGCGTCGAGGTGTCGGCCATGCTTTCCCCTTCGAAAGTTCTGGTCCCTCGTCCGGTGTCATCGAACGAGGTGTTGAGTCACACTTTATGGAATCCGCGGCGTGTTCACAACCGCCGACGATAACGATTCGGCTGAGCGCACAGCCAGGGCCGAACGGCCCCAATTCTCTCGCTTGTTTGCGGTCCCCCAAAAGGAGGACCGGCAGGTCGATGCATCCGCATGGATTCTGCCGTTGTCCAGCATTATCAGGGTGCGCAGCTCCCCGGACGGCCCATCGACGAGGTTCATATCGACGCGACGACGCCCGTGCGGTAGCGTTTATCTCTACTGAACAACGCCGTTCGAAAGGTGGCTCTTCGATGAACACAGCTTCTCCGCGCCGCGCCCTCGTCGTCGGGGCGACCGGCATCGCGGGCCAGACGGTCTCCCGTCAGCTCGTCGACGCCGGCTGGGAGGTCCACGGCCTCGCCCGTCGCGGCCACAGCATGCCGGCCGGGGTCATCCCCATCCAGGCCGACCTGCTCGACGCGGACGCGACGCGCGCGGCCCTCGCCGGGCTCAAGCCCGAGATCGTCATCATCACGGCCTGGATCCGCAAGGACACCGAGGCCGAGAACATCGCGGTCAACAGTGCGACCCTCCGCAGCCTCTTCGCGGCGCTCGAGCCCGACGGCGGAGTGCGGCACGTCGCCCTCCTCACGGGGCTCAAGCACTACCTCGGCCCGTTCGAGGACTACGCGACCGGAGTGAAGGCCGAGACCCCGTTCAAGGAGTCGGAGCCGCGCCTGCCGAGCCCGAACTTCTACTACGCGCAGGAGGACGAGCTCTTCGCCGCCGCCGAGCGCATGGGCTTCACCTGGAGCGTGCACCGCTCGCACACCGTCTTCGGCTTCGCCGTCGACAACGCGATGAACATGGTCCTGACGCTCTCGGTCTACGCCACCATCTGCAAGGAGCTCGGCCAGAAGTTCGTCTACCCCGGCTCGGTCGAGCAGTGGAACTTCATCACCGACGTCACCGACGCCGAGCTGCTCGGCGAGCAGCTCGTGTGGGCCTCCACCCACCCCGAGGGCGAGAACGAGGCCTTCAACATCGCCAACGGCGACGTGTTCCGCTGGCGCTGGCTGTGGCCGCAGATCGCCGAGCACTTCGGGGTCGAGTGGGAGGGCCCGACCGGCACGCCGCGCACCCTCGTCGAGTCGATGACCGAGGTGGCCCCCGAGGTCTGGCAGCGCATCGCCGAGCGCGAGGGCCTCGTCGAGAGCGACGTAAGCAAGCTCGCCTCGTGGTGGCACAGCGACAGCGACCTCGGTCGCGAGGTCGAGTGCGTCACCGACATGACGAAGAGCCGCGAGGCCGGGTTCCTCAACTTCCGGTCGACGCGGACGAGCTTCTTCGACACCGTCGCTCGCTACCGCGAGGCGAAGCTGCTGCCGTAGTCCGCGACGAACGACGACGGGGGCGGATGCTGATGCACCCGCCCCCGTTCTCGTCCTCGGAATCAGAGCCAGGCGTCGAACTCGATGTGCGCCTTGATGGTCTCCGCAGGGTTGCGCGCCGCGGCGACCGCGTCGGTCGCCGAATCGACGTCGAAGCGCTGCGTGACGAGCGACGTCAGGTCGATCCCCGCCTGCGCCATGAAGCGCAGCGTGTCTGGCCAGACCCCCGGAGAGCCGATCGAGCCCGTGATCGTGAGCTCCTTCGACTGGATGAGGCCGAGCTTGGCGGGAGCATCCCGACCCACATCGATGCCGATGTAGCCGACGCGGCCCTTGAACGCGGCGATCTCGAGAGCCTGCGCCATGACCTCGGGGCGACCAGTCGCCTCGATCACGACGCTCGCGCCGCGACCGCCCAACTCGCGGTCGAGCACCCCGGGCAGCTCGTCGGGCGAGACGGCGAAGTGCGCTCCGAGCGAGAGCGCCTTGTCGCGTCGGTGCTCGCTCGGCTCGACGACGATCGTCTTCGCGCCGAGCTTGGCCGAGGCCGCGGTGACGCACAGGCCGATGGGGCCGGCGCCGAGCACGACGAGGGTGTCGCTCGCGTTCACGTTGCCGACGCGCATGAGGGCGTAGTACGCGACGCTGAACGGCTCGACGAGGGCCGCGTTCGTCCATGAGACGCCCTCGGGCAGCTTGTGCAGCCACGACTCCTTCGCGATGAAGAACTCGGCGGCCGCACCGCTGATCGAGAAGCCGAAGTGGTCGTCGCCGATCACGCACTCGCCGACGACGCCGTCGCCCTTCGCGAGGCCCGTGACCTTCGAGCCGACGGCCATGACCTCGCCCGACCACTCGTGGCCGGGGATGATCGGGTACTGGAAGGGGATGATGTAGCGCCCCTCGAGCAGCTCGATGTCGCTGTGGCAGACGCCGACCGAGCGCGCGGCGACGAGGACCTCGTCGTCGGCGATCTCGGGGACGGGCAGCTCATCGACCTGCGGGATGTTCTCGGCGACGTAGCGCAGAGCCTTCATGGTGGTGCTCCTCGGTTCGGGCCGCGCGTCGGCGCGACCGGTCGGATCAGTAGGCGCGGACGAGGACCTTGACCTGGTCGCCGGTCGGCGAGAGGAGGGTCTCGAAGCCCTTCTCGACGATGTCGGCCATGTCGATCTTGGCGCTCACGACCTTCTCGACGTCCATGCGGCCGCGGCCGATGAGGTCGATGATGCGCGGCCAGTCGGTGACGGGGTAGCACCACGTGCCGCGCAGCGTGATGTCGCGCTCCGACAGGACCATCGGGTCGATCGCGGCGGGCTTCGTGTGCAGTCCCGTCTGCGAGATGTTGCCGGATGCCCGCACCGAGGCCAGCGCGGTCTGCAGCGCGATCTCGTTGCCGGAGCACTCGATGACCGCGTCGACGCCGATGCCGCCCGTGCGGTCGCGGAGCTCCGCCGCGACGTCCGTCGAGCGCGGATCGAGCAGCTCGCCCACGTCGAGCGAGCGCGCGAGCTCCTGACGCTTCGGGTTGACCTCCGACATGAAGACGGTCGCGCCGAGAGCGGCCGCGTACATCGAGGCGAGCGCGCCGATCGGGCCGAGCCCGGTGACGAGCACGGTGTCGCCCGGGCGCACCTGCGCCTTGTCGACGCCGTACGCGGCGACGGCGGTGGGCTCGACGAGCGCGCCCTGGATGTCGCTCATCGAGTCGGGCAGCTTGGCGACCTTCGACTCGTGGACGATCGCCTGCTCGGCGATGCCGCCCCAGCTGTCGCTCAGGCCGACGCATGCCATGGAGGTGCAGAGGTGGTTGAGCCCGCGCTGGCAGAAGTAGCACGCGCCGCAGAACAGCAGCGGCATGACCGAGACGCGGTCGCCCGCGCGCACGCTGCGCACCTCGCCGCCGACCTCGAGCACCTCGGCCGAGAACTCGTGGCCGAGGATCTGCGGGGCGGTCGACCCGTTGAGCTTGTGGGGCTGAGTCGGGATCACGATCGGCCCGACGGCGTACTCGTGCAGGTCGGTGCCGCAGATGCCGCACCAGAAGGGCTTGAGCCGGACGTCGTGCCCGCCGAGGGCGCCGGGCTCGGCGACCTCCTCGACACGGATGTCCTTGGCGTCGTGGAATACGGCTGCTCTCATCGGAATGGCCTCTCTGTGGGTAGCGGCTGCGGTGTCAGGATGTGCGGGTCGGGTCGAAGAGGACCTTGCCGCGGATCTCGCCGGCGGCGAGCCGCGCGAGCTGGTGCGGGACCTCGTCGAGGCCGTAGACCGCCTCGACGAGCTCGTCGCCGAGGTTCGTGTGCGCGAGGATCTCGAGCGACGGCGCCATGTCCTCGCCGCAGACGTGCGCGACGGTGGTCGCGATCGTCACCTCGCTCAGGACGAGGTGGTGGACGTCGATCTCCTGCGGCTTCGACGGCAGGCCGACCCCGAGGATGGTCCCTCCCTGCCGCACGAGGTGCAGGCAGAGGTCGAGCTGACCGGGGGCGCCGGTGGCCTCGATGACGACGTCGGCGCCGACCGGTCCGACGATCGCGCGCAGGGCATCCTTCAGGCCGTCGTCGACGGGCACGACGCGCGTGGCCCCGAGGCGGAGGGCGCGATCGAGACGCTCGCCCGCGAAGTCGACGACGGTGATGTCGGCGTCGACGAGCGAGACGAGCCCGGCGAGGATGAACGTGCCGATGGCTCCCGCACCGAACAGCACGACGCGGTCGCCGTCGGCGACGTTCGATCGGCGCGCGGCGTGCAGCCCGACCGCGAGCGGCTGGGCGACGCCGGCGGCGTCGAGGTCGCAGTCGTCGGGGATCCGCACGAGAGTCGAGGTCGCGACCGCGACGTACTCGGCGAGACCGCCGTCGATGTTGAGACCGTGCGTCATGTAGTTCTCGCACAGGTTGGTGCGACCCTGGCGGCAGCGCAGGCACTCGCCGCACGCGACGCCGGCGCCCGACGCGACGTGGTCGCCGACCGACAGACCGCTGTCGGAGCCTCCCGGAAGGTCGACGATCTCGCCGACGAACTCGTGGCCCATGATCAGCGGGCCCACGTGGCCGCTGTGCGGGTGGGGCTTGTCGATCGGGAACATGATCGGGCCGGCCTTGACCTCGGTCGAGTCGGTTCCGCAGATGCCGCTGCGCAGGACGCGGACGAGGGCCTGGCCCTCGACCGCGATCGGCACGGGCACGGTCTCGACGCGCACGTCGCCGCGGCCGTGGTAGACGGCGGCGCGCATCGTTCCGGTGACGGCGGGCACGGAGGTCACTTCCCCCCGCGTCCGTCGAACGTGTTCAGGTGCGACTGCGAATCGCGCAGCGTGCTCAGCTCGCCGCCGACCGAGTAGTAGCGCTTGCCCGCGACGAGCAGCTCCTCCGCCGGGAACTTCGTGATGACCTCGCAGCCGGTGGCGGTCACGACGACCTCCTCCTCGATGCGCGCGGCACCCCAGCCATCGGCCGCCGGCCAGTACGTCTCGAGAGCGAAGACCATGCCCTCCTCCAGCACCTCCGGGTGATCGAACGAGGTCAGGCGCGAGAAGATCGGCTTCTCCCAGATGGAGAGCCCCACCCCGTGGCCGTACTGCAGCGCGAACGCGGCCTCCTCGTTCGGGAACCCGAACTCCTCCGCCTTCGGCCACACCGCCACGACGTCGGCCGTGGTCGCGCCGGGCTTCACGAGCGCGATCGCGCGATCCATGTACTCGCGGGCGCGCGTGTAGGCGTCCTTCTGCGCCTGGCTCGCCGAGCCGACGGCGAACGTGCGGTAGTAGCAGGTGCGGTAGCCGTTGTAGCTGTGCAGGATGTCGAAGAAGGCGGGGTCCCCCGGGCGGATCAGCCGGTCGCTGAACACGTGCGGGTGGGGCGAGCAGCGCTCGCCCGAGATCGCGTTGACGCCCTCGACGTACTCCGAGCCGAGGTCGTAGAGGGTCTTCGCGACGAGGCCGACGGTCTCGTTCTCGCGCACGCCCGGCCGGAGGAACTCGTAGAGGTTCTCGTAGGCGGCATCCACCATCGACGCCGCCGTCGTCAGCAGGCGGATCTCGTCGTGGGTCTTGATGCGGCGCGCCTCGAGGAAGATCTGCTGGCCGTCGACGACCTGGATGCCCTCCTTCTGCAGCGCGAACAGGATGGGCAGCTCGATCACGTCGACGCCGAGCGGCTCGTTCGCGAGCCCGAACTTCTCGAGCTCGCGCTTGACCTTGCGCGCGACCTCCTCGGCGATGCCGGCGTCGGGAGGGAACGCGCCGCGAAGAGTCGAGATGCCGGCGCGCGAGCCGGACTCCAGCCGCGGCCGCGTCGCGCCGTGGTGCGGGGCGTGCGGGTCGGCGTCCGCCTCGGAGTGGGTCTGATCCAGCCACGGGTTGTAGAGCGAGTGGTGCTTCGCGGCCGACCCGAAGTCCCACACGATGGGGTCGGTCTTGCGCGTCAGCAGCGAGAATCGGATGAGCTTGTCCATCGCCCACGTGCCGATGTGGGTCGCCGACATGTAGCGGA
>VFQO010002331.1_pt1 | contig 11846 bp, 15 predicted proteins | sample 3512331 | NCBI WGS metagenome assembly VFQO01 (sample SAMN10412371, study PRJNA504923) | tailings metagenome | isolation source: Replicate 3 from Balatoc abandoned mine | place: Philippines: Itogon, Benguet | collected 2017-08-28 | reverse complement strand
CCCTCGGTCCGCATCATCTTCATCAGCGTCGAGACGAGCAGGATGCAGTCGAGATAATCCTGCTTTTTATACTGCGGCCCCTTGAACACCTTGGCGAGCCCGCCGCCGAGCGCCTTCAGGTCGGCGCCCGAATTGCCGATGATCAGCGAGCCGATCGCGGCGCCGCCGATGATCAGCATCTCGTGCGGCAGCGCATGCATGACGGGGCCGAGGTTACCGCCGGTCAGTGCGAAGCCCCCGAACACCAGCAGGATCAGTACGACGATGCCGATTACGGGAAACATGCGGGGCAAACTCCGTTCGGGCCAGCGGCCCCAATTCAAAAGACGTCTGTATGCTTAACGGCAGCTGCGCCGCCACATTGAGCGCAATCAGTTCAAAATATCGAACAAGGTCTGCCGGTTGATCTTGGCAAAGGCCGCCTGCGCGGCACCCAGGGTCAGATCCTGGGCGTTGAGCTCGGCGATCGCAACCGACAGGTCGGTGTCCTCGACCGACGAGCGTTCGTCCTTAAGCGTGATCCCGCGCGCCGCGAGCTCGTCGCCGATGCGTTCAAGCCGCCCCGCCGACAGGCCGAGCGCGGCATGGCGGTCGGCAACATGGCCGATCGCGCTATTGAGCGCGGTCAGCGCGGTCCCGATCGCAGGCTTGTTGCCCGCCGCGACCGCGGTCGCGGCATCGCGGATCCCGGTCGACAGACTGTTGCCGGCGATGACAAAAACATCGGCGGCCGCCGGAACCGGCGCAAAGCTGATGTCGCCATCAAAGCGCATCACGCGCGCCGCGCCGCTGGCAAAAACGGGTTCGCCGTTCGAATCGCGCGTCGCCGCCAGGCTGTCGATTTCGTCGGCAATCGTGCCGAGCTCGGCGGCGATGGTCCCGCGGTCGGCTGCGCTGGCGGTGTCGTTCGCCGCCGCCAGTGTCAGCTCGCGCGCGCGGGTCATCAGATTGCTGACCGATTTCATCACGCCGTCGGCCTGCGCCGCCAGCGCCGAAGCGGCATTGATATTGCTGTTCCACGCGGTGATGCTGGCCTGGCCGGTGCCGATCGTTGCGATCCGCCGCGCTGCCACCGGATCGTCCGACATGCGCTGAAGACGCTTGCCGCTCGAAATCTGGATCTGTGTCTGCTCGATCTGGTCGGCGAGTTTCTGCTGGCGTGCGATTTCGCGCGTCATGCGATTGCCCACGGCGTTAATCATCGTTCTCGCCTTCCTAGATCGAGTTCAAGAGCGTTTGCATGGTTTCGCGCGCGACCTGGATCGTCCGCGCCGCGGCCTGGTAAGCCTGCTGGAAGCGCAGCAGTTCGGCCGCCTCCTTGTCGAGGTCGACCTCGCTGACCCCGTCGCGGGCCACCGCCGACGCATCGGCGCGCGTTGCCGCCGCGGCATCCTGCGCGCGCGCTGCTGCGGTCGTTTGCGCCTGCGTCGCCTGGTGCCCCGACCAGCGCGATTCGGGATCGCCCGCGCCGCGCATCGTGCCGAAGGCCAGCATATTGCCGTTGCTGCCCGACGCATTGGCCGCAGCCACCTGGTCGGGGGTCAGCGCGGCCGCGGTCAGCGTCGCAGCACTGGCGCCGGTGAACAGCGGCTGGCCCGCGTTGCCATTGGCGTCGGTCCCCGCCTGATGCGCGGCGTTGAGCTGCGCCGCGAAGGAGGTCGCCAGCGTGTCGAGCCCGGCGCGCTGGTCGGCGACATGATTGGCCGCCTCGGCCTGTCCGGCGAGCGAGCCTGTCGTAACGGTCAGCGGCGAACCGCCGACGCTGTACGACAGACGGCCGTCGGCCGCTGCGGTCACCGCGATCGGATTGACCGCGCCGCCGCCGACGAGCAGGTCGCCCGATCCCGCAGCGCGCAAGGTCACCGAGCCGTTATTTTCAAAGGTCGCGCTGACCCCGGCCTGCGACGATAACTTGTCGAGCAGCCGGTCGCGTTCGTCCATCAGGCTGGCCTGGTTGGTCGATCCTTGCCGCGCCTTGCGCAGCCCGATGTTGATCTGTTCGAGCGCGTTGAGATTGGCGTTGAAGTCTTCGACCGTGCTCGCCGCCGCGCCCTCGATCCCATCGCTCATCTTGTCGAGCTGGCCTGCGGCGGCGCGAAAGCCCGATGCGATATCGTCGGCCGATTGCAGGAACTGGCTGCGCAACGTCGTATTGGCGGGATTGGCGGTCAGCTGATCGGCGGTGGTGAACAGCTTGGTCAGCCCGGTCTTGATGCCGTTGGTCTCGTCGCTGAGCGCGCCTTCGACCTTGCCCAGCCAGCCGAGCTTGGTCGCCGCGCGTTCGGAATCGCCCGACGACAGCCGTGAATCCTCGATCAACCACGCGTCGATCGAGCGGCTGACACCGCGGATTTCGACCCCGGCGGGGTTCACGCTGCCGCGATAGAAAAGCGAATCGCTGCCGCTGACCGGCTCCATCATTTCGAGCCGCCGCCGTGCGTAACCCGGCGTCTGCGCGTTGGCGATATTGTCGCCGACGGTCGACAGCGCGCGCGAATAGGCCTTAAGCCCGCTGTAGCCGATGCCGAGAAGATCGGTCATTGCACGCCTCCCGCCGCGTTGCCGAGCTGCCCGCGGAACTGGCGCTCGACCATGTCGGCGATGCCGAACTGGCGCATCGCGGCGATGCTGTCGGCGGTGCGCGCGTCGGCCATTTCGCGAAAATTATCGGTCGCGCTCGATCCCAGCATATCCTCGCCAAGCTTTGCCTGGCGCATCGACGCCATCAGCTGGCGCAGGATCACCGCCTCAAACTGTTCGGCCGCCTTGCGCAGGCCGCCGTCGCCGCCGCCGCCCGACAGCGTCGGGGTGGCCGAAGCCGGGACGTACGACCGCGCGGCGGGCGTGGAAGAGATAGGCGTCGTCATATGATCACCAATTCTGCTGTGAGGGCACCTGCCTGACTGAGCGCCTCGAGGATGGCGACGAGATCGCCGGGCGAGACGCCCAGCCGATTGATCGAATCGACAAGCTCGGACAGCGAGGCATTGGGTTTCATCAGAAAGGCGGGGCGCACATCCTCGGCGACCTCGATCTCGCTCGACGGTTCGATCGCGGTTTCGCCGCGGCTGAACGGTGCCGGCTGAACGACTGTCGGCGATTCCTTGATCGAGACGGTGAGCTTGCCGTGGCTGACCGCGGCGGTGCCGACGCGGACCGCGCCGTTGATCACCACGGTGCCGGTGCGCGCGTTGACGATCACCTTGGCCGAGGGTTCGGCGCGCTGGACGCCCAGATTTTCGATCCGCGACATCAGCCGCATCCGGTCGTCGCCATTGCCGCTGGCGCGGATCGCGATGCTGGCGCCATCGATCATCGAGGCGCTGCCCGGGATCGCCGCGTTGATCGCGTCGGCGACGCGCTTGGCATTGGTCGCGTCGAACTGGTGGAGGTTGAAGGTCAGCCAGTCGCTGGAGGCAAAGCCGGTATCGACCGCGCGTTCGACCGTCGCCCCGCCGGCGATGCGGCCGCTCGACGGGACGTTCACCGTCACTTTCGACCCGTCGGCGGCATCGACCCCGAGCCCGCCGATGACCAGGTTGCCCTGCACCATCGCGTAGATCTGGCCGTCGGCGCCGTAAAGCGGCGCGAGCACGAGGGTGCCGCCGCGCAGGCTTTTCGCCTTGCCGATCGCCGACACGGTCACATCGAGCCGCTGGCCGGGTTTGGCAAAGGGGGGCAGTTCGGCGGTGATCATCACCGCCGCGGCGTTTTTCAGCGCCGGGTTGACCCCCGGCGGCAGCGTCAGGCCAAAGCGCGAGATCGCGCCCTTCATCCCCAGCGTCGAATAATCGAGGCTGTCGTCGCCGGTGCCCGCGAGGCCGACGACGATGCCGTAGCCGGTGAGCTGGTTGGCGCGCAGGCCCTGGAACTGGCCCATGTCCTTGATCCGCTCGGCCTGTGCCGGCGCCGCAAAGGCCAGGCTGGCGATCAGGAACGCGATCAGGACAAACAGGGTGGGACGCTGGGACACTTTGGGATCCTCTTCAGAACGGGCTGATGATCGAGAAGAAACGCTGCAGCCAGCCTTGCTGGCTGGCGCGGGCGATCTCGCCCTTGCCGACATAACGGATGTTGGCGTCGGCGACGCGGGTCGACAGGATGCGGTTGTCGGGGCTGATATCCATCGCACGGACGATCCCCGAAATCTGGACGCGTTCGTCGCCGCGGTTGAGCGTGAGCAGCTTTTCGCCGCGCACCAGCATCGTGCCGTTCGGATAGACCGCGGCGATCGTCACGCTGACCTCGCCCGACAGGGCGTTCGATTGCGACGCGTCGCCCTTGCCCTTGAACTGCTGGCCGCCACCCATCGCGATGTCGCTGGGGTTGAACAGCGACAGCGGGCCGGTCGACGGCGGGGTCAGGCCGATGTTGCCGTCGCGCTGCGTTCCCGCGGCGTTGCTTTTGGTCGCCGCGGTGCGCTCGACGAGCTGGATGGTCAGGATGTCGCCGACCTGTCCGGCGCGGCCGCCCGAGGTCAGCGGGGTATAGCTGCCCTGAAAGATCGAGCCATTGCCGGGCAGCGGCGCCGGGGGAACCGGGGTCGCCGCGGCAAAGGCGTCGGGCGGAAATTTGTCCTTCGCCGCCGCGCCAAGCGGCACGAACGCAAGCGCCAAGGCCACGCCGATCGACAGATTAGAGCGTCTGCGCGGCATTTTTCATCATTTCGTCGGTGGCCTGGATCATCTTCGAATTGACCTCATAGGCGCGCTGCGTCTCGATCATGTCGACGAGTTCCTCGACGACATTGACGTTCGATCCCTCGAGCATCCCGCCGCGCAGCGTGCCGCGCCCTTCCGCGCCCGCGCCGCCGACCTGCGGCGCGCCCGAAGCCCGGGTTTCGACGAGCATGTTGCGGCCGATCGCCTGTAATCCGGCAGGGTTGGCGAAACGCGCGATCTCGATCCGGCCGAGTTCGGTCAGCGTGCCGTCGGCGCCGGTCGCCGATACGGTGCCGTCGGTGCCGATCGACACATTGGTCGCGTCTTCGGGAATCTGGATCGCGGGGGTGACCGGCTTGCCGTCCGAGGTCACGATCGTGCCGTCGGGCGCGCGGCCGAAATTGCCGGCGCGGGTATAGCCGGTGCGCCCGTCGGGCATCTGCACCTGAAAATATCCGGCGCCGTCGATCGCGACGTCGAGCGCGTTGCCCGTCGTCGCGAAACTGCCCTGCGTATCGATGCGCGCGGTGCCGCCGAGCGACACGCCGGTGCCGAGGTTGAGCCCGGTCGCATAGCGGTTTTCGGCCGACGACGGCGCGCCCGGCGCGGTCATCATCTGATAGCTCAGCGTCTCGAAGCTCGCGCGGTCGCGCTTGAAGCCGGTGGTGTTCACATTGGCGAGGTTGTTGGCGATCACCTGCATCCGGAAGCCCTGGGCATCCAGACCGGTTCGCGCGACGTGCAAGGCACCGAAACTCATTTCATTATCTCCTTAACGGGGGAGCTGCATCAGATTGGCGGTCGCGTTGTCCATGTCGCGCGCGTCGCTGACCAGCTTGAGCTGGGTGTCCCAGCTCCGGCTCGCCTCGATCATGTCGACGAGCGCGGTGGTGGCGGCGACGTTCGATCCTTCGATCGACCGGGTGATCAGCCGCGCTTCGGGATCGTCGGGCAAAATGCCGTCGCCCTTGACGCGGAACAGGCCGTCGAGCCCCTTGGCGATGTCGGACCCGGTCGGGGTTGCCAGCCGCAGCCGGTCGACTTCCTGCGGATTTTCGGCATCGCCGCCGGCGGGGACAATCCACACCCGCCCCTCGACGTCGATCGTGATCGCGTCAGCGGGGGGGATGGTCACCGGGCCCTGCGCGCCCTGGACGGGGTGGCCATCGCCGGTGGTGAGCAGCCCGCTGGGCGATACCTGCAGGTCGCCGCGCCGCGTATAGGCCTCGGTGCCGTCCTTCGCCTGCACCACGAGCAGCGCATCGCCCTGCACCGCGATGTCGAGATCGCGCCCGGTCGCGGTGACGGTGCCGACGCGCATGTCGGCGCCGATCACCTCTTCCGACGCCATGGCGCGCGCGCCCGTCCCGCTGCCGTTCAGCCACAGCGCCTGCGCCTCGGCCATGTCGGCGCGAAACCCGGGCGTCTGCGCGTTCGCCAGATTGTTGGCGATCGCCGTCTGCCGGGCCGTGCTGCCCCGCATCGCGGTAAGGCTGGTATAGATGAGTTTGTCCATCTGAAGGCTCCCGGCAGGCGGCTAAATGCGCTGGATCAGCGCATGTTGATGATGGTTTGCGACAGCTGCGACGCGCCCTCGATCGCCTTGGCGTTCGCCTGGAAATTGCGCTGCGCGCCGATCAGCATCACCAATTCTTCGGTGATATCGACGTTCGAGCGTTCGAGCGCGCCCGACCGGATCGCGCCCATCGGGCCGTTGGTCGCGGCGTCGATCGTCGGCGCGCCGCTTTCGCCCGACGACTGCCAATGCGCGTCGCCGACGGGGCGCAGCCCCTCCATCGCGGGGAAAGTCGCCATCGCAACCTTGCCCAACACCTGCGCTTCGCCATTGGCAAAGGTGGCAGAGACCAGACCGTCGAGGCCGATCGAGACATTGACCAGCTGCGCGGTGGGATCGCTCGGCGCGCCCGGCGGCAGGACGAAGTCGAACGCCCCGGCCAGCGTGTTGTTGGTGACGTTGCCGTTGGCGTCGACGGGCAACAGTTGCAGCTTCTGCCCCGTCGAATCGATCACATTGCGGTCGGGGGTCGCGGTGAACGCGCCGTTGCGGGTATAGGTCACCTGTTCGCGCGGCGGGTCGCCCTTCACCACGAACATGCCCTCGCCGACGATCGCCATGTCGAGCGTCTTTTCGCTCGATTCATACGACCCTTGCGTGAACTGCTGGGTGATGCCGTTCAGCCGCTGGCCCTGACCCGCGATCATCTTGGTCGACTGGGTCGGCGACGAGGCGAAGATGTCGCCGAACTGCGCCTTGCTGCGCTTGAACCCGATCGATCCAGCGTTGGCGATGTTGTTCGAGATGACCGACATGTCGGTCTGGGCGCCCTTGAGGCCCGAAAGCGAGGTATAGAATGACATGGCTTTATCCTTCTTAGGTGGTGGGGGTTGTGGGCGCCGGGGTGGCGGCCTTGATGTCCTTGAGCAGCTGGGTCTGCGCCGTCAGCTGCTCCGAGATTTTCTGCAGCGTCGTGTTGGTTTCGCTGATCCCGGCGAGGCTGGAAAATTGCGCCATCTGGGCGACCATCTGCTGGTTATCGACCGGGTTGAACGGATCCTGCTGCGACAGCTGCGCGGTCATCAGGCGCAGGAAATCGCTCTGCCCCATCTGCTGCCCGGCGCCCTTGGGCTGGAGCACGACATTGTTGGCGTTGGTGACGTTGTTGACGGCCATTTTATTGTCCCATCCTGAGGGTTTCGTTGATCAGGCCCTTGGCGGTTTCCAGGACCTGGACATTGTTCTGATATTGGCGCGCGGTTTCGACCATCTCGACCAGCTCGGCGGCGCTATCGACCGCGGCTTCCCAGACGTTGCCGTCCTTGTCGGCGAGCGGGTTCGCCGGATCGTGGCGTTTCGACGGCGCCATTTTCGATGTCGTCACCTGATCGACCTGGACCGTCGCGCGGCCAGATGCGTCCATCACGGTGCGAAAGACGGGTTTGAGCGACCGAAAGGCTTCGGCCTCGCTGCCCGCGATCGTCCCGGCGTTGGCGAGGTTCGACGCGGTGGTGTTGAGCCGGACGAGCTGCGCCGACATCGCGCGGCCGCTGATGTCGAAGACCGAGAAGTTCCCGTTCATCGTCATTCGCCCTTGATCGCGCGGGTCAGCGTGTTGACGCGGCCGCTGAGGAACGAAAGGCTGGAGCGATAGGCGAGCGCGTTTTCGGCAAAGGCGGTCTGCTCGGTCGCCATTTCGACGGTGTTGCCGTCGAGCGACGCCTGCACCGGAACGCGATAGGCAATCGCGCCCGCCATCGCATCGGCGGTCGATCCGCCCTGCTGCGCGAGGTCGAGGGCTTTCGAAAAATCGAGGTCGCGCGCCTTGTAGCCCGGCGTCGCGGCGTTCGCGATGTTCGACGCGAGCATCATCATGCGCTGGCTGCGCAGCTGCAGCGCCGTCGCATGCAGGCCAAAAAGTTTCTCGGATGCCATCATCACATTCCTTTCACCGGGGTCCGGGCCGGGTTGCGGCACGGACGCGCGGAAAACACAAAGAACGATGCAATCGCCGTGCCAAACACGTTTTATCTCTTGTTTTCATATGTTTAACTAGGACGAGAGCAAACTCTGAGATTGCCTCGTCAAAAAACCGACGGCAGCGGCAAGGAGCGCCGCCAACCGCCCGGCAATCCGGGACTGGCACGCTTCCTGCAAAATGGAGGGGTGACCATTTTGGACCGAAGGAGATGGATCATGTTCCATATACTCACCCCGCGTCTGGCCGTCGGCCTGCTCGCCTGCGCCGCCGCCCTTCCCGCCCACGCCCAGCAGGCCAGCGAGGATTGGCAGACGATCGACGTGCTGACCGACATGGTCGCCAAGGCGATGGGCCGCACCGCGACCCCGGTCGACCGCCGCATCAAGCTGGCGCGCTGCCCCGAACAGGCATCGGTGACCGCGATCGACGCCAATGCCCTCGCAGTACGCTGCGCCTCGTTAGGGTGGCGCCTGCGCGTCCCGATGACAGCGCCGACCGGCGCCGCACCGACGGCGGTCAGCTATAGCCGCCCGGCCGCCAGCGCCCCGGTCATCCGCCGCGGCGACAATGTCCGGGTGACGATCGACACCGAAAGCTTCTCGATCAGCTATGCCGCGGTCGCCGCCGAGGATGGCCGCGTTGGTGAGACGATTGCGCTGCGCGGTAACGACGCCAAATCGTCGCTGAGCGCGACCGTGATCGGCCCGGGCCGCGCCCGCCTCGACGACTGATCGCCACCCATTACCCCACCTTACCCTGCCCACTGGCCCGGTGACTGTCGGCTTTCCGACGTCACCGGGCCTTTCTTTTGTTTTTTTGCGGCGAACTCCCTTAATCGCTCCAATCGGTGTCCGTTAAAGCCTTCGTGAACCGCGCCGTCACTTTTCTGACGGCATCGGATGGAGGCATTTATGTCGGGTGACAGCAGCAAGATCGGACCCGTTGGCGGCATCGCCCGCACGACTCCGCTGCGCAGCGCCACCAGCGAGACCGCCGCGCAGGCGGCGCAGGCACCCACCCGGCTGGCGGCCGCGCCCGACAGCCTGCCCGCCGCGCGGCTGATCCGCCTCGCGGGCAACCTCGCCACGCAAGCGCCGCCCGTCGATATCGCGCGCGTCGCGTCGCTGCGTAGCGCGATCGCCAACGGCAATTACGGCGTCCACCCCGCGATCATCGCCAGCGCCATGATCGATTTCCATACCGGCGGGGGCGAATGATGCTCGACGACGTGCAATCGCGGCTCGACACGCTGGTCGACGCGCTCGACGGCCACGACGCCGGCGCGATCATCGCCGCCACCGAGGAGCTGGCGACCGCAGTGATTCTGTTTCGCGGGGCGGGCATCCCGCGCGGCAGCGAACAGCGCGCGCAGCTGCTGATCGGCAAGACGCTGCGTCAGCTCGAAACCGCCGCAATCCGCGTCAATGTTCTGAAAGACTGGACGCGTCAGCGGATTGACAGGAGCCATGACATTCGCGGCTCCCATCCGCGCGGAACTGCATTAAGCTACTGATTATAAAACGACTTTCCGCCATTACCCGTAAATGGCACGATGATTGCTTCGGGATTGCTGAACCAGCCCTGCTGAACCAGCGGAACCCGATGTATGAACGCAATCAACAATCCTTACGCCGGTCGCCGCATCGCCGCCCCCGTGATGGACGCGGTGCAAATGGCGTCGGCGCGCACCGGCGTCGACTTCGACTATCTGGTCGACGTCGCGCGGGTGGAAAGCGGCTATAACCCGACCGCCAAGGCATCGACCTCTTCGGCGCGCGGGCTGTATCAATTCACCAAACAGACCTGGCTTGCGACGCTCGACCGCCACGGCGCCAATCATGGCATGGCGTGGGCCGCCGATGCGATCGGCCGCGATGCATCGGGGCGGCTGACGGTCACCGATCCCACGCTGCGCCAGCAGATATTCGACCTGCGTGACGATCCTGCCGCAGCATCGACGATGGCCGCGGCGCTGACCGGCGACAACCGCAACTATCTGGAAAGCCGGATTGGGCGCAGCGCCGAACCCGTCGATCTGTATCTCGCCCATTTCCTGGGCAGCGGCGGCGCCGCCAAGTTCCTGACCGCGCTCGACGCCAACCCCGACCAGCCCGGCGCGCCGATGATGCCCGAGGCGGCCGCCGCCAACCGCTCGGTCTTTTACGCCCCCGACGGCAGCATGCGCAGCCTGGCCGAGATCCGCGACCGCTTTCGCGTCAAGCTCGAGGACGGCGGCAAGATCGAAAATATGAAACCCTTCGCCCCCGCCGGCTGGCACGCTTCGGCGAGCAGTTCGAGCGGCCTGGCGAGCGGCGGCGGACGTCCGCCGCTGCAGATGATGGAAATCCAGCCCATGCCCCGCAAATTGTCGATGGGCTTTGCCGCCGATGCCTATCGGCGGCTCGCTTCGCTGTCGGGAGGCACGGCATGACCGCCGGCTTCAACCTCGGCAATATCGGCCGCATCGCTGGCGCATCGGCGCTCCCCGTCGGGATGCTGATCCTCGTCGGACTGATGGTGATCCCGGTCTCGCCGCTGATTCTCGACATCAGCTTCGTCGCCAATATCATGATCAGCCTCGCGATCCTGATGGTCGCGCTGTCGGCGGCCAAGCCGCTCGATTTCTCGTCCTTTCCGACCGTGCTGCTCCTCGCGACGCTGTTCCGGCTCGCGCTCAATGTCGCCTCGACCCGCGTCGTGCTGGTCCATGGCCACGAGGGGACCGCGGCGGCCGGCCATGTCATCGAAGCCTTTGGTCAGGTGCTGATCGGCGGCGACTATGTCGTCGGGCTGTTCGTCTTTTTCGTGCTGATGATCATCAACATGGTCGTCATCACCAAGGGGGCCGGGCGCGTGTCCGAAGTGTCGGCACGCTTCACCCTCGACGCCCTCCCCGGCAAGCAGATGGCGATCGACGCCGATCTCAACGCCGGGCTGCTCACCCCCGAAGAGGCCAAGGCGCGCCGCGTCGAAGTCGCGACCGAGGCCGATTTCTACGGGTCGATGGACGGTGCCTCGAAATTCGTGAAGGGCGACGCGATTGCCGGGCTGCTGATCTTGTTCGTCAACATCGTCGGCGGCCTGATCCTCGGCATCTTCAGCCACGGGCTCAGCTTTTCCGAAGCCGGCAGCAATTATGTCACGCTGGCGATCGGCGATGCGCTGGTTGCGCAGATCCCGGCGCTGTTGCTGTCGATCGCCGCTGCCGCCATCGTCACCCGCGTCGCGTCGCCGCTCGACCTGAACGGTCAGATCGGCAGCCAGTTCGCAGCCCCGTCGGTCTGGATGGCGGTCGGCGCGATCCTGTTCATCCTGGGCCTCGTTCCCGCGATGCCGCAATTGCTGATCCTGCCTGCCGCCGCACTGTCCTTTGCCGTCGGCTGGCAATTGCGCCGCACCGCGGTCGCCATTGCCGACGCGCCGCCGCCGGTCGCCATTGCCCCCGACCCGTCGCTGATCGAATGGGCCGACGTCAGCGATACCAGCGCCTGCCAGCTGGAGATCGGCTATGCGCTGGTCAGCCTGGTCGACGACCGCAAGGGCGCGCCGCTGATGACGCGGATCACCGGCATTCGCTGCCAATTGTCGAAGGAACTCGGCTTTGTCGTCCCGCCGGTCAAGGTCAGCGACGACCTGTCGCTGCCCGGCAACGTCTATCGCATCTCGGTCGCCGGGGTGATCGTCGGCG
>VFQO010002330.1_pt1 | contig 11850 bp, 10 predicted proteins | sample 3512331 | NCBI WGS metagenome assembly VFQO01 (sample SAMN10412371, study PRJNA504923) | tailings metagenome | isolation source: Replicate 3 from Balatoc abandoned mine | place: Philippines: Itogon, Benguet | collected 2017-08-28 | reverse complement strand
ATTAGCTTTTCCGGAAAATGGTTGGGTCCATAATTGTTGGAACAATTAGAAACCACCGTTTTCATTTTATAGGTGTTGGCGTATGCCCTGACAAAATGATCGGAAGCCGCCTTCGAAGCCGAATAGGGTGACTGAGGGTCGTATGGAGTGGTCTCTAGGAAAAATCCTCCGTCATGAAGTGAGCCATACACCTCGTCGGTGGAAACATGATAGAACAGGTGTTTATCCAGCTCTCCAGCCCAAGCTTTTTTGGCTGAGTTCAGAAGATTGACCGTGCCAAACACGTTGGTTTTGACAAATGCTAAAGGATCAGAGATCGAGCGATCTACGTGGGACTCTGCTGCCAGATGGATCACATCTGTGATCTTATGCTTTAGAAAAACCTCATCCAAGGCATCAGCATCCTGGATATCCACTTTTTCAAAAAAGTAATTTGCCTCATCCTGTATCTCCTTGAGATTTTCAAGGTTACCGGCATAAGTCAAGGCATCGAGATTAACGATTTTATACTGTGGGTAATTGCCAACAAAAAGCTTGACAACATGGCTCCCAATAAATCCAGCACCGCCTGTGATTAAAATAGTTTTGGACATGATTTATTTCTTGTAGTAAGACAAATACCAATCAGTAAACGCTTTTACCCCATCTTCAATCGAAGTATTGGGCTTGTACTCCATATCTCTCACCAAGTCGGAAACGTCTGCATGAGAGGCAGGGACATCACCAGGCTGCAGGGGAAGAAGCTCCATTTTAGCTTCCTTTCCAAGGCCTTTTTCAATCGCATTGATGTAATCCATCAATACCACTGGAGAAGAATTACCAATATTGTAAATCTTGTACGGGGCTTTTGAACTTCCCGGATCAGGGTTTTGGGGATCAAAATCGGCTGCAGATTGAGCAGGTTTATCGGCCACTTTCACGACACCTTTTACGATATCATCGATGTAGGTGAAGTCCCGCTTCATTTGGCCGTAGTTAAACACCTGAATGGATTCACCCTTCATGATGGCCTCGGTAAAAAGAAAAAGTGCCATGTCAGGTCGACCCCAAGGACCATAGACGGTAAAAAACCTCAGTCCAGTAGTCGGAATCCCAAACAAATGGCTGTATGTATGCGCCATGAGTTCGTTGGATTTTTTGGAAGCAGCATAGAGCGAAATCGGATGGTCCACATTGTCCGAGGTGGAAAAAGGCATTTTTTCGTTTGAGCCATAGACTGAACTCGAACTGGCGTACACCAAATGCTTGACGGGATGAAAACGGCAACATTCGAGGATATTCAGAAACGCCATGATATTGCTCTGAATATACACCTCAGGATTGGTCAGGGAGTACCTTACACCTGCCTGGGCAGCAAGATGAATGACTACATCAAACTTTTCCTGCTCAAAAAGCCGCATCAGTGGTACCTTTTCCACTAAATCCAGTTGGATAAAGCGATACTTAGCAAATAGCTTAGATTGAACCAATTTGCCTTTTTCAATATCAATTTTTGAAATTCCCTGAAAGTCTAGCCTTGAGTATTTGAGATCGATGTCATAATACTCATTGATCACATCGAGTCCTACCACCTCATCTCCACGATCTATTAAGTACTGGGCCACATGGAACCCGATAAATCCGGCGGTACCGGTTACGAGGAATTTCATAAAGAAAAGTTCAGCGTTTGATTAGATGCCAAATATACGCTATTCCGCCATTTCGGCAGCCTTTAATAGCCGTTGATAATGGGTTAAAATTTGCTGATGCACCTTTTTACGATCATATTTTTCGCAGATCTCCTGATGTAGTCGCTGGGCGTATTCGGCCATTTTCTCCCGCTTCACATAGGCAAACTCCAGCGCTTCTTTCAAAATGGGTGCATCTTTGACCGGGAAGATCAACCCCGTCTTTTGCTGGGTAATCAAATCCCTATTACCGATAATGTCCGAGCAAATGATCGGCACCTGCATCGCTCCTGCCTCCAAAAGAACATTCGGAAATCCCTCTCGGTGTGACGCATGAACCAGCACATCTGCCAGCGCCAGATAGTGAGATACATGATCTGACCAGTCGATCTGGATGATCCGTGGATGATCTTGGATAGTCTGTATGATCTCGGGGGAAAGTGGGTTCAGATCCTGCTCAAATGCTCCCAGCAAAACTAATTTGGATCGATTGACGATTTTAGAATTCAAAAAGGCAGACACTAGCTCCTCGATTCCTTTGTCTTTGACCAGTCGACCGATGGCCAAGATGATAAAATCCTCCTCCCCTGGCATGATGCGCATGGTAGCTGCCACGAGGTGGTTTTCCTTGAGTGATTCCCTGCTGTAGTGATTTAGATCTACCCCATTGGATGAGCCTTTGCCGATGAGCCTAAGCTTGGTTTCAGGAGCCAGTTGGTGTCGGATCACATAAGAGAATAGACCTTGAGAGTTAGGCCAAACCTCCGTGGCATTGGCATAGGTCCACTTTTCTGCTTTTTCCAAAAGTCCCTTTCGACTTCCCTCGGCGGCCATCGCAGGAATGCCTGCCAAGGTGTGAATTCGGATTTTTACCCCAGCTAGGTTAGCCGCGATCATTCCCAGCAGTCCAGCTTTTGGAGTATGCGTATGCACTATATCCGGTTTTTCTTTTCTGAAAAGCTTAACGAGCTGATAAATACATTTCAGATCTTGAATTGGGGTGATTTTGCGGGTAAACGGAATCACCTCGTGCCTGACTCCCTCATGTTTGGTCACCTGCGAAATTTCCCTCCCATCACTACTCACAGCGATCACCTCAAAACCATTTTCGCTCATAAACTTCAGTTGACCGGCAAGAAGAAGCTTAAGTGAAAGCGGAACGGTGGTGATTCGGATCAGTTTTGGCATCTATCAAAAATTAGGATTGCAAATGTAGAGCTTTTGAGACAAAGCTACCCCCAGATTGCAATCCTTACGCCAAAAAAGGTCTAATGACCTTAGAAAAACCAAAATTGAAAAACTCCAACACGTAAATTCAGAGCCAGTCCCTCCTTCCTAGTAAGAAGATCCTCTAATAACCCACCAAATTCTCGGGAAATCAACAAAGCAATTACCATCGAAGGTGCCAATTTCTTAGCCTCATTTCCCCTGTAAATTTTAAATACTTTTTATCGTAGAATTCAAGTGTTCGGAAGGTCAGAAGAAATGTAAAAAGGTAGTTTACAATCAAAACGGATATAAATTTTCCTTTTTGGCAATCAAACATCTCTTTTGTTTACCTTTATTTAATTAAACTCATCGAAAATTAAATTCTCAATGATTTCTGAAGTCAAAATTGCAATCATTGGTTGCGGTAATCTCGGCACCTCCATCGCCAATGGCCTGTTGAGCTTGGAGGGTTTTACACCTTCTCAACTCACACTGACCAAACGAAACACCCAACTGCTTGCCGGATTTGTGGAGAAGGGCGCTCGTTTGATTTCTGATAATATTCTCGCGGCCAAAGAAGCCGATCTCGTACTTCTTGGCGTGAAACCTTATAATGTCGCTCACATTCTGAGAGAGATCAAACCTGCACTCAACCCAGCCAAACAAATTATCATTTCTTTGGCCACGGGCGTCACTCTTGAGGAAATGCTGCGCGAACTCCATCCGGATACGGTCACATTCAGAGCCATGCCCAATATCGCCGCAGACATCCAGGAATCTGTGACTTGCATCTGTCACAGCAAAGCCAGTCCTGAACAGGAAAATTTGGTCAAGGAATTATTTGATGCCGTGGGGTTTTCTATTGCGATCGATGAATCCCTGATGGAGGCCGCGACCGTACTCGGTGCTTGCGGCATTGCCTACGTCCTGAGATTTATGCGAGCTATGATTCAGGGAGGGATCCAAATCGGATTTGACTCGGTCACTGCCAGCAAAATCGTCAATCAAACCGTCAAAGGCGCAGCCGAACTGATGATTCAAAAAAACATCCATCCCGAAGCAGCCATCGACAAGGTGACCACTCCTAAGGGATGCACGATAGTCGGTCTCAATGAAATGGAGCATCAAGGATTCAGCTCGGCCATGGTCCGTGGCGTAATCGCCAGCTATGAAAAAATCGAAAAATAATTTTTTGAACTAAATTCTATAAAGAAAGCCAGATGTCAAGACTGGCTTTTTTCATATTATCCCAGGATGTCCTAGAGGCAAAGGTTTTGTTATCAGGAATATCACCTATTTTCATTTCATGAAATATTTCAATTTAATATTCTAATTTTCATACTAATCAAATAAAGAATAATTTTCGAATTGTTTTTCTTTTGAATATTTTCATTAGCTTTGTCACGGGTGATAAACAACTTTTACTTCTCCTTTTTAAGAGACAGCATTTTTGCAAGGAAGGACTGTTTGGTACTTTTAGACTCCTTCCTTTCTTTATTAGATCTGCTAAATCAAAAAGCCTTTTCGTTGGAAAAGGCCTTTTGATTTATAGGCAAATTCCCCAAATCCTCTGAGCATAGTGAATCGTCCGCAAGTCAAAATCAGGATCGAGTTGGATCCGTTTGGCAGCACATAGCGTCAGGGTTCGGCAAGGATTTCTAAGTCGCGAGGTCAAAAAAAAACCTAGTCTTGAAATTTTCTTTTTCCAGACTAGGTTTAAATTGATCTACGTACTGCAATCAGCCTTTTTTGTCGTCCATTTTGCTGATCAGGCTTTTCAATTCTTTGATTTCATTTTTCGATACGTTCTTTTCTTTGACCATAAAGGAGAGAAAATTACTCATCGAACCACCGAAGAAATTACCCACCAACCTGTTGATACTTCGCTTGCTGTATTCAGTCTGATCGACTATGGGTTTGTAAATATTCACAGTACCATACATGCGATGACTGAGATATCCTTTTCGTTCGACATTTCGAATGGTAGAGGCCAAGGTCGTATAGGGTGGCTTCGGGTCGGGCAACTGGTCTAATACATCTCTGATCAACAATTCTCCATTGGTCCAGAAAATGGTCATAATCTGTTCTTCGTGCTGATTTAATTCTTCCATGAGTTTGTTTGGTGATATTATTACTAAAAACTAGTAACCTTACTTCAATAATACAATTTTTCAATAAAAACTTTTCACTTTTTTTATTTGCGAAGAATACAAAATTTCATCAACTCACTGAATAAAAGGCAATTGAATCCCTCAAAAAACTCTGGGTGTTTTTCAATAATCAAGCCTCCACCTAGTCATACTTTGCCTGAATCACCAGACTTCGAGTCAATACCGGCGATACGACAAAATATCCCAATACTTCCGATTCTCCTGCGGTGACCCTAATGTTGGTTCGAGGATTCTGAGGCGGAGGACTAAAAAGACCACCATCGTTAAAAAGCAAATTGACTAGCTGATTGAGGTAATCAAAAGCATCTCGATTGAGTCGAAAAAGCTCCAATCTGACCCGATCATTTTCTTCAAAAGAGTATCCGAGCTCGAGACCTGCCTCAAAAAACCGAAGACCAAATGTGTCATCGAATAGCAGGTAATCCTCCCGTTGATTTTTCAGCGTGTCGTTTTCTATGACCCTTATCCGATAATTATTGTCCCGGTCAAAGGGTATCTGACCATACACTTTGACATAGTAGCCCTGCTCTCTGAATACCCGCTCCTCTTCAAAGCTCCAGGTCACGCTATCTACTTTAGGCGGCTCTAGCAGCATACCCGTTGAGTTGAAAACTTTATCCTCCCATCGAATCTCCAAGGTATATCGCTCCCCTGGGTTTCCTCTCTTTTGAGGATTGGCCGGACGATAGGATTGACTTCCACTGAAATAGCTAAATGGAATAACTTCGCCTGTTTTTTCCGATTTGACGAAAACCTCAGCCACTTGGATGGGCTGATATTCAGCAGTATCGTAATAGTTTTTGGCAAGTGAAAATTTCACCTCATTATAGGATGGCTGATCTGTCCAATAGGCTTCGATGACCGGCACCAAATCGTTTTTCTCTCCCAAGGGAAGCACCACCTCTTCCTGACAGGAAAAAAGTGATAGTATCATCAACATAATCAGTGTTGTTCTTCTCATCAGAAATGGAAATTGTAAGTGATCGAGGGAAGAAATGTGAATAAATAGGTCATAATCACCCCGGGTCTGGAGCTGAAAATCTCCTCATCAGTGGGTCCGACCCGATAGTCGTTATTGTAGATCGTTCGGAACTCATACGCGAAAGGATTTTTTCTACCGTAAAGGTTGTAAACGGAAAAATTCCAACTTCCCTTCCACCTTCTGCCTTTGTCTGCATTTTTCCAGGTGACCGAGGCATCCATCCGATGATAATCGGGAAACCGATCTTCGTTTCGTAATTCAGAAAACAAGGGAACATTCTGATTGTCCAGCTGATACGAACCGATCGGAAAAGAAACTGCTAGTCCAGAACTGTAAACGAAAGTCAAGCCCGCTGACCAGCTCTTCGAAAACTCATGATTGAGCACTAAGGAAACATCATGAGGCCGGTCAAACCGAGGATTGTAGGCATTGCCCAGACTCACTCCGTCGATTCGGCGCCAAGCACGTGACCAAGTATAAGAAAGCCAGCCGGTGGTCTTACCGGTATTTTTGCGAAGGAGTGCTTCCACCCCATAGCTCCAACCTGCACCGGAGAGGATTTCAGTTTCTACTTGATCTGTAAACAAAACCTGAGCTCCGTTTCTGAGGTCGATGACATTTTTCAGGTCTTTGTAATACCCCTCAAGGGAAAACTCCCATCGATTTTGCTGAAAATTCTTAAATAACCCAAGCGATAGCTGATCACTCTGTATCGGCCGGGTATATCGGTCTGCTAAAATCCATCGGTCAATCGGCAAGCCTGCAGAACTGTTGGAAGCGATCTGAAGGTATTGGAAATTACGATTGAAGGCGGCTTTGATCGAAAAATCTGGCTTGATCAAGTACCGAAATGCCACCCTAGGCTCCAAACCATGATAGAATTGCATCGGTTTGAGTCTATCATACCCTACGGAATCTACCAATGACACCTCTCGATCGGGAATTCCTCCCGGATATACATACTCAGTACCTGGGCCTATCTGCTGATAGAGTCCCCAGCGAAGCCCAGCCTCCGTGCTCAGTTTGGGAGAGATTTCTAAGGTGGTTCCGAGAAAAACAGACTGCAAAAAGCCATTTTTTTCCGAAGTGGAAATTTGCTGAATCACACTTTCAGCAGCAGGCAACAGGTCAATGGGTGCAAAATGATACAAACTACTTTGAACTCCCCACTGCAGCTGCCAGCTCGGTCGTAGCTGCCGAGTCCAAACAGCCCTTATCCCTGTTTCGGAGAGATTGTTTTTCCACTCAAATCCATTCTCAGGATCAGTAAACTCTACTCGGTATTGATATCGGGAATGATAGGCCTGTAGGTCAAAATAGGCCGTTTCTGAACTGACTCGATTCCAGTTAAAAGCGCTTACCCAGTTGGACCAACCCAATCCAAAATCTCGATCCAATCCCAAAAAGTCGCTTCCCTGATAAGTACTGAAAGAAATCTTGTCTTTTTCTCCCAAGACAAACGAAAACTTGGCGCTCAAGTCATGAAAGTTTAGCCGATTGTTTCGAATGTCTTCATTGCCAGACAGCTTCAAAAACAAATCAGCATATGTCCGTCGACCGCTCACTATAAAGTTGGACTTCTCGCCAAAAAGCGGTCCATCAACAGTCAATCTGGAGGAGATTGTACCGATTCCACCCTCTCCGCTTATTTTTTGGGAGTTGCCTTCACGCAGCGACACATCGACAAGAGAAGCTGCCCGACCACCAAAAATCGCCGGCATATTCCCTTTGTATAAATCGACTTTTTTGAGTGCATCGGGATTAAAAACAGAGAAAATCCCAAAAAAATGGGAGGGATTATAGACGGGAGCACCGTCCAGCTGTACCAGATTTTGATCAGCAGAGCTCCCTCGTACAAAAAGCCCCGTGGTCCCCTCCCCCGCTGTCTGCACTCCTGGCAGCAGCTGCAAGCTTCTCAACAGGTCTACTTCACCGAAAAGTGCGGGGATATTTTTGATGGTTTCCAGGGGTACGGAAGCTTTCCCCATCTCGAGATTTCGCACTTGTTCGTCCGGTCTGCGTTCCTGAATGATTATCTCTTCGAGTGATAAATCCTCAGGATCTAGATAAAATCGCAGTGGTTTTTCCAAATCCTTTGTTTGGATCACCCGAATCGACCGCTGGTAGCCGATGTAGGAAATGATCAATTTAGCGGGAAGATTTTCTGCGGTCAATTCAAAGTCTCCATTCAAATCGGTAGTTACTCCCTTTTCGGGCTGACTTTCAAAAAACACATTGGCTCCGATCAAAGGCTCAGCGGTATTGGTGTCCAAAACTTTCCCCTTGACAGTTTGGATGGCCTGACAAAAGCCAGTCTGAGCATTAAAAAACAGAAGGAAAACGAAAACTAACCGAATACCGGGCATAAAACCATTTGGAGTCACTTAAATCCATGATGCCAACGACTCAGAAAAATTAATGTTTGTTAATTATTTCTCTTCTCGGAGAAATAGATCTCCGGTCATCAGGCTTTAGGTTTCAAATTTAGGTTTTCTTCCTAATTTCAGGCCATGATTTGGGCATACCCTGACTTCAGACTGACTTTCCTGTTGGCAGGAATTTTCATCCTGCTATATCTGCTATACATTTCCCGATTTTGGATCATCAATCGCCGACTCAAAGTCGAAAAACAGCGGCTGTTCACCAAGGTCATTATCCGGACACTTTACTTTGCGCTTTTCCTGATCGCTTTTGCAGGGCCATCAATCGGAAATTCATTCAAGGAAATCAAGGAAGAGGGAAAAGACATTTTCATTGCCGTCGATCTCTCCCAATCCATGGTGGCCACGGATGTAGCCCCAAACCGTCTTCGCAGAGTGCAACTCGAACTCAAAGAGCTCCTCAAGTCCTTTCCTACAGATCGCATCGGTTTGATCATTTTTTCTACAGAAGCCTTCCTTCAGCTACCACTGACCTATGACCAAACTGTTGCCAACCTGTACATTGATGGATTAAATATTGGCCTGGTGCCAAACTTGGGTACCGACCTCAATACCCCGCTCAGAATGGCCATTGATCGATTCAAAAGCGATCAATCTCCTGAGCAAAAATCCAGATCAATCATTCTGATTTCGGATGGGGAGCACTTTGGGGATGATCTCGATGGTGTGATTTCGGAGCTTACCGAAAACGGAATAAAGGTATTTTCACTCGGTGTGGGAACTGAAAGCGGTGGGCAAATCCCCCGCGGAAATGGCGTGGTAATCGATCCCCAAACAGGTCAGCCAGCCTTGTCCAAACTGAACAGAGACCCGATGCAGTATGTAGCCAATGAAACCGGCGGACAATATTTTGAGATTTCGGATCAAACTCAAGAAATGGGCAACCTGACTGCGGCACTCGAAAGCCTCGAAGGCGGCACTACCAATACCCGAGTAGTAGAGGCCAGCTCCAACAAGTACTTTTATTTTCTCTTAGGAGCATTGGCCTTGGCGCTGTTAGATATGATTTTACCCATCAAAACGATCAAACTCTAAGTCAAATGGGAAAATGGATCATCGGCATATTGCTTATCATTCCTGCATCCTGGACCCGTACTTCCAGACTCAATCAGGCGATAGAAACTGCTGAAAAAAGCTATGCTGAAGCTCGCTACACAGATGCCATTACAGATCACTTGGTCTTGATCAATGAATTTGAGGTCAAATCCCAAGCCTTAAACTTCAATCTGGGACTCAGTCATCAGTTTGGAGAAAAAGCTGAAGAAGCAGCTACTTGGTACGACCAAGCTACCCAAAGCAGTAATAAAATCATCAATTCGATGGCATTCAATCAATCAGGCGTCCTGCTGGGAGATAAAAAGGAATATCAAGCGGCTTTGAGCAAGTTTCAATCCGCTTTGATCCAAGATCCTACTAACGAAGTAGCGAGATACAATTACGAGTTGCTGGCTCGATGGCTACAGCGCGACGAGGAGCGAAAGCAACAAGAGCAAAATAAACCCGAGCCATCTGAGTTTGCCAAGCGCAAAAAGGCAGAAGCTGATAGACTGGTGGAACAATTCCGCTTCCGCGATGCTTTAACTACTATGGAGGAGGCACTGAATCAAGACGAAACGGTAGCCGCTTTTGGAGATTACATCAATTCACTCAAAGAAGTAGTAGAAATCAATGAAAACTAAGATCACACTTCTTCTCTCAATGCTTTTCCTGATCATCTTGGGAAATGTGAAAGCACAGACTTCGGTTGATTTCTTCAATCGAGCTGCACGATCCTATGTCAAAACTGAGCGGGATGAAGCACTAAAAACTGTAAATGACGGGCTTAGTAAATTCCCGAATGATTCGAAACTCAAAGCCTTAAAAGAAAAACTGGAGAAAGAACAGGAAGAAGAACAGCAGGAAAATAAGCAGGATCAGCAGCAACAAAACCAACAGAATCAAAGCCAAGATAGCCAAGGTGAGCAAGGCGAATCTGAGCAACAGCAAAAGGACGGAGAAAAGACCCAAGAAGACAAAGCCAAAGAAGGCCAGGAGGGTCAAAATCCACAGGAAAAAAGTGATGAAGCGGGCGAAAATGCCAATGACCAAATGGATGCTAACCTGGCCGATCGTCAAAAAAAGATGGAAGAGCTACGGGAAAAGCTCAAAGCCATGAACATCACGCCTGAGCAAGCCCAACAAATCCTTGAGTCCATGAATGCCGCCGAACTCCGCTACATTCAACAAAACAAGAAAAAACCAACTCAGCGCCCTAAACGCGGCTTACCTGATTGGTAAACGAACTAGCCAACCTATTCCAAACGAATAAAAACCCAAATAAACATGATCAAAGAAGTCTATATCGTCTCCGCTGTCAGAACTCCTATTGGAAGTTTTGGAGGAAAGCTTTCCGCCATGACAGCCATCGAACTGGGAAGTATTGCCATCAAGGGCGCTATCAACAAATCAGGTGTAGAGCCGTCAGCTGTCCAGGAAGTCTTCATGGGCAATGTCATCTCTGCCAATCTCGGGCAGGCACCTGCCCGTCAGGCAGCTATCGGTGCTGGTATCGGCTACCAAGTACCCTGCACCACGATCAACAAAGTATGTGCATCCGGCATGAAAGCCGTCATGCTAGCTGCCCAATCCATCATGCTCGGAATCAATGACGTAGTAGTGGCAGGTGGAATGGAAAGCATGTCCAATGTGCCTTTTTATATTCCAAAAGCCCGTTTTGGTTATAAATACGGCAATGCGGAACTGGTAGATGGACTCGTCAAAGACGGACTTTTTGAAGTGTACTATAAATTCCCAATGGGGAACTGTGCGGAAAACACCGCCAAAGAAATGAACATCACCCGTGACCAGCAAGATGAATACGCTATTCAGTCGTACAAAAGATCATCAGCAGCTTGGGAAGCAGGCATGTTTAAAGACGAGATCGTACCTGTAGAAATGACTGGCAGAAAAGGGGAAACGATCCTGATGGAAGAGGATGAAGAGTTCCGCAATGTGATGTTTGACAAAATACCTTCGCTAAAACCAGTTTTTGACAAAAACGGGACGGTCACCGCAGCCAATGCTTCCACCATGAATGACGGAGCTTCTGCATTGGTATTGATGAGCAAGGAAAAAATGGAGGAGCTTGGGCTGACTCCAGTTGCCAAAATCAGAGGCTTTGCCGATGCGGCAACCGATCCGCTTTGGTTTACCACTGCACCTGCCTTGGCAATCCCAAAAGCTTTGAAGCATGCGGGAGTATCTTCTGATGAGGTTTCTTTCTATGAAATCAACGAGGCTTTCGCCGCCGTTGCGATTGCCAATCAGCGGGAATTGAACTTGGATAACGACCGCCTGAATGTATTCGGTGGAGCAGTTTCTCTCGGCCATCCACTAGGAGC
>VFQO010002329.1_pt1 | contig 11853 bp, 6 predicted proteins | sample 3512331 | NCBI WGS metagenome assembly VFQO01 (sample SAMN10412371, study PRJNA504923) | tailings metagenome | isolation source: Replicate 3 from Balatoc abandoned mine | place: Philippines: Itogon, Benguet | collected 2017-08-28 | reverse complement strand
CTGATCGAATATTACTACAAGGACGATGCGCTCGGCGATCCGCTGGTGGCCGAAGAACACATCGCCTGCTTCAACTGGTGCAGCAACGAGGAGATGCACGACATTTCCTCGATGGCGATCCGCATCAACGATTTCCTGTGCGGGATGTTCGCCGCGATCGACATCCGTCTGGTCGACTTCAAGCTGGAGTTCGGGCGGCTTTACGATGGCGATTACAGCCGCGTCATCCTCGCTGACGAAATCAGCCCCGATGGCTGCCGTCTGTGGGACATGGCGACCGGCGAGAAGCTCGACAAGGACCGGTTCCGCCGCGATCTGGGCGGGGAGGAAGAAGCCTATCGCGAAGTCGCGCGCCGGCTCGGCCTGCTCGGCACCGAGGACAATGGTCCGGGCGAAGTGTTCGACCTTTCGCACGCCCGCTCGCGCCTGCGCGGTCCGCCGCCCCTGAAGAAGTAAGGCGCTGAAGAAGCAAGCCCCTTCACACGCCCCTGATCCTCGCATAGTCTGACGAAGTCCTTGGCGCGGCGAGATTTCTCGTCTGCGCAGGGGGTCAGCAGGGGGGCGTGTCGAATGCATTGGAAATCTGCGATTGTGGCCGGGCTGCTGGCCCAGTCTTGTCTTGCCCTTGCCCAGGACCAGGCGCAGCCGCAGCAGGCGATCGCGATTGTCCCTGCTCCGGGCTGGGCAACCCTCTCCGAGCCGCTCGAGGTGCCCGCCGACACACAAGGCTCCGTCTTCCTGCGCCGGCAGGACACCGCCGTCCGCCTCACCGCCAACGGGCACGACCTGTTCAGCAGCCAGATGATCCGCATCCTCCAGCCGCAGGCGCTGGAGATCGGCAATGTCGCGATCGGCTGGAACCCGGCGGCGGGCGAAGCGCGGGTGCACAAGGTGGTGATCCACCGCCGCGGACAGCAGATCGACGTGCTCGCCAAGACCGCGTTCGAGATCCTGCGCCGCGAAGACCAGCTCGAAGCCGCGATGCTCGACGGAATGCTGACAGCGGTGCTGCGCGTGCCCGACCTGCGCGTCGGCGATGATCTCGAGATCGAATACACCGTGCCGCTCCACGATCCGACCTTGCGCGAGGCGAGCCACGGGATGCTGTTCATGGGCGATACTCCGCCGCCGGGCCGCTACCTGCTCGACCTGTCGTGGGAGGACGGACAGGAGCCGCGCACCCGCATCACCCCCGATTTCGTCGGAATTGCCGAGCGCAGCCGCAATCGCGTCGCGATCCGGCTCGACAATCCGGCGGCGATCACGCCCCCGCGCGATGCCCCGCCGCGCTACGGCTGGAACAGGGTCATCGAGTTTTCGGACTTCCCCGACTGGCCCGCGGTCTCGCGCCGGTTCCACGGGTTGTTTGCACAAGCGAGCCGGCTCGCCCCCGATTCGCCGCTGCGCGAAGAGGCGGCGGCGATTGCCGCTTCCACCCCCGACAAGCTGGCGCAGACCCAGGCCGCGCTGCAACTGGTGCAGCAGCAGGTGCGCTACGTCTATGTCGGGCTGAATGGCGGCAACTTCACCCCCGCCAGCGCCGACGAGACTTGGGAGCGGCGCTACGGCGACTGCAAGGGCAAGACCGCGATGCTGCTCGCGCTGCTGGCCGAACTGGGGATTCCGGCAGAGGCGGTGCTGGTCAACAACACCGGTTCGACCGACGGGCTCGATCAGCGGCTCGCCAATCCGGGGATGTTCGATCACGTGCTGGTGCGCGCCAGGATCGGCGCCAAGACGGTGTGGCTCGACGGCACCCTGCCCGAAGTGATCGACGGACGGGCTGATCCCTTCCTGCCCTATCAATGGGTGCTGCCGCTGTCGGCCAAGGGCGACACCATCGAACGCCTGCCCGAAAAGCCCATGGCGCTGCCGCAGGTGATCGAGCTTTACGAGATCGACGCGACCGCCGGGTTCGATGCCCCTGCGCGCTGGACACGCACCACGGTGCTGCGCGGCGCGGCGGGGTTGCAGCAGCACCTGCAATTCTCCTCGGTCAGCGCGGGCCAGCTCGAAACCGCGTTCAAGAACCAGCTGACCGGCTCTGCCGCGTGGGACACCGTCGAAACGGTCAACTACCGCTTCGACCGCAAGACGCAGGCGGCAATCTTCACCATCATCGGCACCGGCCCGGTCGATTGGGAGGACGAGAATAACAGCGGCGGGCGCTATCTCCGCCTGCCCGGCGGCGGCTTCAGCCCGCCTTCGCGGCGGCAGCGCAGCGAGGGCAGCGCGGGCGCGGTGCCGTTCTTCCAGCCCCCGGAATACAGCTGCCACGTCACCACCGTCCGCCTGCCGGAAAGCACCGCCATCGCCGACTGGAGCGTCAACTCGGTGTTCGACACCATGCTGTTCGGCGAGACTTATTATCGCATGATGGAGGTGCGCCAAAGCGACCGCACCTTGCGGCTGGTGCGCGGCAACCGGGTGGAGCAGACCGAAATCGCCCCCGAGAAGGCCGAGCGTGACAACAAGCGGCTGGCAGACTTCGACAATTCGATGGCGATCCTCAGCTACAGCCCCGGCGCAGCCGAGAGCGGATGGACCGGGGCGCGGCCGGTTCCGGCCACCTTCGAGATCGACTGGGCCGGGGAAAGCCCGCCATGCCTGCCCGCCGACATGCTCTCCGCCAAACCGCAGCGCTGAGCCGCCATGAGGGGCTGACAGGCCGGTGCATTCGACTAGTTTGCCGCCTTCCAACGCTCTGCCAAAGGTGTCCTGCCGATCATGATCCTGCCCTCTCGCGCGCTGTGTGCCAGTTTGCTGCTGGCGCTCTCGCCGCTCGCGCTCACCACCGCGCTGGCAGCGCAGGAACAGCCGAGCAGCGCGGCGCCCACCCCTGCCCCGCCCCCGATCTGGGCGTTCGAGGCGAGCGACGTGCCGGTCGATCCGGGCTACACCTTCGGACGCCTGCCCAACGGGATGCGCTACATCATCCGCCGCAATGCCACGCCCCAGGGTACCGCGCTGGTGCGGATGCGGATCGATTCCGGCAGCCTCGAAGAGCGCGAGGACGAGCGCGGGCTGTCGCATTTCCTCGAACACATGGCCTTCAACGGCTCCAAGGGCATCCCCGAGGGCGAGATGGTGAAGCTGCTCGAACGCGAGGGCCTCGCCTTCGGGGCAGACACCAACGCCTCGACCGGGTTCGAGAGCATTACCTACATGCTCAACCTGCCGCGCAATGATCCAGCCCTGCTCGATACCGCGCTGATGCTGATGCGCGAGACCGCCAGCGAGCTGACCATCGCGCCAGAAGCGGTGGAGCGCGAGCGCGGGGTGATCCTCGCCGAACGACGCGACCGGGCGGGCTTCCAGCAGCGCAATTTCGAAGACAATGTCGCCTTCCTTGCCCCCGGCGCACGCTATGGCGAGCGGCTGCCAATCGGCACCATCGGCGTGCTGGAGAGCGCGGCTGCGGAGACGATCCGCGGGCTCTACGCACGCACCTATGTGCCTGCCAACACCGTGCTGGTGGTGGTGGGCGACTATCCGGTCGAAACGGTGGAAGCGGCGATCCGCGCACGCTTCGCCGATTGGGCCGCGGCCCCCGCCCCGGCCAAGCCGCAAGCCGGGCCGATCGATGTCAGCGCCAAGGGCCTCACCGACATTCACTTGGATCCCGCCCTCTCCGAGGAGGTCACGCTCTCGCGCCTCGCCCCGTGGCGTGACGAGCCGGACACCATCGCCAACCGCGAGGCCGCGCTGGTGCAGCGCATCGGCTATGGCATCATCAACCGCCGCTTGGCGCGCCTCGCCCGCGGCGGCGACGCGCCGTTCCGGGGCGCGAGTTTCGGCACCGGCGATCTGTTCGAGGATGCGCGCATCACCAGCCTCACCATCAGCAGCGCGGATGGCGAGTGGAAGAAGGGCCTGCTCGCCGCGGTGCGTGAGGTCAATCAGGCGCTCACCCACGGCTTCACCCGCGCCGAACTGGACGAGCAGCTCGCCAACCTGCGCACCGCCTATGAAGACGCGGTCAAGGCGGCCGAGACGCGCAGCCATGCCACCTTCGTCGGCGCAGCGCTGGCGCTGGCGAGCGACGAACGCGTGCCGACCGTCCCGCAGTGGCAGCTGGCACAATTCGAGCGGATCGCCCCGACACTGACGCCGCAAGCGGTATGGGATGCGGTGAAGGCCGACGCCGTGCCGCTCGACGAACCGCTGATCCGCTTTGTCGGTCGCACCGCACCCGAGGGCGGCGAGGCCGGCCTGCGCGCAGCCTTTGCCGAGGGGATGGCGCTGCCCATCGCCGCGCCTGCCGATGATGGCCCGCTGGCCTTTGCCTATCAGGATTTCGGCACCCCCGGCACGATCGTGTCGGACACCATCGAACCCCGGCTTGGCCTGCGCCTGATCCGCTTTGCCAACGGGGTGCGCCTGACGCTCAAGCAGACCGCCATCCGCGAGGATCGCATCGCTTTCACCCTCGCGGTCGACGGCGGCGATCTGATGAACACCCGCGAGGCGCCGCTCAAGGTCGCGCTGACGGATTCGCTCGCGCTGGGCGGGCTCGGCAAGCATTCGCAGGACGAACTTTCGAGCGTGCTGGCCGGGCGCAGCGTCGGGTTCGGCCTGTCGAGCGCGGCCGATGCCTTCAGCACCTCGGGCAACACCTCCAAGCGCGATCTGGCCTTGCAGATGCAGGTGCTGGCCGCACTGCTGACCGATCCGGGCTATCGCCGCGAGGGCGAGGAGCGGTTCCGCAAGGGGATCGACAATTACTTCGCCACGCTCGATTCCACCCCGGGTCGCGCGCTCGGGACGGCGCTGGGCGGTATCCTGTCGGACAATGATCCGCGCTTCACCCTGCAGCCCAAGGAGGCCTTCCTCGCGCTCGACTACGCCTCGCTGCGCGCCGCGATCGGAGACCGGCTAGCGAACGGGGCGATCGAGCTGGCGCTGGTGGGGGACTTCGACGAGACCGAGGCGATTGCCGCGGTGGCTGCCACCTTCGGCGCGCTGCCGGTGCGCGAGGCGGAGTTCGCCGCGCGCGAGGAGGCGCGCATCCGCAGCTTCACCAGCCAGCGCGGCAGGCGCACCATCACCCACAAGGGCGAGGCCGATCAGGCGCTGCTGCAATGGACCTGGCCGACCACCGACGATTCCGATCTCGGCGAAACCCTGCGCCTCGGCCTGCTTGCGCGGGTGGCGCGGATCGCGCTGACCGAGACGCTGCGCGAGGAGCTGGGGCAGGCCTATTCGCCCTCGGCGGGCGCATCGAACAGCCGGATCTATCGCGATTACGGCACCTTCAGCCTGTCGGTCTCGGTCGATGTCACGCAGGTCGAGGCGACCCGCGCAGCGATCGAAGCCGTGCTGGCGCGCTTGCGCGATGCGCCGCCCAGCGCCGACATGATCGAACGCGCGCGCCGCCCGCTGCTGGAGGAATATGACAATGCGCTCAAGGATCTGGGCGGCTGGATCGGCCTTGCCGCCCGCGCGCAGAGCGATCCCGAACGGCTCGACCGCTGGTTCGCCGCGCCCGATCTGATCCGCGCGATCACGCCCGAAGAACTGCAGGCCACAGCCGCGAAGTGGCTTGCCAGCGGCGGCGCGGTCGAAGTGGCGGTGGTGCCGGAAGGCGCGGCGTCCCGGTAAACGAAAAAGGCCGGCAGGATCGCTCCCGCCGGCCCCGTTCCTGTCACCGCAGACGCGGGATCAGTAGTTCACGTTGAACGACACGCCGATCACCCGCGGATCGTTGACGAAGGCCGTGTTGTTGTTGAAGTCGATCACGCCCTGCACGTTGTCTTCATCGGTGATGTTGCGGGCGAACAGCGCCAGCTCCCACTCGCCGTTGTTGCCGGCATAGCCCACCTTGAGGCCGCCTTCGATGCGGCTGTCGGCATTGAACTCCTCGCTTTGGTAAAGCAGGAAGTTGGTTTCGCCGAGATAGGTCCAGTCGGTGAAGATGAAGAATTCGCCGCTGTTGCCCACCGGAATGCCGTAGCGCGCGGTGAAGTCACCGCTCCACTCGGGCGCGTTGGGGAAGGGATTGCCGTCCACCAGCGCACGGGTGTTCATGCCGATGTTCACGGTCGGATCGGTCACGGTGCACTGCGCGCAGATGCCGACCGCGAGGTTGCGGTCCTGGATTTCGGTGTTGTTGTAGGCAACGCCGAGGGTCACGAGGAATTCCGGCGTGATCTGGAACGCGGTGTCGAGTTCGAAGCCATAGGCCTCGCCCTTGTTGGCGTTGATCAGCTGGACAAGGTTGCCCGCCCCGCCGACCGCGGTGAACTGCGGATCCTCGACGGTGTAGTAGAACACCGCACCGTTGAGGCGGATGGTGCGATCGGCCAGCTCGGTCTTGAAGCCGGCTTCGTAGGAGGTGATGTTTTCCGACTGCGCCACCGAGGGAGCGGCGAAGAAGGCAACGTCACGGCCCTGAATGGTCGGCGCGCGGAACGAGTTGGCGACCTTGGCATAGACGCTGGCATCGTCCGACACGTCGGCGAACAGGGCGATGTCCCAGTCGAACTGGTCGTCACCCACGCTGACCGGCTGCGGCGCGGCACCCGAGCGGACGAAGAAGTCCTTCTCGTCGTCGGTGTAGCGCAGACCGCCGGTGACGCGCAGGCTCTCGGTCAGTTCGTAGGACAGCTGGCCGAACAGCGCCCACGCCTCGTTGGTGTGGTTGACGGTGACCGGCGGCGGGAAGCTGAAGCCGACGGTGGTCACATCGAAATCGCTTTCGAAGTAGAAGCCGCCGACCTGCCAGCTGAGCGGGCCGTCGCCGTTGGAGGCGAGGCGCACTTCCTGCGTGGTCTGCTCAAGATCGATCGAGTCCTGCGTGTCCGACGGGAACGGGATGAAGCCCGGACCCATCACCGGCAGGAACGAGGCACCGAAGCCGCCGTCGATGTCGCCGCGGCTGGAGCCTTCGCTGGTCCAGTGGCTGGTGATCGAGGTCAGCGTTGCGCCGTCGAATTCGTAGGACGCGGTCAGCGTCGCGCCGAACTGCTGGTAGTTCGCCCGGTTGCCGCCGCCGGCATCATAGAACACCGTCCCGCGATCATAGTTGTCGTTGAGGTTGTTGGTGTTGTTCGGCCGGGCGACCGTCGGGCCAAGCACGTTGGCGCGGAAGAAGGTCGACGAACCGTCGAGATCGCGGAAGTTGACCGATGCGAGAATGCTCGCCCGCTCGGTCGGGGTGTAGAGCAGCTGGCCGCGCACCGCGAAATCGGTGAACCCGCCGAGCACGTTCTTCTCGTCGGTGAAGCCGTTGTCGATCCAGTCGCCGCGACGCTGAAGCTGGGCCGCAACGCGGAAGGCCAGCTTGTCTTCGACGAGCGAACCGCCGACGGCGCCGTTCATCGACATGGTGTTGAGGCTGCCGAACGACAGGCCGGCGCGCACGTCGGTCTCCTGACCGGGCTTGATGCTGTCGACCTTGACGATCCCGGCCGGGGTGTTGCGGCCGAACAGCGTGCCCTGCGGGCCGCGCAGCACTTCGACGCGCTCGACATCGAAGATCGGGAAGCTCTTGAGCGTCACGTTTTCGAGGACGACTTCGTCAAGCAGCACCGAAACCGGCTGCGAGGCGGCCAGATCGAAGTCGGTGTTGCCAAGGCCGCGGATGTAGAAGCGCGGGGCGACGCGGCCGTTCGAGCTTTCGATGTTGAGGCCCGGAACCGAGCCGGCCAGCGCCGTCACGTCACCGGCGGCGCTGAAGATCGCGTCGACCCGGCCCTGATCGAGGATCTCGGCCGAGACCGCGACGTCCTGCAGGTTTTCCTGCCGGCGGTTGGCGGTGACGATGATGGTATCGAGCTGGCCGCTTTCGCTGGCGCTGGCTTCGGAATCCTGCGCGGCGGCAGGTGCAGCGACGGCAAAGGCAGCGGCGAGAATGGTCGAACCGGCCCATGCGGCACGGATGGCACTGAAACGCTGAGACATCGAACAAGCCCCTTTCGGTTTGATCGGAGGGATGAAGGAGAGAGTGACTGCCGCGCGCGCTGGCAGTTTTCCGCGATTCGGGCGAGATTGCCGCATGATATTGGGGCCGGAAATGAGGCGTTTGACTGCACTAAGTTTGCAGTTGTTGCATCGAGGTTACAGATTCGACCTCTATGCGACAATAATGCGACAGCATCGGGCATGCCGTGGCTCGGCGCTGCCGCGGTGAACAATCCGCCGCGATGCGATTGCACCGCGCGGCGGGAACGCTATAGCGGCGCCCATGTCTGGCCGCGCGCAGCGAGGAGCCCCGAAACATGAAAGTCCGTGTCCTTGTCCGTTTGAAGCCCGGCGTGCTCGACCCGCAGGGCCGCGCCGTGCACCATGCCCTTGAAGGCCTCGGCTTCGCCGGGGTGGCCGATGTCCGCGTCGGCCGCCTGATCGAGCTCGAAGTCGCCGACGATACCGACCACGAGGCGCTCACCGCGATGTGCGAGAAACTGCTCGCCAACACCGTGATCGAAAACTTCACGATCGAGACTGAAGGAGCCAAGTGATGGCCTTTCGCGCCGCAGTCATCACCTTTCCGGGGTCCAATTGCGACCGCGACATGGCCACGGCGCTCGAAGCGGTGTCGGGCCAGCCGGCGCTGCGGGTGTGGCACGGCGATGCCGACCTGCCGGACGGGCTTGATCTGATCGCGCTGCCCGGCGGCTTTTCCTATGGCGACTATCTGCGCTCCGGCGCGATGGCCGCACAAAGCCCGATCATGCGCGCGGTCGTCGCTGCTGCGGGACGCGGCGTGCCGGTGCTGGGCGTGTGCAACGGCTTCCAGGTGCTCACCGAGGCGCGGCTGCTGCCTGGCGCGCTGATGCGCAATGCCGGCCAGCGTTTCATCTGCCGCACCGTGGCCCTGAAGGTGGAAAGCACCGCCGCGCCCTTCATGCACGGCTACACCGCGGGCGAGACCCTGCGCATTCCGGTGGCGCATCACGATGGCAACTACTTCGCCGATGCCGAGACGCTCGACCGGCTCGAAGGCGAAGGGCGCGTCGCGTTCCGCTATGCGGAAAGCGTCAATGGCTCGGCGCACGACATTGCCGGGGTGCTGAGCGAGAACGGCCGGGTGCTGGGCATGATGCCGCACCCCGAACGCGCGATCGAGCCGGTGGCGGTGGCCGCCATGGGCGGATCGGACGGGCGGCGCCTGTTCGAGAACATCCTCGCCGCGCTCGCCAGCGCCTGACACCATTGCCCGATGAGCTTCGCTGATCGGGCATTGGTCAAGCCCGTGCGGCGCTTGAGCAAATCCAGCGCGTGATGCGTCAGCATCTTGGCGCGCTGGCAAAAGGCATCACGCGCGCAGCTGGCGCGGATCGCTGAACAGCCGCAGCGCCTCGAAGGCTGCCATCGGGCGGCCGAAGTAATAGCCCTGGATCTTGTCGCAGCCGAGATTGCGGATCAGTTCGGCTTCCTCGGCGGTTTCCACGCCTTCGGCCGTGGTGGTCATGTCGAGGCTCTTGGCCATGGCGACCACCGCATTGATGATCGCCAGGCTCTCCGCGCTGCCCTGCGCTGCGCCCTGCACGAAGGTGCGATCGACCTTGATGGTCGAGAACCGCAGCTTGCGGATGTAGCCGAGCGATGAATAGCCGGTGCCGAAATCGTCAAGCGCAACCGAGCAGCCCAGCGCCATCACCTGCTCGAGCGCGTTGCGGGCCACGCTGGCATCGCGCAGGAAGATGCTTTCGGTCACTTCCACCTCGAGCCGTTCGGGCCTGAGACCGCTGGCGGCGAGCGCTTCCACCACGTCATCGTGGAAGTCCGGCTCAAGCAGCTGTTCAGGCGAAACGTTGACGTTGACCTTGACGTGTTCGGGCCAGCCGCGCGCTTCTTCGCAGGCCTTGCGCATCACCCACTTGCCGATCGGCACGATCAGGCGGGTGTCCTCGGCCAGCGGAATGAACTTGCCGGGGCTGACAAAGCCGTGATCGGCGCTGTTCCAGCGCACCAGTGCCTCGAAGCTGACCACGCGTTCGCTGCGGGAGTCGACCACGGGCTGATAATGCAGCTGCATTTCTTCGCGCCCCAGCGCCTTGCGCAGCGCCACTTCGAGCTGACGGCGTTCCTCGGCCGAAGCATGCAGCACCGGCTCGAACCGGCAATGCTCGGCCCCGCCGGCATCCTTGGCGCGGTACAGCGCAAGGTCGGCGTTGCGCATCAGTTCCTCGACCGTGCTGCCGTCGCGCGGGCCCATCGCCGAACCGACGCTGGCGCCGACATAAAGCGTGTGCTGATCGACCTGATAGGGTTCGGACAGATGCTCGATCACCCGCCGGGCCAGATCGTTAACGTCCTCTGTCTTGTTGAGATCGCGGATCACGATGGCGAATTCGTCGCCGCCCAGCCGTCCGCACAGCTGGTTCTCGCCCATCAGCGATTTGAGCCGCGCCGAGACCTGCGCCAGCAGCTTGTCGCCCGTCATGTGGCCGAGCGAATCGTTGACCGACTTGAACCGGTCGAGATCGACCATCAGCAGCGCGCAGCGCGTGCGCCACTGTTCGGCATAGCGCAGTGCCTCGCCCAGCGCTTCGGTCAGCTGCAAGCGGTTGGGCAGCTGGGTGAGCGTGTCATAGCGTGCAAGGTAAGCGATCTTTTCGGACGACTTGCGCTGCTCGGTCACGTCCGAGCCGACCCCGCGAAAGCCGATGAAGCGGCCGCGATCATCGCGCATCGGGGTGCCCGACAGCTCCCACCAGCGTTCCTCGCCGAGGATCGAGACCTGCACCAGCATGTTGGAGAAATTCTCGCGGTTCTTGAGCCGCTCGGCCAGATCGTGGAGGCTCGCCGGGAACTTGCCCGTTTGCCAGTTGCGTCCCGCCACCAGTTCCAGCAGCGGCAGACCCTCGACTTCAGCCTGCGGACGCCCCAGCGCAAAGGCGAAGCGCGGCGAGACCGAGCGCAGGCGACGGGCGGTATCCACCTGCCACAGCCAGTCGGCCTCGTTCTCCTCGAACTCGCGCAGCAGCAGCGAGACCACCTCTTCCTTTTCGTGCACCGCCGCCTCGGCCAGCCGCGCGGTGAGGAAGGTGCGGCCCATCTCGATCGTGCCGAGCAAGGCCACCATCACGAACAGCATGGCTGCCACCATGCCCAGCCAGTTGCCCGTCAAGGCCAGCTGCAAGATCGTGCCGCAGCCCACAATCGCGATGAAGCACACGATCCCGATCGGCGCAGCAGTGTAGAAGAACACCGATCCCGCAATCAGGATCGCCACCACCATCAGCATCGCCGAGAGATCTGCCGGGGTGCCGAAGAACGGGAATACCACCACCGCTCCGGCCCAGACAAAGCCCGAAATCACCGCTGTCATGGCCTGCTGGTTGAATTCGGCGCGGGTGATGCGCCGCCGATAGGTATCGGCGAGCGACAGGTCGAACCGCGTGCCGCGCCAGTGCACCGCGCCCAGTGTCGCCATCCACAAGGCCATGCCCGCAAGAGCCACCTTGCCGACATAGATCTGCGCCACGAACACCGCGAGAATGGCGTGCGACATGGCGCGGTAGAACGCCAGTTTGGCGAGCGCAGGATATTGCAGACCGCGCAGGCGCGCCCAGTCATAATCGCCCTTCTCCGACAGTCCGAGGACGGCCGAAACCGGCAGGTCGGCCGGACTGTTGGGAACGGGAGCGGGAGAGGGGTCAGTCACGCCATCGCGATTAACCGCGAAAGGTTAGATAGCGGTAAATTGTCCCGCCCGAGGCGCAATTCCGATGGTTAACGCGTCCCCGCGCACTTACTCCACCGTCACCGACTTGGCGAGGTTGCGCGGCTGATCGACATCCGTGCCCTTCACCACCGCCACGTGATAGGCCAGCAGCTGTACCGGAATGGCGTAGACCAGCGGCACGATCAGCGGGTGGACCACCGGCATTTCGATGGTGGCGATGC
>VFQO010002327.1_pt1 | contig 11868 bp, 8 predicted proteins | sample 3512331 | NCBI WGS metagenome assembly VFQO01 (sample SAMN10412371, study PRJNA504923) | tailings metagenome | isolation source: Replicate 3 from Balatoc abandoned mine | place: Philippines: Itogon, Benguet | collected 2017-08-28 | reverse complement strand
TGATTTATTAGGAAGTGAAATTTCCGTAAATTTCAATAGAACATATCCTTATGCAGAACTATTTGGACATACCACAGGATATCTTGGCTCACCCCAAAAATTAGTATCATCTCTTCCTTCTAAAATAAAGATAGGCAAGAATGGCATTGAAAAAACTATGGAAGAAGATTTGAAAGGGAAACTTGGAGAAAGAAAACTAGAAGTTAATGCTAAAGGACATATTATAAGAGAAATATCCTTAACACCAAGCGCACCAGGCAATGATATAAAGCTTACCTTAGATTTAGATTTGCAAAAAAAAGCCACTGAACTTTTACAAGGAAATACTGGGGTCGCTTTATTAGCTAAAATAGAAACAGGAGAAATACTAGCCTCTGTTTCTTTACCATCATATGATCCTAACTTGTTTAGCAAAAAAATTTCAGCTGAGACCTGGGATAAACTAATTAACAACCCTGAATTACCCCTTATTGATAGAACTGTTGCCTTAACTTACCCTCCTGGGTCTGCTTTTAAAATTAATGTTGCAATTGCAGCAGTTAAAAATAATTTCAGCCCAGAAACCAGATTTTTCTGTCCAGGTTACTATACTTTAGGTAACAGAAAGTTCCAATGTTGGCATAAAAATGGTCATGGCTCACTTAACCTTTATGAAGCTATTGCAGGATCATGTAATGTTTATTTTTGGAATGTAGCCAAAATTTTAGGAATACAACCATTTGCTGATATGGCAAGAATTATGGGATTTGATCAAAAAATCCTTCAAGACTCTTTGCCAAGGGAACAAAAAGGCTTAATTCCTGACCCTGAGTGGAAGAGAAAGAATAAAAATTCTTCATGGAATATGGCAGATACCCTTCACTCTGCAATTGGACAAGGTTATATAGAAGCAACTCCTATTCAAATGTTAACCATGATAATGAGAATAGCTAGTGGCAAGAATGTAACTCCCTTCTTAGTTAAAAATAATAATATTAATACATCTTCCTCATTAAATATTAGCAAGGAATTAGAGATAATCAAAAGAGGAATGGAAATGACTACTAGATGGGAAAGAGGTACAGCCTTCAATAGCCGCATTAATATTTCAGGGATGGAAATGGCAGGAAAAACAGGAACATGCCAGGTTATTTCAAAAAGACATGCTAATGATGACCTTAGTAAGGCAATAGTGCCTAAAAAAATTAGAAACCATGGTGTTTTTGTTGCATATGCACCATTAAATTCACCTAAATATGCATTTTGCGGTATAATAGAACATGGCGGAACTCCATTGCTTGCAGTTAAAACAGCGCGAGACTTACTTATTGAAGCACAAAAAAGAAATATTTGATGGTTGAAGAATTTAAATTTTAGCATTAAGATGCATAGGAAACTTTTCTAGGAAGCTAATGGTTGATATTATTAAAGAATTAGATGAAAAATCTATTCAGAAAATTATAAACCTCCTTGATAACGGTGGAGTTATTTCATTTCCAACTGAAACTGTATATGCTTTAGCTGCTGATGCTACAAACCGATTGGCAGTTGAAAAGATTTATGCAATTAAAGAAAGAAATAAAGATAAGTCTTTACCCATATTAGTAGGTGATATAAACCAGGCTAAACAAATAGCAGAGTTTAATGAGAAAGCACTTAAACTTGCTCTTCATTATTTTCCAGGGCCTTTAACTCTTGTTTTAAATATTGGAAAGGTTTTTAATTTAGCTGGAAATGTTAATGATGGAAAACAAAATATTGGAATTAGAATGCCTAATCATAAAGAAGCGTTAAAAATATTACAATCTTTTGGAAAGCCTTTGGTTGGAACAAGTGCAAATATCTCCTCTCAAGCAAGTTCTATTTCAGGGGAGGAAGTTATTGAATCTATCGGAGACAAGCTTGATTTAATTGTTGATCTTGGAAAGGTAAATATAGGTATACATTCTACTATTTTAGATTTAACTAAACCCACCCCTTACCTTTTAAGGAAAGGAGCAATAGAGGTTAAAGAGCTAGAAAAATTTTTAAATGAAAAAATAAGTAATCCTTAAAGAATTATTATAGATATGACTCAAAAAATTCCTAATATTCGAAATTTCTCTATTATTGCACATATTGATCACGGTAAATCTACTCTTGCTGATCGTTTAATAGAACATTGTGGAGGACTTCAACAAAGAGAAATGACAGCTCAAGTCCTTGATTCAATGGAAATTGAAAAAGAAAGAGGCATAACAATTAAAGCTCAAACAGTGAGATTACTTTATAAAGCTAAAGATAATAACACTTATCAATTAAATTTAATGGATACTCCAGGACACGTAGATTTTGCTTATGAAGTTAGCCGTTGTCTAGCTGCTTGTGAAGGATCTTTATTGGTGGTTGATGCAAGCCAAGGAGTAGAAGCCCAAACTTTAGCTAATGTTTACCAGGCAATTGATAATAATCATGAACTTGTTCCTGTCCTTAATAAAGTTGATCTTCCTGTTGCAGAACCCGATCGAGTTAAAGACCAAATTGAAGATGTAATTGGTATAGATGCAAGTGATGCTATACTTGCTTCAGCAAAAACAGGAAAAGGAATAGAAGATATCTTAGAAGCAATTGTAACTCGTCTTCCATCTCCTGTTGGAGAACCAGAAGCTCCTCTTAAAGCTCTTTTAGTAGATAGTTGGTATGATCCATATTTAGGGGTGGTTAATCTAATTAGAATTATCAATGGAAAAATTTATAAAGGGATGAAAATTAGGATGCTTGCTTCAGGAGCTACTCATGTCATTGATGAGGTGGGAGTTTTCACCCCTAAGCGAACTCCTGTGGCAAACCTAAGCGCTGGAGAAGTTGGTTATATTTCAGCTAGTATTAAACAAATTTCAGATTGTAAAGTAGGTGATACAATAACTGAAGAAAAATTTGCCTCCACAACGGAGCCTCTTTCTGGTTTTAAACCTACTCAATCAGTTGTATTTTGTGGGTTATACCCAGCCGATGCTTCTGATTTTGACTCCTTAAGGGAAGCTTTAGGTAAATTAAGTTTAAATGATTCAAGCTTTGAATATGAAATGGAAAGTTCAACTGCTTTAGGATTTGGTTATAGATGCGGATTTCTTGGACTTCTTCATCTTGAAATTGTTCAAGAAAGATTAGAAAGAGAATTTGATGTAGATTTAATAACTACCGCTCCAAGTGTTGTTTATAAAATATATCTTAAAGATGGAACTAACTTTGAGCTTCATAACCCAGCAGATATGCCTGATCCAACCCAAATTGAATATATGGAAGAACCCTGGATTGAAGCTACTATTCTTGTACCAGATGAATTTTTAGGATCAGTTCTTTCATTATGCACAGATAAAAGAGGTGTGCAAAAAAATCTTACTTATGTAGGAAATAGAGCAATGGTTGTTTACAGACTCCCACTAAACGAAATTGTTTTTGATTTTTATGATCGCTTAAAATCTTGTTCTAAAGGCTATGCAAGCTTTGATTGGAGAATGGATGGATATGAGGAAAGTGATCTGGTAAAATTAACCATTCTAGTAAATAAAGAACCTGTAGATGCTTTATCTGGAATAGTGCATAAAAGTAGGTCTGAAACTAGAGGTAGAGAATTATGTAAACGCCTTTCCGATCTTATTCCAAGGCAGCTATTTCAAATTGCAATTCAAGCTGCAATTGGAGGAAAAATAATAGCCAGAGAAACTGTAAAAGCTTTGCGTAAAGATGTTCTTGCAAAATGCTATGGCGGGGATATTACAAGAAAACGTAAACTTTTAGAGAAACAGAAGAAGGGTAAGAAACGTATGCGTAATATAGGTAATGTTGAAATTCCACAATCTGCCTTTATTGCTGCACTTAAGATAGGCGATGATTAAAAAATAACATTATATATTATATCTTGCTAAATTAAACCAAGCATAAAGATTATTATTATAAAAAACTAATGATAATCTTTATTATCTTTAAAGCTTGGTTAGTTATAGTGTTTTAATGCATACCACAATCTATTCCCATTATCTTTAGGATCTTGGTAAATTATATTAAATAAATTTGGATGCTTAATTACCATAGTTGACATAAAAGTTTGTTCATTACCAGACAAAATATTTTTTTGAATCAAATCTAATCTAGTGTAATCAAAAAGAATGTCGTATAGTTTCCTGCTCCTTTATCACCCACTATAATACCAGCTTGTACTCCATCGGTTAACGAATCAATAAAACCTCTTTTTATATCTGTTTTTTTAATTTAGTTGATCATTATTAACGAAATTTTATTATTTATCATATATCTATCAGACATAAAATTATTATTTATATAATTTTTATCTCTAAATACGCCGATATCACACCAAACAAAAAAATTAGAACCATAATAATCCATCTTAATAGCATCATTTACAAATTTCACCTTTTCAGCCCAAACCATGTATAATTCAGGAGTATGATATTTTTCAGGATCAATTGAAGCAAAATATTTATAATTAGTTTTCAATTTATATGATACAAATTCTTCTAGTTCTCTTTCAATGATCAAAATTAAGGGTTTTCTAATAATCTAGTGCTAATCTCATTGCCTGATTTGGATAATTTATTGAAAGCTTTGAAAAAACTACTATTACTTTCATTAGCATAAATAATATTATCTCGGTTTATTTCGAATCCAGTTATGGAAGACCTCTCTTCTTCATCTATATAAAGATAAAAGTTTCTTCCTATTTTTTAGCTAAAGAATATGTAGCAGCATATTGAAATAGTTTATCTCTAAATATTTCTTAAGTTCGAAAAATTATTGAGTCTCCAGCAATAAAAAATTCTTCCTCGAGAGGTTGCTGATAATCATTTAAGCAATATTTATTAGAAGATAAAATATCCAATTTATAATTATAGTTAGAAGGTAACGGCAAATATTTTGGCAAATTTCTAATATATGTAGCTGCCTCTTTCTGCTCTTTACCATATAGCTTTTCATCATTATTTTGGTGCCACCTATAAATATATAAAATATCTTTTATAAATTTAGTTCTTTCTTTTCCAGCCATTTCAAGCATAGGAAACATAAGAGCTAGGTCTCCTGAAGTATTAAAGAACTCTTCATTATATTTTAAATCTTTCTGGTCTATTTTCCTAAACAACCATGTATAAGAGGTTCTTAAATGAGAAGTACTCCATGGAATTAATCTTAAATTTTGCCAATCATGTAATAATATCTCTTTATTACAGTAATTTCCTATGTTTCCCTTATTATCAATAAATTGACCATATGTTATCCATATATTTTCTTGTTCATATATGTTATTTAACTTAGTCAGAACGTGTGAAGTTGCAAGCATGTCATCACCATCTAAATGAACCATAACATCATTAGCCTCACAAAAGCTGTTAGAAGCATGGACAAAAGCATATAAAGGTGATCTTTTTCTAGTTTCATGTCGATCAAGCTTGAATTTATTGTCATCTAAACCGCTTAAATACTTAATTGATTCTACCAATTCATATGTTCCATCATTTGAAGCATCATCTACATAAAGCATTTTCCAATTATGATATTCTTGCCTAAAAACTGAATTTAAAGCTTGAGTTATATATTTTATATTATTATATGAAGGTACAACTATGCAAAAAGAAGTGTTTTCATTCTCAGTACTAGCTTGTTGAGCATTTGAAAAATACTGCTGATTAATTAAACTTAAAAAATTATTATATTTAATAATATCATTAATTGTTGAAAATTGATTTATTTCCAATACTGCTTCACTATTATTTTCTTGCTCAATCATCATATATTTTTTCAATTAAATTTGAACGTGCGGCAATAATATAGATAGAGAATTAACAAAAAGTTAATTATAATAGATTTGTTTTTTAAAAAATTTATCTATTAATTAAGCTAGTTTTATCTTATAATTTTTAAATATAATGTTCTTAAAAGTGATTATGGAAGATAGCAAACTTGGTTCGCATTTTGACATTATTAATAATAGCAACCAAATAAAATTAAAAATTTCTGAATTACTTACTAAGTCAGATATTTTGGAAGAGCAAGATATTGATGACTTGCTTATTCCGTTAATGATAAATATGCTTAATTTTTTTTCCAATCAAATTGAGGAGATTATTTCATTTGATAATTTATCTGAATACCAGAAAAATAAAATTTTAAGGCACTTTAAAAAAGTTAGCACTAAGATTAAAAGTAAAAACTTAAAAAATGTAGAGGATGTTATCAATTCACTAGTTATTAAAGTACTAACTTCTTTTACTTTTTTAGAAGAAAAATCTCATTCTTATGATAAATTAGAATTAGCAAAGCTTAGCAAGTTAGAAAATTTTATAAATAACGAAATAAATAATCTCTCTCAACCAAAAGATGAATCTATAACTCAAGCTAACATTATTAATCCTATGATGAAAGGCGATATTAAAAAAGCTATCAAGAATATAAATTTAAAGGTTGAATTAAATCAAGAAAAAAGCTCTTTTATAAGTAAAATTGACTCTGCAGGAAAAATAATAATTGGTAAAGGAAAATGAGATTATTTCTTCTTATATCAATCTTATTTGCGCATAATTTTTCTTATTCTGAAGAAAGCTTGATGCATGCTTCTTTTGATATCACTCGCGAACTTTATCGAGATATTAATAATTCATTTTCTAAAAATATAAAAGTTCTTCAATCTCATGCTGGTTCTGGAAAACAAACTTTAGCTATAATTCATGGGTTAAGAGCTGATATCGTTAGTCTTGCTTTACCTCTTCATATGGATATTTTAGCGGAAAAAGAGAAAGTTGCTAAAAATTGGAGAAGCTTATATCCTAATTCTTCATCTCCTATGTCTACTCATATTGTGTTTGTTGTAAGAAAAGATAATCCTAAAAAAATACTTGATTGGTCTGATTTAATTCGTCCTGATATAAAAGTTATAATAGGTAATCCTAAAACTTCAGGTGGAGCTTTATGGAATTATGCAGCTGCTTGGATTTTTGCTCAAAAGAACTATACATCACTTGATAAAATTGAAGAATTTATGCACAAGCTTTATCATAATGCACCTGTTTTAGATAGTACAGCGAGAAATTCAGCAATTACTTTTATGAAAAGAAAGCTTGGAGACGTATTAGTAACATGGAATTGTGAAGCAAAATTTATTGTCGAAAAATTAAATAGTGATTATGAAATTATCACTCCTTCTGTCTCTTTAGATATAAAGATTCCAATTGCAATAACTAGTAGAACTAAAAAAAGAGAGCTTGCAGATAAGTATATAAAATTTTTATATTCCAAAGAAGGGCAGTCTATCATTTCTAAGCATTTTTATAATAATCTAGATAACTCTATTTACAGCCTTATTAATCCAGAAGAATATATAAATTGGAAGGAATTTAAAGCACAACATTTTAAGCCTGGTGGGCTTTTTGATAAAATTTATTCTTAAAAAAGATAATTTTTCAATCCTTCCATTAACATAATATTAACATTATCTTCTTTATAATAAATTAAGCCCTTAATTAAATTAATATTATGAATGATATAACTATTAGTAATAAAGAAATTATTGCCAAGCATTTTGAAGATAGATTAGCAACTCCTGTTAAAGACTATATTGGCAATCAATCAAAAACCCAAGGCGTCTCAGATGGATTTATAGGTCAAACTAGTGATAATTCACAATATATGCTTAAAAGAGCAAAGCTTGACTCCACCACCCACTCTAAAAAAGAATCAACTTACAAAAGAGATTTAATGCAGGAATTTATTACTGCGCCCCTTTATAAAAGAATTTTATTTGATAATTCTCCTGTTATTGGTTTAGCTACTACCAAAGAAGGAGATTTATACTTAAAATCAAAGTTTTTAGAAGGATTTCAAGATTTATCCTCTTATTTAATGCCTAAAGCAACCATAACTACTGATATTGATAATTCTAAAAATACTGATTCTATATTAATTTTAGAAGATACTAAGGCTAAAAAAATCTTCTTTAAGCTCCCTGGCAATAAAAAAACCAAAATTTTACCTATTTCAATAGATGAGTTTCAAAAAGTTAAAAATACTTGTAATAAGTTGATTGAAAATAATGGAGAAATTCCTGTCCAAAATAAGGAAGAAAAATTTGATAAGTTTTTATTTAAAGCCTTAAGACATACATCTCCTGAGTTTGATAGTTTCGGCCATGAAAAGGTTGCTAAAATTATTGGATTTCAAAAAACTATTTCTGCATGCTTGTTTTTAGGAGAAATTGATTATCATGCTCAAAATTTAGGGATTGTTAATGGTCAAATTGTGAAAATAGATCATGGAAGATCAGGCATGGATTTTTTTAAAGATGAATCTTATTTAAGAAAAACTATGGCTCAAAATTTTGAAGATTTTGGTTATCAAGATTTCCCGTTTAATGCTCAAGAATTCAGAAACTGTTTAGCAAGTATAATTTCAATATCTGATGAAGAAATAGAAAAATTAGTTAGAAAGCAGATAGACATATTAAAAAAACAAAATTTCAAATTGCCCGAAACAATTGAATATTATGATGGGCAAAAACTTATAAAAATAAAACTAAATAATTTCCAAGATTTAGAAAATTTTTATATTTCCGCTTATAAAGCTAATAAACAGATTTTCTCAAAGCTTCAAGATACACTAGAAACTATTAGCCAAATAGAATTTAGCGAAAATAAAGAAGTTCAACAAAAATGGCTTAATGGAAAATGGCTCTTTAATATTAAAGACGAGGATCCACTGATTTGGGCAGCAAAAAATGGCAAAAGAATCATTATTAAAGAAGGAGAAAATCTAGTAAAAAAAGATTCTCTTTTAATTTTGATTGAGCAAAAAAAATTAATGCCACCTTTAAACCAAGATCCTGTTGAGTGGGCTATTATCTCTTCCAGAAAGATTGACGGAATAAACCCTATTATGTGGGCTGATAAAAATGGATATAAAATAGATGGAAAAGAAGGTAAGCTTTCGGCCTTTGAAGAAGCTAGAGAATTAATAAAGAGTTATGGTAAAGGAAATAAAGTTCTTGAGAAAACTATAAAATTAGAAGCTCGCGAATATCAAAAAGAATTAGGAAAAGAAATTAGGAATTTAGGTTTAAAAAGATTCTATGATAAAAACACCTCAACCTTCAGACAAGAATTGATAAATAAACAAAATAAACTCCAAGAAATAATTAGTTTAGATCCATCTTCATTAAAAAAATCAACTAATAGAACAAGGAAGAGATAAACTATTAAATAACCTAATTTTCTAATCTCTTCCCTGTTTCAAGCATAAAATTTATTCTTTCTTGAGTTTCTTTATTTTTAAGAAGGGATAAAAAAACATTTCTTTCCATCTCTAATAATTCTTTTTCATTGAAATTTCCTTCAAAAAGCGAACTAAGTTCTTTAGCGATTACTTTTTGGTAGTTATTAAATGTGCTTATTATTTCTTTACAATCAAGAGCTAATGAATTAGCTAATTTTTGTTTCTTTTTGGTTACTAACTTTGTTGCTTCTATAGATTTTTGTAAAACTCTATTTGGATTGGGACATATTTCAAAATTATTTTCATAAATCATATGCTTAAGGTCATATGCAGAATTGGAAATTTTCCCAGATATGATATTTATAAAAGCTTGTTTGAGTTGCTCTTTAGAAGAAGAACGAAGTATTAACTCTTTACATCCTCCCCAGCCAGGGATTAGTCCTACTCCAGATTCTACCAAACCAGACATATTATCCATAGAAGAAATTATATAATCACAATGAAGAAGGAATTCACAGCCTCCACCTAAAGCTTTTCCTTTAAGTCCTGCAATAGCAGTAATAGGTGAATATTTTATAGCCAGCATAGCTTTTTGTCCCAATTGTAGATAGTCTTCTATAAGGTTAGGCTTATCCTTATTATCCCGCATAAATTTTAAATTTCCACCAACAGAAAAAAAAGATGCTTCATTAAATATTATGAGGTGGCTAAATTGTGCTTCATAATGTTGATAGAATTCTAAAATTATGTCAAACACCGCATGATCTGCCATATTTAACTTTCCTGTAAATTCAAGCAGAGCTATTTTATCTTTTAACTCAATAAACCTAGCTGATTCATTCTGGCAAATTACTTTATTTTTACTTAAATCACTGAGAAAAATAATTCCTTCAGGCTTCTTTATAGGCTCATAATTTTTTCCATTGAAGCATTTTCCTTCTTTATAAAAATTTTCTGTTTTAAGTTTATCAAGCAATTTAGGAATTTCTTTTTTGTCTTTTTTAAGCCTGGAACAAAAATACTCTATTCCTATTTTATCAAGCAGCTCAAAAGGTCCATATTTCCAATTATAACCTAACTTCATAGCCTGATCGATTGAATATATTTCATCGCTTGCCTCTCTTAAAAGCCTAACCGCATATAATAAAGTATTTGATACTATTTCCCATATGTATTTTTTATCATCCATTAGCGAAATTATGTTAGAGTAACTTTTTTTTAGTTTTTTCTCTGGTCTATAAGTTAGACTACTTAAGTCAAGACACTCAACTATTTTTTCTCCATCTATATTCTTGGCTATTTTATAAAAACCTTTGTTTGATTTTCTACCTATAAGTTTATTTTCTATCAGATTTAACAATAATTCTTGAGCTAAATATGTTGAATTAAATTCATCCTGTTTATCTAAAGACTTACTTAAAGAATTTGATATCAAACACATTACATCAATTCCTATCAAATCACATAATCCAAATGCTCCAGTCTTAGGAATTCCAAAATAGCTGAGTAAGCTATCTATTTCTTCAATAGGTAATTTATTTTGAATTGCTATATTAATTGAAGTAAGCAACCAATAACAACCAAGTCTATTAGCTATAAAACCAGGTGTATCTTTAGTTTTAATTACAGTTTTTCCTAAATTATAGTCCAAAAAATTAACTATTTTGGACTCTAATTTTTTGTTTGTAAATTCTGTTGTAACTAATTCAACCAACGGCATTATTTGAGGAGGATTAAAAAAATGAGTAATAAAAAATCTATTTTTAAAATTATTTGACCTACCTTCTATTAACTGAATATGCGGAATTGTTGAAGTGTTAGAAGAAATGATAGAATTTTCATTACAAATTTTTTCTAAGCTTGCATATAAATTTCTTTTTATTTCTATTTTCTCTATAATTACCTCAATAACCCAATCATAATCTACTAATTCATTTAAATTATCTTCTATATTTCCTATTTCTAAATTATCAGGAAAATATAAAGACATTTTAGCCTTCGCTTTTTGAGCAAGTATATTACGATTTTCTTCCTGTGGCACATCTAAAAGCTTAACTTTAAACCCATAATTTGCTATTAGCTCAGCAATGCCTGCTCCCATTACTCCTGAACCTATTACAGATACCTTCATTATTTTTCTCCTTTTAGTGGCTTAGTGGATGGTCTTTAGCTACTCTTTCCCTATTTATCTTATTAACAAAATTAGCATAAGTATGCTCTTTTGAACTATTAGTATGTTGATTCTTTCTTTGAGTTTTATTTTTATTTAATGCTTTATCTATTTCTTCCATCGTTATAAATGGTTGATTAGGTTTTTTATTCACTGCTTCTTTTATAGCAAGTGCTGTAGCTGTACCAACCGCACTACCAACTGCTAAGTAAGGATTTGAGGCAGCAACCATAGCTGGTACCATTGCAGAAATAGCGTAAAGCTGTTTATATTTTTGAGGGTCTTTAACTTGCATTGGTGGAGCAAATGGATTTATTGTTTCACCTAAAGCTTCTAAATACCTAGAAGCTCTTGATCTTGAAGTTGACAATTGTGAATTATCAAAATCAGCAACAAATTTCCTTAACTCATCTATATTCTTATAATTAGGAATAGATTCATTTTCTTTCACTTTACTAATTATA
>VFQO010002325.1_pt1 | contig 11875 bp, 11 predicted proteins | sample 3512331 | NCBI WGS metagenome assembly VFQO01 (sample SAMN10412371, study PRJNA504923) | tailings metagenome | isolation source: Replicate 3 from Balatoc abandoned mine | place: Philippines: Itogon, Benguet | collected 2017-08-28 | reverse complement strand
CCGAACGCGCGCACGAGTTGGCGACCTTGCGGGTGCTGGGCTATCATCGCCGCGAGGTCGCGGCGATTCTGGTGGGCGAGCTGGCGCTGCTGGTGGTGCTGGCGATCCCGCTGGGCTGTGTGGTGGGGGTGGGCCTGGGCCAGTTGATGACCGCGATGTTCAGCTCCGATCTGTTCCGCATTCCCTTCGCACCGGCCCGCGCGACCTATGGCGTGTCGATCATCGTGGTGCTGGCGGCAGCGGCGGCGACCTGCGCGCTGGTGGCGCGGCGGGTGCTCGCGCTCGATCTGGTGCGCGTGCTGAAGGCGCGCGAGTGATGCGGCGCTGGCTGATCCGCTGGCGCTGGCCGCTGCTGCTGGCGGCTCTGGTTGTCGCCGGGCTGGTGTTTGCCTTCTGGCCGCGCGCCGCCGCTGTCGATGCCGGCGCGGTATCGCGCGGGGCCATGGTGGTGAGCGTCACCGATACCGCCGTCACCCGCGCGCAGGAGCATTACGTCGTCTCCGCTCCCGTCACGGGATATCTGTCGCGCATCCAGTTCGAAGCGGGCGATGCCGTCGGGGCCGGGCAGGAGCTTGCGCGCCTCAGTGGCCGCCCTTCGGCCCCGCTCGATCCGCGCAGTCTCGCGGAGGGGCGTGCGGCCCTGGCCTCGGCGCAGGCGGCGGTGGGCCAGGCGCGCGCCGGGCTCGATCTGGCGCGCAGCGATCTGGCCCGCGCCGAGGCGCTCGCCCCGCGCCAGTTCGTCTCGCGCGCGCAAGTCGAGGCCTTGCGCGCGCGCGTGCTCAGCGGCGAGGCCGCGCTGGCGCAGGCGCGGGCCGAGACTGCGCGGCTCGGTGCGATCCTGAGGCAGCCCGACGGATCGACCGGCGCATCGGTGACCCTGCGCGCACCGGCGGCGGGCCGGGTGCTGAGCATCGTCAACGAAAGCGCCGGCATGGTGGCGGAAGGCACGCCGATCATGACTATCGGCGATCCGGCGGAACTGGAAGTGGTGGTCGATCTGCTCTCGCGCGAGGCGGTGCAGGTGCACCCGGGTGACCGCGCGCTGATCACCCGCTGGGGCGGGCCGGACCCGCTGGAGGGCCGGGTGTGGCGGGTCGAGCCCTTCGGCCAGCGCGAGATTTCCGCGCTCGGGGTCGAGGAGCAGCGCGTCAATGTCATCATCCGCTTCGCCGATCCGGCAAGGCTCGCCGCAGCGGGTCTCGGCCACGGATTTCAGGTCGATGCCACGATCGAGCGCTGGCGCGATGACAAGGCGCTGCGCGTGCCCGTGGGCGCGCTGTTTCGCGGGGCCGAGGGGCAGTGGCAGGTGTTCGTGATCGAGCGCGGACGTGCGCGGCTGAAGACTGTCACCATCGGCCAGATCAACGCCGACTGGGGCGAAGTGCGCGGCGGGCTGGGCGAAGGGCAGCGCGTGATCCTGAACCCGGCCAACACTCTGCGCGATGGCCAGCGGGTGCGCCCGCGCTAGACCGCGATGCATAGTGCAACAATGGCCGATGTCCCTGCAAGCAGAGGACATTTTCATGCTTTTGGCAGGTGGAACCCATTGTATTGAAGGGCATCGCACGAAGAATCGTAGTCGGTTACTAAGGGGGAAATCACGATGCGGAGATCGGGAGGCGCGCTTGCCGGGCTGGCGCTCATGTCGCTCGTGCTGGCGGGCTGTGCGATCAAGCCGGGGCACTATCTCAAGCCGAAGCCGGTGCCGACCGGGTGCGATCCGATCATCACGCTGGGCGCCCGTCTTCCCTTTCCGGCAAGGAAGCCGGCTCCACCCGTCGTGGTGGCGACCGTGCCCGGAGAAACGCCGCCTCCGGCCCCGCCACCGCCTGGCGAAGAACAGCGCGATCCGGCCACCGACGCCGTCGGCGCGATGCTGATCGACATGCTGTCCCAGCCCCTGCCAGCCGAGGAGGAGCTGATCCCGACGCAGCCTGCCGTCAGCGAGTCTGTGCTGATCCTGTCGGGCGGCAGCCAGCAGGGCGCTTTCGGAGCGGGGTTTCTGCACGGCTGGGCCAACCACGGCCAGCGCGGGGGCACACTGCCGCGCTTCCGGCTCGTCACCGGCATCAGCACCGGGGCTCTGCAATCGACCTTTGCCTTTCTCGGCCGCACCGATGTGCCCTTGCAGGAATACCGCATCAGCGAGGAGAGCCAGCTGCTGCAACCGCTGGTGAGAGGCAAGCTGGAGGACAACAAGCTCAAAGCGGCGCACTCGCTCGCGTTCCAGGGCACGATCGCCCGGCTGGCGCCGCTGCGCGATACGCTCCGCCGGCTGATCTCGCCTGGGATTCTGAAAGATGTCGCGCACGAGGCGGAGGCCGGGCGGAAGCTGCTGGTCGGCGCGGTCGAGATGGGCAGCGGGGAGATGGCGATCTTCGATCTCACCAAGGCAGCGCAGATCTATGTCGAACGCCAGCCGGGCGATGCCGCCGGGGCCGAGCAGATGCGCCAATGCTATATCGAAGCGCTGATCGCTTCATCCTCGGTGCCGATACAGGCCGACCCGGTGTTCATCGACAACCGCATGTATATCGACGGCGGCGCGCGGTTCGGGGTGCTGGTCGATCTCACAGCGAGCGCCTACGATCAGGCAATTGCGCAGAACAAGGACGCGGGCCGCGGAACTGGTGCGCCCAAGAACCTGTTCCTGATCGTCAATGCGACGCTGGAAGTGCCGCGCTTCTGCGGGCTGAGAGGATGCCCGGTCGATGGTGACGGACAGGCCATTCCCCCGGACGAGGCCGATCCGCACCCGGAATGGAATTTCATCCAGCTGGCACAGCGTTCGATGAGCGTGATGATCAATCAGGCCTATCGCAGTTCGGTGTTCATCGCCGACGGGCAATACCAGCAGCACGGCTTCAAGACCCATTTCCTGCGGCTCGATCCGGCGCATCTGCGGCACCCTGCGGCCATCACCTTCGGCGGAGTGAAGCAGCCGGAAAAGACCTGCTGGCAGTGGCGGCTCGAGGATCAGCGCATCGCCAATCCGAACGAGTTCTATCCGCGCTACATGCATTGTCTTGCCGATTTCGGCCTGAAGCAGGATGCCAAGATCGCCGAATTTGCCGGGGCCGAACCGCTTTGAATGGTGGGCTGCGGCGTTTTTGCGGGTTCGCCTCGGCCCCCGGGCTCTGCTAGCAGGCTGGCATGAGCGAATGGATCATCGAGGCGCGCGGCGCGATTGTGGCTGCGCGCGATTATTGCGAGGCAGTGCGGGCAAAGCTGGCGGCGCGGGTTGCGCCGCAGGGGACGCCCGATGCCGGCTTGCTTGAGCGCGAACAGCACGCGGTGCACGGCTTCGCCTGGGCGGCAGCGACGCTGGCTGCACTGGAGGCGACCGCTGACTGGGCGGCGCGGGCCGAGAGCGGCGGTCGCTTCGGCGGCGCGGAGGAACTCACGCTCAGGATCGCGTTCGGCGAGGCGCTCGGCCAGCTTGCCTACGGGTTGGCGATGAGCGCGAGCGAGGTGGTGCGTCCCGCCGCCTTCGGCTGCGAGGCCGAGGCCCGCGCGTTGGCGGCAGAGCCTGCGGTCGCGCGGTTCCTCGCTGATGGCAGCACGGCGGAAACGCGTGCCGCGCTCGCTGGGCTGCTGGCTCAGGGCGCGCGCCCCGACGAGGCGCTGGGCGACGAGACGCTCGATCTGGTGCGCGAGAACTTCCGCGCCTTCACCGCCGAGAAGATCACGCCCCACGCCCACGCGTGGCACCTTGCCGATGCGCTGATCCCCGATGCGGTGATCGCCGAAATGGCGCAGCTCGGGGTGTTCGGGGTGTGCATTCCCGAGGAGCATGGCGGCCTGGGCCTCGGCAAGCTGGCGATGGCGGTGGTTTCGGAGGAACTTTCGCGCGGGTGGATCTGCGCCGGTTCGCTCGGCACCCGTTCGGAGATTGCGGGCGAACTCATCACGCACAACGGCACGCCCGAACAGAAGGCGCATTTCCTGCCGCGCATCGCCGATGGATCATGCCTGCCGACCGCGGTGTTCACCGAACCCGATACCGGATCGGATCTTGCCGCGGTGCGCACCCGGGCCGAGCGGCAGGCCGATGGCAGCTGGCGGGTGACGGGGGCGAAGACGTGGATCACCCACGCCGCGCGCGCCGATCTGATGACGATGCTGGTACGCACCGATGCCGCGCAGCCGGGCTATGCGGGCCTGTCGATGCTGCTCGCCACCAAGACCCGCGGCACGGACGCCGCGCCGTTTCCCGATGCCGGGATTGATGGCAGCGAGATCGAAGTGCTCGGCTATCGCGGGATGAAGGAATATGCGCTCGGCCTCGATGGTTTTGCAGTCGCTGCCGATGGCCTGCTCGGCGGGCGCGAAGGGCAGGGCTTCAAGCAGCTGATGCGCACCTTCGAGGGGGCCCGCATCCAGACCGCCGCACGCGCTGTCGGCGTGGCGTGGAACGCGTTCGATCTGGCGCTCGACTATGCGCTGGGACGCAAGCAGTTCGGCCAGCCCCTGGCCGCCTTCCCGAGGGTTGCCGACAAACTCGCGCTGATGGTGGCCGATATCGTCATGGCGCGCGAGCTGACCTATTTCGCCGCCCGCGCTAAGGATCGCGAAGCGCGCTGCGATATCGAGGCGGGGATGGCCAAGCTGCTCGCCGCGCGCACCGCCTGGGCGGCGGCCGACAATGCCGTGCAGATCCACGGCGGCAACGGCTATGCGCTCGAATATCCGATCAGCCGGGTGCTGTGCGATGCGCGGATTCTCAACATCTTCGAAGGCGCAGCCGAGATTCAGGCGCAAGTGATCGGGCGCGGGCTGCTGAGCGCGCAGGCGCAGGCAAAGGCGGCCTAGATAACCCTGCGCGCCATCGCCATCGGCGCTGCCATGCGCTCGCCATCGAGGCCGAGCGCGGTCTTGAGATCGACGTGGCGCGGGCGATCGCCGCGCAAGCGGATCATGCGCCCCACACGCCGCACCAGCAGCCCGGGATCGAACGGCTTGCGGATGAAATCCTGCGCCCCGGCATAGATCGCCTGCGCTTCGTCGGCGGCGCCGTTCATGGCGGTGAACATGATCACCGGCAGGTCGTAGAACTGGGGCGACTGGCGCATCCGCCGCAGCAGGGCGAGACCGGATTCGCCCGGCATGGTCTGGTCCAGCAGCAGCACGTCGGGCCGCTTGCGCCTGAGGCAGGCCCAGGCTTCCTCGGCGCTGGTGACCCAGCCGCAGGCATGGCCGGCGTCGATCAGCACTTCGCTGGCAAGTTCGGCGATCAGTTCGTCGTCATCGGCAATCAGGATGCGGGCCATGGGGCAGGAGCCTTCGTGTCAGTCGATTTCAGTTGCCGCGATTAACCAATCCGTGCTCAAGGCCGGCTTGGCGGTCCCCCACGGATTTCCCCCTAGCCGTGGGGCGCGGCGGGGCTCGCCTTGCTCCCGTCATCCGGCGCTGCCAGTGTCGCGCGATGATTCGCGACTGCACCTCTCCCGCCGTGTCCCCCTTCCTGCCCACCGAGGGCATCCACAATCTGCGCGATTATGGCGGCTATGCCGTGCCGGGCGGGGGCAGGGTGAAGAACGGGCTGCTGTTCCGTTCCGGCCAGCACATGGAGGCGAGCGAGGCCGATCTGGACCTGATCCATTCGCTCGACATTCGCACCATCATCGATCTGCGCGGGACGAGCGAGCGCGAGGGCTTCCCTTGCCGCCGTCACCCGCAATTCGCGGCTGAGGTGATCGCGCACGACGGCGAGACCAGCAATTCCCCGCCGCACGAGGGCGGGGGCGGCAAGGTGGTGATGACCCCGCAGAAGGCGCGCGAGCGGATGCTGGCGGTCTATACCCGCATGCCGGTCAACCCGGCGATGATAGCGATGTTCTCGCGCTATTTCGCCGCGCTGGATGAACGCGGCGGGGGCAGCCTCGTCCATTGCTTTGCCGGCAAGGACCGCACGGGGATTGCCGCAAGCCTGCTGCTCCACGTGCTCGGCGTGCACCGCGATGACGTGGTGGCGGAATTCCTGCGCACCAATGATGCGCCCACCCGCGACATCCTCGAACGCCAGTCGCTGCCGCGCATGCAGGCGCATTACGGCGACATCGAGCCCGAGGCGCTGCACAACCTGATGGGCGTGCTGCCCGAATATATCGAGACCTACTTCGCGGAGGTGACGCGCGATCATGGTTCGATCGACACCTATCTGGCCACAAGATTAGGTGTGGACGAGGCAAGGAAAGCTCGCCTGCGCGCCAAGCTGGTGGCGTGACAATCGCGCGCGTGCATCCCATATCGCGGCCCTGACATTCAACCGAAGGCAAACACCCATGGCCACTCACCATACCAAGATGCTCATCATCGGCTCGGGCCCGGCGGGCTATTCGGCGGCGATCTATGCCGCGCGCGCCATGCTGGAGCCGATCGTGGTGCAGGGCTTGCAGCCCGGCGGGCAGCTGACCATCACCACCGATGTCGAGAACTATCCCGGCTTCCGCGATGTGGTGCAGGGCCCGTGGCTGATGGAGGAAATGAAGGCGCAGGCCGAACATGTCGGCACGCGCATGATGTGGGACACGATCGTTTCGGTCGATCTGGAGAACGGCCCCCCGTTCCGCGCGATCGGCGACAGCGGCGATGAATATATCGGCGAGACGCTGGTGATTGCCACCGGCGCGCAGGCCAAGTGGCTGGGCGTTCCGGGCGAGATGGAGCTGGGCGGCAAGGGCGTATCGGCCTGTGCCACCTGCGACGGGTTCTTCTATCGCGGCAAGAAGGTCGCGGTGATCGGCGGCGGCAACACCGCAGTCGAGGAGGCGCTCTACCTCACCAACCATTCCGACGACGTCACGCTGATCCACCGCCGCGACAGCTTGCGCGCCGAGAAGATCCTGCAGGAACGGCTGTTCAACAATCCCAAGATCACGGTGCTGTGGAACAAGGCCGTCGAAAGCTTCGAGGCGGGCGAGAACGGGATGCTCCATTACTTGGCGCTGAAAGACACCGCCACCGGCGAGGCTTCGACCATCGAGGTCGACGGGGCCTTTGTCGCGATCGGCCATGCGCCGGCGACCGAACTGTTCAAGGGCAAGCTGCCGCTCGATGACGGCGGCTATCTGCTGACCGAACCCGGCACCCCCAAGACCGCGATCCCCGGCGTATTCGCTGCCGGCGACGTGACCGATCATGTCTACCGGCAGGCGGTGACAGCGGCAGGCATGGGCTGCATGGCCGCGCTCGACGGCGAACGCTTCCTCGCCGCGCGTGCCCATGCCGGTGCCAAGGCCGAGGCGGCGGAGTAACAATCCGCCGCCTGCCGGTTCCACCTCAACCGTGCAGGTGCAGGTCGAACACCGGGATCGCCGCGTGAAAGATCAGCACCATCAGCGCCAGCGATGACAGCGCGAACAGCGCGAAGCGGATGATCACCCGGTTGATCGTCGCCTGCACGATGCTGTGCGCGATGCGCAAACCGACATAGGCCCAGGCGATCATCGCGTTCAGCCCGTCGCCGTGATTGATCACCGCCAGCACGATCGCCACGGCGTAGAACAGCGTCGGCGCTTCGTGCAGGTGGTTGTAATTGTCCGCCTTCCAGCTCACCGTGTCCGGCAACTTGGCGCGCAGGCTGGAGCCTTCGCCGCCGACAAGGTTCTTGGCGTCGATCCCGGCCTTGTTCATCGCCGGGATGCGCGTGGCATACATCCACACCCACATCACCATCGTCCATGCCAGCAGCACGACGACGGGCTTGAGAATATCCATTCCAATCATGGCAGTCCCCTCAGGCCGGCAGCGCGGACGGATCGGCGAGCACCGTCGCCATCACGGCGCGGATCGCCAGCACGATCAGCGCGATGGTGCTGGCCAGGAACAGGGCAAAGCGCACGGGGATCGTGTTGACGAGGTTCTGCCACAGCGAATGCACGATGCGGATGCCGACATAGGCCCATGCCAGCGTGACATCGAGCGCCGTCGGGCCCGTCAGTGCGAGGATCATCACCGTCGCGTAGAACAGCGTCGGCTGTTCGTGCAGGTGCGTGTGGTTATGCGCGGGCCAGTTGGCCTTGTCGGGGATCACTCCCTCCAGATCATTGCCGCGCACGCCCGCCTTGCTGGGCAGCGCGGACTTGTCCTCCAGCTTGGCGACGGCGCCGAAGCGCGCCGGAATGATCCACAACAACACGATCAGCGTCCACACCACCAGCACGGCGGCGGGCGCCAGTATTTGCGCCTGCATCAGATTGATCCCCTTCGTGAGCCTCTCACTCGCCCGGCAGACTGCGAGAGGCGCAAGGGATTGTCAAATGCGGGCTGATCAGGCGCGCAGCAGGTGCAGCTGGTAATAGCCCAGCGGGCCGCGCCGGCTTTCGTGCAACAGCCCGCGCGCCGCCGCGATGCGGGCGGCAACTGCGGCCATGTCGTCGCGAGGTTTCACGTGAAACATTGCAAGCCAGCGCCTTAAAGCGCGCGATAAGGGGGCTGGAACACCCCTAAGGTCGCCAAAATCGACGATATGGAGCGTTCCGCCCGGTGCCAGCAGGCTGGCCGCGTGATCGAGCGCGCGCTCCCATTCGGGGATCATCGACAGCGAATAGGACAGCACGATCCGCTCGAACGCGGGTTCGCCGAGCAGGGCCGGGCTGTCGAAGCTGCAGGCATCGCCTTCGCCCAGCCGCGCCTCCTGGCCCAGCGCCGCGCGCGCGCTCTTGAGCATCTCGGCCGAGATATCGAGCCCGAACAATCGCACCCCGGGCCATGCCTTGCCGATCCTCGCAAGATTGCGCCCCGTCCCGCAGGCGACTTCCAGCACCCGCATCCCCGGCGCGGCATTCAGCCCGGCGATCAGCGTGTCGCGCCCGAACAGGTAGTATTTGCGCGTCAGATCATAGATGTGCCGCTGCCCGCGATAGACCTCGTCCATCAGGGCGGCGTGCGAGGGGTTGGCGCCAAGGGTTTCCGGCGCCATCACGCCAGCTCGTACACGTGAACGCCGCCATAGATCGACGAGCGATCGCGGCGGGTGCAATCGGCGGAGACCGCGTCGAGATAGCGCCAGCGTGACAGGATCGCATCATCGAGGCGCCCCGGCAGCAGGCTCGGCTCGGCGGCGGTGCGGAACAGCACCCGCGCACCCGGCCGGCTGGCGCGGGTGATTTTTGCCCACAGATCGTCGAGCTGGGCGTTGTTCATCCAGTCCTGTGCGTCGAGCAGCACGAAGCGGTCCATGCTCGCCTCCTCGCGCGCGCCGACCCAGCCCACCATGTTGGCGCGGGTGACATCGAGCCGGTCGATCCGCGCCTTCATCGCCTCCCAGTTGGCGCGCTGGAGATAGGGCGGCAGGGCAGCGTGTTCCGAACGCTCGTAGCCGCGCCCGAAGGCCTGCCAGGCAAAGTAGTTGTCCTTCACCGCGAAATCGCAGGCGAGCTTTTCCAGCCGCCGCCGCAGCACTTCGGCCATGCGTTCATCGCCCGCCAGATGGGCGAACTGCGCCGGGGGAATGCCGAGCCCGAACAGCGAGGCGGGCTGATCGGTAAGCCAGCGGATGAAGCGTTTCTCGAACACCGGGGCGAGCTCGCGTTCGAACACCTCGCGCTGTTCCTCCAGCGTCGAGGCGGCCAGCACCCGCGACAGGTCGATCTTGTAGAGCTTGGCAAAAACGTGCGCGAGGCCGATGAAATTGCCGAGCAATCCTTGCCGGTAGATGCCGCGGGTGAAGTAGCTGATGCGCCGCCGCCCGCGGATATCGCGCCGTTCCCAATAGGCGCGGCTCTCGCTGTTCAGATGCGGCGCGATCATCTCGCGGTAGACCGCGGCGTTCTCCTTGTGATCGGCATGGGCGAAGAAGCGGTGGAAGCGTTCGTAGCTGGGCAGGTGCTTGATCGCCGCGATCTTGAGCCTGCCCAGCGCGACGTGGGCGCGGTTCAGATCGACCGCTGTCACAGCCTCGGGGTTGGCGGTGAGATAGGACAGCGCGTTGCAGCTGCCGCTGGCAATGCACATCACGCGGGAATCGGGCGCAATCGCCAGGCCCTCCATGTCGACCACCGGGTCTTCCCAGATCTGGGCATAGACAAGGCCCTTGAAGGCGAGGGCGAAAGCCTTGTCGAGCAGCCTGTCGCCCGCCTTCGCGTCCCTGCGGACCACCGCATCCTCGATGATCCGCTTTGCCTGTGTCGCCATGGTGCCTGACCCGTCCTGTCGTTGCGTCAGGCACGGGTCATATGGCCGGCACGTGTCGGCTGTGTGACGGTTTGTCCCGGCCTAGTCGGTGCCGGCGATGGTCGCCGCAAAGGCTGCCGGATCGGCATTGCCGCCGGTCAGCATGATCACCGTGCCTTCGTCCACCGGCACCTTGCCCGCCAGTGCCGCCGCCAGCGCCGCCGCGCCGCCCGGTTCGACCACGAGGTGGAGAGTATTGAACGCGAACCGCTGCGCCGCGCGCACTTCGGCGTCGGTCACGGTCACGCCCGGTTCGGCGCGGCCCCTGAGCAGCGCGAGGTTCAGCCGCTTGGTGACGTTGGGTTGCAGCGCGTCGCAGATGGTCTTGGGCGCATCGGGGGCGGCGTGCACCAGTTCGCCCTTGGCGAGCGCCTGTCCGACCATGTCCCAGCCGACTGGCTCGACCGGATGGATCGCGCTGTCGGGCGCGCCGAGGCCGAGCCCCGCTGCCAGTCCGCCGCCGCCGCAGCAAGTGACGATCCGCGAGGGCGCGCGGCCCAATTGCGCAGCGATTTCAATCGCTGCCGAACCTTGCCCTTCGATCACCCAAGGATCGCCGAAAGCATGGACCAGCGTGCCGCCGCGTTCGGCGATAAGGCGCGCCGCCACCGCATCGCGGTCTTCGCCCGGCCGCTGATACAGCACCACGTCGGCCCCCAGCGCCTTGGTGTTGGCGAGCTTCACTTGCGGCGCATCATGCGGCATCACGATCGCCGCGCGGATGCCGAGCCGCCGCGCCGCCCAGGCTACGCCCTGCGCGTGATTGCCCGAAGACACCGCGACCACGCCGCCAGCGCGTTCTTCGGGCGTCATGCTCGCCAGCCGCCACCACGCGCCTCTGATCTTGAAGGCGCCGATCGGTTGCAGCACTTCGGCCTTCACCCAGGCCGATACGCCGTTGATTTCCACCGGCAGCAGCGGCGTCGGCGGCAGGATCGCAGCGACGGCGGCGGCAGCGGCTTCCACACCTTCGCGCGTCGGCATTCTTTCGTTGTTCTGGATCATTTGTCCCTCGGCCAGCGTTGCACTAGTTTGTCGCCGCATTGTGTCGATCCGAAAACCGGTTCCCACTTTTCGGAGCAATGCTTTAAGGCGCGCGCAAGATTCGCATAACGAAAGGTTCTTAAGATGTCGGCAGCAAAATCCAGCACCGTCCTTGTCATCGGTGCCGGCGGGGTGAGCTCGGTGTGCGTCCACAAGATGGCGTTCAATCCGGACATCTTCCCCGAAATCCACTTGGCCAGCCGCACCAAATCAAAGTGTGACGCGATTGCCGCCAGCGTCAAGGAGCGCTGCGGGCGCGATATCGCGACCTATGAAATCGACGCAGAGGAAGGCCCGGCGATGGTCAACCTGATCCGCAAGACCGGTGCGGGCCTCGTCGTCAACCTCGCGCTGCCCTATCAGGACCTGCCGATCATGGACGCCTGCCTTGAAGCGGGCGTGGATTACCTCGACACCGCCAATTACGAGCCCAAGGACGAGGCGAAGTTCGAATACAAGTGGCAGTGGGCCTATCAGGACCGCTACAAGGATGCAGGCCTGATGGCGCTGCTGGGTTCGGGCTTCGATCCGGGCGTCACCAGCGTCTTCACCATGTGGCTCAAGAAGCACAAGCTGAAGACCATCCGCCAGCTCGACATTCTCGATTGCAACGGCGGCGATCACGGCCAGCATTTTGCCACCAACTTCAACCCGG